>Ga0136630_1001015_pt1 | contig 11300 bp, 8 predicted proteins | sample AntDrymUQ5682106_2_FD_105496 | JGI IMG/M metagenome (GOLD analysis project Ga0136630, IMG submission 105496) | Polar desert sand microbial communities from Dry Valleys, Antarctica - metaG UQ568 (21.06) | ecosystem: Environmental > Terrestrial > Soil > Desert | place: Antarctica: Dry Valley...
ACCGCCGTCCTGGTGGACTGACCGGGGTCTGTCGACGCGGTTACCACCCTGGTAACCCAGTCGACCCACTACGGGCCCGCGGTCCCGGCCTCCCCCCGGACACCGACACGGACACCGACACCGAGGCCAACACCGACACCGTAAAGCCGACCGCCCGCCGCTCGTACGACAACGCCCAACGTGCGCCGCCGGGCCGTCACCCGGCAGCACGACCGACCCGCCGACCGACCCTCGGGCCACCCGCAGCCCCACCTCCCCGAGCAGCGCCAGCGCCTCACCCTCCAGGCCAAGCGGCCCTGCCGGCGGCACCACCGCCGGGTGCGCCGCACGCGACACCTGCACGAGCAGCCGCTCCGAGGCCGTCTCCCGCAGGTACACCAGGGTGTCCGCCCCGCGATGCACCCACCGGAACCACCCCCGCGACGGAGCGCTCCGTGCCCGCCGGAGCCGCGTCAGCGACCGGTACGCCGAGAACGTCTCGACGTCTCACCGCGACCGGTCCCACGGCATCTCCGGCGGGCGTCCTCGTTGTCGTGACCCTCCAGGTCCACCTCGTCGCCCGCGAACACCACCGGGATCCCCGGTGGCCGCCGCCGGCGGCTACTGCGAGGCAGTGCGGTCTTCCGGCGGTGGGCTCGTGCGAGCACGCATCTGGGCGAAGGGGCGTTCGCCCCGGAGCTGTTCGATGCCGAGGTCCTCCACCGCGAGATTCGGGCCTCCAAGCACGGCTCGTCAGCGACCGCCATGGGACGCTGTTGTGTGGATCGCCGAGGCCCCTCCGAGGCGATTCCCATGACCTCGGTGGTGGGTCGCGCAGCGACCGCCATGGGACGCCGAGCGCGCACCCGCTACACTCGGCGACATCACCGGGTCGACCATCTGCCCGGTGGGTCGATCACACGTCTGGCCTACCTTTCGAGATGAACGTCACACGCAGCCCCGTCTCCGTCTGGCCGCAGCTCGAGCCGATCCTGACCAGTGTCCGCAAGCCCGCCCGGTACGTGGGCGGCGAGGGCAACATCGTGGTCAAGGACGTCGCCGCCGCGGACAGCGCCTGGCTGCTCGTGTACCCCGACGCCTACGAGGTCGGTCAGCCGAACCAGGGCGTGCAGATCCTCTACGAGGTGCTGAACGAGCGTCCTGGCACCGCGGCAGAGCGCGGGTACGCCCCGTGGCCCGACATGGAGGCGGTGATGCGCGAACGGCGCATCCCGTTCTTCTCCCTCGAGAATCACCTGCCGATGCGGACGTTCGACGTCGTGGCGTTCAGCCTCGCCGCGGAGGTCGGGTACACCAACCTGCTCAACTGCCTCGACCTCGGCGGGGTGGCGCTGCATGCCGCCGACCGCACCGACGACGACCCGCTCGTCGTCGTCGGCGGCCATGCCGCGTTCAACCCCGAGCCGCTCGCGCCGTTCGTCGACGTCGTCTGCGCCGGCGACGGGGAGGAGTTCGTCGGCGAGCTCGACGACGTCGTCCGCCGCTCCCGTCGGGGGGGATGGGAGCGTCAACGTCTGCTCGACGAGATCGTGCGCATCGAGGGGGCGTACGTCCCCTCCCGGTACTCCGCCGAGTACCTGGCCGACGGCCGCCTGCGCGGAACGTTCCCGCGACGCGACGGCGTGCCGTACCGGGTGCGCAAGCGCACGGTGAGCGACCTCGACGCGTGGCCGTACCCGAAGCGCCAGATCGTCCCCCTGACCGAGACCGTCCACGAGCGCTACAGCGTGGAGATCTTCCGCGGCTGCACGCGCGGGTGCCGGTTCTGCCAGGCCGGAATGATCACCCGCCCGGTCCGGGAGCGTTCGCGGGCGACCATCAAGCAGATGGTCGCCGAGGGGGTCGCCAACACCGGCTTCACCGAGGTTGGGCTGCTGTCGCTGTCGTCCGCGGATCACTCGGACATCCTCGGGCTCTGCGGCGACCTGGCAGACAGCTACGAGGGCACGGTGACGTCGCTGTCGCTGCCCTCGACCCGCGTCGACGCGTTCAACGTCACCCTGGCCGACGAGTTGGCCCGCAACGGCCGGCGCACGGGCCTCACGTTCGCCCCCGAGGCGGGGACCGAACGGATGCGCAGGGTGATCAACAAGATGGTCAGCGAGGCGGACATGCTGCGCACCGCCGAGACTGCATTCGCCAACGGATGGCGGCACATCAAGCTCTACTTCATGATCGGCCTGCCCACCGAGACCGACGCCGACGTCCTCGGGATCGCCGAGCTCGGACTGAAGGTCGCGGGGATAGGCCGGCAGCACGGCCGCAGGAACAAGGTCACCGTGTCGGTGGGGGGCTTCGTGCCGAAGCCCCACACGCCGTTCCAGTGGGCCTCGCAGGATGCGCCGGAGGAGCTGGCCCGCAAGCTCGGCCTCCTCCGCCGGCGGGTCGCGAGCGACCACAGCCTCAACCTCCGCTACCACGACCCCAAGCCCGGTGTCGTGGAGGGGCTGCTCGCCCGCGGGGACCGCCGCGTGGCGGCCGTCGTCGAGCGGGCATTCGCCCTCGGCGCGCGGTTCGAGGGCTGGGACGAGCTGTTCGACTACGGGACCTGGATGCGTGCGGCCGAGGAGGTCGGCGTCGACGTCGGCTGGTTCACCCGCCGCGAGCGCGGCGAGGACGAGGTGTTCGCATGGGACCACCTCGATTCGGGGCTGGAGAAGGACTGGCTCTGGAAGGACTGGCGCGACGCGATCGACGCGGGCACGGAGCTCGAGGACTGCCGCTGGACCCCCTGCTATGACTGCGGGGTGTGCCCTGGACTGGATCTGCAGCACCAGACCGGGCACCTGCCGATCTTCAGTGCGGCTCCGAGTTAGGTACGCCAAGACCGGCAAGCTCCGGTTCGTCTCGGCCATCGACCTCGGTCGTGTGTGGGAGCGCGCGCTGCGTCAGGCCGACCTGCCCATCGCCTACAGCGAGGGGTTCTCGCCACACCCCAGGGTCAGTTTCCCCGACGCGCTGCCGCTCGGCTACGCCTCCACGGGGGAGTACGCCCAGCTGACGTTCGCGGCCCCGATCGCGTTGGAGCCGGGGGTGAAGGCCCTCAACACCGCGTTCCCTGACGGGCTGGAGGTCCTGGCCGCGGTCGAGGTCGCGGAGGGCGCCCCCAAGCTCGCGAAGTGGCTGCGGGCGTCATGCTGGGACGTCGCGTACCCGGCGGGGGTCGCGCTCGCGGAGCCCGTCCTGGCCCTGGAGGCCGCCTCGAACCTGCCCGTCCTGCGGGAACGCAAGGGCGACCCGGTGACGGTCGACCTCCGTCCCTCGATCCACCAGATCTGCTGCGCCGGCGCCGCCCTGCGGGTGACGCTGCACCATGTCGAACCACCGGTGCGCCCCAGTGAGGTGCACCTCGCCCTCCGGGTCACGGACCCGGACCTCCCCGAGCCCGCGCTCGTGACGCGCGTCGCCCAGGGGGAGCCCGCCTTCACCGACGGCCCGGGCGCCGCCGAGCAGCGACCGGCAGGGCTGGTCGAAGCGCTCTCCGGCGCGCTCGTGCCGCCGCTTCCCGACTGCAGAAAGTGACACTGTGACCGACGAGACGACACCGGCAGAGCCGGACGACACCAACTCCGACGGTGAGGAGACCCGCGTCAGGACCAGGACACGGGCGCGGGGGCGGGCCGCGACCGCCCCCTTCGAGGGCCAGCGCCCTGGGGACGTGGACGTCCCGACGCCGCCGCGGCGCGGCGCGGTGTCCCTGCCCCCGCCCGTGCCGGCGGCCGCGCCGGTCACGCCGGCTGGCCGCAGGCCGGCCGTCACCGACCCCTTCAGCGTGACGCTGCCGCCGCCTCCCGCCGCCCCCTCCGAGGACGAAGAGCCGTCCGCCCGCAGTCGGCGCCGGCGGCGCGTCCCCGGGGATGCCGCCGACCGGACGGAACAGCCCGGCGGTCCGGCGCCGGGCGAGGGAGCGGTCGCCGGACCGGACGAGGCGGACGAGGCCGGCGCGCCGGCACCGCCGGCCGGCTCCGGCGAGGCGACCGAGCGGCCCTCGCGCCGCTCGGGGCGCTCGGGGCGCGGCCAGCGGGGGAGGGGGCGCCGGCGTGCGGCTGGCGGCGACCGGTCCGGGGCGGACGCCGACAGCGCCGGCGGGCGGCCCCCGGGCCCGGCCTCGGAGGAGCCTGCCGGGCGGGCGCCGGCCACCGGGGAGCCGGAAGCGCCCGGCCCGGGGAAGCCCGCCAGCCAGGTGCCTGAGCTGCAGTCGCGGGCCACGGAGGGGCCGGGCCCCGAGGGGCCGGAAGTCGATGACGGCGACGCCGTCGGCGCCGAGGCCGCGACCGGAGAGGTCGCGGAGGACACGGAGGACGCGGAGGATACGGAGGCCCCGCGCGACACGGGGGACACGGAGGCCGCGGAGGCCCCGCGCGACGCGGAGGACACGGAGGCCGCGCGCGACACGGGGCGTCCGCGACCCCGGCGGCGCCGCGGCGGGCGGGGCCGCGGACGCCGCGGCTCACCGCGCACGACCATCACCGAGGACGTCGACGTCGAGGGGAACCTGGGCGACGAGCTCGACACCGTGGACGAGGCCGTCGCGGCCGGGTCGGCGGAGCGGACCGAGACGGCGACAGACGTCGACGACGACACTGACGACGACACCGACGGCGACGGCGATGCGCCCCCGACCCGCCTGCAGGCCAGGAGCGGCCGGCGCGCCCCCGGCGGAGGCCCGGGTCGCGGAATCCGGACCCGCCTGGCGCGGCGCCCGCTCGGGGGAGTCAGCGAGGAGACGCGCCGCGCCATCACCGAGGGCCCCCCGCGGCGGATGCTCGTGTCCGTCGGCGGGGAGCGGACCCAGATCGCGGTCCTGGAGGAGCGCACGCTCGTCGAGCACTACGTCACCCACCGCCACGACACCAGCTACGTCGGCAACATCTACCTCGGACGGGTCCAGAACGTCCTCCCCGGCATGGAGGCGGCGTTCATCGATATCGGCAAGGGCCGCAACGGCGTCCTCTACGCCGGCGAGGTCAACTACGACGAGGCCGACCTCGACGGCGACCTGCCGCGCATCGAGCAGACCCTGAAGGCCGGGCAGTCGGTCCTCGTGCAGGTCACGAAGGACCCGATGGGCACCAAGGGAGCGCGACTGACGCAGCACCTGTCCATCGCCGGCCGGTACTGCGTGCTCGCGCCGGGCGACGGCATGCTCGGCATCAGCCGGAAGCTCACCGACGAAGAGCGGGAGCGGCTCCGCGGGATCCTGAAGGCGATCAAGCCCGAGGCCTACGGCCTGATCGTGCGGACCGCCGCCGAAGGGGCGACGAAGGAGCAGCTCGAGGCCGACGTGGCCCGCCTCGTCCGCATCTGGGAGCAGGTGCGCGCGCGCGCCGACGAGGCGAAGACGCTCGACACCATCTATACCGAACCCGACCTCGTGATCCGGGTCATCCGCGACGTGTTCGGCCCCGAGTACTCCCAGCTCGTCGTCGACTCCGAGGAGCTCGCGGGCCAGGTCCGTGACTACCTCGCCGACGTCAGCCCGGAATTCGTCGACCGCGTCGGCGTCCACACCGGCGACGACCGCATCTTCGACGCCTACGAGGTGACGAACCAGATTCGCCGGGCCCTGGAGAAAAAGGTGTGGCTGCGCTCCGGCGGCTACCTCATCGTCGAGAAGACGGAGGCGATGTGGGTCATCGACGTCAACACCGGCAAGTTCGTCGGCGAGCGGAACCTCGAGGAGACCGTTCTCCGCAACAACATCGAGGCGGCGACGGAGATCGCCCGCCAGCTGCGCCTGCGCGACATGGGCGGGATCATCGTCATCGACTTCGTGGACATGCTCGTCCCGGCGAACCGTGACGAGGTCCTGAAGCGGTTCAGGCGCGAGCTGGCGCGCGACAAGACCAAGAGCCGGGTCATGGAGATCTCGAAGCTCGGGCTGGTGCAGATGACCCGCAAGAACGTCAGCCAGGGGCTGCAGGAGAGCTTCACGACGAAATGCGACGTCTGCGAGGGCCGCGGCAGCCAGATCATCGACGATCTCCTGGTGTGAGCGCCCGGCCCGTGTCGACGGAGTCGTCGAAAGCCAGCCTCAGTCGACACGACCCGAAGTTTGGGGCGGCCGAGAGCAGCGCCCGGCAGCCGGCCGGTGACCCGCGGTCGGCGGTCAGTCGCACCCGGCGCGGCGCGCGTTGACACCCCATGGGACCGACCCTACACTTGCCCCTCTGGTGCGCCTCGGCACGCCTTCTTCTCTCGCCCGCCGGACACCAAACCCTCTAGGAGACGCTTCGATGTACGCCGTGATCGCCACCGGCGGCAAGCAGTACCGGGTCAAGGTCGGCGACACCCTCGACGTCGAGAAACTCGCTCCCGCCGACGACGGCACCGTGGCGCTGCGGCCGGTGCTCCTCGTCGGCGACGACGGCGACCTCACCGTCGGCCGTGACGCCCTGGCCGCCGCCACCGTGCGTGCCACCGTCGTCGAGCAGCGGAAGGGCCCGAAGCTCACGGTGTTCAAGTACAAGAACAAGACCGGGTATCGCAACACCAACGGACACCGCCAGCGGCTGACCCGCATCCGGGTCGACGAGATCACCGCGTAGCAAGGGAGAGGCGATGGCACACAAGAAGGGCGGCGGCTCGTCGAACAACGGCCGCGACTCCAACCCCAAGATGCTCGGCGTGAAGCGCTACGGCGGCCAGGCGGTCACGACCGGCACCATCATCGTCCGCCAGCGCGGGACCAAGATCCACCCCGGCGAAAACGTCGGACGGGGCGGCGACGACACACTGTTCGCCCTGGCCGACGGCACGGTGGCGTTCCGGACCTCCGGCAAGCGCAAGTTCGCCGAGATCATCCCCGGCTGACGGCCGGTCTGTCGACACGGTTTCGCGGTTCGTGACGCAGTCGACGGACCCCGGGGTCAGAACACCTCCGGCGCCCACGGCGCCAGCGGCACCCTGAAGAGCGCGTCCAGCCGCGCCACCGCTCCCGGCGTCCGCTCCTCGATCCGTGCGGCGAGGGTCAGCCCGGTGGCCGTCGTGCCGCCGAGGTAGAGCATCGCGAGGTCGGTCTGGTCGAGCACCAGGTCCGCCGATCCCCGCGTCCTCGTGCAGGATGCCTCCGAGCCGTCGGTCTCGAGGGTCCACCTTCCGTCGTTCCACGGGCAGAACGCGTCCCGCACGTCCAGCGTCAGCCGGCCGGTGGACGCGTAGGACCGCCCCGACAGCGCCGCCGGCACGTCGACGAGCCGGAGCCAGAGCGCGTCGGCGACGACGACCTGCGCCTGGCGCGGGTCGTCCAACCAGAGCGGCAGCGGGTCGTCGAGGGGCCGGCGGGGCGCCCGGATGTTCGTCGTCAGGTCGATGCCGAGGCAGTGCCGCCACAGCGCGGCACCGGCCGCCGGCGTTGCAGCCATGAGTTCCACGACATCGACGGTCCCCGTCGGCGCGCCGCGGTCGTCCGACGACGGCTTCACGCGGTACACCGCGTAGCCGTCCACTTCATCCGCTTCGGTGTACGTGATGAGCTGCTTGTCGCTGTGGCCGCTGCGATGACGCTCCGGGTCGGCGAGCAGCTGGTACTCCCACCACCGGCCGCGCCGGCTCGGCAGGCCCGTCCGGGCGCTGCGCGCCCGCTCGTACACCGGCGGGAAAGCGGCGAGGGCGAAGTCGGGATCGACGAGCCGGACGAGACCGCCGGCCGCGGGCGCCCGCGTCAGCGCCGTGGCGCCGCGCTTGCGGATCCTGTGGGCGGCCCCGAAGGTTGCGGGGGCGTAGCCGAACCTGCCGTAGATCTGCGCCTCGGACGCCCACAGCGCCGCCAGCGGCTCCCCGCGATCACGGACATCGTCGACCTGCCGGCGCATCAACCGGGTGAGAAGCCCCTGGCGGCGGTGGGTGGGGAGCACCCCGACGCCGGTCACGCCCGCCGCCGGCAACTCGCCGCCCGGGACCGAGAGACCGAAGGAGAAGACCCAGGTCCCCCCGACCATCCGGTCGCCGTCGAACGCGGCGAGACTCCGGTCCGGTTCGAAGACGAGGCGCTCGCGTTCGATGTCGTCGGGATGGGCGGCCTCGCCGAAGGCCGTCTCGACCGTCCTGACCAGGGCACCGAACTCGGCGCCGTCGATCGGCCGGATCGGCAGGGGCGGGACACTCATCGGCGACCGAGGATATCGGCACGCACTAGGCTTGCCCGCACCCGAGGTCCCGCAACGGGGCGGGCCCGCCGCCCGGAGGGTGCCATGCAGGTCGTCGATTCGCTCGTGGAACTCGTTGGCAACACGCCCCTCGTCCGGCTCCGGCGCTTCAGCCGCGACGTCCCACCGACCCTGCTCGCCAAGGTCGAGTACCTGAACCCGGGCGGCAGCGTCAAGGACCGCATCGGCCTGGCGATGGTCGCCGCCGCCGAGGAGGCCGGACACCTTCGACCGGGCGGCACGATCGTCGAGCCGACCAGCGGCAACACCGGTGCGGGACTGGCGATCGTGGCCGCCCAGCGGGGGTATCGGTGCATCTTCGTCATGCCCGACAAGATGAGCCAGGAGAAGATCGACCTGCTGCGCGCCTACGGGGCCGAGGTCGTCGTCTGCCCGACCGCCGTCAAGCCCGACGACCCGCGCAGCTACTACCGGACCGCGGATCGACTGGCGGGAGAGGTCGCCGGCGCCTTCCAGCCCAACCAATACTTCAATCCCGCCAACCCCGAGGCGCACTACCGCACGACCGGCCCCGAGATCTGGAAGCAGACCGACGGCCGCGTGGACGTCTTCGTCGCCGGTGTCGGCACCGGCGGGACGATCAGCGGCGCCGGGCGCTACCTCAAGGAGCAGAACCCCGACGTCGTCGTCGTCGGAGCCGATCCCGAGGGATCGTTGTACTCGGGCGACCAGGTGCGGCCCTACCTCGTCGAGGGCGTCGGCGAGGACTTCCTGCCCGGCACGTTCGACCCGCAGGTGGTCGACCGGTACGTCCGGGTCAGCGACCGCGACTCGTTTCTGACCACGCGGCGGCTGACCCGCGAGGAGGGCATCCTCGTCGGCGGCTCGTGCGGCACCGCGGCGTGGGCCGCCCTCGAGGTGGCCGCCGAGTACCCGGCCGATGCGACCGTCGTCGTGCTGCTGCCCGATTCCGGCCGCAACTACCTGTCGAAGATCTTCAACGACGACTGGATGGCCGCGAACGGCTTCCTCGACAAGGCCGGGGCCGGCGCGAAGCTCGCCGACGTCGTCCGCCGCAAGCACACCGACCTCCCGGCGATCGTCCACGTCCACCCCGACGAGCCCGTGCGCGACGCGATCGCGACCCTGCACACCTACGGCGTGAGCCAGATGCCGGTCACCCGCAGGGAGGGCGGCGATGCGCGCGACGACGTCGTCGGCAGCATCCGCGAGCGCGGCCTGCTCGACCGCGCCTACCGCGACCCCGGCGTCCTCGACCAGACGGTCGGGGAGGTCATGGAGGCGCCGCTGCCGATGGTCGACGGGCGCGACACCGTCGAGGCGGCGATGGGATTGCTCACCGGCCAGGCCTCGGCGGTCATCGTCTGTGACGGCCCTGCCGCGATCGGGGTGCTCACCCGCGCGGACGTGCTCGACTTCCTGGTGGACCGGGGCCGCCCGTGACCGGGTTCAGCACCCGGGCGATCCACGCGGGGCAGGACCCCGACCCCGCGACCGGCGCGGTGATCGTGCCGGTGTACCAGACGTCGACGTTCGCGCAGTCGGCGGTGGGCGAGCACGCCGGATGGGACTACGCGCGCAGCGGCAACCCCACCCGCGACGCGCTGCAGGCCGCGCTCGCCTCCCTGGAGGGCGCCCGCCACGGCTTCGCGTTCGCGTCCGGTCTGGCCGCGGGCGACGCCGTCCTCCGCACGCTGGCACCCGGCGACCACGTGGTGCTCGCCAACGACGTCTACGGCGGCACGTTCCGCCAGTTCAACCGCGTCCACCGGCCGTGGGGGCTCGACTTCGACCCCGTGGACCTGTCCGACCCCGACGTCCTGGCGGCCGCCTGGCGTCCCCGCACGCGGATGCTGTGGATCGAGACGCCGACGAATCCGCTGATGTCGATCTTCGACGTGGCCGCCCTGGCCGCCTTCGCCCACGAGCGGGACGCCCGCGTCGTCGTCGACAACACCTTCGCCACCCCCTACCTGCAGCAGCCGCTCGCGCTCGGCGCCGACGTCGTCGTGCATTCCACGACGAAGTACCTCGGGGGACACAGCGACGTCGTGGGCGGCGCGGTGCTGCTCGACGACGACGAACTCGCCGGGCGGATCGGGTTCCTGCAGAACGCCGTCGGTGCCGTGCCCGGACCGTGGGACGCCTGGCTGGTCCTGCGCGGCATCAAGACCCTGGCGGTGCGCATGCGGGCCCACTGCGAGAACGCCCGGGCCGTCGTCGCAGCCCTCGTGCGCCACGCCGCGGTGGAACGGGTGCTCTACCCGGGGCTGCCGGACCATCCGGGCCACGAGGTCGCCGCCCGCCAGATGCGCGACTTCGGGGGCATGGTGGCGTTCCGCATGGCCGACGAGCCCGCGGCCCTGAGAGCGTGCGCCCGGTTCCGGGTGTTCACGCTCGCCGAGTCGCTCGGCGGGGTCGAGTCACTCGTCGAGCACCCCGGCCGCATGACGCACCAGTCGGTCGCCGGCTCGCTGCTCGAGGTGCCCGGCGACCTCGTACGGCTGTCGGTCGGCATCGAGGACGCCGACGACCTCGTCGACGACGTCGAGCAGGCACTCCGCCCGTGACCGGGCGGCACACCGCCCCCGGGGCGACCGCCTCGCGGTCCCGCGGTGTGCGGCGGCGCAACTCGGTCTGATCGCCGCCTGGACGTTGGGGAGCGGTTGCCCGGCGGGGTGCGCGTGACCGGCGGACAGGTAGCCCCCTACGCCCGGTCCTGGGAGGACGCGAACCGCCTCGCCCGCGAAGTCGTTGGACCCCTGTGGGTGGCGCTCGGCGACTCGGCGGCCCAAGGAGTCGGCGCCGATTCCTACGACCAGGGTCATGTCGGCCAGCTGCGGCGGCTCCTCGAGGCCCGGGACGGCATCCCATCGCGGGTGATCAACCCCAACGCCGTCGGCGGCGAGGAGGACACGAGTCTTCGCCGAGGCGCTGGGTCTCGACCGCGCGGCCATCGAGGGCTGACCGGCGCTCAGGTCAGGCGCGCGGCCGCGAACGCGAGCGACGCCGTGGTCAGCAGGGTCCCGGCCTGGGCCCGCACGAAGGTGCGGGTCTGGGCGCTCATCTCGGCGCGCATCGCGGCCATGATCTTGTGCTCGAACGTCTCGAAGTCACGCCGCGTGTCGGCGCGGTGCTGGTCGAAATCGCGCTTGGTTTCGGTGTGCAGCT
>Ga0136630_1001016_pt1 | contig 11299 bp, 11 predicted proteins | sample AntDrymUQ5682106_2_FD_105496 | JGI IMG/M metagenome (GOLD analysis project Ga0136630, IMG submission 105496) | Polar desert sand microbial communities from Dry Valleys, Antarctica - metaG UQ568 (21.06) | ecosystem: Environmental > Terrestrial > Soil > Desert | place: Antarctica: Dry Valley...
ATCGTCTGCGGGCTGAACGGCTCGGCGGCCGGACTGGGTGCCTCCGTGGCGCTGCTCTGCGACGTCGTCGTGATGTCCGAGCGGGCGGTGATCGTCGACCCGCACGTGACGGTCGGTCTCGTGGCAGGTGACGGTGGTGCCGCGATCTGGCCGCTACTGCTCGGACCGCTGGCGGCCAAGCGCCACCTGCTGCTCGGCGAGCCGCTCACGGCGGACGCCGCATTGGAGGCGGGGGTTGCTGCCGAGGTGTGCGCGCCGGACGACGTCGGAGAGCGGGCGATGGCGTGGGCCCGCCGGCTGGCCGCAGGCGCGCCGCTCGCCGTGCAGGGGACGAAGACGGCGATCAACGCCCAGATCCGCCAGGCGATGCTCACAAGCTTCGATCTCTCCACGGCGCTGGAGATCCCGTGCATGCTCTCAGCAGACCACGTCGAGGCTGTCGACGCCTACGTCGCCAAGCGCACCCCCCGCTTCGAGGGCCGTTAGCCCACCGCACCTCGTTGCGTCATGCGGATCGTCGCCGTGAAGCCACGATCCGCATGACAGTTCGAAGGGGACGTCCGTGGTCAGCAGGCGTCGATGAACATGGCGATGCCGGCCACTTCGCCGTCGACGACGCGAATAATGAACGACCTGCCCGGAGCAACCTCGTCGTCGAGGCCCGGCCACGCCTCGATGGGATCTGGCGCGTACTGATAGGTCTGCGCATCAGGCGAGTACCTCAGCAGACGGTCACCGAACTGCTGCACGAGGTCGTCCTCCGAGGTCCCGATGTCGATGCCCTCTCGCGAACGGATCGGGGTCTTCGCTCCGGCGGGCGGTTCGTACGTTTCTCCGGCGACGGTTGACCTTCCACCACCCCCCGCGCGCCACATGAACAGCGACTGGGTGCCGTCCTCGGTGCGCGCGAACAGCAGCGACAGATCCCCCCACCACAGGACGCGAGCGTCGCTCCCGGCGAGACAGCCGTCGTCGACCACGCCCCAGCCGCTGTCGTGGTCCGCCGGCCCGAGGGCCTGCTCCACCGTGGCAATCGGGTCGTCGGAGCCGAAGGCCTCCCCCGGAGCGAGCCCGAACACGCTGCCGTCCTCGATCGACATCGCCGCGGGCCGTTGGTCTGCGGCGGTGGTTGGGACCGTGGTAGGGGGCAACGTCGTCACCGGCGCCGGGACCGTGGACACGACCGGCGGGTCGGTCGCAGGGGTCTCCTCCAGGACGGTCTCGTCGCGGTTGACGATCACGAGGGCGCCGAGCGCCGCCGCGGCTGCCGCGGTCAGGCCGACGAGGGTGAACATCAGCCGTCGATGGCCGTTGCCTGGGGTGTCCCCGATCCGGTGGACCTGTGCCATGGACTCGCCACGAACCGCCGCCTCCAGGCGGGTGCGGATCTGATCCCGTGACTGGGGGCTCGGCGGGTGCCCTGCGGATCGGATCGTGTTCTCGATGTCGAAGTCGTCACTCATGATGCCGCTCCTTTCGTCAGCTGGGCTCGGAGCGCCGTGCGGGCGCGTGCGAGGAGGGATTCGGTGGCGTGGACGCTGCGACCGATCTCTCGGCCGATCTCGCCGACGCTCATCTCGTCGATGTACTTGAGGACCAGCACGGTTCGCTGGTCGACCGGGAGCCGGTCGAGCGCCTCAAGCGCCGGCCCGGCGTCTACGTCGGCGGTCGCTCGCGGCATCGCCCGCAGCTCACGGTCCTGGCGGCGGCGTTGGCGCTTGAGCTCGTCGAGGAAGCGATGGCGACACGACACGATCAGCCAGCCGGTGTCGACTGCGGCCGGCACGTCACCGCGTCGGGCTCGTTGGAGAAGGTGGAGGTAGGTCTCCTGCACGAGTTCGTCCGCCCACGAACGGTCGCCACCGGCGAGACGGCTGGCGTAGCGATAGACCTCGTCCACCGTGCGTGCGTAGAGCGCGAGGACGTCGTCGTCGGTCACGGTGCTCCTCTCGAGGGTTGCGGTCACGTCGGTACAACGACGCCGGCGGGCAGGGTTCCGTCGCGATCTTGGCAACATTTCCCAGATCGGCACGGTGACACCGGACCCGACCAGTCACTCAGAAGCGCGAGGTCAGCAGCTGCAGCCGTGCCCCATGAAGGTGGTTGCCCCGATGCCGGTGACGGCGCCTTCGACGCTCAGGCTGAAGTACGGCGTGGCGGCGTCTCGATCGGGCCAAGCGTCGTGCGAGCGCGGGTACATCCACATCGAGTCGTCGCGGCCGGGCAAGGTGTCGAGCGTCAGCCGGCCCTCGTACACGTCCTGGATCTCCCAGTACGACGATCCGACGTCGATCCCCACATCACCGATCCAGTCGCGCCGCCCGATCGTCACGAGACCGTCACAGTCCGCCCGCTCGACGACGGCTGCCGTGGACAACAGGTGCGCGACGCCCTGCGACTTCCTGCGCGTCGCGGCGCACGCACCGGCTCGGCAAGACTCGGCGGTGATGACTGATGTGAACGAAACCCCCATTTCGGAACCTGATGACGCACTCGGCTGGCACGACGCCGTCGCCCTCGCCGACGCCGTGCGCTCGGGAGCGACGACACCATCCGAGCTCACCGAGGCGGCGATCGCCCGCATCGAGGCCGGTGACGCTTTCACGAACGCCGTCATCCTCCGCCGCTTCGACGCCGCAAGGGCCGAGGCCGACGCCATCGAGCCGGGCTCGGCACCGTTCGCCGGGGTGCCGATGCTCGTCAAGGATCTCGGTGCGGCGATGGCGGGCGAACCGACCTACCTCGGCACGCGGGTCCTGAAGGAGATCGACCATCGCGCGGAGGTGGACTCGTTCCTCGTCCGCCGGCTGCGGGCGGCAGGGTTCGTGATCCTCGGGCGGACCAACACACCCGAGCTCGGCTCGACGATCACCACCGAGCCGCTGTCGTTCGGACCGTCACGGAACCCGTGGAACAGCGAGTTCTCCACCGGCGGGTCGTCGGGTGGATCCGGCGCCGCCGTCGCCGCCGGGTTCGTGCCAGTCGCCCACGCCTCCGACGGCGGAGGCTCGATCCGGATCCCCGCAGCGAACTGCGGGCTGGTCGGCCTCAAGCCTTCGCGGGGACGGATCTCGGCCGGCCCCCTCGTCGGCAGCAACTGGCTCGGCGCGTCGACCGACGGCGCCGTGACCCGAACCGTTCGAGACGCGGCGGCGATGCTCGACGTCCTCGCCGGCTACGAGCCGGGCGATCCCGTCACCGCGCCGCCGCCGGCGCGCCCGTTCGCCGACGAGGTCGGTGCCGACCCCGGACGCGTGCGCGTCGGCGTCCTCGACCAGCCGCCCTTCTCGGGCTACGCCGCCGATGCGCAGGCCGCCGCCGGTGTCCGGGCCGTCGCCGACGCGCTCGCCGGACTCGGCCACGACGTCGCCGACGCCTGGCCGGCGGCGATGGGGGAGGATGAGTTCCGCGTCCACTTCCTGAACGTCGTCGCCGCCTACACGGCCGAGGATCTCGCCTGGATCGAGAAGGCAGCGGGACGACCGCTGACCGACGACGACATCGAGGCCGGGAACCACGCGCTTGCCGAGATCGGGCGGGCACTTCCCGTCGCAGTGTTCCTCGACACGGAGGGTTGGTTGCATGCTTGGTGCCGCAGGGTGGTCGAGTGGTGGTTCGGCGACGATCCCTACGACCTGCTGCTCTGCCCGGTGCTCAACGGACCGCCGCCCCGCATCGGCGTCCTGATGGACCCCGATACTGGCACCGACGCGCTGTTCGCCCTCTTCCAGTACACGAGCCAGTTCAACGTCTCGGGACAGCCGGCGATCTCGCTGCCGTTGCACACATCGACCGAGGGCTTGCCGATGGGGATCCAACTCGTCGCTGCCCCTGCCCGGGAGGATCGCCTGCTGCAGGTCGCCGCACAGCTCGAGTCGGCGATGCCATGGGCCGACCGTCACCCCGCCACGGCGAGCTGACATGAACTCGCGCACCGAGCCCATCGGCGCCGTCGAGGCGATCATGACCACGCGGGCGATGCGGCGTTTCACCGATGATCCCGTCGATCTCGAGGTCGTGCGCACCTGCCTCGCCGCTGCGCAGCAGGCGCCGAGCGGGGGCAACGTGCAGCCCCAGCAGTACGTCGTGCTCACCGACGAGGAACCGAAGCGCCAGATCGCCGACATCTACCGTCGCTCGTTCGACCGTTACGAGGCGTCGTTACCCGAGCGCCAGTTCCGCGACGAGTCGCAGCGGGCGGCGTGGGAACGCACGAGCGCGGCGAGCCGGTACCTCGCCGACCACCTCGCCGAGGCGCCGGTCATCGTCGTGTTTCTTCAACCACTGATCCCGTGGGGTGGCCGTGACGACGAGGGTGAGCTCGACATCGGACGCCTCGACGCCAGCGTCTACCCGGCGGTGCAGAACTTCTGCGTGGCGGCGAGAGCCAACGGCCTCGGCACCGCCCTGACGACGGTGATCCGTGTCCACGGCGGCGAGGCGCTGGAGGTGCTCGGCGTCCCCGTCGATCGCTTCGAGATCGCGGCGCTCGTTCCCGTCGGTGTCCCGTCGGGCCGATTCGGTGTCGCCCCACGCCGCCCCGCCGGAAAAGCGACACACTGGAACACCTACGGCAACCGCGAACCGCCGCACTGAGGCTCGCTCCTCCTCCGACGCTGTCTCACCGACGACTCTGAGTCACGAACAACGCCTGGACTCGGTGTTGTTCGTGACTCAGAGCCGCAGCGGGGGACGGGAAGGCTCGTCGGCGGCACGGTTGCGGTGGCGGGGCAGTGAGAAGGGTGCGAACATGTGTTCGTGGAGCCGACGATCCTGCACGCCGATCTCGATGCGTTCTTCGCATCGGTGGAGCAGCGAGACGATCCGGCGCTGCGAGGCCGCCCGGTCTGCGTCGGCATCGGCGTCGTCATGGCGGCCAGCTACGAGGCGAGGGCATACGGCGTGCGCGGTGCAATGGGCGGCCACGAGGCTCGGCGGTTGTGTCCCGACGCCGTGTTCGTCCCGCCGCGACTCCACGCTTACACGGAGGCGAGCAGGGCGGTGTTCGAGGTGTTCGACGACACGACGCCGTTCGTCGAACCGATTTCGGTCGACGAGGCGTTCCTCGATGTCCGCGGCCTGCGCCGGATCCGCGGTGACGCCGAGGCGATCGCCGGTCGGCTCCGAGCCGAGGTGCGCGATCGTGTCGATCTACCGATCACCGTGGGCGTGGCGACGACGAAGTCGCTCGCCAAGGTGGCGAGCCGGTTCGGGAAGCCCGACGGACTCTGCGTCGTGCCCGGTGGCGGCGAAACGGCGTTCCTGCACCCGCTGCCGATCGACTACATCTGGGGCGTCGGGCCGAAGAACTCGGTCAAGCTGCGCGACCGAGGCTTTCAGCGCATCGGTGACCTGGCGATGGTGCCCGAGGCGGCGCTCGTCGCGATCCTCGGACCGGCCGCCGGTCGGCACGTGCACGCACTGGCGTGCTGTCGCGACCCGCGACCGGTGCGCGGCGGTCAGCGGCGACGTTCGATCGGCTCGCAGTCGGCGCTGGGGCGACGGCGACGAGCACCGGCCGAGATCGACGCCGTCCTCGTCGGCATCGTCGACCGTGTCACCCGGCGCATGCGCAGTGCGCACCGCGTCGGTCGCACCGTCACGTTGCGGCTGCGGTTCGACGACTTCACCCGCATCACCCGCTCGCACACGCTGCCCGAGGCGACCGCCAACACGGAGGTCGTCACCACCGCGGCCTGTCGGCTGCTCGCCGCCGCCGAACCGCTGATTCGCGAACACGGCCTCACGCTGATCGGACTCACCGTCGCCAACCTCTCCGACGACAGCACGCTGCAGCTCGCCCTCCCATTCGAGCGTCACGACGGTGACGACCTCGACCACGCCCTCGACGCCGTTCGCGACAAGTTCGGCAAGACAGCCCTCACCCGCGCCGTCCTCCTCGGCCGCGCCGACCACCACGAGGTCCCCCTCCTCCCCGACTGACGGATTCTCATGCCGATCGCGCCGCAATTCTGCGGCGCGATCGCGATGAGAATCCACCCCGACGGGCAGTACGGTCGGGGAGGTGACGGCGCTCGAGACGAAGCAACAGGCGCTCGAGCGGGAGCTGGCGCGTATCGGGCCTGTCGTCGTCGCGTTCAGCGGGGGCGCCGACTCGGCCTTTCTCGCCGCCGCAGCACGCCGGGTGCTCGGCGACGATGCGATCGCTGTCACAGCGATCTCGCCGTCGCTGGCCTCCTCCGAGCGAGATCACTGCCGGCGCCTGACGAGCGAGTGGGGCATCGAGTGGATCGAGGTCGCTACGGACGAGATGGAGCGTGCCGCATACCGCCGCAACGACGGCGACCGCTGCTTCCACTGCAAGTCGGCCCTGATGGACGCCGTCGAACCGATCGCCGACGCACGTTCGGCGACCGTGCTGCTCGGCGTCAACGTCGACGATCTCGGAGACCACCGCCCCGGGCAGGCCGCGGCCGCCCAGGGCGGAGCTCGGTTCCCGCTCGTCGACGCCGGTTTCACGAAGGACGACGTCCGTCGAGCCTCGCGCCAGATGGGCCTGTCGACCTGGGACCGCCCGGCGAGCGCCTGCCTCGCCAGCAGGGTTCCCTACGGCACGGAGGTGACGGTGAACGTGTTGAGCTCGGTCGAGCGCGCCGAGCGAGCCCTGCGCGACCTCGGACTGAGGCAGCTCCGGGTGCGCCACCATGGCGACACGGCGCGCATCGAGGTCGGCCTCGACGAGCTGGACACGGTGATCGCCCACCGGGCCGAAATCGTCGTCGCGGTGCGGGCGGCCGGTTACCGCTACGTCACCCTCGATCTCGAAGGCTTCCGCTCCGGCAACCTCAACACCGCCCTCCACGACACCTGACGGAACCAAGTCGAACGGACGACGAGCCCGCCACCAGTACCGGATGCGTTCGCGCGGTTCCCGCACACGCGGCGAGGGAAGCGCCAGCGACGAGCCGCACGCGGCGCGAGTAGGAAGCACAGCGCACGACGAGCCCGCCACCAGTACGGAGAAAGCCAGGCGGCCGACGAGCCCGCAGGTTAAAGGATCGTGCGCAGGAGCAGCAGTGAGAGGAGCCAGCCGGCGGCGAGCACGGTTGCGGCAGTGAGCGACCACTTCCAGGTCTGTTCTGCGACGACCTCTTCCTCCTCGCCGATCGTCTCCTCGAGCAGCTCGTCGATCTGGTCGTAGGCGTCGGACAGCTCGGTTTCCGACCCGGCCTCGTACGAGCGCCCACCGGTCATCTCGGCGACCTCACGTAGCGGCTCCGGCTGCACCGGCACCGGGATCGACTGACCGCTGGCGGGGTCGGTGATCGAGCCGTCCTCGGTGCCGAAGGCGATCGTGAAGACAGGGATGTTGGCCTCTTCGGCCAACTGTCCGCCCTCGAGCGTCTCCCGCCCGACCGTCGTCTCGCCGTCGGACATCAGCACGATGACCCCCGGCGAGCTCTCGGACTCGGATCCCTCGTCGCCCTCGCCACCTTCACCGTCGAGCTCGCCGTCATCGACCGCAGACGTGAGCACGTTGACGCCGGCACCGAGGGCGTCACCGATCGCCGTCGCCTCGGACAGCTGGAGGTCTTCGATGCTGTCCTTCACCTGCTCGCGGTTCAGCGTCGGTTGCTGTTCGACGCTCACGATGCCGCTGAACGAGATGAGCCCGACCTCGACGTCGTCGCGCACGGAGTCGACGAAGGCGAGCGCCTCACCTTGCGCCGCGGCCAATCGGGACGGGCTGACGTCTTCTGCCTGCATCGACAGGGACACGTCGAACAGCACCATGATGCGCCCCTCGGTCTCGGGGCGGATGATCTCGCGGTTGACGGGCTGCGCCACGGCGACGACCGCCGCGGACACGCCCAGCAGCTGCGTCGCGGCGACGACGTGGCGGCGCCAGCCGGGCCGCTTCGGGGCGACCGTGTGCAGCATGTCGGCCTGCGTGAAGCGGATCGTCGCCCGCTTGCGCATGAGCGACACGGCGATGTGGGCGATGGCGAGCACGGCGACGCCGAGCAACAGCCAGAGTCGGGCGGGGTGGAGGAAGTCGCTGGTGAACATGCTGCTCGCTGCTGGGGGAGGGTTGGGTTCGGAGCGGGTCAGGCTCGGACGGGCGGGACGCGGCTGCCGTGTCGGCGGCGGTGTTGGAGGTGCTTGGCGATGACGGTCAGCCAGTCGCTGTCGGTCATCAGCTCGATCTGATCTGCGCCGGCTCGCCGCAGCGCTGACGCGCGCTCGGCTCGCCACGCGGCACTCGCTTCAGCGAAGCGGCGCTGCACTGCCGCGGTGATGTGCACCTCGTGGCGAGCGCCCGTCGCCGGGTCGACCATGTCGACGAGCCCGATCGGTGGCACGTCCAGCTCGCGAGGGTCGTCGATCGTCACGGCAAGGAGCTCGTGGCGCATGCTGAGTCGCCGCAGCGAATCGACCCACGCCGTCCCGGCGAAGTCGGAGATGACGGCGGCGAACCCGCGGCGCTTGCTGATCGCGCCGACGCGGTCGATGGCGCCGGCGAGATCGGCGCGGCCGAGCCCCTCCGACGGCGGCGGCGACGCAAGCGCGGCGAGGATCGCCCGCACGTGCACTCGGCCGCCACGGGGCGGGATCACCTTCAGCTGAGGCCCCGCCACCACGACGGCACCGAGCTTGTTCTGGTTGCGCGCCGTCAGGAAGCCGACGCAGGCCGCAGCGGCGAGCGCCACGGAAGCCTTCTCGTCCTTGATCGTCCCGAACTGCATCGAGGCGGACGTGTCGACGACGAGCCAACCCTCGAGGTCGCGGTCGGCGATCTGCTCTCGCACGTGCGTCTGCTGCGTGCGTGCCGTGACGCTCCAGTCGATGCGGCGCACGTCGTCGCCGGGCTGGTAGATGCGTGACTCGCCGGGTTCGCTGCCGTGGCCAGGGGTGAGACCCTGATAGTTGCCGTGGAGGATGCCGTCGAGGCGGCGCAGGATGTTGAGCTCGAGCGTGCGCAACATCTCGGCGACGTGCGCGCTCGTCGGGCCCGAGGGCCATGTCACCCTGACGTCAGCGGCGGGGGGTTGCGGGCTCATTGGGCTTCGGTGAGACCCACGTCGCCGGGACCGACGAGAGGATGCGGTTGACGATCTGGTCGGCCGTGACGTCCTGGGCGAGCGCGTCGTAGGTGAGCATGAGGCGATGGCGCATGACCTCCGGTGCAACGTCGAAGACGTCTTGGGGCGTCGTGTAGTTGCGGGCCCGCAGCAGGGCGATGGCCTTGGCGCCGCGGATCAGGCTGAGCGTGGCGCGTGGGCTGCAGCCGAGACCGACAGAGGGGCCGAGGTCGGCGAGCCCGTACTGCTCGGGTGTGCGCGTCGCCTGCACGAGGTCGACGGCGTACTGGGCCACGCTGCGATCGACGTAGACGGCGTCGGCCCGGCGCTGCAGCTCGACGAGCTCGTGGAGGTCGATGACCTGCGCCGGCTCGGGGGCGGACACGGCCATGCGGTCGAGGATTTCCATCTCCTCTACCTGCGAAGGGTGGTGCAGGACGATCTTCATCATGAAGCGGTCGCGCTGCGCCTCCGGCATGTTGTAGACGCCTTCCTGTTCGATCGGGTTCTGCGTGGCGACGACGAAGAACGGTTTGGGCACCGGGTACGTGACACCGCCGATGGTCACCTGCTGCTCGGCCATCACCTCCAACAGCGCCGACTGCACTTTCGCCGGGGCGCGGTTGATCTCGTCGGTGAGCAGGAAGTTGACGAACGCCGGGCCGAGCTCGACGTCGAACTTCTCGGTGCTGCCGCGGTAGATCCGGGTGCCGATGATGTCCGACGGCAGCAGGTCGGGGGTGAACTGCACGCGTGCGAACGAGCCGCCGACCACCGTGGCGAGCGTCTCGGCGGCGAGCGTCTTGGCGAGGCCGGGCACGGACTCGAGCAGGCAGTGACCGCGTGACAGCAGCCCGACGAGGAGCCGCTCGAGGAGTCGTGTCTGCCCCACGATGACCTTGCGCAACTCGAAGAAGACCTGTTCGAAGGTGCGCGCCACGGCGGCGTCGTCGGTGTACGGCGATTGGGGGTTCATCGGCGGTGCCTCCTGCTGCTCAGCGCGCACGGTAGCAAGCGTCGCTGAGAGTTGGCTGGCAGCCAGCTGGGGAGGCACTGATCGACCGTTCGTGTGCGTCGCATTGACATATGCGTACGGCGAGGACGGTCCGTGGTTCACGTCTAACATCAACGACATGGACGGTCAGGACGACGGTCCGGTTCCCGAGGAGCGCGATGCCGCCGATGCGGGGTCGGGTGATGTCGAGGGTCCCCGGCAGGCGGCGCGGCTCGAGCGGCGCAGGAGCGCGATCGCACACGGCCGACGCCTCGGTGGGACGCCGGGAGCGATGATGGCCGGCGCGATGCTGGCCCTGCAGGAGATCTACCAGGGCTCGGCGTCCGACGAGATCGTCACGATCTCCGAGACACCCGACGAACCCGACGACGTCGATCGTGACGGGCTCTCGGTCTCGGTCGACGGCACGACGGTCGCATCCGCGGCGCTGCCCGTCACGGCCCCGCTGGCGAAGGTCGCCCGCCGCCGCTCCCGCCGCCGCTAACGCTCGACCCGCTCGACATGCCGTGAGGTCAGGCGGTGAGCGAAGCGCCAGCGACCATCCGCAGCCTGCGCAGCACAGCGGCGCGAGGAGGAAGCGGAGCGGACGACGAACCCGCCAGCGTTAGAGGATCTGGCTGAGGAACGTCTTCGTGCGCTCCTCAGTCGGGCTCGTGAAGAAGTGCTCGGGGGTGCCGACCTCCACGATCTGGGCGTCGGCCATGAACACGACGCGGTCGGCGACCTCCTTCGCAAACCCCATCTCGTGTGTGACGACGATCATCGTCATGCCCTCGCGGGCGAGGTCCTTCATCGTGTCGAGCACCTCGTTGATCATCTCGGGGTCGAGCGCCGACGTCGGCTCGTCGAACAACATCACTTTCGGCTTCATCGCCAGGGCGCGGGCGATGGCAACACGCTGCTGCTGACCGCCCGAGAGCTGACCGGGGTACTTCTGCGCCTGCTCGGGGATACGCACCTGCTCGAGCAGCTCCATCGCCTCGGTGTCGGCCTTCTTGCGTGGCGTTCGCCGCACCTGGCGCGGCGCGAGCGTGATGTTCTCAATGACCGTGAGGTGCGGGAAGAGGTTGAACTGCTGGAACACCATCCCCGTCTCGCGGCGGACCTCGTTGATGTTGCGCAGATCGTTGGTGAGCGGGGTGCCGTCGACGACGATCTCGCCCTGATCGTGCTGCTCGAGCCGGTTGATGCAGCGGATCATCGTCGACTTGCCCGATCCAGATGGCCCGATGACGACGAC
>Ga0136630_1001017_pt1 | contig 11286 bp, 10 predicted proteins | sample AntDrymUQ5682106_2_FD_105496 | JGI IMG/M metagenome (GOLD analysis project Ga0136630, IMG submission 105496) | Polar desert sand microbial communities from Dry Valleys, Antarctica - metaG UQ568 (21.06) | ecosystem: Environmental > Terrestrial > Soil > Desert | place: Antarctica: Dry Valley...
CACCAGCCCCGGCCGAGCACCGCGAGCCGCTCGACCCGACCATCGGCAGCCGCTGATGAGGCCCGCGATCACACCTCGGGCGCGCGTCCACGCCGACCGCGCCGGCGACCCGCTCGACGGCCTCGTCAACCTGTTCGAGCTCGGCATCGTCCTCGCCGTCGGCTTCCTGCTCGCCGTCCTCTCCTCGCTGCAGCTCTCCGACCTGCTGACGACCCGCAACCTGACGATCATCCGCAACCCCGGCTCGGCGCAGCAGGAGATAATCGTCAAGGAAGGCCAGCGAGTGCGCACCCTCCGGCCGAGCGGCAAGCAGGCGATCGGCCGCGGTCAGCGCGTCGGCTCGGTCTACCGGCTCGAGGACGGGCGCACCGTCTACGTGACCGGCGGCGAGTAAGGGGCACGCCGAGCGATGCAGTTCATCCTCGACGGCCTGCGCGGCGCTTTCGACCTGCTCGTCGCCGGTGACCCGCGCATCCTCGGGGTACTCGGGGTCACGCTCACGGTGGCGCTGTGGTCGACCCTCTTCGCCCTCGTCGCGGGACTGCCGATAGGCCTGTGGCTCGGCCTCGGCCGGTTCGCGGGTCGCCGCCTCGGGCTCGCGACCGCGAACGCCGGGCTCGGCCTCCCGCCGGTCGTCGTGGGGCTCGTCGTCTCGCTCTTCCTCTTCCGGGGCGCGCCGCTCGGCTTCCTGAGCCTGATCTACACGGTCGAGGGGATGATCGTCGCGCAGACGGTGCTCTCGCTGCCGATCGTCGCCGCGCTCACGGCGGCGGCCGTGCAGGGCGTCGAGCCCGCGCTCCTGAGGCAGGCGCGAGCCCTCGGCGCCTCGCGCGTCCGCGTCGCCGCTCTGGCGCTGCGCGAGGCGCGAGTCGGGGTGCTCGCGGCCACGATCGGGGCGCTCGGCTCGGCCCTGTCCGAGGTTGGCGCGCTCGTGCTCGTGGGCGGCAACATCGAGGGTCAGACGCAGACGCTCGCGACCGCGGTGCTGGTGCGCGTCTCGGCGGGCGAGTACGCCCAGGCGATCGCGCTCGGGGCTCTGCTGCTCGCGCTCGTGTTCCTCATCGCGGCGGCCCTCACCGTCGCCCAGCAGGGTGAGGCGAAGTGGCAGGCGACGCGCGCGTCCTGACCGCGCACGGCCTCGGGGCAGACCGCGGCGGGAGGGCAGTGCTCGATGCGGTCGACCTCGAGCTGCGCCGCGGCGAGGTCGTCGCACTGCTCGGCCCCAACGGCGCGGGCAAGTCGACCCTCGTCGGCCTCCTGGCCGGCCTCGAGGCGCCCGACCGGGGGAGCGTCGAGCGCTCCGGCCGGGTGGCCGCCGTGCTTCAGGCACCCGCGCTCGCGCGCCGAACGGCGCTCGCGAACGTCGAGGCCGGCCTCGCCTGGTGGGGGGTACCTCGGCGAGAGCGCCGCCGGCGGGCGCTGCGCGCGCTCGAGACCGTCGGGGCGGGCGAGCTCGCCGGTCGCCACGCGCGGGCACTGTCGGGCGGGGAGGCCCGCCGGGTTCATCTCGCCCGCTCGCTCGCGGTCGAGCCGGACGCCCTGCTGCTCGACGAGCCGTTCGCGGGGCTCGACGTGGGAAGCCGGGCCGACCTCCTCTACGACGCGGCGTCGGTCCTGCGCACGGAGCGAAGGACGACCCTCGTCGTGGTGCACGATCGGGCCGAGGCGTGGGCGCTCGCCGACCGGGTGGTTGTCATGCTCGAGGGTCGCCTCGCCGCGGAGGGCTCACCACAGGAGGTCTTCGAGCGCCCGCCCACCCCCGCGGTCGCCGCCTTCGTCGGCTTCGTCGGCCGATTGCGAGAGCCCGGCGGGGTCCTCTGGATGCTGCGGCCAGCCGACGTACAGCTGACGACCGACGGTCCGATCGAGGGCCGCGTGGTCCGCCAGGTGCCGCTCGAGGAGGGCCTGCGCCTCGAGCTCGATGTCCCTCACGGCCGCCTCGTGACGATCGTCGGGGTCCCGGGCCCCGCCATCGGCGAGCTGGTCCGGGTTCGGGTCGAGGGCGGCGTTCGCTTCGATTCGGCGGCTACCCTCGAGGGTGGAGGCTGATGGAGGAGTTCGTACGTATCGGGGCCGCGGCCTCCGCGCTCGGCGTGAGCGTCGACACGCTCCGCCGCTGGGAGCGCGCCGGGCAGATCACCTTCCAGCGCGGCAAGGGAGGCCAGCGATTCATCTCCTCCGCCGAGCTCGCCGAGCTGCTCCGCGAGCGCGGGATCAGCGCCCACTCGAGCGCTCGCAATCACTTCGAGGGCGTCGTGGTCGCCGTACGCAAGGATGGGGTCATGGCCCAGATCGACCTTGCGTGCGGTCCCTTCCGGGTCGTGTCCCTGATGTCGCGCGAGGCGGCCGAGGAGCTCGATCTGAAGCCCGGCATCCAGGCGACGGCGGTGGTCAAGGCGACCACGGTGATCGTCGAGCGCCAGTAGATCTGGGTCGCCGGCGGCCCTCCGCGCCCGCTCCGCCGGCGATCAGCCCGAGGGCGAGCGCGACGAGCGCGAGCGACGAGTCGCCGCCCTCAGAGCCCTGACGGGCGCCCAGTCGCGTGGCGGGCGGCGCGGCGGCCGGCGCGGCGACGGTGGCGGCGGTCTCGGTCAGGAGGACTCCGGACACGCGTCTCCCGGCCGCGGAGGCTCGGCTCGCACGGCGGGAACGTCGCCGCTGCGCGGTGCGCCCGCCTCGGCGGTCCGGCGGAGCCACGCCGCGAGCCGGCGGCTCGCTCGGCGCCGAAGGCGGAGAGGCGGAGATCGGCCCGGGCGACGTGACTCCCGGCGAGGCCTGAACGTCGCCGGCGTCGGGCGATCGGCCCGTGCCTGGCGCGTCGCGTCCAGAAGCGCCCGGGCGCTCGCCGGCGCCCTGGCCCGAATCGCCGTCGCGGCCGCGGCCGCGGGCGGTCGCCGTGCGCCGTCCACCCACGTCGACCAGCACGGGCTCGGAGGTCCCGCCCGAGCCGTCCGCGCCCGCGGCGGTTACGACGACGCGATAGCGGCCGGGCCCGCGGAAGGCGTGCTCGATCCGCGCCCCCCGCCCCGTGGTGCCGTCGTCGAAGCGCCACTCGTAGGCGAGCTCGCCCCCACCGCCTTGCACGGCGGCCGAGAAGGTGACGGGCTGCGCCGACCGAGCACGGGGGCGGTCGGCACTCGCCTGGACGGCGAGCGGCGGCCCTGAGAGCACGGTCACCTGAAGACCGTCTCCCGGCTGGCTGGCGAGGTTGTCCTGTGCGTTCGAGTCGGCCGGCCCGCGCACCGGGCGGAAGAAGCGCACGCTCGAGCCGTCGACGAAGACGAGCGGCGGGCCCTCCGGGAACGGAGAAGGGTCGGCGAGGTCCGTGCCAGACAGCCTCACGAAGCCGGCGCGCGCGCGCGGCACGGTCAGCTCCCGTACGGTCGCCGGGTCGCCACCCGCCAGGCGAACGAGGCCGGCGACCGACAGCCCGCTTAGCTCGACGGTCTGGTCACCGCCCGGATCGCGCAGCGTGTACGGGGTGGGCGGCACGTCGACGGCCGCGCGCACCTGGTCGGCGGTCAGGGAAAGCGCTCGCGACCCGAGCCGCACCCGCACGTCGGGAGCCTGCGCGCTCGCGCCCTCGACCGGGCCGGCGATAGCGGCGACCGCGACGAGGACTGCCGCCAGCTTGACGACGGGCACGTATGCGTCAACGCGCAGCGAAGGCCCCTCCCGCGCGTCTAAGAGGCGACGACCACCGTGCGGATGTTAGAGCTGTCGGCCTCGACGACGCCACGGTCGAGGTAGCGCACTCGCAGCGACCAGCGACCCGCGGGCAGGGAGACAGTGGCGCGGTAGCGGCTGCCCGCGCCCCTGAGGCGGATCCGCCTGACGACGCGGAAGGAACGGCTGCCGTCGGCGCGCGCGAGCACGTGCAGCGCGGCCCGGCGGCGGCCCTCGGCCGGCCATGCCCGGCCGCTCAGCGCGACGCGCCCCCCGCTCACCCGCGTGCTCGCGAGCGTCGCAGCGGCGCGCACCCGCACGCGGCCGAGCGAGTGGACGAGCGGGCTGAGATCGCGCGTGCGTGGGGCGGTCAGGAACAGCTCGCGGCTGCGCGTGACGCGACCGCGCACGGAGAACTTCCCACCGGCGCTCGTGAGGTCGCGGTCGAGCGCCACCGGTGTGAGCGGCGTCGGGAAGCGCGCGAGGCGGACGGCGACCTCGCTCAGCGCCGGCTCCCCCGGGACGGCCGAGGCGATGCGGCCGCTCAGCCCGATCGGCCGCGCAGCTGAGACCACCCGGGGCAGCCGGCGCTCGAGCGACACGCGCGGGAAGGCCGAGGGGAAGAATCCCGGGCGCTCGCGGTTCGGGAAGCGCGCGACTTGTCGCTGGAAGCGCGGCGAGGTCACGAAGTCGAGAAAGGCGCGTGCGGCCTCGAGCTTGACCGTAGGGACCTTCGCCGGGTTGAGCGCGTAGACGCGATACGCGTTCACCATCAGGACGGCGCACCCGCGCGCGCCTGCGCGCTGGGCGTCCATCACGATCTTCAGGCCGGTGATCGCACGGTTGCCGACGAGCTGCTGCAAGGTCCCTCGGTCGGTGATCGTGTAGCAGCCCTTGTTCGGGAACGGGCACTGCTGGGTCAGGCGCAGCGTGTCGGCCATCCCGAGTCCCGCACGGGGGTACCACGGTGGATAGCCGGCCCCCTGCGCGGGCTCGTTGCGGGCGTTGCGCGCCACGTTCGCCAGCCCCCAGATGTCGCGCTCCTTGAGGTTCGTGCCCGAGTTGTCGCCGCGCGATACGAAGGTGGCGCGGCCCTCCGCCCCGGCCGCCGCGATCGCCTCGAAGGCGGAGACGGCGTCGTTGCGAGCCTTCGACCCGACTCCGGCGGGGTCGTCGGCCGGACCGACGACCACGTAGTCGTTCCAGGCCATCGAGCGCCCGACGCGCTCGAACGAGAAGCCGTCCGCCAGGAACTGCTGCTCGAGCGGCGGCGAGTGTGCGATCAGCGCGTCGCCCTGACCGGCTCGCGCGTTGGCGATCGCCTGGCCGGTGCCGACGGCGATGAACTTGAGGTTGTACTGCGGGTAGGCGCGCTTGAACCCAGGGGTGATCAGCTGGTCGAGCAGACCGGAGTCCCGCACGCTGGTAGTGCTCTGGACGATCACGTCCTGCGGCGGCGCCTGCGCGCTCGCGCTCGTCGTCGCCAGCCCCAGCGAACCCAGCACCAGCCCGATCGCCGTAGCGCGAACGCTCATTCCCGTCATGACCCCCAAATCGCTGATGTCTTGTGTAGGGCACCATATGGCATCAGTTAGCCTGCACACACCGCCGTGAGTCGCTACCTCGACCTCGCCACGATGCTCGCGGAGCGGATCGCCGCCGGCGAGCTTCCCGCCGGCGCCGCGCTGCCCTCGGTGCGCACGCTTGCGAGCCGTGAGGGGACCACCCCGGCAACGGCGCTGCGCGCCTACGGCGAGCTCGCCCGCGCGGGGGCGATCGTCAGCGAGCCGCGGCGGACCGCTCATGTCGCCTACCACGGCGCGATCGCCGCGCGTGCGCTGCTGCGCGGCGGCTCTCCGTTCCGCCTCGCGGGCAGCGACGACCCGGCGCTCGACCTGCTGCTCTCAGGCGCCGCGGAGGCGATCGTGCCCGTCGGCGCGCGCGGGAGCTATCGCGGCCTCTCGGCGCTGTGGTCGGGCGCGGCCGACGGCGCCGCGCTGCACTTGCGCCACCCGAGCGGCGACTACAACGCGCCCTTCGCGCGCGGGCTGCTCGCGGGGCGCCGGCCCGTCCTCGTCCACCTCTGGCGACGCGAGCAGGGGCTGATCCTCGCGCCCGGCAACCCGCGTCAGGTGGACGACGTCGCGGCGCTCGGCGGCCTGCGCGTCGCACGCCGGCCGGTCGGCACGGGCACCCGCACGCTGCTCGACCGGCTGCTGCTCGAGGCCGGCGTGACCCCAGAGTCAGTCGTCGGGCCGCAGGTCGAGCTGCACCTCGACGTCGCGCTCGCCGTCGCCACCGGCGAGGCCGATACCGGCCTCGGCCTGCGCAGCGCGGCCGCTGCGCTCGGGCTCGACTTCGTGCCCGTCGCCTCGGAGCCCTTCGAGGTCGCCACCACCGAGCGCGAGGCGGGCGGGGTGCAGCCGCTCCTGAGCCTGCTCGCCGACCCGACCGTCCGCGCCCGGATCGAGGACCTCGGCGGGCACGACCTCGCGGGCGCGGGCGAGGTGCTCGAGCTGAGCTGATCAACCCGCGACGAGCCAGCGTCCGCCGCGGCGCTCGAGCGCGAGTGGACGCTCCCCGTCTCCGAGCGGCCCAAGCGTTGCGCGCTCCCCGCGCACCTGAACCGTCGAACCGTCGAGCTGGCGCCGGATCCGATCGAGCTCCCCGGGCGCGAGCGCGCCACCCTCCGTAAGAACGCGCTCACACGAGCCCCCGCGCTCGTCTCGCAGCTCGGAGCGCGCGGCGTCGGTCATCAGCCGGCACGCGCTCCCCCACTCCTGAGCCCGCAGCGCGTCGACGTAGGCGCGACCGGCTTGGCGCACAGCATCCGCCTCGGCGGGCTCGCGCGGCGGGCTCTCGTTGCATGCGGCCAGGGCGAGGCACGCGAGGAGGGTCGTCCTGTGCACGCGTCGAGACTATGGCGAGCTCGTGCTCAGGTCAGGCAGCGGCGACGCCGATAGCAGGTAGCAGGGGATTGCCCCTGTTCGACCTTCCGAGACCGGAGCGAAGCGTTTGCTCGAGACTGGCACGATCCTCGCCGGCTACCGCATCGACGCCCTGTTGGGAAAGGGCGGCATGGGCGCGGTCTACATCGCCACCCAGCTGTCGCTCAACCGCACCGTCGCCCTCAAGGTGCTCGCCTCGCACCTGAGCGAGGACGCCACCTTCCGCGAGCGCTTTCGCCGCGAGGGGCTCGTCCAGGCGGCGCTCGACCACCCGCACATCGTCCCCATACACGAGGCGGGCGAGACCGACCACGGGCTCTTCCTGGCCATGCGCCTGATCCGAGGGCGCGACCTCAAAGCTCGCATCGTCGCCGGCGAGATCGACGCCGAGCGCACGCTGCGGGTGCTGGAGCCAGTGGCCCGCGCCATCGACGCCGCGCACCAGGCGGGGCTCGTGCATCGCGACATCAAGCCCCAGAACGTCCTCGTCGGTGCGGACGATCACGCTTACCTCGCCGACTTCGGGCTCGGGCGCGTGGGAGGTGATGCCGGCCTGACGCGGACCGGCGAGCTCGTCGGCACGCTCGACTACGTCGCCCCCGAGCAGGTGACCGGCAAGCCGGCGACCGGGCGCAGCGACATCTACGCCTTTGCGGCCGTGCTCTACGAGTGCCTCACCGGCGCGGTCCCCTACCCGCGCGACTCGGACGCGGCGATCCTCTACGCGCATGTGTCGGACCCCGCCCCGGTCGTCAGCGCGCAAAGGCCGGAGCTCCCCGCCGCGCTCAATGCCGTGATCGCCCGCGCGATGGCGAAGAAGCCGGGCAAGCGCCACCCCTCCGCGGCGGCGCTGATGCAGGAGGCGGAGGCCGCGTTGCTCGAGGCGGGGCCGATCGGCGCTCCGGCGGGCGCCCGGCGCGCGGGGGCAGCCACCACCACGGCACACGCGGTGCCCGGGCTCGCGCTCCTCGCCGAGGCCGATCCGCCCGCCGGCCGTGCCTGCCCAAGCTGCGGGCAGACGTCCGCCACCGACGGTCGCTTCTGCCCCCACTGCGGGTCAGAGCTCGAGCCCGAGACCGGCGCTTTCCCAGGCTTCGGCAGCGACGACTTCACCTGCCTCGCCGACCCCTTCCGCCGACCGGAGCGCGCCGGGCGCCTCGAGGAGCGCGTGCGAGCGCTGTGGGCGGCGCTCGCGGAGGAGCTGCCCGAGGACGACGCGCACGAGCTCGCAGGCGTAGAGGTCGATGGGCTCGAGCCGGGCGACGACTGGCTTCGCTCGGCCCCCGAGCGCCCGCCCGGGCAGCTGGGGCTGGCGCTCGCGATGACCGACCGCGAGCTTCAGCTCTGCGTCGAGGGCAGGGACAGGCATCAGTCGGAGGCCTTTCTGGCGTGGCTCTCGGACGACGAGCACGCGGAGGCGCTCGACGAGCTGAGCGGCTATCGCCTCGTCGTTTGGAGGCCTGGACGGGCGCAGCACGGAGCGGAGCGGACACCTTTCGCCACGAGTGGCCGGCCGCGCGTCTTCGATCGCGAGGCCGCTCTGGTGGACGGGGCTGCGCGCGCCGAGCTGCTCGGGCTGATGACCGGGATGGAGCAGCTGACGGGGATGAGCGACCTGTGGTGGCGACCCCCGTTCGCGCTCGGCACGACGCTCGCCGCCGAGGAGGCCGTGCGCCTGGGAGCGGAGCTCGTGGCGGAGGTCGCCACCGAGCTGCGCCGCCTACTGGCGCTAGCGCGCGACATGGAGGCGGCCGGCGCCCGCGTTGCGCTCGCCGCGAGCTGACGAACAGATGTGGCTGAAGCTGCATTCCGACACAAGCGAAGGCCAGGCCGAGCGCGTGCACGTGGCGGGGGAGCGGTTCGTGATCGGCCGTGACAAGGATTGCGACCTGGTCCTCGCCGATGACCCGAAGGTCTCACGCCGGCACGCCTACCTCAAGGCTCGCCCCGATGGAAGGGCGACGCTCCACGACCTCGGCTCGAGCAACGGGACGTGGGTCGACGGGCGTCCGGTCAAGTCGGCCCTGCTCGCCGGCGGCGAGCGCCTGTTGGTCGGCGACACCGAGCTCGTCCCGGAGCGGGCGGCGGCGCCTACGCCTGTCGTGCCCGCGCCCGAGGATGGCTCGCTCGTGCGGCGCGGCCAGTCGGCCGTTGCGCGCGCGCTGCTGCAGCGCTCGGTGCGACGGGCCACCGCACTCGGCATCGCCGCCGTGGCGATCGCCGCGGGAGGATCCCTGCTCTTCGTGTCAGGGGTGCTCGAACGCTCCTCGACCGAGGAGATCGTGCGCGCGGTCGCGCCCTCCACTGTGCTGATCGAGGCGCGCCGCGACGAGGAGCCGGCGGGCAATGGAAGCGGCTGGGTGCTCGACGCGCGGGAGGGGCTCGTGGTCACGAACGCCCACGTCGTCAACTCGGGTACCGGCTTCAAGGTCGGGGTCGGCGGCGACCTGCGCGATGCGCGCATCGTGGGGGTTGCTCCGTGCGACGACCTCGCGGTCCTGCGTGTCGACGACGCCTCCGGGCTGCAGGCGCTCGCGCTGGGGTCACAGTCGGAGCTCGAGCTCGGCGAGCCCGTGGTGGCCGTCGGGTTCCCGGGGAGCGCCTCGCTCTCCACCAAGCTGACCTCGACGACCGGCGTCGTGTCGGTCGTTCGCAGCACGTACCGAGAGCCCGCGCTCGACGTGCCGGTCTACCCGAACGTCGTCCAGACCGACGCCGCGATCAACCCGGGCTCCTCCGGCGGCCCGCTCGTCAACGGCGACGGCGAGCTCGTCGGCGTCAACTCGGCCGGGCGCACGAAGTCGGCCGAGGGGCGGATCATCCAGGGTCAGAGCTACGCGGTCGGAGTCGACCGCGTCAAGGAAGTCGCCGCCGTGCTGCGCACGGGCCGCTCGATCGGCTGGGCGGGCATGAGCTTCGAGTACCCGAGCGCCGAGGGCGGCGCTCCCGCGGGCCTGCTCGTGAGCGCCGCCGTCGCCGGCAGCGGAGCCGAGCGCGCGGGCTTCGGGTCGAAGCCGCTGACCGTGACCGCTGTCGAGGGCACGCCGGTCGACCGCAGCCTGGCGAGCTGGTGCGACGCGGTACGCGGGGTGCGCAGCGGCGAGTGGGCGAAAGTCAGCGTGACCGACGCCGACGGGCGCGCGAGCCGGGAGCTGCGCGTGCGCTTCGAGTAACCGACCCCGCGCCCCGGCCGACATCGCGACCGAAGCGAAGCCGCGCCGGGCGGGCGACTGCGGGATAGGGCTAGAGACGCCCGCCGAAGGCGGTGTTGTACGTCGCGCCCGAGCTCGAGCCCGACGGGATGCCCAAGGCGATGCCCACACCCACCTGGCGGAAGCTGCTGCGCAGGATGTTGGCCTTGTGGCCCGGGCTCGCCATCCAGGCCTGGACGATCTTGGCCGGCGTCGCGAGGCTGCCCGAGCCCCAGGCGATGTTCTCGCCGACGATCCAGCGCCCCTGGCGTGGGATCCAGCCGGCCGCCCGGATCCGAGCCGCGGGGCTCGAGCCCGATGCCGAGCTATGCGCGAAGTAGCGCCTGACCACCATGTCGCGGCTGTGGCCGACCGCCGCGACCCGAAGGGGTGCGTTGGCGTTCAGCGGGCCAAGCCCGCGCGCGCGGCGCTCGGCGTTCAGGAGGCAGCGGATCGGCGCCTCGAGCTGCCCCAGATTGCTTGCGTTCGGCTCGAGCGATGCGTTCTGGCAAGCGCTCGAGCGACTGCCGAGGCCAACGGCCGGGGGCAGCTCGTCGAGCTCGTCGGTCGACGGGGCGCCCTCGACGAGGCCCTCCCGGTCGGGAGCCGCCTCGCGATCGAAGAGGCCGTCGCGATCGCCGCTTGGAGCGTTGGTGGCGAGCAGCGGATCACCGATGCGCGTCGCCTCGCGCAGCGCCTGCTCGGACTCGGTCTTGACTCGGTCGCGCTCCTGGGTGGCGCGCTCGTCCCCTCCGCAGCCGGCAAATGCAGCGGTCATACAGGTCACGGCGGCGAGGGCAAGGCTGCGCCCACGGGCGGTGGTTGCATCGCGTCCCACGCGCTCTTTATCGAAGTCTCAGGCCCAGCCTTTAGCCCCGGACCGTCGCGGACGAGATCTTTCAGGGCCGTCTAGGTGGTCTGACACTCTCTGAAGTGTGAGCCGGAGCCGCATTCCCCGCTATCTGCTGGTTTTCGGCCTGCTCGTGGCGGCCGTCGGCGCCGGCGTGCTCGCCGCGCGCCTGTCGACCTCCGGGGCGTCCGCGCCGGGCGCCGACGCCCCGCGGTCGGGCGCCGGCGAGGTCGTCTGGGCCGTCGGAGACGGGCCTGACGGCGATCCCGAGCCGAACGCCGTCGCCAACCTGATCAAGAGCCGACCCATCGATCGCCTGCTGTACCTGGGCGACGTCTACGAGGACGGCACGCGGCGCGAGTACAGCGAGTACTACGCCCGCGCCTACGGCGAGCTCGACCGTGTCACGTCGCCGACCCCAGGCAACCACGAGTGGGGCAAGCGCGAGGAGGGGTACGACCCGTACTGGGAGCGCAGCGGCATCGAGACCGAACCGCACTACTACTCGTTCGAGCTGGCGGGCTGGCAGCTCTTGAGCCTGAACTCGGAGGGCGACCTGTCGCCCGACGGCGACCAGGTGCGCTGGCTGCGCGACCAGGTGAGCGCCGAGGGCACCTGCCGGATCGCCTTC
>Ga0136630_1001018_pt1 | contig 11279 bp, 6 predicted proteins | sample AntDrymUQ5682106_2_FD_105496 | JGI IMG/M metagenome (GOLD analysis project Ga0136630, IMG submission 105496) | Polar desert sand microbial communities from Dry Valleys, Antarctica - metaG UQ568 (21.06) | ecosystem: Environmental > Terrestrial > Soil > Desert | place: Antarctica: Dry Valley...
CTTCACCATGCTCGAAGGGGCGATGGAACCCAGGACGATCGCCGAGCGCGGGGCGGCATCGGGCTTCCCGGCGATCGCGCTCACCGACCGCAACGGGCTCTATGCGGCGATGCCGTTCAGCGACGCCTGCGCGGCCAAGGGCGTACAGCCGATCATCGGCGCCATGCTGGCCGTGGCGCGCCCGGCGGAGATCGGCGGCGGCCAGGCATTTGATGGGGGAAAGGGTCTCGACTGGCTGGTTCTGCTGGCCAAGGACGAGGCGGGCTATTCCAACCTGTGCAAACTGGTCTCGTCGGCGCACCTCGACCGGCCCTTGTCGGAGGAGCCGCACGTCGCGCTGTCCGCACTGGAGGGCGCCAGCGACGGGCTGATCGCGCTCACCGCCGGTTCGGAAGGGGCGCTCGCGCGGCTGATCGCCGACGTCCAGAACGCCAAGGCGCGCGCCTATCTCGACCGGCTCCAGCGCCTGTTCCCCGACCGTCTGTACATCGAGCTCAGCCGCCGCGGCGATCCGGTCGAGGAAGCGTCCGAGGCCGCGCTGGTCGAGCTCGCTTATGAGCGTGACCTGCCCTTGGTCGCGACCAACCCCGCCGCCTACACCGACCCGAGCTTTCACGCCGCGCATGACGCGATGCTGTGCATTGCGAACTCGGCCTATCTCGAAAGCAATGAGCGCGTCACTTCCTCGCCCGAAGCGTGGCTCAAGGACGGCGCAGCGATAGCCGACTTGTTTGCCGACCTGCCCGAGGTGATCGCCAACACCAGCGTGATCGCGCAGCGTTGCGCAATCGCCGCGCCCAAGCGCAATCCGATCCTGCCGCGGCTGTCCGACGACGAGGACGAAGCACTGCGCCGCGACGCGCGGGCGGGGTTGGAGGAAAGGCTGAGCCGCCTCAAACCCTCCACCGTTCGCCCTGAGCCTGTCGAAGGGCTGTCATTATCTTCGCAAGAGCAAGACAGTGCTTCGACAAGCTCAGCACGAACGGATGTGGTTGATCCGTTCAAGACCTATCGCGAGCGCCTCGATTTCGAGCTCGACGTGATCACCGGCATGGGTTTTGCCGGTTACTTCCTGATCGTCGCCGACTTCATCAAATGGGCCAAGGGCGAAGGCATTCCGGTCGGCCCCGGCCGCGGCTCGGGCGCCGGCTCGGTCGTCGCCTGGGCGCTGACCATCACCGACCTCGACCCGATCGCCTTGAACCTGCTGTTCGAGCGCTTCTTGAACCCCGAGCGCGTGTCGATGCCCGACTTCGACATCGATTTCTGCGAAACTCACCGCGACGAGGTGATCGCCTACGTCCAGCGCAAGTACGGCCGCGACCGCGTCGCCCAGATCATCACCTTCGGGCGGCTGAAAGCCCGCGCGGTGCTCAAGGACACCGGCCGTGTTCTGCAGATGAGCTACGGCCAGGTCGACCGCCTGGCCAAGCTGATCCCTAACCACCCGACCGAGCCGTGGGACCTCAAGCGGGCGCTGAATGGCGTTTCCGAGCTCGCCGCCGAATATCGCGACGACGCCGATGTCCGGCGGCTGTTCGACTTGGCGATGAAACTCGAGGGCCTGCCGCGCCACGCCTCGACCCACGCCGCGGGCGTCGTCATCGGCGACCGCCGCCTGGACGAATTGGTGCCGCTCTACCGCGACCCGCGCTCCGACATGCCGGTCACTCAGTTCGACATGAAATATGTCGAGGCGGCGGGCCTGGTGAAGTTCGATTTCCTCGGCCTGAAGACTCTGTCGGTGCTCAAGCGAGGGCGGGAGATGCTCGCCGCGCAAGGCGTCCACGTCGACCTCGACGCGCTCCCCTGGGACGACCCCGAGGTTTACGAGATTCTGCAGCGCGGCGACACGGTCGGCGTTTTCCAGCTCGAATCCGAAGGCATGCGGCGCACCTTGTCCGCCGTCCGCCCGACCGCATTCGGCGACATCATCGCGCTGGTCGCACTCTACCGTCCGGGCCCGATGGACAATATCGGTATGTTCGGCGACCGCAAGAACGGCCGCGTCCCGATTGCTTACCCGCACCCCTTGCTCGAGGATTTGCTCAGCGAGACCTACGGGATCTTCGTCTACCAGGAGCAGGTGATGGAGGCGGCCAAGGTGCTCGCCGGCTTCAACCTCGGCGAGGCCGACCTGCTGCGGCGCGCGATGGGCAAGAAGATCCAGAGCGAGATGGACGCGCAGCGCGCCGGCTTCGTCGCCGGCTGTGAACGCGTCAACGGCATTCCGGCGGCCAAGGCCAACGAGCTGTTCGATCTCATCGACAAGTTCGCCGGCTACGGATTCAACAAGAGCCACGCCGCCGGCTACGCGCTGATCGCCTACCAGACCGCCTGGCTCAAAGCGCACCACCGCGCCGAATTCTATGCCGCGTCGATGAGCTTCGACATGGCGCAGACCGACAAGCTCGCTTTGTTCGTCGAGGACATGCGTCGTGCCGAGCTCGACTGCCTGCCGCCCGACGTCAACGCCAGCAGCGCCGATTTCTCGGTCGAGCCTCTGTTAGATAAAGGGGAGGCGGTGCGCTACGCGCTCGGGGCGCTCAAGGGCGTCGGCGAAAAAGCGATGGAATCGCTGGTTTCCGAGCGCGAGGCCAATGGCCCGTTCGCAAGCCTCGAGGATTTCGCCGCGCGCATCGACCCGCGACTGCTCAACCGCCGCCAGATCGAGAGCCTCGCCGGCGCCGGGGCGTTCGACTCCATCGTCCCCGATCGGGCAGCGCTCTACGCGGCGGCAGAAACTCTGCTCGCTCATGCGGTCAGCGCCGCGGACGAGCGCAGCAGCGGGCAGGCCGCTTTGTTCGGCGGCGAGGCCCATTGCGGGGTCGCCCCGATCCGCCTGCCGCGCGACTCCTCCTGGACGCTCGCCCAGCGAATGGCGGCCGAGCATGACGCGTTCGGCTTCTATTTCTCGGCCCACCCGGTCGACGCGCAGAAGCATCTGCTCGCGGTGCACCGGGTGAAGAGCTTCGCCGAGCTGGCGGCGATCCCGGTGCCGGCCGACGGCAGCCGCTCGACCGCGAACATCGCCGGGCTGGTCGAGGAAGCGCGCTGGCGCACGTCGGCTCGCGGCCGCCGTTATCTGATGGCGACGCTGAGCGACAGCTCCGGCCAATATGTCGCCACCGCGTTCGACGAAGAGCCGTGCGCAGCGCTCGAGGCGGCGGTGCGCTCGGGCGGCTGCGGGCTGATGAGCGTCGAGCTCGACCGGCGTCCGGGCGACGAGGTGCCGCGCGTCACCGTCAAGCGCTTCCAGCCTCTCGACGCGCTGGCCAGGCGGACCCGGCTGGAGTTGAATGTCCGGGTGCCCGACGCCGATGCCGTCATCCGCCTGACACGCGAGCTCACCGGCGCCCACGGCGGCACCGGCGCGATCCGCTTCATCGTCCCGCTCGCCAGCGGCGGCGAAGCGGTCATCCTGCTCGGCCGCGACTATCTGCTCGACGCGGAGCTAGCCGCCCGCATCGAACGCGTCACCGGCGAAGGAACGGTCGACCTGTCGGTGCAGGAGCCGCCCAAGCTCGCGCTGGTGGGGTAATCCCTGTTCCTCCCCGAGATTTCTCGGGGAGGGGGACCATTCGTCGAAGAGCGAATGGTCGAGGGGTATTCGCGCGGCTCTGGCAGAACCCCTCCACCAGCTGCGCTGGTCCCCCTCCCCAGCAAATGCTGGGGAGGATCTGAAATTTACGACATCCAGAAGCCGTCGCGGTTGACGAGGCTGGTGATCTTGTCGTTCTGCTCCTCGCTCAGGGCCTGCTTGAAGCGCGGGAACACCTCTTCCTCCTCCATCTGCGCATGCTTCTGCACCAAGGCCCGGAACTCGCGGACCTTTTCCAGCCAGTTTGGCGCATCGGTTCCAAGCTGGTTGAGCTCATAGATGAAGGTCTTCACATAGCCGTGCTCGCCTTCGAGGGCGTCGGCGTCGTGCGCCTCATTGGCCTCGCGCAACGCCGGATAGACCACCATCTCCTCCTCGTGCGCATGCTTGTCGAGCGCGTGGGTGAGCTTCATCAGCAACATGCTGCGCTTGAAGCCCTGGGTCGCGTCGGTCGCCAGCATCTTGTCGAAGATCACCATCACCGCGCCGTGCTCGCTGGCCAGCACCTGGTCCCAGTCGCCGGCCGCGGCGGACATGCCCTGCATCAGGAACTTGCGGCCGAAATTGGCGGCGAAACCGATCGCCGCTCCGGCCAGCGCCGCGCCGAACAATGCTCCGCCGCCGTTCTTGCCCCACGAGAAGGCGCTGTCATCGCGGGCGGTGCGGTTGCTTCCGCTACGGCTGCTTGTGGTGCTGCGGTTCGAACTGCGGTTCTTGTTGCGGGTCGCCATCTCGGGCCTCCATTTTTGGGTGCGAATCATCAACGGAAAGGGCGGCCCCGCCGTTCCTCCACCGACCGCAAATGCCGACAATTGAGCGCTTGCCGGGATTAACACGCCATTCACCGGCGCACCACGAGCCGCCTGCAGCGCGCGGTGAAGGCGGGTCCGCGCTTGGGGGCCCACGCGTTTAACCAGTCAGAGGCTCCAATCACGTGAAAGGAGACGAGCTTCAATCGCCGATAATCGACAGCTTGAATGACAGGAGAAGCGCTGGGCCACCCCCGGCGCTTCTTTATGTGCAAGCTTATTGGGCAGGCGGCGGTGGCGGTGCTTGCTCTGCCGGCGGCGGCTCGCCTGCCGGCGTCTCCGGCACCGGCATAGGCTCGGTAACATTCGTCGCGTTCTGCTCGCTCAGCAGCGGCTCGTCCAAGGCGGGCGGCAGTTCCTCCACCACATTCTCGAGCGGCGGCAGCGGCTGCTCGCTCTCATATTCCTCGCCCGGGAGCGCCTTGGGCGCCTTGCTCGGCGGCGGCGCCTTGTCCTTGGGCGGCACGATGCCCTGGTAGACGCACGCATCGAGCCCGTCGCGGGCGACCGCGCCGATCCGCGCCGAGATCGTCCCGCCGTAGCGACGCGTGAAGCCCTTGGGGGTGACCGCGCCGCGCTTCTTGGGCAGCGGCAGCACCGCGGCGATGCGCGCCGCTTCGGTGCGGCTCATCGCGCTTGAATCATGGCCGAAATAGCGCTGCGACCCGGCGTTGACGCCATAAGTGCCGATGCCGGTCTCGGCGAGGTTGAGATAGACCTCCATGATTCTTCGCTTGGGCCACATCGCCTCGGCCAGCACGGTGAACCAGGCTTCGAGCCCTTTGCGGACATAGCCGCCGCCCTGCCACAGGAAGGCGTTCTTGGCGGTCTGCTGGCTGATCGTCGAGCCGCCGCGGATGCGTCCTCCGCTCGCATTGCGCTGCATCGCTTCCTCGATCGCGTCGAAGTCGAAGCCGTCGTGGGAACAGAATTTGCTGTCCTCGCCGGCGATCGCCGCGCGAACCATGTCGCGGTCGATCCGCTCGATCGGCATCCAGTCTTTGCTCGCGCCGCGCCCGGCGAGCACGTCGCCAAGCATGGTCGCGGTGATCGGCGGGTTGATGAAGCGGTAGGCGAGAACCCACAGCAGCGATCCAAGCAGGAAGATCAGCACCGCCTTGACGATCCAGCCGAAGATCCGCCGCCCCCACGACCGGGGCCGCCGGCGCTTGTAGTGGGGGATGCTGGATTGCGGTCGCCTGGCCATCGGCGCGCCCTAGCGAGCGGCCATGCACAACGCAATTTCGACGCACGGTGCGGTGGAAACTGCCGGGGGTCGTCCTAGGCTTCGTCGACGCGCCCGAGCTTGTCCGGCCCCGGGCATCTCCTCGCTCCTGATCGTTTTACATCACGGCTTCGCTGCCCTTGGTGAGCGGGCATTGGTTGACTCCGGGCGGATGGAGATGCTCGCCGTGCGGCGTGTAGCCGGCGAGGATCATTCGATCGAGTTGAGCCTGGTCCTTCGGTCTCGGGACAACGCTCGCCGACTGCCGCGCGGGCACCTGGCCGGGCAGCATCGCGTCAGGTGCCGCCGGCGCGGGTACGGCGGCGCTTTCCGGCGTCTCACGCTCACAGGCGCAGACCCCGAGCGCAAGCAGCAGTAATAGTCGTTTCATCGTCATTTCCCCATCAGGCAAAGGAGCAGAAGCTCGGTCTGGCCGAGTCCCGACAGATGTCGGGCGCCTTGCGCGCCGCGCGCCAGTAAGTCGTCAACCCCAACTGGCGGACGAGCCGGGCATAGCCGGCCTCCCCGCGCGCCGCCGCAAGGTTGGGCTCGAACAGCACCTCCGCGTCGAACAATCCGCGGGTGCGCACGAGGTTCGCCGCTGCCTTGAGTGCTGCTTCGCGGGCCCCGAGAGCCGCAAGAGTGCCCACCACCAGCTGGTCGTTGTAGCGCGGGTCGACCGAAAAGCGTTCGAGCTCGGCAACCGATTTCGCCCGATGTGCGGCATCTTGTGACTTCAGCGCCCGGAAGGCGGCGGTCAGCGTATCGCGCTGCATGCTCGTCAGCGGGAGGTCCGCGTCCCCTAGCACGGCGATCGCCTTGTCATAGCGGCGGGTCCACAGCGCCGACTTCATTTCCAGCAAGCGAAGCGAAGTGGCGTCGGGCCACAGCTTGAGCGTGTCGGCCAGGATCCGGTCGCCCTCGTCGTTGCGGCCGACGACATAGAGCGCCTGGGCAAAGCGGACATTGCTGAACGGCGCCAGCGGGCGCATCGCCCGCGCCCGCTCATACTGCCCGACCGCCTCCTCCATTCGGCCCACGGACGCGAGGAAATCGCCGTAGGCCTGGCGCTCGCAGCCGCACTCGGTCGGCCGCACGCTGATCGCTTTCTTGAGGAGCTCCTCGCGCTCGGCATAGCGATCCAGCGGCAGGAGCCCGGCAATGGCCATGTAGCCCTCGGGATTTTGGCGATCGAGCTGCATCGACTTGCGCGCCGCCGCCATCCCTACCTCGCGCAGCTGCATCGCTTCCGCCGACTCGGCGGCCGCGAGCGGCACCGCGGCGAGGGCCAGCGCCGACCAGCCGAAGGAAAAATCCGGCAATGCGACCGTCACCCGGCGGGCGGCGTCGAGCTCCGCGGTCTGGGTGGACGAGCCGCCCCAATGCTCGTTGCACCATTTGAAATAGAGCGACAGCGCCTGGTCCGACATCCGGCCCTTGTACAAGGACGCGCCCCACAGCCCGCAGCGGACGACCTGGCTCGCGCCGACCGCGGCCTGGCGCGCGGCGACGGCATCGGCGGTCTCGTGCTCATAGGCGTTCGACCACAGCAGCACGCCCGAACCCCGGTTCTTGAGGTTGACGGTGAAGCGCACTGAATCCCCGAGCCGACTGATGCTGCCGTCCATGACAAACGGCGCCGACGATCGGTCCGCGCCATCTCCGGTGACCACCGTGACCGCGTTCTCGGCACCGAACGCGGCGAGAATCTCCTGGCCGAGCATGTCGGGAAGCGCTCGCGGCAACTCGGCGGAAACGAGCGCAAAATTGCCGATCGCGACTTTGGGCGCGATCCGGCCGTCCCCGGACCAGACGCGCGAATAGAGGAATGGGCCGCCAAGGATGAGGAGCAAAGCGGCGGCTGCCGCAACGGCCCAGTGCCGCGCCTCGAAGCTGCCCCGCCGCTGCCGTGCGGGCACCGCCGCGGCGGGCCCCGCTTGTGGCGCCGTGCCGCTCGCTTTCTCAATGATCGCAGCCTTGAGCGGCTGCAGCGCGGATGATCGCGGGCGGCCGTTCCAGCCGGACAGGTCGATTGTGTGATACTGGCGAAAGCCGAGCGGCGGCGGGCAGCCGTCGAGAGTTACCGGGACCAGGCGGCCGTTGTCGCGGCCCGCGGCCGCCTCGTCGCGCACCCACCCGGAGCGGACCGAGCTTTGGCTCCAGCACGCGACCACGACGTCGGCCGACGCCAGCGCCTCCTCGATCGCTCCGGCGAACTCTTGGCCGCCGGAAATGTACCGGTCCCACCAGACGTGGTGGCCCTCGCGCTCGAGCGCGGTCGCGAGCGGCCGCACGCGCCCGATGTCCTCCCGCGCGTAGCTCAGGAATAATGACGCCATCCAACTCCCCCAGTGGAGGGGCTCACTGTGCGCCGAACCACCGGCGCGTTCAACCGTCTGTAAAGCCGGTGATTAATGCGCGCTGTGCTGTGGTGCCGGCGCAGGCGGCTTGTGATGCCGGCAGGTGACCTTCGGGTTGAACGGCGAATAGGCTCCGTTCGGATTGTCGCGGAGCACCCACAGATGCTGCTCGTAATGCGGTTCCCAGCCGTGGGCCTCGTCAACCTTTGTTGCCGGATCGTCCTTGAGCAGGGGGTAGGTGCGGCCGTGGAACTTCGGGGGCTCCTTGCCGGCCGCGGTACCGTGCCAGGCCGAAGCGAAGACCAAATTCTCGACCGCCACCAGCTCGAGCGAGCCGTCGGGCTGCGGCTCGTAAACCAGCATTGCCGGCTGGCGAAAATCGGTGTGCGTGCCGGTGCCCTTGACCCGCCCGGCGGGCTTGTCGGGAAGGCCGAGCACGTCGCGCCGCACGTAATGCAGACCCATTGCACCCATGCTCGCCGGGAAGCCGAGCATTTCCGCGGTCACGCATTTGTTGTCGGTCTTATAGCCTTCGGCGATGGCGACGTTGACGTCGCGGTACCGCTCCGCGACGGACCTCACTTCCTCGAGGCTCGGCTCCTGCGGTGTCGATTGGCAGCCGCCGACCAGCGATGCCACCGACGCGAACATCAAGAATCGCCTGGTCATGGTCTTCTCCAACGAAATCGATCAGCCAAGGATGCCGCGACAATCGGCTTGGCACAAGGTTTCGACGTTCTAAATTCGGTGCAGTCGGAACTCGCTCGTCGCCGACCGCAATCCGTTAGCGCGCCATCCGTGCCGCAGTGCAGCAGCGTGTTTACATGCCGTCACATGCCTCGGCGCTTGTAACGAGGGATACTGGACGTGGATCGCCGGGCCATGCCCCTTGCTAATGGGCCGCGCCGTGGCTGACAATCGCGGCCGGGAGGGGGCATGCGCATCATCGTCAACGGGGCAGCGGGGCTGATCGGCAGCGCGATTGCCGAGCGTCTCCGCGGGCAATACGAGGAGATCGGTGTCGACGTTCGCGCTGCGCCGACGGTCGGCCTGGCCGCTGACTGCCTGGACGTCGCCGATTGGGGGCCTGCAGTCGGATCGGTCGATGCGATCGTCCACGTCGCCGCGCTGCACGCGCCCCATGTCGGCCGGCGAAGCGATGAGGATTTTCGGGCGACCAACGTCGACGGCACTGCGCGGCTGCTCGATTTCGCGGTCTCGACCGGGGTTCGGCATTTTGTCCTGACCAGCACGACCTCGCTCTACGGACATGCGCTTGAGCCCGCGCGCCGGGCGGTTTGGGTGGACGAGGAGCTCGAGCCGCGCCCGCGCGACATTTACGATGCCACCAAGGTGGCGGCCGAGCGCCTGGTCGAGGCGGCGGCGAGCGCGAATTTCGCTTGCACGAGCCTGCGCATGTCGCGCTGCTTTCCCGAGCCGGCGGCGCTCATGGCCGCCTACCGGCTGCACCGCGGGATCGACCGCCGCGACGTCGCTGAAGCCCATGCCCTGGCGCTGCGGCGCGATGGCGAGCCCTACGCTTGCTATGTGATCAGCGCCGCCAGCCCGTTTGAACGCGGCGATTGCGGCGAGTTGGTCGATGACGCGCCGGCGGTGATCGAGCGCCGCTGCCCGGGGCTGGCCGCGCGGATGGCGGAGTGCGGCTGGGCGGTGCCGCGCTCGATCGGCCGGGTCTATGACGCGGGCCGGGCCGAAGCCGAATTGGGTTTCCGCGCCCGCTTTGGAATCCACGCCTGCCTCGCCGGCGACTGGGACCCGCCGCCGTCCGGCTGATGCTTGCCGCAGTGCAGCAGGGCATTTACATGCGTTCTCATGACTTCGACCAACGACATCCGCCGCGGGTTTCTCGATTTTTTCGAGAAGGAAGGTCACGCGCGGGTGCCGTCGGCGCCCTTGGTCCCGCACAACGACCCGACCTTGATGTTCGTCAACGCCGGCATGGTGCCGTTCAAGAACGTCTTCACCGGCCTCGAGACGCGGCCGTACAAAACCGCTGCCAGCTCGCAGAAATGCGTCCGCGCCGGCGGCAAGCACAACGACCTCGACAATGTCGGCTACACCGCCCGCCACCACACCTTTTTCGAGATGCTCGGCAATTTCTCGTTTGGCGACTATTTCAAGGACCGCGCGATCGAGCTGGCCTGGAACCTTCTGACCCGGGAATGGGGTCTCGACCCTGAGCGCCTGACGGTTACCGTCTATCACACCGACGACGAGGCGTTCGACTTGTGGAAGCGGATCGCGGGCCTGCCCGAGGATCGCCTGATCAGCATCGCTACCAAGGACAATTTCTGGGCGATGGGGCCGGACGGGCCGAGCGGGCCCTGCTCGGAGATCTTCTACGACCATGGCGACCATATCCCCGGCGGGCCGCCCGGATCGCCGGACGAGGATGGCGACCGCTTTGTCGAGATCTGGAACTTGGTTTTCATGCAGTTCCTGCAGGAAAACGATAAAATAGTTAGCGATTTGCCGCGGCCGTCGATCGACACCGGCATGGGTCTCGAGCGCATCGCCGCGGTGCTGCAGGGCGTCCACGACAATTACGACACCGACACCTTCAAGGCGCTGATCCACGCCAGCGAAGAGCTGACCCGGACCAAGGCGCAAGGCGAGCAGCAGGCGTCGCACCGGGTCATCGCCGACCATTTGCGCGCGAGCGGATTCCTCGTCACCGACGGGGTGCTGCCGGCGAATGAGGGCAGGGGCTACGTCCTGCGCCGAATCATGCGCCGGGCAATGCGCCACGCGCACCTGCTGGGCGCCAAGGAGCCCCTGATGCACCGGCTGGTTCCGGCCTTGGTGGCGGAGATGGGCGCCGCTTACCCCGAGCTGGTGCGCGCCCAGCCGCTGATCGAGGCGACCTTGCAGCAGGAGGAGACCCGCTTCCGCCAGACCCTGGTCAACGGGTTGCGTCTGCTCGACGAGGCAATTGCTTCGCTTCCGCAGGGCGGCACGCCGCCGGGCGAGACCGCGTTCAAGCTCTACGACACGTTCGGCTTTCCCTACGATTTGACCGAGGATGCGCTGCGTGCTCGCGGCCTCGCCGTCGACCGCGCCGGTTTCGACACATCGATGGCCGCGCAGAAGGCCGCCGCCCGCGCCGCGTGGAAGGGCTCGGGCGACCGCGCCTCGGACGACATCTGGTTCGACCTCGCCGAGGAGCATGGCGCGACCGAATTCACCGGCTATTCGGGCGACGAGGCCGAGGGCGTGGTGCTGGCGATCGTCAAGGACGGCAGCCAGGTCGATAGCGCCAAAAC
>Ga0136630_1001020_pt1 | contig 11269 bp, 14 predicted proteins | sample AntDrymUQ5682106_2_FD_105496 | JGI IMG/M metagenome (GOLD analysis project Ga0136630, IMG submission 105496) | Polar desert sand microbial communities from Dry Valleys, Antarctica - metaG UQ568 (21.06) | ecosystem: Environmental > Terrestrial > Soil > Desert | place: Antarctica: Dry Valley...
GCTCGAACGTGTCGGCGACCGTCTGCTCGAAGTAAGAGCCGACGAGCTGCTTGTAGGCATCGGCGTCGCGCAGCTTGTTCTTCGCATCGGAGATCTGGTGGTGGATCGCGCCGGGCGTCATGCGCTTGGTGTCGACCCCGAGCTCGTCGAGGCAGCGCTTGACCAGCCGGCGCGCATCGGACTGGTCGTAGATCGTGAACTGGCGCGTGTAGCCCAGCCGTGCGGCCTCGGCGCGCAGCATGCGCGCGCAGGCGGCGTGGAAGGTCAGGACCCACATCGCCCGCGTGCGGCGGCCGACCAGCAGCTCGACGCGCTCACGCATCTCCTGGGCGGCCTTGTTCGTGAACGTGATCGCGAGGATCTCGTTGGCACGCGCCGCGCCGGTGCGCTCGAGATAGGCGATGCGATGGGTGAGCACCCGCGTCTTGCCCGAGCCCGCGCCGGCCAGGATCAGCAGCGGCCCCTCGCCATGCGTGACCGCCTCGCGCTGGGGCTCGTTGAGGTCGGCGAGCAGGTCGTCGGCGCGCGCGTCTGAGGCGAGGTCGGGCATCTGCACCCAGGATAGGCCCGCCACCGGAGCCACCCGCGTCGATCATCGCGTACACGTGGTCGAACATGCGGATGCGTGTACTAGCGTCCGCGACGCATGGGTCTGACCGACGAGGTACGTGAGACGTGCGCCCGGATCGCCACAGACGCACGGTGGGTCAGCATCGACCTCGACGTGCTGGCGCACGTCGAGCCCGGGCCGTCGCCGCAGCTCGATCCCGTGCGCCACTACCTCGAGGGCACCGAGCAGGACGTCGCGATGTACATGCTCGTCGTCGACGCGGTGAACTTCGGTTCGGGCTGGTTTCCCACGCTGGTCAAGCGGCCCGGCTGCTCGGGCTATTTCACGGTCGCATGGTCGATCGCCGATCGCTTCCGGGCAGACGGAGCCTGGAGCGCGGCGCAGCTGCGAACGATGCGCACCGACGAGGTCGCTGACACGCTCGGCCAGCGCCGCGACCACGAGCTGATGGCGCTCTATGCGCAGGCGCTGCGCTCGCTCGGGTCGTTCCTCGGTGGCCGCGGCGCGCTCGAGCTCGTCGCCGCTGCCGGTGGCTCCGCCGAGCGCCTCGCCGGCCAGCTCGCCAGCGGTATGGCGCTATTCGCCGACCGCGGCTTCTACAAGCGCGCGCAGATCGCGGCCGCCGACCTCGCGCTCGCGGGCGTCGCCGCCTTCAGCGACCTCGCGCGGCTGACGATCTTCGCCGACAACGTCGTCCCCCATGTCCTGCGCTGCGACGGCGTGCTGCGCTACGACGAGCGCCTGGCCGCGCACATCGACGCCGGCCGCCCGCTGCGCGCCGGGCCGCAGGAGCGCGAGATCCGCGCCTGCGCCGTACACGCGTGCGAGCAGATCGCCGCGCGCGCGGGGACGACCGCGCACGAGCTCGACGCCTGGCTGTGGAGCCGCGGTCAGGCGCCCGCTTACAAATCCAAGCCCCGGCACCGCTGCCGGACGGTCTTCTACTGATCAGCCCCCGGCCGGACTGGGACCGCGCACCTTGCGCAGCGGCCGCACGTCGGCTTCGGGCCGTGTCTCGGCGCCCGACAGCGCCGCGAGCTCGCGCTCGAGCTCGCCGAGCCGGTTGGAGAGCCCCTTGATGGCGTCGGCGATCGGATCGGGCAGGTGAATCCAGTCGACGTCGGGCCCTTCGGGTTTGCGTCCGTCGACACGCACCGGGTGGCCTGGATTGCCGACGACGGTCGCGTTCGGTGGCACGTCGTGGATGACGACCGAGTTGGCACCGACCTTCGCGCCGTGACCGACCGTGATCGCGCCGAGCAGCTTCGCGCCCGCACCGACCGTCACGTTGTCCTGAAGCGTCGGATGGCGCTTGCCGGTCGCAAAGCCCGTGCCGCCGAGCGTGACGCCCTGAAACAGCGTCACGTCGTCGCCGATCTGCGCGGTCTCGCCGATGACGACGCCGGCGCCGTGGTCGACGAAGAAGCCCTGGCCGATCTGTGCCGCCGGATGGATCTCGATCCCGGTGAGCGTTCGCGACAGCATCGAGATCGTGCGTGGCGCCAGCGGGACGCCGATGCCGTGCAGGCCGTGGGCGACGCGGTGTGCCAGCAGCGCCTGCACGCCGGGCCAGGTCGAGAGGATCTCGACGCTGCCGGCGCCGCGCGCGGCGGGGTCGCGGGCATGCGCCGCGGCCACATCGCGGCGCACTTCACCGATCACGCGCGAGAGCGTCCCGAGGCCGAGCACGCCGTCAAGCGTAACGACGCGCAAGGTCGGGCCGTCCGGATCGTGCCCCGTGCCCGGAGCCCGGAGCCCGGAGCCCAGCGGCCGGGAGGCCGCGCCGCCGCATGCTCGGCCCCGGGCCGAATACCATTTCGGTCATGGGTGACATCGGCAAGCCCATCCGCGAGACCGAACGACCCGAGCCGGTCAGGACTCCCGTGCCCGAGCCCGAGCCGCAGCGCGCGCCTTCGCCCCCGCCGCGCGAGCCTGAGCCGCTCAAGGCCCGCGGAGCATGACATCGAGTCATTTGCTCGACCATCGCTTGCGCGGACTCGGAAGGTAGGCACTCGCGATGAGCGCCGAGCCGGTCGCGCAACCACTCGTCGGCTTCCGGCGGTGGGGCTGCAAGCGCGGCGGCCTGTACTCCGGCATCTTCGTCAGCGGGCGCTTCGTTCCGAACCCCGCGCTCGGGATGGTCGCCCCGCGCACCGCGCAGTTGCCATGGCCCACCGACCACGACCGTGCCGCGAAATGCTTCGCGCTGCGCGGTCACGAAGCCCCCTACCGCGACTGCAACTGCGGCTGGGCGGCGTACTACTCGCTCCCCGAGGAGCCCGAGCTCCCGGCGCCGGAGTGCGTCTGGGGAGCGGTCGTGGCCTGGGGCACCATCGTGGAGTGCGAGACCGGTTTCCGGGCCCGCTTTGCGCGTCCGCTGGCGCTGCTGGACCGCAAGCACCCGGACGACATTCGCGAGCAGGGCAGGCGCGCGACGATCGCGGCCGAGGCCTACGCCATCCCGCTGCTCGAGCTGGACGAGCTGATCGCGTACGCGGGGTGGCACGGCGAGGTGCGCGATGTCAGGACTCCCCCGTGATCGAGATCCGCGACGTCCGATCTGACATCGCTACGCCGGATCCTTCTCCTTGTCAGGGCGCGAAGAACGGCGTCGAGACGTAGCGCTCGCCCGAATCGGGAAGCACGACGACGATCCGCTGCCCGCGCGACTCGGGACGGCGTCCGATCTCGATTGCGGCCCACAGTGCGGCGCCGCAAGAGATCCCGACGAGCGCGCCCTCGTGCCGTGCAGCGAGACGAGCAGTCTCGAGTGCCTGCTCGTCTCCGACGGCGACGACCTCGTCGATCATCTCGCGGTTGAGCACGCGCGGGACGAAGCCTGCTCCGATACCCTGGATCTTGTGCGGTCCGGGCGCGCGGCCCGAGAGCACGGCCGAGCTCGCCGGCTCGACGGCCACCATCCGCACGTTCGGATTGCGCTCCTTGAGCACCTCCCCCACGCCGGTGATCGTGCCACCCGTCCCGACGCCGCAGACGACGACGTCGACGTCGCCGTCCATCGCGTCCCACAGCTCGGGCGCCGTCGTGCGGCGATGCGCCTCGGGGTTGGCCGGATTGGAGAACTGGTCGGGCAGGAAGACATCGTCGCGCCGCGCCATCGCGCGTGCCGCGTCGACCGCCTCGTTCATCCCACCGAGCGATTCGGTGACCTCCACGCGCGCGCCGTACATCCGCAGCAGCGCCTCCCGCTCGCGACTCATTCCCTGGGGCAGCGTGAGGACGAGCTCGTAGCCCTTCGCCGCGCAGACGAAGGCCAGCGCGATGCCGGTGTTGCCCGAGGTGGCCTCCACGATCGTCGTGCGCCCCGGCTCGATCCTGCCCTCGGCCTCCGCGGCCTCGATCATCGCGATGCCGATGCGGTCCTTGACGCTGCCGCCCGGATTGAATGCCTCGAGCTTGCCGAAGAGCCGCACGTCCTTGGGAGCGATGCGCGTGAGCTCGACCATGGGCGTGTTGCCGACGTGATCCGCAATGTTGACCGGAATTCGCGGCATTGGCACCCAACCGTATCCCGCTTGGCCCTCGACAGTGTCATCGGCGGCAGCCGACGCTGCCCGAATCGAGCACGCGGCCGTCGGCGGCAACGAACGCGAACGCCGCAGACCCGGCCCGCAGCACCAGCCTCAGGGCACCGTACGTCGTGTCGTCGGAGAACGCCAGCCGACCGTGGTCACGATCGACGCCGTAGTGGCTGCGGCCGCCCGCTCCGGACACGAACGCGGTGATGCCGCCGATCGGCCGCATCCGCTGGATGTCGTGGTCGTGGCCGTTGACCACGATCGTTGCGTGGCCGCGCAGCGCGCTCCACAGTGGCGCGATGTCGTCCTGGTCGCCGTGCTTGCCGGCGCTGAAGCGCGCGCGGTGCCAGAACGCGATGCGGCAGGTTCCAGGCTTGCGCAGCTCGGAGCGCAGCCAGCGCCCCTGGGACGACCGCGCCGAGTGGTCGGCCTCGGAGTTGAGGCTGAGGATTCGCCAGCCACCGGCACTGAACGCGTACCAGGCGGCGGCGCGCTTGCGGCGCAGCGCCTTGCGCCAGTAACGGTCATAGCCGGTCGTGTGATGGGGCCAGTCGTGGTTGCCCGGCGTCGGAGCGGTGCGCCGCGCGAAACGTCCGTACGCCGGCGTGTAGTTGCGGGCGAAATCCGCGGCGGTGCCGCTCCCATACACGTCACCGAGATACAACAGGCGATCGAAGGGCGCGCTCGCGATGCGGCCGGCCACCGCCCGTCCCGCCTCGCTCGCGTCACCGTCACCGACGGCCCAGATCGTGGCGCGCTGTCCGCCAACCGAGCTCACGAATGCGAAGCCACCGACGCCCGCCGGAGGGGGGTCGGCCAGCAACGCCTTGACGCCTTGGAATATGCCGAACCCAGCGGCCAGGCCGGCGAGGATCCCGAGCAGCATGCCGACGGTGCGGGGGGTGATGCGCGTCGGGGGTCGGTCGCCGGCCACGTTCAATCCTCGGTGGGCAACGGCGGCAGCACGCCGACGGGGCTAGAGGCGGCGCCCACGTTCGCCGGCGCTCAACACTGCGAGCAGTGTCACCGCGCGCCCCGTGTCCAGGTCGCGATCAGCTGCATCGCCATGCTCGGTAAGCCATCCCGCCGCAGCAGCGATGTGTCCCAGCTGGGATGGTCGGTCGGGATCAGCTGGTAGGCGATGAGCTGACGCAGGCCGTGTCGCGACGCCTGCATCAGCCCCTCATACCAGTGTCTGGCGCACTCGCGCTCGTCGTGCTTGCGCGTCGCGCAGCCGTACTCGGTCCCGTAGATCGATCCCGTGCGCGCTGCTGCTCTTGCCTGAAAGCAGAAGGCGGGAGCGTTTTGCCAGGCGCGGTGGCGGGGTGTCCATCAGCGCCCCTCTAAAGAAACGCGGCGTCGCTCGTGTCTTGGGCCTCGATGACGTAGGCCACGTTGGCGGGGTTGAAGTGCCGCTCAGGGATATCGTCGCCCTCGTTGATGGAGATCCATCCGGGCACGGGATCACCGATCAGGTCTAGGATCTCTCGAGCGCTGCCATCGACCTTGAACTTCGTTCCGTCCAGCAATGCGATCACGGTAGACATGGCCGTGAGGCTAGACCTGTGGGCGCCGACATGTCTAGATCGTGAGCTTTAGTGGGCTACTAGCCCGTGTCCTCTGCGTTCCTGCGTACTCGGGGGGAGGGACTCGAACCCTCAACCCTTCGGTTAACAGCCGAATGCTCTGCCGATTGAGCTACCCCCGATCGAGGCGACCAAGGGTAGCGAGGCGGCCGGGGGCCCCGTCCGGACGCCTCAGGGCTGCTCGGCGCCGTCGCTCATCGCGCGCTCCATCGCCCGGTCGAGCCGAGCCTGCGTCGTTCCCCGCTGCGCCGCAAGGCCGGCGACCGCCCCGTCGCCGGACGCCCGAGCGGCCGTGATCTCGCGGTCCAGGCGGGCCAGGGCGAGCTGCAGGCGCTCGATCTCGAACGTCGCCGGTGAGGCCTCGCCGGAGCCGGCCGCGCGCACCGCGAGCTCGCGGACGAGCCCGGCGAGCGCGTCACCCTCGCCGAGGCCATCGGTCGGAGTAGCGAGGTGCTCGCGCAGGTGCGCGGCCGCGCGACGCGTGACCGGCGTCGACAGCTCGGCGTCGAGATCGAGCTGCGCCAGTGCCGGCGCTCCGAGCTCGGGCAGCGCGATGCACAATGCGAGGAAGTTGCGCTCGGTGTCCTCGCGCCGTCCGAGGGCCGCCGGCGCGCGTTGCGGCGCGGATTGCTCTGCGGGCGCGGGCACCGCGCTCAACGGCGGCGCAGCCGCGGTCGCACCGCGCTTCGCCAGCAGCGAAGACAGCAGCTCCTGTGACAGGTCCATGCGGTCCGCGACGATCCGCAGCAGCTCCTCGCGCATGACGCTCGGCCCGAGCGTGGCGAACAGGCCGCGCAGCACGCCGAGCACGTGATCCTTGCCCTCGGCGTCGGTCAGGTCACCGGCGTCGAGCGCCTGCAGGACGCGGAAGCGCACGAACGGCACCGAGGCGGCGACGCGGCGCTCGATCTCCTCCCCGCCGGCGCGCTGGACGAGGTCGGCCGGGTCCTCCCCGACCGGCAGCGCGACGACGCGCAGCTCGAGCTTGCGCCCGGCTGCCAGGCGCGCGGCACGCAGCATCGCCTCCTGGCCGGCGCTGTCGGCATCGAGCGCGAGCTGGACGACGGGCGCGAGCCGCGCCAGCTCGCCGACCTGCTCCTCGGTCAGCGCCGTGCCCATGATCCCGACGCTGTTGCGGATCTGAGCCTGATGCATCGCGAGGACGTCGGTGTAGCCCTCGGCGACGACGACGCTGCCCGCCTTCGCCGCCGGCGCGCGTGCGAGGTCGGCGGCGAACAGCTGGCTGCGCTTGTGAAACAGATCGCTCTCGGGGCTGTTGACGTACTTCGGACGGCGGTCGCCGTCCTCGCCCATCGTGCGCCCGGCGAAGCCGCGCACGCGGCCGCGCGGATCGGCGAGCGGGAAGATGATCTGCGAGCGGAAGCGGTCGTAGATGCGCCCGCTCTTCTGCGAGTGCTGCGCGAGCCCCGCGTCGTAGAGCTCCTTGTTGGCGAAGCCCGTCCGGCGCGATGCGTTGAGCACCGTGTCCCATGCGCTCGGCGCATAGCCCACGCGGAACTCGCGCAGCGTCTGCTCGTGCAGCCCGCGCTGCTCGAGGTATGCCCGTGCGCGCTGCGCCTCGCGCGATTCCCACAGCTGGCGAACGTAGAACGCCGCGGTCCGCTCGAGCAGCTCGAGCAGGCGCTCGCGGCGCTGGCGCTTCTCGGCGGCCTGCGGATCCTCGTCCTCAAGCTCCAGAGCCACCTTGTAGCGGTCGGCGAGCAGCTCGAGCGCACCCTTGAAGTCGACGCCCTCGGTCTCCATGACGAACGTGAACGCGTCGCCGGACGCCTGGCAGCCGAAGCAGTAGTAGACCTTCTCGGCCGGGTTGATCCCGAACGACGGCGTGCGCTCCTCGTGAAACGGGCACAGGCCGGTGAGGCGGTTGGCCCCCGCCCGCTTGAGCTCGGTGCGCGAGGAGACGAGGTCGACCATGTCGACCTCGTCGCGCACCCGCTCCTTGGAGTCGTTGGTGTAGAGCGCCATCTATAGGGCGAACGACTCCGGCACCGTCAGCGCGGTGAACGCCCGCACCGCATAGCGGTCGGTCATGCCGGCCAGGTAGTCGGTCACGCGCTGGGCGTGGCCGGCGCCGGCTGCGCCGCCGCGGTCGGACACCGCCGCCGGATCGGTCGCATAGTGATCGAACAGCGTGCGGATGACGCGCTCGATCCGTGCGTGCTCTGCGCGCGCCGTGGGTCCGAGATAGACCTCCTCGAACATGAAGTCGCGCAGCAGCGCCATCGCCTCAGCCGCCTGCTCGCCCTGGACGATGTCGCCGGCGGCCTCGGAGCGCTCGACGAGGTCGTGGACGAGCGCGTCGATGCGTGCCGAGCCGCGATCGCCGAACGCATCGATCGCCGCGACCGGCAGCGCCGCGGGATCGAGCACGCCCGCCCGCAGGGCGTCGTCGATGTCGTGGTTGAGGTAGGCGATGCGGTCGACGATCCGCACGATCCGCCCTTCGAGCGTCGCCGGCAGCGAGGCGCGGCCCGAGTGACAGCGGATCCCGTCGCGGACGCTCGCGCAGAGATTCAGCCCCGCGCCATCGCGCTCGAGCACATCGACGATCCGCAGCGAGTGCTCGTAATGGCGAAAGCCGCCGCCGAAGCGCTCGGCCAAGCAGGCGTCGAGGACCGCCTCGCCGATGTGCCCGAACGGCGGGTGGCCGAGGTCGTGGCCGAGGCCGATCGCCTCCGTGAGATCCTCGTTGAGGCCGAGCGCGCGCGCGACGGTCCGCGCGATCTGCGTCACCTCGAGGGTGTGCGTCATGCGCGTGCGGTAGTGATCGCCCTCGGGCGCGACGAAGACCTGCGTCTTGTGCTTCAGGCGCCGGAACGCCTTGCAGTGCACGATCCGGTCGCGGTCGCGCTGCAGTGGTGTGCGCAGAGCGCAGTCGGGCTCGTCGACAGCCCGGATCGCCGGGTAGGAGCGGCTTGCCAGCGGCGACAGGTGCTGCTCCTCGAACGCGCGGCGGCGTGCCGCGAAGCGTGCAGCGACGATCCCGTCGGCGGTGGTCGCGTCCATGGACGGATTCTCGCAGCCGTCGCCTACGCTCAGCCGGTGCTCGCGCTGACCAAGACGGCCGATCCGCCGCACGTTGCGCTGACCGAGGTGCCCGGCCCGGAGCGGCTGCCCGCCGAGGCGCTCGTCGCGGTGCGGGCGTTCTCGCTGAACCGGGGCGAGACGCGTCAGCTGCCGGAGAGACCCGATGGCTTCATCCCGGGCTGGGACGTGGCGGGCGTCGTCGAGGGCGCCGCCGCGGACGGCAGCGGGCCTGCGGAGGGCGCGCGCGTCGTCGGCCTCGTTCTCGGCGGGGCATGGGCGCAGAAGGTTGCCGTGCCCACAAGGACGCTCGCCGAGCTGCCCGAGGGCGTCAGCTTCGCGCAAGCGGCGACGCTACCCGTGGCGGGCATAACGGCGCTGCGCGCGCTGGAGATCTGCGGCTATCTCGCCGGCAAGCGCGTCCTCGTCACCGGCGCCAGCGGCGGCGTCGGGCGCTTCGCCGTGCAACTCGCCGCTCGCGCGGGAGCCCACGTGACGGGCGTCTCTCGCGATGAGGAGCGCGCCCGCGGGCTGCGCGAGCTCGGTGCCGAGCGGGTCGTCTTCGACCTCGACGACGAGGAGCGCTACGACGCGATCGTCGAGGGCGTCGGCGGCGCGACACTCGGTGCGGCGCTCCAGCGCGTGACGGCCCGCGGCGTCGTGGTCTCCTTCGCTTCGAGTGACCCTGAGACAACCTTCCCCACGCGCGCGTTCTTTCGCGAGGCGCCCGGTGCGATCCTGCGCGGTCTGTTCGTGTTCGAGGAGCTCGAGCACACTCAGAGCGCCAGCTCAGACCTCGCCCGCCTCGCGGCGCTCGTCGGGGCCGGCGAGCTGGACTGCCAGATCGACCTCGAGACGTCGTGGCGCGAGGCGGCGCCGGCGATGAAGGCGCTGATCGAGCGCCGCGTGGCGGGCAAGGCCGTGCTGCACGTCGACTGACCCGCACGGCGGGTGCTACTGACAGTATTCGCCCGTGAAGGCCTGAGGCCCGCGACCCTTCTGGCAGCGGCGCGTGTCGAGGTCGTTGGTGACCTGCCACAGACCGCCCACCTTGATCAGCCGCAGCTGGTGGCGCACGTCGCGGATCGAGTCGTCGCGCATGCCGTAGACGATGACCGTGGCCGTCGCGTCCTCGTCGGTCGTGCGGCAGACGTCGACCGTGATGCGGTCGACCTGGCCCTCGGCGCCTTCCGCGCCCTTGGCGCCGTCGGTCGCGACCTTGAGCGGCCCGACGTGCCCACGGGCCGCGGCGGTGAGCGCCGTGTCGGCGTCCTTGCAATCGCCGCCCCCGCCTGCGCCGCCCCCGCCGGACTGCTTGCGCTCATCGCCGCCGCAGCCGGCGACCGGCGCCGCGCTCAGCAGGCACAGCATGAGAAGCCCGCGGCCGCGGCGCATGCCCCCGGCCGGCCTCTTCAGCAGCTTCGTGCCTACGGGAGCCACGCCCATTGAGCCCGATCCTACAGCGGAGAAGCCGCTCGGAGGCGAACATGGGCGTGGTGCTCGACGGTCTCGGCGATGGCACGTTCGGCTTGGCGCAGCGCGAGCGCGCCCGCGCTCGGGGCTTCGGCCAGGGTGGCGCCCAGAGCGCCGGTCATGAACGCGTGCGCCTCCTCGCCGAAGACGAAACCGGACGCCTCGCAGGCGCTGCAGACGACGCCGCCCGCCGCGCCGGAGAACGCGGTGAGGTGGTCGCCCTCGCCGCACGCGGCGCAGGCTGCGAGCTGCGGCGCGAATCCGGCGGCCAGCAGCAACTTCAGGCGGAAGGCGAGCTGGTTTGCGTGCGTCGCCTGGTCTGGACGGGCGTCGAGCAGCGCGAGCTCGTTGCACAGCAGCGCGAACACGCCAGGATGCGCCTCGGGCGTGTCGAACAACCGCGCCACCGCATCGCACGCGCGCGCCGCGCTGTCGATCGCCGCGGCGTGCTCGCGCAGCCTGCGGTAGCCGTTGACGGTCTCGGCGCTCGTCACCGTCAGCAGCTCGCTGCGCCCCTCATACAGGACCATATGCAGGCGAAAGTAGGGCTCGAGGCGGCCGCCGAAGCGGCTCTTCGCGCGCCGCACCCCCTTGGCGATCACGCTCACGCGGCCGCGCTGCGGGGTGTAGAGATGGAGGATCCGGTCGGCCTCGCCGTAGCGCAGCGAGCGCAGGACCACGGCCTCGGTCTTCAGAGACCCGGTCATTAGACTTTCGCTGTCATGAGAACAGTTAAGGTGTACACCAAGGAGGGCTGCCAGTTCAGCGGCGCCGTCCTCCAGTTGTTCGACGCCCGGGACATCCCGTACGAGAACGTCGTGCTCGAGCCCGACTCCGCCGAGCACCACGAGCTCGGCGAGCGCACGGGATCGATGAAGCTGCCGCAGGCCTTCATCGGAGCGATCCCGCTGGGGTCCAATCAGGAGATCATGGTCGCCTATTCGACCGGGATGCTCGCCGAGCTCTTGGAGGACTGACGTGCGCTCCGTGACCGTCTACAGCACGGAGACCTGCACGATGTGCGACTCGGTCGAGAACCTGCTCCACGCGCGCGA
>Ga0136630_1001021_pt1 | contig 11269 bp, 8 predicted proteins | sample AntDrymUQ5682106_2_FD_105496 | JGI IMG/M metagenome (GOLD analysis project Ga0136630, IMG submission 105496) | Polar desert sand microbial communities from Dry Valleys, Antarctica - metaG UQ568 (21.06) | ecosystem: Environmental > Terrestrial > Soil > Desert | place: Antarctica: Dry Valley...
GCGCCAGCAAAGTTCGCCGCCTCGACGTCGAGCGCGTCGAGCCACTCGCGCTCGAGGGCGCTTTCCAGGTGTGGCGCCGCCCGCTCGGCCAGAGCCAGGAAGGCATCACGGTGGCGAGCGCGGACCACGTTGCCCTCACCCGATGTATCGAGGCATCCAAGTGCGTACTGGCGCACAGTTTCGAGCAAGCGGTAGCGCAGTACGGGGCCGCGTTCCTCGGCGAGGACCAAGGAGTTGTCCACGAGCGATCCCAGCAGGTCGAGCACCGAAACGCCGTCCACGCCGTCGCCGGCAGCCACTGTCTCGGCCGCGTCGAGGGTGAACCCTCCCGCGAACACGCCGAGCCGCCGAAACAGGATGCGCTCGGGGTCGTCGAGCAGGTCATAGCTCCAATCCACCGACGCGCGCAGCGTTTGGTGCCGCGGCAGTGCGGTACGCGAGCCGCCGGTGAGCAGGCGGAACCGGTGCACCAGCGCATCTGCGATCTGCGTCGCTGACAGCATCCGCAGGCGCCCGGTCGCCAGCTCGATGGCCAGCGGGATCCCGTCGAGTTCCCGGCAGATCCGCACGACCGCCCGCAGGTTGAGCGTGTTCGCCGTGAAGTTCGGCGCTACCTTGCGCGCTCGCTCGGTGAACAGGCGTACGGCGTCACACTCCAGCGCCGTAATCGGCTCTGCCGCGCTGTCATCGGGCGGCAGGGAAAGACCCGGTACCGGCCAGTCCGTCTCCGTAGGTAGATCGAGGCGAGCACGGCTGGTGGCCAGCAGTGTGACCTCCGGGCAGCCAGCGAGCAGCGCCATCCCGAGCTCGCGGCAGGCGTCGAGCACGTGCTCGCAATTGTCGAGGATGACCAGTGCGCACTGGCCGGCAAGGTGGGCGCAGCACGCCTGGAGGGGGGTCGTGCCAGGAAAGGCACGCACCGCGAGGGCGGTCGCCAACGCCTCTCCCACCAGTACTGGGTCGGCAAGCGCCGCGAGCTCGACCAGCCAGACGCCATCGGGGAACTGCCGTGACGCGTCGGCGGCAGCCTGAATAGCGAGTCGGGTTTTGCCCGATCCGCCCGACCCGGTGAGGGTGAGCAGCCGAGTGCCGTTGAGCGCCTCGCGGACCTCCGCCAGCTCGCGAGCACGTCCCACGAAACTCGACATCTGACTGGGCAGGTTGTTGGGCAGTGCGTCGAGTGAGTTCAGCGGCGCGAACTCGCTGGGCAGGTCGGGATGGTGCACGGCAAAAACGTGCTCAGGCCGTCCGAGGTCGCGCAAGCGGTGGACTCCCAAGTCGACCAGATCAGCGCCCTCAGGCAGCCGGTCATGAACGAGGTCGTACGTCGTCCGCGACATGACCACCTGCCCGCCATGGGCGATCGCCCGTAACCGCGCACAGCGGTTGGCCGCATCGCCGGAGCCGTTGCCCTCGTCACCCGGTTGGACATGGCCAGCGTGCAGCGCCACCCGCACCATGGACTGCGAGCCATCCGGCAAATTCGGGCCACGGAGGACGCGCTGGACATCGATGGCCGCCAACAGCGCGTCCGATGCGCTAGTGAAGGTGGCGGCCGCGCCGTAACCGGCCAGCGGCACACCGCCGTACCGCGCGATCGCAAGGGCGAACAGTTCGTTCTGCCGCCCTGCCGCTTCGTCTGTCGCTCCGGATGTCGACCCCACCTGCCCGGTGGGGCCTTCGACGTCGGTGAGTAGGAAAGTCACCGGACCGGCCGGCGCGTGGCGCATGGCCTGCACCACGCTGCGTCCGTCCATCGCTGGCTCCCCACATTTTACGGCGGAATGCATCCTCCCACCGCCAGCACCGCTGTGAACCGTCCCCGAAACGCAACGTCTGTAGGCATGCACGCTCGGCCACTAGGTTTGCTCCCACATTGTCGAGTCGGTTTGCGAGAGCAGATGGCACTGACACGCCAGGACGACTTGCCCTATCACCGGACGGTCCAACACCACGGGTGTAATCGCGGGTTCTTCTGACGGCAACGCTGACGGCAACGCGGCGCGAACGCGTCGTCCGCCGGCGATCCGATCGGCCACATTTCACGCTCAAGATGGACTTCAGCGGACGTCAAAATGGGCTTTCTGCCAGCCTTGTAATCGGGCGGTTCCCGGTTCAAGTCCGGGCGTCGGCTCCAGTTGAACATGCTCCATGAACACGGCTCCGCTGAACATCGGCTCCGCTGTGACCCAGGCATTGACCGGATCTCATCGCAAGGTGGTCAGCTCCCTGCCGCGTGTGCGAATCATGGTCATGAGACGTTCAGTCGTCTTGTCGTCGAACCCGATGTCTGCCAATTTGTCGACCCATGATTGGGCGACGTCGACGATGTGGTCCAGCCTTGACGCCAGCGCTTTCTCGGGAACATTCAACTGCCGAGCCGCGGCCAGCCACCATCGCCGAGTCAACTTGTTCGAGCGGCCGAACAGCGGCACAGCCATGGGATCACGCCATGACAGGTAGGGCTGAGTCGTGAGCAAGTCGTAGGCCGGTGTCAGCTCCCACAAGTGATTGGGGTTGCGCCGAACGGAGAGGTTCTTGCCGTGCAAGTCCCCGTTGCCGATGACATAGCTGAACGCAGCGATCTCCAATGCTTGCCGTACCGCCAGCCGGCTGGACCCGTTACCGGTAGCGACGGCCCGGGCGAGAGCGGCAATGGCCTCCTCCAGCTTTATGCGGTACTTGCCAGCCGGATAACGTCCGAGCACCTGGCAGGCGTCCTCCTGGGGCAAGCGATGGACACGTTCTTTGTCGACCACCCGGTCGAAGCGTTCGACGAGCAGACCGGCCTGGCCATCGCGGTCGCGAACCAGCCGATGTGCGGGGACCCGGATGCCTGCGGCGGCCGCCATGGACAGGAAACACGCTTCGTTTTCCACCAGTCGCGGGTAGCCCGGTGGATTCAGCTTGAGGATGGCGGGACCGCGACTGGTCGCCAGCGGGGTGGACATCATCTGCGCTGACACCTTTACTTGCACGCCCGGCAGTCCGACTCGATCCAGATCTCGTGGATCGGCAGAGATGGCGCGGGCGAATACCTGACTCAGGGTCGTCTTGGCGATTTCCGCCTCCGCCAGCACGTATCCATCGTCGGCCGGCGCCGAACCGGTCGGCAAGACCTGTACGTCGCCGACCGTGTCCGCGCCGACTGCGAGCAGCAGTGTCAGCTGGTCGTCTTCGCTGGTGCGGGTGGCGGCGGTCGTCGCGGTGAGGCGCGCGCCCTCGGGCAGCAGGCCGGCGAAGAACGGTGGCACCGAACCGGCTCCGGTTCGTACCGACTGGGCTGACTTGGGCAGAGTGAACGCGACTTGCGTGGTTTCGGGATCGCTCAAGTAGTCCGAAAGGTAGGAGAAGACGGTGGCATCGTCGTCACGGACGATGCTGCCAGCAAGCCGTCCCGCGCTATACACATCGGCGGCCTCGACCGTGCGGAGTGCATCCGCGGCAACTGGACCGGTCATGGTCGCTGATCGTTGAGGATGACGACCTGGGTGGCGGTGGGCAACATCGCGGGGGGCGCGACGACCAACGCCAGGCCAAGCGCGTCGAGAATCCGCATCAGGATCTCGAGCGTGAGCCGGTCCGATCCGTCCTCCAGCGCGTAGATGGACGAGATGCCGACATCGGCCAGCTCCGCAGCCGCGCGCTGGGTCAACCCAAGGAGTCGGCGTCTGCTTGCGGCGAGTCCGGCCAGCCCAACGAGCGGACCACGGGGAGGGTCGTGACGCCGACGAGGTGCCGACATTGCTCACCATCCTTTTCGTTGCCATGGAACCGATAAGGGGAGTCTAGACGGTCAGGGAACACAAAAGGGGGGCTATCGGTATCAAGAAAAGGATAATGCGCGATTCGGGGCGGCCCGCCTGTCAGCGGCCGCTTAATCATTGCCCTGCCACCGGCATCGAACACGCAGGTGGTCACTCAGCCGGCACGCCAGGGCCCCAACCCAGCGCGTTCACGCCTGAAGGAGTTTGCGTCCTAGGTCGTTGAAAGAACGCTGCCGACAGCCAACTAACTTCGCCACAATTCAGCGCCGAAGCCTGCCCGCCAATCGCCCGGACAGCGCGTTCACGCACCGGTTGGCCGGAGCGACTGCGCCGCCGCTTCCCCTGTTTCACCGAAGCGCACCAGCCACCATCAGGTTTCGGCCAACTGCCGGCATTCCGCGTCAGGGTGGCGCGAGGACGACGGTGGGCTGCGACGGACGCGCGGGGTATCACGTGCACGGAACAGCGGGACCGACGTCCAGCCCCTTCGGCCAACTGCTGCGTCATCATCGCGGCGACAACCGGCTCAGCCAAGAGGGAACTCGCCGATCGAGCCGGCCTGAGCCTACGGGCGATCAGTGATCTCGAGCGGGGGGTCAACCACCAGCCGCGCCGTGCCACTGCCGACCTGCTGGCCGACGCGCTGCAGCTCCAGGACTCCGATCGGCTGACGTTCCCGGCGACAGCGGCCACGCTGCGCGTAGGTGGAAGTTTTCCGGCTTGCCGACAGCCCGTTCCACCCTGCTTGGCTGTGGTACGGAACGAGGTCGCTGGTAGGACGGCGTGCTTGCTCGCTACCGCAGGGAGCGGAAGTGGGCGAGGACGGCGAGTACTCGGCGGTGGTCGTCGGGTGACTCCTCGAGGCCGAGTTTCAGCAGAATCTGACGGACATGCGCCTCGACGGTCTTGGGGCTGACGACGAGACGCTCTGAGATGGCCCGGTTGGAGCGGCCCTCGGCCATGAGACCGAGCACCTCTCGTTCTCGGGCACTCAGGTCGTCCAGCGGACCGGACTCCTTCGCCCGGTGCACCAGACGAGACACGATCGTCGGGTCGATCACGCACTCGCCCTCATCGATGCGCCTGAGCGCGTCCATCAGTACGGCGATGTCGGCCAGCCGTTCCTTGAGCAGGTAGCCGACCCGGTCTGGCGCCTCGGTGAACAAGCGCATCGCGTACTCGGTCTCCAGGTACTGAGAGAGCACCAGGACCCCGACCGCGGGGTAGGTGCGGCGGATCTGTCGGGCTGCTGCGATGCCCTCGTCGGTGTGGGTGGGCGGCATCTTGATGTCGACGATGGCCACGTCGGGCTGCAACTCCGCCACGAGTTCCAGGAGCTGAGAAGCGTCTGCCGCCTTCCCGACAATGTCGCAGCCGGCCTCGGCGAGGAGCCGGGCCAACCCTTCACGCAGCAGCATCGAATCGTCCGCGACCACTACCCGCATGGGATCTCCGCTCGGATGCGGACGCCCTCAGGGTCCGGCTCGACCGTCAAGGTGCCGTCAAGGGCCGCCACCCGATCTTCGAGGTCCACAAGGCGGGCCGGCGCACTGACGGCGTCGACATCGACGACCAACAAGCCGCCATCGCGTACCGCATTGACGGTCACCGCGCCGACCTTCGCCGCTTCCGCGACGACAAGATAAGCGGCTGTCTCAACGGCCGTCGGCAGCCGTTCATCAGGCGCGCTGACCAGAGAGATCCGTGCGGTGACGGCCTCGGCCAGCGACTCGATCGCCGCGGCAAGGCCCAGATCGGAGAGCACGGCCGGATGGATTCCCGAAGCGAGCTCTCGCAATTCGTCAACGCAGTGACGTAGTTCGGCCTCCGCCTCCATCACACTCGCGGCGAAACAGCCCTCCGGATCGATGCGTGATCGCATCAGTCGCAGCGCCAGCATCAGTCCGATGAGACTCTGTTGCGCACCGTCATGGAGATCTCGCTCCAATCGGCTCCGCTCGCGATCCGAGGCTGCGACGAGCCGCGTCCGTGAGGTTCGTACCTCGTCCAGCTGGGCCCGAGTGATGGCCTGGAGACGCTCGTTCTGAAAGGCCAGGCCAGCCGCTGACACAACCTCCTCGACGAGGCGAGGATCACCGAGGAGATCGGCGCGGTGCCGGAGTATCGCGATCGGCTCGCCGTCCCGCAGCACTGCCGTCGTGGCCTGCCCCGCAGCAGCGGTCGCGGGTTGGACCGGATTGCCCCGAGCATCGACGTGACGCCCCTCTCCGATCGGGTAGCCGACCGTCAATCCCGGGTCGCCGAGAGTGCTTGCCAGCGAGTCTCGCAGCCCACCTCGGGGTGGTGACTCGCTGAGCCGGACGACGAGTTCGGCAACGGCGGACCTGGCCCGGCGTGCGCGAACCCAACCGAAGGCCACGCCCAAGCCGATGAGCGCTAGAGCAGCAGCTTGGATCAGCCACATCGATCGGCCAAAGGAATCGTTGGCGAGGCTACCGCGGAGGAGCGAATGAGCATGGGACGCAGCTCCGGCTCCAAGAAAGGCGATGGCTGGCAGGAGGACTGGGGCCTGTCCGCGACGAGCGGCCGGCCTCGAATCGATCAGGCGCCATCCGGCGAGCACAATCAGTACGACCGCGCCCACCAGCACGACCCCCACTCCGGCGAGGTTCAGCGACTCAACCCACTCGGGTTCGCTGGCAACAGCAAGGAGGTTGTCGGGACAGAAACTGCAGCCCTGCCTAGGAGGATCGAAGACGAGAGCTGGTCCCACCCCGAGCAGAACCAGTGCTCCGCCGTAGGTCACGCCCAGGGCGCCGCGCTCCAGCCAATTCCCCAGTCGCCCATCCGGATATGACAGTCCGGCATGAGCGACGACAGGCAGACCCGCCGCGGAGAAGACCAAGCCGACGGTGAAGACCAAAGAGGATCCCGCGCCCGGGTTGTTCCATGCGGCAATGAACCAGGCGAAGCCCGCGGCGGCCAGGACAAGTCCGAAGTTGCTCTCCGGACGGCGTCGCCTCATGACGACCCCGACAGTCACGGCGATCCAGCCGGCCAGGAGGAACGCCAGAACCGCTCCCGCCGAGTCACCGGCCACCCAGTCCCCGGGTTTGTTCTGAACCAGCACAACCGTGCCGACCCCCGTGGCAAACCCGCACACCAGCACTGCGCGGGCTGTCATCATCCAATGATCGCCGTTGTCGGACACGCATGTCACCAGGGACTGCACCGATCGGGTGCGGGTCCCGTCAGGGCTGTCCCTGACAGACTGCCCACCAATTCCAGGGACTGCTCGGATGTATCGAGGTTCGCCCTTCCTTAGCTTCGAAGAAGTCGAATAAGGAGGCGCAAAGTGCGCAAGAACCGAACCGCTCATGCGTTTGCAGCAGGTCTCGCCGTCTCGCTCACGCTGGCTGTGGCCGGCTGCGGCGAAGCAACGGACAAGGCCGGTGGCAGCGAACCGGCCGAGACAGTCGTACTGACCCTGGCCAACACCAACGACGGCCCTCCGCCGCAACTGTCTGTCTGGGCTGATGAAGTCCAGACGCTCTCTGAAGGCACTCTGCGGATCGAGTTCAAGGACAACTGGCGAGCCGGCGAGCCGGGCCAGGAGGCAGACACGATCGGGGATGTGCAGAACGCCGAAGCGGACCTGGCCTGGGTCGGTGCAAGGGCATTCGACTCAGCCGGCGTCACGAGCTTTCAGGCGCTGGTCGCACCGATGCTGGTCGACAGCTACGACCTGCAGGCCGCGGTGTTCGACGCCGGTATTCCGGAGCGGATGCTCGAATCGGTCGCGGACATAGGGCTGGCCGGTATCGGCGTCCTTCCTGGGCCGATGCGAAAGATGATGGGGATGACCCATCCGATGCTGGCCCCGGCCGATTTCACCGGCCAGGTCGTGGGGACTTCTGGCGGCAGACTGGCCGAGCAGACGTTGGAACTCCTCGGGGCCACGCCCAGCATGGTGCCGGCAGGGACCGCCCTCGATGGACTGGAGGCCCTGGAGTACCACCTGGCGGCGATCTTCGGGAACAACTACCAGGAAGCAGCGAGTCACGTCACCGCCAATCTCAACATGTGGCCCCGGCCGCTCGTCCTGTTCATGAACGCGGAGCGGTTCGATGCACTCTCCACCGAGCAGCAGAACATCCTGAGCGACGCCGCACCTGCCGCTGTTGGCCCCGCCATGGACATATCCCGCGCTGAGGACACCGAGGCGGGCTCGAACCTGTGCCGCTCGTCCATGGAGGTTGTGGAAGCAACTGCGGCGCAGCTCGCCGACCTCGGGACCGCGATGGAGCCGCTCTTCGCCGAGCTCGAAACGGACCCGGAAACGAAGGCCTTCCTCGACGAGATCCGAACGCTCAAGGAGGAAACCGCAGCCGCACCGGAGTCGATCGAGTGCACCGACGCCGAGTCGGAGACCTCAGCTGTATCACCGATCGACGGCTCGTACGAGACCAGCTTCACCAAGGACGAACTGGCTGACTCCCCACTCCTGTACGACGTGGGCGAGGTGAACGACGAGAACTGGGGAGACTTCACCTTGATCTTCGACGAGGGACAACTCACCTGGAGGCAGGAAAACAGCGTGGAATCGTCCACCTACGACGGGACGTTCACCGTCGCCGGCGACGTCGTGGTCATGGATATGAGCAACGGGGAGCAGTTCACGATGCGCTGGAGCCTCTACCGGGACACGCTCACCTTGGAACGGGACGAATCCCTCGGGATCGCTCCAACCCCGTTCCTGGTCAAGCCCTGGCAGCGGGGCGACTAGGCAAACAGCTACCCCGCGTAGCAGCCATTCACAACCGGGCCGGTCCGAGTCAGTCGGGCCGGCCCGGTTGCGTCGGGATGACGGCGGTGACCTTGGTGCCTTCCACCTCTGGTCGCTGCACCGTCAGTTCGCCGCCAAGTGCTTCCACCCGATCCGACAGGCCGCGCAACCCGGAACCGTGGCTGGGATCAGCGCCGCCGACCCCGTTGTCACTGATCTCGACACCCACCTCCCCATCCCTGAGACCGATCACGATCGACGCCGATGTGGCCGACGCGTGCTTGGCAACGTTGGTCAGCGCCTCGGAGCAGACGAAGTACGCAGCGGCCTCGACTGCCGGAGGCAGGCGGCCGACCTTCACCGAGAGGCTTACCGGAATCGGTACGCGCTCGGTCAGCAGGGGTACGGCGACGGCAAGTCCACCTGCGCTCAGTGACAACGGCCGGATCCCTTGAGCGAAGTTCCGCAACTCGGCGCGTGCATTGCGCAACTCATGTTGGACGTCGGTCAACCCGTCGCGCTCGGGGCCGGTCAGTTGTCCTGAGGCGTCGTCCAGCAGTTGCGCGACAACGTCAAGTCGCCGCTCGGGGCCTTCGGCCAGCTCGCGGGCTAGTTCACGACCTTGCGCGTCGCCTGCCTCGACGATGCGACGGCGGGATGCGGTCAGCTCGTCGACCCGGGCCCGTACATCCGCTTGCAGGCGTGCGTTGACCACGGCCAACCGGGCCACGGCGGCCACGCCGTCCACCAGACCTGGATCGTCGATCGCCAGTGCGTCGTGAATCAGTACGGCGACGCGTCCTGCACGGTCGGCGATTTCCGTGACGGATCTGTCCCCACCAGGCGATGGCAACTCGACGTGTCGGCCGGCGTCATCGACGTAGCTGCCCTGCTCGGCGATCCAGTACCCGACGACCAGAGACGGATCGCCAAGCGCCCGGGCCAGCTGATCTCGAAGGCTCGTACCTTCCCGCTCGCCGAGACCCACGACCAGATCGGCCACAGTGGCCTCAGTCCAACGGCCGAACATCAGGTTCACGAACAGCAGGACGACGACCGCCACGACCACCGCGTCGTACGCGTACAGCACGGCCGATTCGGCGTCCCAGCCGGCAAGACGCTGAACACTTCCTCCGGCCAGAATGCCTGCGAAGGCCAGCGCAGCGGCCAATGCGGACCTGCTGGCCCGGCGGGCCGGTCCGGATGCCCGTCGGAAGACATGAGCCGCTGTCACCGCGATCAAAGCGGCCAGCCCAAGTGCCAGAGTGTCGTCGCCTGCAATCGGCGCAACGACGGCGGCGAGGTATGCGAGAACGACAGTCGCGATCGTGAATGGGTCTCGTATCCGGCCGGTTGGATAGCCCAGTAGGAGATGCGTCAGCGGGCCGCGATGCAGGAACACCGCTGCCGGGACGAGGTTGCCCGCGAACCAGCTGAAGCCGGTGAGAACCATGAGCAGGCCGACCCGGCTGGCCGGTCGTCGCTCCCAACCAACGAGCCCGCAGACAATCAGCACAAGGCCTACGAGGGCATCGACCAGCGCGAGGGCGACGTGGCCCGCCGCAACCGTCTGCCACTCCGCTGCTACCGCGAGCAGCAGCCCGGCCGGCAGCAGGGTGTACTTCAACCGATGCACGCCGGTTAGCCCGTCAGCTCCTCTAGCGAGTGCCCCGAGAGATCACTCTTCGCGATGAAACCTCTTGCGTTGCTGCCTGCGAGTCGCCGGCGGTACGACGAGACTCCGCGGCTTGACGTCATTACGATCGCCGGCCCGTCTCCATCTTGGGTGAGCACATCGCAGACGATGAAGCCGTCGATGTCCGGAAGCACCACGTCCAAGAGCACGACCTCGGGCCGGAGTGCCCTAGCGGCCTCCAAAGCCGACTCGCCATCCTGGGCCTCTCCCACGACGTCGTAGCCGTCGGCCTCCAGGATGGCTCGGGCGAACGACCGGAAACCCGCATGATCGTCCACGATCAGCAGGGTCCGTTTCACCGCACCATGCTGGCACCCATGCGCCTCCCCACGCATCAGGGCCAGCCCTGAACCCTGTCTAGTGCTGGCGCGGCCGACTCACCGGTGGGCTCGGGTTCCGGTTGAACCGCCCTTTTCGGACCCGAGGGACGTGCCTGGTCAGGCTGATGGCCACGAGGAATGCGACATAGGCAAGCAGACCGGTCCGTCCCACGGGGTCGGCCACGCCGGACCACTGGGATCCGACGGCTCGCAGAACAAACGACACGGCCAGCAGAAGCCAAGCGAGCGAATGACACCACCGCAGGGCGAAGTGAGTCAGGCCGGTCGTGTTCGGAGTCTGCTTCGGGACCTGGATCACCGTGAACAGAGCGCTGATCACAAGCGCGATACCGGCCAATGCCAACCATGGCAGGCCAAGAAGCCCCTCAGCCATGGTGACCGGCCGGACTGTCTGCCGCCGCCTGGGCGATCGCTGTCGGTTCGGCCGGCCGCGCTACCGCATCGCGCTCCGCAGCCTGCCAGCGGCGTGGCCAGGCGAGCAGTCCATAGCCGGCCAGAACAATGGAGCTGCCAACGGCTGGCAGCACGGCGGTGACCGAGTCCGCGAGATTGCTGGCGTCACCGGTTTGCGTGGCCGCGGCAGTCGTGAGCAGGAGTGCGTAGCAGGCGATCAGCGGCCACAGCAGCCCGACGCGGAATCGGACGGCGACGAAGGCGAAACCCAGCAGGCAGTAGGAGAGGGCGAGTAGCAGCGTCGGCACCAGGGGTGCCCCGGCCA
>Ga0136630_1001023_pt1 | contig 11265 bp, 12 predicted proteins | sample AntDrymUQ5682106_2_FD_105496 | JGI IMG/M metagenome (GOLD analysis project Ga0136630, IMG submission 105496) | Polar desert sand microbial communities from Dry Valleys, Antarctica - metaG UQ568 (21.06) | ecosystem: Environmental > Terrestrial > Soil > Desert | place: Antarctica: Dry Valley...
CTGAGGGCCTCGGGCGGACAGGGCGACATCGACAAGGCGATCTTCGCCTACAACCACGCGAGCTGGTACGTCGCCGACGTCAAGGAGCGCGCGGCGAACTACCGAGGCGCGGCCAGGGGGAAGTCCCCCGAGGAGCTCGGAGCGGGAGCGACCGGCTCGGCCCCGGCGAGCTCCGGCGCCAGCGGCTGCGCGGGGGAGGGCGGCAAGCTCGCCGTCGGGGCGGCGAACGCCAAGGACCTGCTCGCCAACGGGAACGTCAGCTTCGCCGACCCGCAGATGGAGGCCGACATCAGGGCGGGCAGGATCGATCCGCGGGTGATCGGAATCCTCGACTCCCTCGGCCAGGACCACAAGGTGTATGTGAGCTCGCTGCTGCGGCCCGGGGACAGCGACTCGAACCACTCGGGGGGCCGTGCCGCCGACATCGCGATGATCGACGGGGAGGGCTGCACCAACACGGCGAGGGATGGGCCGTGCGGCAGGGTCGCCCGGGAGCTCGACCGGGTGGAGGGGAAGATGCACCCGACCGAGCTGATCTTCTGCTTCGACCCGGGTCCGAGCCCCGACTCGTTCGCCGCTGCCGACCACTGCGACCATGTCCACGTCGGATGGGACGGCTGACGCAGGCCGTTATCGACACCAGGGGAGGGAGGCGCGGGTGCAGCGATCTTTTTGGCATCCGAATGCGTTGTTGAGTTCAGGGGGGAGAAGCCCGTGGCGTCGCTGACTCGACACCTGAATACGGCCGACGCGCTCGAGCACTCGCGGCTCAGCTTCCACGCCGACTGCCCAATCTGCCGCCGCGAGCGCCTCCACGGCGAGCCGCCCGACGCGCCGATCGTGCCGCGCCGGGTCTCGGCGACCGTGGTCGCCGCGGCGATGGCGCTGAGCGCGAGCGCGCCCCCGACGTCGGCCCTCGCCGGCGACGACGGAGGCGCAACCCCGGGCGGCGGCCCGGCGCTTCCGTCGGGGGAGGTCGAGGGCGGCGACGACGGCGCCGACTCTGGTGGCCCGCCGAGCTCGGGTGGCGGCTCGTCCGACGGCGATGCGGGCCCGAGCGGAGGCTTTCCCTGGGCAGACGGGGGGACCTCCGGCGGTGGCTCGCCCTCCTCGGGTGGCGAGTCCGGCGGCGACTCGATGTCTCCCCCCGGCGTCGAGGTATTGCCCCCGAGCGGCGATGACGGCTCTTCCGGCGGCGGCGGCTCCTCGAGCGGCAGCGGGTCGGGCGGATCAGACGAGCCCTCGGACGCCGGCAGCTCCGGCCAAGGCTCCTCGGGCGGCGGCTCATCGTCGGGCGATGGCTCGCCGTCCGGCGACTCGCCGGAGGCCGACGGCGGCTCCTCGAGCCCGAGCGCGCCCGGCGCCGGGACGCCCCCGAGCGGCGGCACATCCTCGGGTGAGGGTTCGGCGGACGGCGCCCCCTCTGAGAGCGGGGGGTCTGGGAGCGGCGGTTCGTCGAGCGGCGGCTCCTCAAGCGAGTCGACGAGCGACTCCGGGCGTCAGGACCGCGAGCGCGAGCAGGCGCGCGAACGCGAGCAGGCGCGCGAGCGAGACAGGGCGCGCGAGCGCCGGGAGGCTCGGGAGCGAGACAGGGCGCGCGAGCGCCGGGAGGCTCGGGAGCGCCGGGAGGCGCGCGAGCGCCAGGAGACGCGGGCGGCCGACGGCGGCGAGGGCGAGGGCGAGGGCGACGGCCCGTCGGAGGCCGCCGAGTCGACCTACACCGTCGATGAGGGCGACAGCCTGTGGGCGATCGCCGAGCGTGTGTACGACGCGAAGTCGGTGTCGGAGACCGCCGCCGGGGTCGAGCGCCTGTGGCGGCTCAACTCGGACCGGATCGGCACCGGCGATCGCGACCTGATCTATCCGGGGGAGAAGCTGAGGCTATGAGCGCTCCGCACTGGCCACGAGATCTGGACCCGGGCTCTTCGCCCGCGGAAGCGCCTCCGGAGAGGGCTCCCTCTCGCAACGGCGTCGCCCCTGAGCGCGAGCGTGAGCCCAGCGCCGCCTGGCGGGCGAGAGCGCGTCCGCTGCGCCGCGACGAGGTCTACTCCCGGCCGGTGGTCGACGGGCGCGAGCTGCGCGACAACGCCGCGACGCGCCTGCGCGAGCGCGTGCGCCGTCTCTCGCGCTCGCAGGCCGAGCAGGAGGAGCTCGGACTCGAGCGCCGGCTGCGCGAGGTCCCAGGGGTCTCGCGCCCGAACACGGTCGCGGTGATCTCGCCCAAGGGCGGTGTCGGCAAGACGACGGCTACCTTCCTCCTGGGCGACCTCCTCTCCTCGCACCTGCGGCTCAAGGTGATCGCCGTCGATGCGAACCCCGACTTCGGCACGCTCGCCCGCCTCGCCCCCGAGCGCACGCGGGTCGAGCCGACGCTCGTCGAGCTGGTCGGGCAGATGGACCGGGTGCGCTCGGCCTCGGAGCTGGGGGCGTTCGTCTCGCGCACGTTCTCGGGCCTGCATGTGCTGGCGGCCCCCAGCCACCCGGAGGTCATGGGGGAGATGACGCCCGCGACCTACGACCGGGTCGTCTCCTTCCTGGCCCAGTTCTACGACGTCGTCCTGCTCGATTGCGGCACCGGGATCACCGACCCGCTCGCGCGATTCGCGGTCGAGCGCGCCGACCAGATCGTCGTCGTGACGACGGCCGAGTGGGTCACCTCCGACACCGTGCTCGGCGCCCTTCGCCACCTGCCGCTCGAGCGCGCCACGCTCGTGCTGAACCGCTCGGGCACGAGTCCGGGCGACCGTCGCGCGATCGAGGCGAGCTTCGCGCGCCAGCGGCTCTCACGCCGCACGGTCCTTCCTCACGATGAGCAGCTCGCGACGATGCTCGACTCGGGGACCTACGCGCTCGAGCGCCTGCGGCGGCGCGTGCGGGTGCCGATCAAGGAGCTCGGGCTCGCGGTCGGCGAGCAGCTCGCCTAGCGTGCACCGCTCGCCGGGCCGAGCTCGCGCTGGAGGATCCTCCGCCACAAGACCAGGCAGAGGAGCTGGACCATGGCGACGACCGCCGCGCAGAACGCGGCGGGAAGGGCGAGGAGACCGGCGGCGAAGGCACTCGCGAGCGGCAGGGCGATGCTTGTCAGGGCGGTGAGCTTCCCCGAAGCGGAGGCGGGCGCACGCGAGACGACGGCCGCCACAGCGCAGGCGAACGACGTCGCGACCATCAGCCAGACGATCACGAGCACGCCGAAGAGATCCGGCGTCGCACTGTTGTCGGAGACGTCGGCCGCGACGATGTGGAGCAGCGCCCCGAGGAATCCGGCGCCGGCCGATCGAACCGCGACCTCGAGGCGATCACCGGACCCGGCAGCGATCGCGGCGGCGGCGAGCGCGAGGAGGAGGAAGGAGAGTACGAGCCAGTCGCTCCTCGCGAGGAGCCAAAGGCCGACTCCGAAGGCGCTCAGCGCCGCCCCGTACGCGAGCCAAGTCCACCGAGCGTGCCCCTCCGATTCGAAGCCGGCCGAGAGAGTGGTGGTGGCGCCGGCCTGTTGCTCGGGGAAGCGGGGCTCAGGGGGGCGCGAGAGCGTCGAGCCGTCGACTGCTGGCGAGGGCACCGCCGCCGGTGTATCGACCGCTCCGGGGGGTTCGCTCGCTTCTGCTGGCGGCCCAGCATCGGGCGGGGGTCGAACCTCATTGGGGACCGGGCTCCCGTGGTCCGAAGCGACTGTGGCCAATCGATCGAACTCGACGAGCGGCGCCTCGTACCTCTGTGTCGCACGCTCAGCCGCCCGAAGCTCGTGTTCTCCCCAAAGCGGGGAGCGGGCGAGTGCCACAACCTCCGCATTCCAGCATCTGAAGCCCACGCCGGAGACGAGCGTGGCGCTGGTCGGCCTGATCGCTCCGACGATCCGCCAGGGCCGTGCGAACTCCTCGCGTAGTTCCTCTACGTTCACCGAGTGCCACGCCAAGATGTCCTGCCCGTGGACTCGCGGGAGGCTCGGGTTGGGGTTCTCATCCACCATGAGCTCGCCGTCGCTGCCGAGCCCCCAGGAGCGGAAGCCGACCGGATCGCTGTCGAGGTCAAGGGGCTCGGTGCCCATCAGCTTGGACGGTAATCGTCCGGACCGACGACCACTGCGCAGGCGAGGTACGCGCTACACCCGCAGGCGACGGAGGATGCGCCTCGTGTCGTCGGACGGCCCCTTCCGGCGCGCCAGGAAGTCGGCGAGCTCGCTCGCGCCGCAGACGACGACGCCGCGATCCTCGTAGGGAGGCTCGCGGCCTCGGGCGAGGCACAGCACCGGGACGACTGGAAGGCCCAGGCGACGCTCGGCCCAGAGAGCATGGTCGAGGGCCTGCCCGAGGTGCGACCTGCCATAGCCCACGGTCTTGGTCTCGATGGTGAATGCGCCGCCTCGGCCGGCTGCGAAGTGGTCGACGTTTCCGCCGCTCGACTTCTCGAGGTCGTGGAGGACGAGCCAGCCTGAGCGCTCGAGGGGCCGCAGGGCGCGGGCTACCGCGCGCTCGCTCGCCGCCCCCGCACTGTGGCGGCCGGCGACTTGCCAGGTGCGCCAGGTGGCGAGGCAGAGGGCGAGGCCGGCGACCGCGAGGAGGATCTCCAACGAGCCAATCGACTCGACCGCTCCCAAGGCGGCGAGCAGGGCGAGGGCGGAGAGCACCACAGCCTCGGCGCGGCGGCGAACGGCTGTGCGCGCCACGAACCCACCCGCGCGGCGGCGATGGCCGACCGCCGAGCGAGCGAGGCGACCGAGGAGCTGGGCGAGGCGCCAGGCGAGCCTCGCCCCCCTCCAGGAGCCCCTCAGTCCTACCCGCGATCCCGCCCAGACAACGCTCCGTCCTCGCATCTCCCTGGCGATGCTAGGCAGGAGGTGCGACGTCCGGTCTCAGCGCCGGCGCTCTCGCCCGCGCCGGCGGCCATCTGCGCGGCGGCGCGACGGGCGGTTCTCCCCCCGATCGCGCCGACGCTCCGCCCGGTAGCGACGCTTCCACACGTTCGCCTGGCGCAAGACGATGACCGCGCCGGCGCTCAGCTGGCGCTCGCGCTTTCTCAGCCATCGGTTCTCAGCTCTCGCGGTGCGCAGCTCGGCCGCCGTCTGATCGGCGTTCGCACTCTCCTCGCCGGCGAACGAGGCACCGATCAGGCCGCCGACGAGGGCGGACGTCAGCACAAGCACGCAGATCGCCGCCGCCGCGAACGCGACGATGCGTGGGCGCTCCGCCAGACGATCGCGAAGCATCTCACCCTTATACCGCTTCTACGTGCCCCGCCGCCTCGGTGCCACGAAGCGCACGTAGAGGCCGACGCGCTCGCGCCCATGCTCTCCGGCGTCGGCGAACTCGGTGCGCGTCTCGACCCTCATCCCGCAGTCTCTCGCCCAGCGCCGCGCGGCGTGGCGCAGCGACTCGACCTGGACGTCGAAGTCGCGGCCGCGGCGCAGGAGGTAGACCGCTCCGTCAGCCACCGGCGAGAAGTCCCACGCGGGACCCCGCCGGCGCCTCGGGAAGTCGCCGACCCGCTCGCCTGTGACGGCGCGCGCCACCGCGGTCCCTACCGCCCGGCCGCCTCGAGCGCCGCATCCCAGGAGCCCATGACGCGGTACACCGTCGAGCGCGCCGGATGGCTCTCCCCCGAGCTCTGCCAGTCGCTGTGGGTCGGGGGCGAGCCGTGCGCGCGCTGCCACGCCGTGATCGCCTGAGCGATCCGCTCGGGCGTCCAGCGCCTGTGTGCTCCCCGGCGCGCCGGCTCGACCCCGGCCGCCGCGAGCGCCGCCGAGAACGCACCGAAGTGCGTGCGCACGGTCGCGGCGCTCGGCCAGCGCCCGGGCTGGGCGCGAAAGCGCGCGGCGCCCGGATGGCCCTCGCCCGCGTGGGCCGGCGACCAGTCGGGCACGGTCGGGGCCTCGCCGGTCAGCTCGTGCCATTCCCCGATTGCGGTCACTATCAGGTCGCGGGTCCACATCCGCGCTCGCGCGTGCGTGCACGAGGCGCAGTAGCGGGGGGCGTCGTAGCCGGAGGTGCCGCTCGTCGGGCGCCCGCACATCCGGCAGGCGCCCCGGTAGCGCTCGCGGTTCTGGCGGTCGCGTTCACCCTCGGGATCGCGATGGTAGGCGCGCACCGTCGAGGCGGCGAGCTCGAGACGCTCGGCGATCTCGGCGAAGGAAAGACCCTCTCGCTCGCGCAGGCGGGCGATCTCACGGGCCCGCTCGATGCGCGAGGGCCGCCGGGTCTCGACGTCGGGCGCGCGCTCGCCACGGACGCGGCGGGGACCGTCTCTCATTCCCGCGACGTTAGCGCTCCGCGAGGATCGCCTGGCGTCAGCCTGCGAGCAGGGACGGACGTGGTGCGAGGGGGCCGTCGCCCTCGGGGGCGATGCCCGGGCGATCCGTCGCTCCTCTCGCCGACTATGGGCGCCGTGCCCCTCTCCGCCTCCCGCTACGAGCTGTGGGCACCGCCGTGCTTCGGGATCGACCGGCTCCTGCGCTCGAGCACCTGCCGGGAGCCGATCGGTCCGCTCGACCTGCGCGCGCTCGCCTTCCTCGCCCGGCGTCTGGGTGCGGTGCGCTCTCCGACGCAGGCCGAATGCTCGCTGCCCGAGCTCGCCGCTGCGGTCTACGGCCGCTCGGTCGGTGGGAGCGACCGGCGTGCGCTCGAGGCGAGCCTCCACCGCCTCGAGGCCGCGGTCGTCACGCTCGAGGGCTGTGACCTGGTCGCGGGTGAGCTCGCGGCCGCGCTCACGCGCGCGCCGCTCTTCCGCGCGGTGTCGGTCGCGGAGTCCCCCGCCCGCCTGCGCTACGAGTTCTCGCCGTGGCTGGCCGGTGCGGTGGCGCAGGGACGCTTCCCGCGGCTCGACCTGGGCGTGCTCCGGTCCCTGTCGGCCACGGCGGCGCGGCTGTGGGCTCTGCTCGAGGGCACCGAGCGCTTCGAGGCGCACGTCGAGGGGCGCGATGCGCTCGTCGTGCCCCTCGACGAGCACCTCCACGACGCGCTCGCGCTCGGTCACGCGCGCGCGGTCGACGCCCGGCGCACGCTGCGCCTGGCCGCCGCGGAGGTCGTTGCCGCCGACCCCCGCTACGTCGAGCTCGCCGTCAGGCGAACGCGCCCGGGGTGGGTCCTGCGCGTCGAGCGAGTCACCTGGGAACCGTCCTACGATCAACCGGATGCGGTCGCTCGCCATCGCCTTCGTCCTCTCACTGGTGGTGCTCTCCGCCTGCGTTGAGAGCCGCGAGGATCTCGCCGACGACCGGGCGAGCGTCGCGCTGCCGAGGCTCGTGGGCGAGGAGCTCGAGCCAGCCGCTCGCCGCCTCGAGGCCCTCGACCTCAGGACGCAGGCTCGCGCGCGCTTCTCGAGCCGGCCGCAGGGGACGGTCGTCGCCCAGCATCCCCGACCCGGGGAGCGCGTGCCGCCAGGGAGCTCGGTCGCGCTCTCGGTCTCCCGTGGACGCGCGCCCGGCCCGTACGGTGAGCTGCGGGCGGAAGGCGTGGGGCCGCTCGAGGTCGGGGCGCCGGGCGGGCGCGTCCTCGAGACCTTCGGTCCGCCCGACCGGCGCGAGGAGCGCAATCTCGGGATCGGCCCTACGCCCGAGGTCGACTGGCTCTGGCGGCTCGGTGGCGGCGACGAGTTCGCGCTTCACTTCGACGCTCGTTCACGCAAGCTCACGGGCTACTGCACCGACTCTCCGCACCTGGCCACCGCCGACGGCCTGGGCGTCGGCGCGGTCAGCGGCGGGATGCTCGCCCGCCGCTACGGCGACCGGATCGTCCCCGCCCGCATCGGTCCTCGCCCCGGTCCGAGGACCTACGCCCTGCTCCTGTCCGCGGGTCGGCCAGGGAGCTACCCGGCACTCGCCTTCACCGTCTCCCCACGATCGACCGTGATCTCGATCTGCGGCGGACGCCGCCCCCCAGCGGGCGACTAGGAATCCCGCCGCCGCCAACAAACCGACCCGACCGCCATCACCGACCGAGTCGAAGGCCGACAGCGTGCCTGCCGCGGAGGCTGAGGCGGCTACCGTTACCGCCACGATGACCGCCAAGGAACAGCTGCGCCACGCGATCGACGAGCTGACCGAAGCCGAGGCCGCCGACACGCTCGAGTTCCTCGCCCGCCGCCACCGCGGCGGCCACGACGCTCTCGACGAGCTGCTCGAGCAGGCCACTATCGACGACGAGCCGACCACGCCCGAAGAAGATGAGGGCGCGCGCACAGCGCGCGAGCAGATCGGCCGCGGCGAGGTCTTCTCCGCCGAGGAGATCAAGCGCGAGATCGCTTGAACGCCAGCGCTGGCTGGGTCTTCACCGCCCGCGCCCGGCGCGATCTCAGGCGCCTCGATCCGCCAGTCCAGCGCCGCATCACCAGGGCGCTCGACCGCCTGATCGCCGACCCGCCCACCGGCGACGTCGCCAAGCTCACCCGCGCCGCGGACGAGTGGCGCCTGCGCGTCGGGGACTGGCGCGTCCGTTTCACCCGCGCCGAGGACGGCACGATCTACGTCCTGCGCGTCCTGCCCCGCGGTCGCGCCTACAGCGACTGACCCGAGACAATCCAGAAGTCGCCTTCGACGACCAGCGATAAATCCTGTCCGCACTAGGGGGTCTTTGGGGGTAATATCCCTCTAGTGAGTACCGCCGCGCACTTCCAGACGGTGCGGCTCTCGAAGGGCAAGCACCGCTCACCCGATGAGGGCGTCTGCGTCATGGAGCTCGCCTCGATGCTCGCCGGGCGGAGCTTCTCGGACCATGTGTCCTGCGTCTGCCCGGCGATCGGGGCCTTTCTGCGGGGCTATAACGATCACCTCGACGACGAGCTGCGCCAGGATCTCTACGCCTGCGCCGCGCGGGTCCTCGGCACGCGGGAGGGTGATGAGGTCGCCGGGCGGCGCACGGAGATGTGCCGCACGTGGGCGCGCCAGGCCGAGTCGGTGCGCCCGCGGCGTTTTCCGTGGTCGCTGCGGTTCCAGGCTCGCGGCCGCCTGGACCTCGCCGATTGCGAGCTCGCCGGGGCCCACGCCGCGCGCATGGCTTGCCGCGACCGTGCCTGGCACACATGGACCCTCGGCTTCATCGACACGCTCTGCCGGTTGGGATCGGGTGAGCCGGACGAGAATCTCGCGACGCCCGAGCCCCTCGGGGCCTCGATCCCCGCGCCGGCTCCGGAGCGGAGACGGACCCTCGTCCTCGGCGCCTCGGGGGTAGGGGAGGGGTACCCGGTGCGCGGCATGTCGAAGGGCTGAGTTCGGGGCCGATGATCGCCCTGCTCGGCCGCGCACCCCTCTTCGTCCTGGTCGGGCTCGCCGTCGTGGTGCTCGGCGTCTGGGTCGCAAGCGGGGACTTCATCGAGGGTTTGCGGACCGTCGGCGAGCCGGGCGGCGGGCCGCTCGGCTCGCTGGCGGACGCGGCCGGGCGCGTCGGCTCGCTGGCGCTCGGTGCGGGCGCGCTCGCGCTGCTGGCGCTCGCTCCCGTCGGGGCCGTGCTCGGCGTCTCGCGGGCACTCGCCCGTCGACGGCGCCGCTACGTGCGCCTCACGATCGTCCCGTCGCGGGACGAGGCGACTCCCGCGCGCGTCCAGGACCTCTACGAGGCGCTCCACCAGCGCCTGGAGGAGCGCTGGTACCGGCGCCTACCGCTCGGCCAGCCGAGCGTCACGCTCGAGGCCCGCTCGATGCCCGACGGCGACGGGCCGTGCGAGCTGCGGCTCGAGCTCGTCTGCCCGCAGGCGATCGCCGCGACGGTCGAGGGGGCGGTCCGCGCGCCCTACCCCGACGCGCGCGTCGAGGCGAGCGAGGAGGCTCCCGAGGCGCTCCCGGCTCTGCTCAAGCTCGCAAAGCGCCACCTCTTCATCCGCCGCCTGCGCACGCCGCAGGACTACGAGCCCCCGCCGATCGACGGGGTGCTCAGCCAGCTCGCCGGGCTGAGCGCGCCGGCCGGCCTGCAGTACGTCCTCACGCCGGTGCCGGCGCTGTTCGACCGCATCGCGCGGCGCCTGTTCGAGGCCGAGGAGAAGCGCCTCGGGCGAAAGCAGCGCGGACACAGCGGCCACCCCGGGCTGCACTCGGAGCTCGCCGGGCGCGAGCTCGAGGGCGGCCTCGCGCTCCAGCACAACCGGCTCTTCTTCGCCGAGATCCGGGTCGGCGCCCAGAGCCGCGCCGAGGCGCGCGACCTCGCGAGCGCGGTTCAGGCGCGCTCGGGCGCCGAGAACCAGCTCGTCGAGCGGCGCATGCTCGCCTTCAGGCGCCGCGTCGCCAGCGCGGTCGGCGACATCGTGCCCGACGCACGCCGGGGGGTCGTCTCCTCGGCCGAGCTCGCCGGCCTGTGGCAGCTCCCGAGCCCGGGACTCACCGGCGTGTCGCTTCGCCGCGGCGCGACGCCGCGCGCGCTCGCCGGACCCGAGCTGAGCCGCGAGCCCGCCCACGCGGTCGTGCGCGACGAGCACGGCCCGGTCGGCCTGCGCCCCGAGGAGCGCTTCGCGGGCGTCGCGATCACCGGCGCCCAGGGCACAGGGAAAAGCTCGGTCGAGCTTCGCTTCGTCGCCAACGACGCCCGCTGTGCCGAGAAGGCCGTGGTCGTGCTCGACCCCAAGTGGGACCTCGCCGAGGAGGCGCTCGGCGTGATCCCGAGCGACCGCGTCGTCCACTACCTCGATCCGCTCGAGCCGGAGTTCGGCTTCAACCCGCTGCTCGCCCCAGGACACCCGGCGACGATCGCCGACAACATGGTGGGCGCGGTCAAGGATCTCTACGAGGAGGGCGACCTGCACGCGAGCTCGGAGCGCTTCATCTACGAGGCGACGATGGCGATCGTGGGGGCACACCGGCTCGGGGCGCTCGGCGCGACGCCGAGCTTCTGGCACCTTGCGCGGATGCTCCACCTCGAGCAGCGCGACTTCTGGGAGCGGATCGCGCGCGCGCTCGAGGCCGATCCCGCCTACCTCGAGACCTCGCTCTACTTCGGCCAGACGCTGCCCGCCCAACTCGACGCCGCGCGCTCGGCCTTCGCGCAGCGCCTCGAGGCGCCCTCGAACAAGCTCCAGGTCCTGCTCTCCGGGCACCTCGACCGCGTCTTTCGCCACCCGCGCGCGCTCTCGCTCGACGACGTCGTCGCGAACCGGGAGGTGCTCGTCGTCAACGGGCGGATGGGCGACTTCGGCGCGCGCAACACCCGGATGCTCATGCAGGTCATCCTCAACAGCCTCTACGGGGCGCTGCGCCGCCAGCAGGAGCTCCCGGAGTCAGACCGGGCCAAGGTCGTCCTGATCGTCGACGAGGCGCACCTGATCCTGAACCCGAGGTTCGCCGAGGCGCTCGCC
>Ga0136630_1001026_pt1 | contig 11244 bp, 11 predicted proteins | sample AntDrymUQ5682106_2_FD_105496 | JGI IMG/M metagenome (GOLD analysis project Ga0136630, IMG submission 105496) | Polar desert sand microbial communities from Dry Valleys, Antarctica - metaG UQ568 (21.06) | ecosystem: Environmental > Terrestrial > Soil > Desert | place: Antarctica: Dry Valley...
CGCGTTCCGCCGGAGCGCAGGAACCGGAGTGTATGTTGAAATACATGAGGATTCCGAGCACCGCCGGAACGCGAGATCCCGAGCGCAGTAGGTTTTTTCACAAGCTTTCAGGCCCAGCGTACCCGGAGTCCGGCCCGCTGGGCTACCTCGACGAACCCGGGGAAGCTCGTCGGGATGTGGTCGCAATCGGCAACCTCGATGCTGCCATGGACGGTGAGCCCCGCCATCGCGAAGGCCATCGCCACGCGATGGTCCGAGGCGCTGTCCACCATGCCGCCCTGGAGTGCGCCACCTCGGATCACGATGCCGTCGGCGGTCGGGCGGGCCTCGATCCCGAGCGTTCGGAGACCTCGCGCCATGGTCTCGATGCGATCGCTCTCCTTATGGCGCAGCTCTTCGGCGCCGGACAGGACGGTCTCCCCGCGGGCCGCGGCCGCGGCGATGAAGAGCGCCGGAAACTCGTCGATGGCGAGCGGCACCAAGCGCTCGGGGATCTCGACCCCATGCAGGGTGCCGCCGCGCACCCGCACGTCCGCGACGGGCTCACCACCCTCATCGGCCCAAGAGGACGAGTGAACGTGTTCCGAAACCTCGATGTCCGCCCCCATGAGACGCAGGAGGTCCAGGACCCCGGTACGCGTCGGGTTGACCCCGACGTGCTCGATCACCAGGTCCGAGCCGGGCTTCATTGCGGCGCCGACCAGGAAAAAGGCGGCCGAGGACAGATCCGCCGGGACGTCGACGCGCGTGGCTTGGAGCGGGGTACCAGGGGTGAGTCGGACGACACCCCCCTCCGTGGCGATGGCCGCACCGAAGCGTCGCAGCATACGCTCGGTGTGGTCGCGACTCTCGGCGGGCTCGCGAAGGCGGGTCGGCCCCTCGGCATAGAGGCCGGAGAGCAGCACGGCCGACTTGACCTGGGCGCTCGCGATCGGTAGATCGTAGTCGATCCCCTGCAGACTGCGGCCGCCTCGGATCACGAGCGGAGCGGTGCCCTCGGACGTGCATGAGATAGCGCCACCCATGCGCTCCAGCGGCGTGATGACCCGGCGCATCGGCCGCCGCGTGAGTGACGCATCGCCGGTCAGGATGGTATCGAAGGTCTGTCCCGCGAGGAGGCCGGCCAAGAGCCGCATGGAGGTTCCGGAGTTGCCGAGATCGAGCGCACCGGGCGGCGCTTGCAGGCCGTGCAGACCACGACCCTCGATCCGGAGCCGCCCCGGCCCCGCATGCTCGACCGCCACCCCGAGCGATAGAAAGGCCGCGAGCGTCGCGAGCGTGTCCCCGCCCTCGAGAAAACCCTCGACCTCGGTGACGCCCTCGGCGATGGCGCCGAGCATGAGCACCCGGTGCGAGATGGACTTGTCGCCGGGGACGCGCACACGCCCCCGCAACCTCCCGCCGCCCTCGATGATGAGCCGGCTCATCTGGGGCCTTCTTTCTTTAATTGTCATGGGCGGGGCGGGGATGTCTCGAGACCGCGCGATCGCCGCTCGGCGGCCAGGGCGTCCCGCACCGTCTTGGCATCCCAGAGGCTCGCGAGCAGCGCCTCCCCATCGCCGTCTGCGATGGCCCCGCGCAACGACTCGATCTCGGCCTGAAAGCACGCCAGGGCCGCGAACAGGCGCTCGCGGTTGGCCAGGAAGATATCGTGCCAGAGCGCCGGGCTGCTCGAGGCGATGCGGGTCAGGTCCCCGAAGCCCCCGGCGGTGTAGCGGAGCGCGGCCTCCGGACCGCCCATGCGGGTGACGGCGTTGACCAGGGCGCAGGCGAGCGCATGGGGCAGATGGCTGGTCGCGGCCAGGAGCTGGTCGTGGCGGTCGGCCTCCATGACCTCGATCTCGGCGCCGGCGGACTCCCACATCGCCTGCACGCGCTCCGTAGCGCTCCGCATCGTTTCCGGCAGCGGGGTCAGGATCACGCGCTGCCCGGCGAAGAGCTGGGCCGAAGACGACTCGACCCCGCTGTGCTCCGCGCCGACGATCGGGTGACCCGGGACCACGTAGGGCAGATGCGCGCCGAGCATGGCTCGGGCAGCGGCGACCACCACGCCCTTGACGCTGCCGACGTCGGTCACCAGGGTCCGTGTCGGCAGGCCGGGGCGGATCCCCGCGAAGACGGTGCGGATCGCCCCGATGGGCACGGCGACGACCACGGCATCGGCCCCCGCCACGGCCGTGCCGAGGTCAGGGCCCCCTTCGTCGATGATGCCCATACCGCGCGCCCGTTCCAGGCGCTCGTGATCGATGTCCTGTCCGATGACGTACCCACAGGTGCCGGCCGCCCGGAGGGCGCGCGCCAGCGAGCCGCCGATGAGACCGACACCGATGAGAGCGAGCCGTTCGATCAGCACCTGGGCCCTCTCAATCCGTCCGGCTCCCCAGGACCCGGGTCAGGGCCGCGGCGAAGCGGGCGTTCTCGGCCTCGGTCCCGACCGTCACCCGCAGGTGCTCGGGCAGACCGTAGCCGGCGATGGGCCGCGTGATGACCCCCTCGCAGAGGAGCGCCGCATAGACGTCGCTGCCCGGCCGCGGCAGGGCGATGCACAGGAAGTTGGCGACCGAGGGGATGTAGGAAAGCCCGAGGGCATCGCAGGTGTCCTCCAGTTGCCGGAGCCCGGCCTTGTTGACCCGGCGGCTCCGTGCGACGTGCCCCTCGTCCCCGAGCGCGGCTTCGGCGGCGACGAGGGCTAGGCTGTTGATGTTGAAGGGCTGGCGGACGCGGTTGAAGAGCCCGGCCACCTCCGGGTGGGACACGCCATAGCCCAGGCGCAGCCCGGCGAGGCCATGGATCTTGGAGAAAGTCCGGGTCACGATGAGGTTGGGGAAGCGTTCGACCCAGGCGACGCCGTTCGGATAGCCGGGCTCGTCCACGTACTCGTAATAGGCCTCGTCGATCAGCACCAGGACTTGCTTCGGCAGGGAGGTCAGGAAACCCGCCAGCGGATCGCTCCCGACCCAGGTCCCGGTGGGGTTGTTGGGGTTGGCGATGAAGACCAGGCGGGTGCGCTCCGTCACCGCCGCGCGCATGGCGTGGAGATCATGGCCGTAGGACCGCGCCGGGGTCACGATCGCCCGCGCCCCCACCGCCTGGGTCACGATCGGGTACACCGCGAAGGCGTGCTCGGAGAACACCACCTCATCTGCGGGGGTCACGAAGGTCCGGGCGGCCAGCTCCAGGACCTCGTTCGAGCCATTTCCGAGCGTGAGGTGATCGGGCGTGATCGGCCCCGCCCCGACCGACAGCTGCGCTGCGAGGGCCTTCTTCAAGGCGTAGCCCGAGCCGTCCGGGTAACGATGCAGCGATCCCAGCCCGGCCCGGATCGCGGCCAGGGCCAGGGGGCCGGGGCCGAGCGGGTTCTCGTTCGAGCCCAGCTTAACGGCACCGGCGATGCCGTATTCCCGCTCCAACTCCTCGATCGGCTTGCCCGGCTCATAGGGCTTGAGGCCCGGCACACCGGGTGCCGCGAGGGAAACGAAATCGCAGCCCGCGGGCGTGTGCTTCGCCATCGAAGGCGAGTCCGCGGGGGCGGCACCCATTACAGGACCGCCCGCGGATAGGAGCCGAGCAGCTTCAGCATGGAGGCGCGCTGTTTGAGCTCCTTTAGGGCCTCTGCCACCACCTCGTCGCGGCCGTGGCCCTCGATGTCGACGAAGAAGAAGTAATCCCCCATCCCGCGCCGCGAGGGCCGAGACTCGATGCGCATCATGCTGATCCCGTGCTCGGAGAAGGAGGCGAGCATTTTGTAGAGCGCGCCGGGAAGGTTGGGGGTCGAGAAGATCAGGGTGGTCTTGTCGTCGCCGCTCGGTGGCGTGGAGCGGTGGCCGATGATGAGGAAACGGGTGGTGTTGTCGGACTCGTCCTCGATGTTGTTGACGATGCGGGTGAGGCCATAGATCGACGCCGCCGCGTCGCCCGCGATGGCCGCCGTACCGGGCTCGGCGGCGGCGCGGCGTGCGGCCTCGGCATTGCTCGCGACCGGGCAGCGTGCCGCTTTGGCGAGGTGGTTGTTGAGCCAGCGGCGGCACTGCGCCAGAGCCTGCTCGTGGCCGTAGACTCGCATGAGACCGTCCGGATTGGCCGCCTTACCCAAGAGGTGATGGTGGATGCGCAGCTCGACCTCGCCGCAGATCCGGAGCGGCGAGTTGATGAACATATCGAGGGTGTGGTTGACCACGCCCTCGATGGAGTTCTCGACCGGCACCACCCCATAGTGGCAGGCCTCGGCCTCGACCTCGCGGAACACATCGTCGATGGTGCCCATGGGGAGTGCCTGCACCGAGCGCCCGAAGTGCTTCTGCACGGCGGCATGGGTGAAGGTCCCCTCGGGTCCCAGGAAGCCCACGTTCAAGGGCTGCTGCAGCGCCAGGCAGGCGGACATGATCTCGCGGAACAGCCGCGCCATCTCCTCGTCCGAGAGCGGCCCGCGGTTGCGGGAGATGATCTTGCGCAGCACCTGGGCCTCGCGCTCGGGCCGGTAATAGTCGTTGGCCTCGCCGCCCTTGGCCTCGGCCACCGCCTTGGCGAGCTCGGCGCGGTTAGTGATCATCTGCAGGAGCTGGCCGTCCAGCTCGTCGATGCGGGCGCGGAGGTCTTGTAGCTGTTGTTCGTTGGACATGCTTGCGCCCGACCTCAGTGCTCGGTCATGGTCGGCGGCGTGGCGAAATAGCAGATTGGGGCCAGACCGTCAAAGTGGGGAAGGCCCTCTTCCCGGGCATCGTACCACAGCCGCCGCCGCTGGGTCGGCGGTCGCAGCAGGGTAGGGTGGTGGTGAGAAATCCGGGCTAGAGGACGCTTGCAGATCCGGCCTACCGATCTGCCGGGTGGACGTCAGAGTTCGGGAATGCTCAACTGAAGTTGATCTTGGCCTCGAGATTGGTCCGGGAATCGGCGTTCCTCAAGGCCTCCTCGAGGTCGATGCGGCCTTCCTTGAAGAGGTTGTACAGGGCCAGGTCGAAGGTCTGCATGCCTTTGAAGCCGCTGCTGTCCATGGCGTCCTTGATGCGGTCCAGCTCACCCTTGAGGATGAGGTCGGCGATGTGGGGGGTGTTGATCATGATCTCGATGGCGGCACAGCGTTTGTTGTTCGGCCCGTGCGCTAGGCGCTGCGAGATGATGGCGCGGACGTTGGCCGCGAGGTCGAGAAGGAGCTGTCGGCGGTTGTCGAGTGGAAACAGGTTGATGACCCGTTCGAGCGCCTGGTTGGCGTTGTTGGCGTGCATCGTCGATAGGCACAGGTGCCCCGTGTTGCACAGCTCGAGCGCCGCTTCCATGGTCTCCCGATCGCGGATCTCGCCAAGGAATATCACGTCCGGGGCCTCGCGCAGCGCGCTTCGCAGCGCATGCCGGTAAGACTGGGTGTCCACGCCGACCTCGCGCTGATTCACGATGCACTTGACGTTCGGGTGCGAGAACTCGACGGGGTCCTCGATGGTCAGCACGTGGCTCGCCGAATGGTGGTTGCGGTGGTTGATCATGGCGGCGAGCGTAGTCGATTTTCCCGATCCGGTGGCACCGACCATGAGGATCAGCCCGCGTTTTTGCATGACGAGATCGCCCAAGACCTCGGGCAAATCCAGTTCTTCGAGGGAGGGGATGCGGATCGGGATGCGGCGCAGGCACATGGCCACGTCCCCGCGTTGCCTAAACACGTTGACGCGGAACCTCCCGCTCCCGTCCGCGAGGGCGATCGCGAAGTCGGCCTCCCAGTTTCTCTCGAAGCCCGCCGCCTGCTCCGGCTTCATGACCCCGTAGGCCGCGGCCTGCGTCATCTCCGCGGTGAGCGTCGTCTTTCCCACCGAGGTCAGCTTCCCTTCGATGTTCAACTTGACCTGAGCCCCCACGGTAAAATGCAGGTCGGAGCCCTGTTTCTCGACCAGGAGCCTGAGGTAGGGAGCGATGTCCATGGATCGGGTTCAGTCAGATCGGATGCAGCACTTCAGGCGGCGCGGCTGTAAAGTGCGGCGCTGCGCCATGTTCCGCTAGCGCATGATCACCCGCGCGTGGTCTTCTTCCACGAGGCCCATGCCTTCGAGCCCGGACAGCTTGTCCGCGGCCCTGGCGGCCTTGCCCTCTAGCTTGATGCGCAGCCTCAGCTCGTTCACGGAATCCGCATTCCTGAGGGCATCGTCGTAGGTGATCAGATCGGCTTCATACAGTTGGAAAAGCGCCTGGTCGAAGGTCTTCATGCCCAGTTCGTTGGAGCGCTGCATGACCCCCTTGATCTCATGCACCTCGCCCTTGCGGATCAGATCGGAGATGAGAGGCGAATTCAGCAGCACCTCGATGGCCGCGACCCTTCCCACGCCGTTGCGCCGCCGCAGCAGGCGCTGTGACAGCACGGCCTTGAGGTTGAGCGACAGGTCCATGAGGAGCTGATGGCGGCGTTCTTCCGGAAAGAAGTTGATGATGCGGTCCATGGCCTGATTGGCATTGTTGGCGTGCAGCGTCGACACGGCCAGGTGTCCGGTTTCGGCAAACGCGATCCCGTATTCCATGGTCTTGCGATCCCGGATCTCGCCGAGCAGGATGACGTCAGGGGCCTGACGCAGGGTGTTCTTGAGCGCGATGTCCCAGTCGCCGGTGTCCACGCCGACCTCGCGCTGCGTGATGATGCAGTTCTTGTGCGGGTGGACAAACTCGATCGGGTCTTCGATGGTGATGATGTGGCCATAACTGTTCTGGTTGCGATGATCGACCATCGCCGCGAGCGAGGTGGACTTTCCGGAGCCGGTTGCCCCCACCATGATGACGAGCCCGCGCTTGGTCATCGCGATGTCCTTCAACACCTCCGGCAGGCCGAGTTTCTCGAGGGTCGGGACCTCGGTCTCGATGACGCGCAACACCATCCCGGTATAACCCATGCGCACGAAGGCGTTGCAGCGAAATCGCCCGATGCCGGCCGGCGCGATGGCGAAGTTGCACTCCTTGGTGGCCTCGAATTCCTTGATTTGCCGGTCGTTCATGACGGCATAGGTCAGGGCCTCGGTGTTCTCGGCGGAGAGCCTGGTCTTGGATATCGGGGCGATCTTGCCGTCGACCTTGACGGCCGGGGGGAAGTCCACGGTGATGAACAGATCGGAGCCCTTCTTGTCGACCAGGACCTTAAGGAGGTCCCGCATGAACTTGATCGCTTGATCTCTCTCCATATGCCCTCCCTACGCCTTTCGTGAAAACCCAACCCAAAAAAATAAATCAAACAAGAAATGTCTACAACAGGTCCTTGTTGACGGCCAGGACCCTAGCCTCTTGCTTGCTCACGATGTTTCGACGGACCAGTTCCTGGAGGCTCTGGTCGAGCGTCTGCATACCGTGCTGGGCACCGGTCTGGATGGCGGAATACATCTGGGCGACCTTATTCTCCCGGATGAGATTCCGGATCGCGGGGGTCCCGATCATGATCTCGTGCGCCGCGACCCGTCCACCCCCGATCTTTTTGAGCAGGGTCTGGCAGATGACGGCGCGCAGCGATTCGGAGAGCATCGCGCGGATCATGTCCTTCTCGGCGGCCGGAAAGACATCCACGACCCGGTCGATGGTCTTGGCCGCCGAGCTCGTGTGCAGGGTCCCGAACACGAGGTGGCCGGTTTCCGCAGCGGTGAGCGCGAGGCGTATGGTCTCCAGATCGCGCATCTCCCCGACCAGGATGACGTCGGGGTCCTCGCGCAGGGCCGAACGCAGGGCCTCGTTGAAACCCAGGGTGTCGCGATGCACCTCGTGCTGATTGATGAGGCACTTCTTGCTCGTATGCACGAACTCGATGGGATCCTCGACCGTCAGGATGTGCCCGTATTCGCTGTCGTTGACATGATTGACCATGGCCGCAAGCGTCGTCGATTTTCCCGATCCGGTCGGGCCGGTCACGAGCACCACCCCGCGCGGGTAATTGGCGATCTCCGCGAAGATGCGTGGGCACTTGAGGTCTTCGAGCGTCAGGATATCGGACGGGATGGTCCGAAATACCGCGCCGGCCCCGCGGTTGTGGTTGAAGGCATTGACGCGGAAGCGCGCAAGACCCGGGATCTCGAAAGAGAAGTCGCACTCCAGGAACTCCTCGTAGTCCTTGCGCTGCTTGTCGTTCATGATGTCGTAGACGAGCGCATGGACCTCTTTGTGTTCCAAGGGCGGGACATTGATGCGGCGTACGTCGCCGTCCACCCGGATCATGGGCGGGAGGCCGGCCGAGAGGTGCAGATCGGAGGCCCCGTTCTTGACGGAAAACGCAAGCAACTCACCAATATCCATCATGATCGCTCACCTCGTATCACTAGAAGGCTTGTCCCCCTTGCCCTCGTCTATCTATGATAGCGTGCCACATGCCGACGCCCGGCAACCCCGACGCTATCGACACCGATGGGCAATTCTTGCAGTGGACCACTGCCCTCTTAAATACGGTGGGCCGCCTCCCACCCCGGTCGGCCGGCCATCGCTACGCCTCGGCCCGTTTTGAGGGAACGGGCGGGTGATCTTCCTGTGGCGGACCCGCCGGGGGACGCGCTGAAACACCTCTTGGCCCGGATCGCAGCGGCCGAGGAGCGGTCTTTGCGCCCGCGCGGATCGGTCGGGCTGATCGCCGTGAGCAAGACGCGCACGGTGGCGGAGATCCTGTCACTCGCGGGGCGCGGCCAGCGCCGGTTCGGGGAAAACTATCTGCAAGAAGCCCTTCCCAAGATCGCCGCCTTACAGGGTCAGCTCTTGGAATGGCACTTCATCGGCAGAGTCCAGACCAACAAGAGCGGGCTCATCGCGCAGCACTTTTCCTTCGTGCACACCCTGGACCGCGAAAAAGTCGCGGCAGCGCTCGACGCCCACCGGGCGGCCCACCTGCCTCCGCTCGATGTCTGCATCCAGGTCAACATCAGTGGCGAGCCGAGCAAGTCGGGTGTGCGCGAGGCCGATGTGCCTGCTCTGGCCGAAGCGGTGGCCCGCTACCCGCGCTTGCGGCTGCGAGGGCTCATGGCCTTGCCGGCCCCGCGCCGGCACTTCGACGCACAGCGCGCCGGCTTCAGACCCCTGGCCGCGGCCCTGAACGATCTGCGCGGCCGGGGCCATGCCCTCGATACCCTGTCGATTGGCACCTCGGAGGACTTCGAGGCCGCCATCTTTGAAGGTGCCACCCTGGTGCGCGTCGGGACGGCCCTGTTCGGTCCGAGAGGAGTCCGCGCGCGGTGACTCGCTGCTGGGCAGATCGGAACGGCGCCTCCCGGCATTACTCGCCGACGCATAGCTGATACACTTTCCGGGACTGGGGAGCGTGCCGAAACCGCTCCGGCACAACCGCTTGGGCTCTGCATGAAAGAACCAATCTTCGCCTTCATCGGCGGCGGCAACATGGGGCGCTGTCTCGTCGGAGGGCTCATCGGCGACGGCTATCCGTGCGAGCGCCTGCGGGTCTCCGACCCCGACCCCGAACGGCTGCAGGTGCTCGGCGAGCGTTTCGGCGTCCACACCGGTAACGACAACCGTTCGACCGTCGCCGGGGCCGATGTCGTGATCCTGGCGGTCAAACCGCAGGTGGTGCGAGCCGTGGTGGAGGATGTGGCGGAGACGCTCCGCGCACAAAGGCCGCTGGTCCTGTCTATCGTGGCGGGCCTCTCGACGGGCGTCCTCCGTAAATGGATCGGGTCCGAGGGGATCGGGTCCGAGGGGATCGGGTCCGAGGGGATCGGGTCCGAGGGGATCGGGCCCGAGGTGCCAATCGTCCGCGCTATGCCCAATACCCCGGCGCTGGTCCGAAGCGGCGCCGCGGCCTTGTATGCGGAGGCCGGTAGCGTGGGCCGTGGCCACCGCGACAGCGCCGAGTCCATCCTGCGGGCGGTCGGCTCGACCGTATGGGTCGAGGACGAGGCGCTCATGGACACCGTGACGGCGCTGTCCGGCAGTGGGCCGGCTTATTTCTTTCTGCTCATCGAACTGATCGAACGCGCCGGGGTGTCGATGGGGCTGACGCCGGAGTCCGCGCGGCTTCTGACCCTCCAGACCGCCTTCGGGGCCGCCAAGATGGCACTCGAAAGCGAGACCCCCGCGGCGGTACTCCGCGCCCAGGTCACCTCGCCGGGCGGTACGACCGAGCAGGCGATCAAGACATTCCAGGACTGCGGCATCGAATCGATAGTGACGCGCGCGCTCCGGGCAGCCGAGGCCCGGTCCAGAGAGCTGGGCGCCTGCCTGGGAGCGTCGTGATGGGTGGCGCGTACTTCTCGAACGCCGGGGTCTTCCTCGTCGAAACCGTCTTCGACCTCTACATCCTGGCCGTGATGTTGAGGTTTCTGTTCCAGCTCCTGCGTGCTGATTTCTACAACCCCGTCTGCCAGTTCGTGGTCAAGGTGACGACGCCGGTCTTGCGGCCGATGCGACGCTGGGTCCCTGGATTCGGCGGTGTGGACCTGGCCGCCGTCCTGCTCATGTTCCTGCTCAAAGTGGTGGAGACCGCGCTGAGTAGCTGGATCCAGGGCTACCGGCCCGGCCTCCCGGCCCTCGTCATGCTGGCGGTGGTGGGTCTCCTGCACCTCGCGGTCTATGTGTTCCTGTTCGCCGTGTTCATCCGGGTCCTGCTCAGTTGGGTCGCGCCGGATGCGTATAGCCCCGTCAGCACCCTACTCGACACCCTGTCAGAACCCCTGCTGCGCCCGGCACGGAGGCTCCTGCCCCCCATCGCGGGTCTGGATCTCTCGCCGATCGTCGTGATCATCCTGTTGCAGCTCATCCTGATGCTCGCCATCGCCCCCCTGGGCGACCTGGCCGGCAGTCTCCTGTCAGCGGGTGTCGGCGGTGAATGAACGCCTGGAGCTATGGCTACGGGTGCAGCCGGGGCCGGGCAAGGGATCGGTCGTCGGCCGCTACGGTGACCGGATCAAGATCCGCGTCACGGCACCCGCCGTCGACGGTAAGGCCAATGTGGCGCTGATCCGCTTTCTGGCGCGGGAATTCGGCGTCAAACAGGGTCAAGTCAGGCTCGCGGACGGGGCTCGCACCCCCATTTAGATCCTCGGGGACAAGCGGGTCGTCATCGACGGCCCGGCCAAGCGGCCGGCGTGGTGGACAGGAACGGCTTCGACCCGGAAACAGGCGCCGGGCTAGCGCTGGCCTCCGCTGGGGGCGCCGCACCGGCGGCCGGGCTGGCACGGATGTCGCCGCGCTGTGCAAACTCGATGGGATTGATGATCAAGACCCCGCGTCCATCACCGAGCACCGTGGCCCCCAGGATCCCTTGCGCCGAACCGATCTGCGCTCCGACATCCTTGA
>Ga0136630_1001030_pt1 | contig 11238 bp, 6 predicted proteins | sample AntDrymUQ5682106_2_FD_105496 | JGI IMG/M metagenome (GOLD analysis project Ga0136630, IMG submission 105496) | Polar desert sand microbial communities from Dry Valleys, Antarctica - metaG UQ568 (21.06) | ecosystem: Environmental > Terrestrial > Soil > Desert | place: Antarctica: Dry Valley...
GCCCAACGGGAGGAGCGGCAGGCTGCCAGTGTCGCCAGCGGCGGCACCGGTGTCCGGCGGGTCGGTCGGCACTGGGTCCGTCGTCGGCGGCTCAGTGGGCGGCTCGGTGGGCGGCTCGGTGGGTGGGGGAGCCGCGGTCTTGCCGCATTCTGCGTCCGACCCGGATGTCGGCAGCGCGAGGTACGGGAACGTGTCGCCGAAGGCATAGTCGTTCTTGTTGACGACATCGCCTGCTGCAAGATCCTCGACGATGGTGACACCGGTCGGTGCGCCTGTCTCGTCAACTGTCACCGCACCCGCGAGCGCCTGGAGCTCGATGTCGACGACGTCGTCGGTGAGACGGCGGCCGTTCGGGAACCCAGCGTTGTCACCGGCGAGCACGCCGAGCCGGTGGGGCTCGTCCGCGGGCGGGATCGACGTGTTGAGACGCAGCTGCTCCGACGGGACCACGTTCGCCGGCTGGTTCACCCCGTTGAGCCCCGTCAGGAAGATCGCCTGCAGGTCGGTGCGCGGCGTCTCTGGCGCAGGGATGCCGTAGATGTCCTCGAGGAGGACCGGAACCTCCGGGAAGAGCACCTTGTCGACGACCTCCGGGACGGTGGCGTCTGCCACCGGCGGGAGGGCGTTGAACGCGTCCTTGAGGGGCGCCGGGACGACGACCTCGTTGACGAGCGGGTTGCCGAGGCGGGAGACCTGGACGAAGTCGCCTTCGTACGTCTGGCTGCCGTCGGGCGCCTGTACCTGGATGCTCCTCTCGTCGGTCGTCGACCAGACGCCGATGACGGGATCGTCGCCAGCGGTGACGTCGGCGATCGGAATCTGCAGCGCAACCGAGTTCACGTTGAAGCAGGCCAGCGTGTCGTTGCCGACCTCGGAGAGGTCGCCGCCGTACAGGAGGTCGAAGATGCGGAGGTCGAGGAAGAACGAGTCGTCGGCCTGGCCGACGAACGAAGTGCCAGCGCCGTCCTCGACACTCACGACGGCCTCGTCGCGCAGAGCCTGGTAGTCGGGCATGGAGGCGTCGCCCACGCGCGACGGCGCGACGGGCGCGCCCTCGACGAGGACGGTCTGGTTGCCGTCGCCATCGATCTCGGTCAGCGTGTAGGTCTGCTTGAACAGCAGCGTCGGGTCGTCGAACGACGTGACCGGGCCGTTGTTGTAGAGGAACGTGCCATCGGCCCGGGGGCCTGGCGGGGGGTACTCGGGAGTGTCGCGGTTGTCGATCGTCTGGAACGTCCACTGGTACGTGATGTCCGGAACCGCGTCGCCGTTGTTGTCGATCTTGATGTTGTAGCGCGCCTGGTCATCGGTCGCCCAGTAGTAGAAGTTCGGACCACCTGCCGGCTCCTGGAATGGGAACCAGTTCGCGATCAGGGTCACCGTGTCCGGGTCGTCTGGGCTGACGAACGCGTACGTGTCCGTGTTGTCAGCCGTCGGGTCGGTCGCGATCAGCGGAGCCTCGCGGTGGCTGGAGGCGGTGCCGGTGCCTGCGCCGAGGAGCGCGGCTCCGCTCGCTGCGACTGCAGAAGCGGCGAGCACGGCTCCGGCGCGCCGCGCGCGGGAGGCGCGTGGGTTGGACGTCACGGATGAATCCCTTCGTGAGTACATCTTCCGGGCCGCGGGCGCACCGGTGTTGACCTCCGACCGGACCCCGCGGTCATCGCCTGCGTTGACGACGCCTTGAATCCGGACCATTTCAGGTTGAACGGGAGGCACTCTACGCAGCGTGAGCACCATTCGGCAACGGTCCGCGTGTCGGCTCCCCGTTGACGGACGGCTGGGGCCCGCCGGACGGCGCCCGCGAGCCGGTCCGGCGCCCCTGCCGGGCGGTCGCGATGGGACGGAACCACGAGCAGGGTGAGAGAGTTGACGGCTTGACCAGGAGATCACCGGGGAGCGACGTCGGATCGTCGGGCCTCCGCACGAGGGGACGACGATGAGCGGCAACGCCACGATCCGCTACGCGAACACGGCTGTGCTCTCTGTACGTGCGGTCGATGCACCCATCGTGGTGACCTCGGATGACATTGACGCGCAGCTCGCGCACACGTACGAGCGGCTGAGCATGCGAAGCGGGATGCTCGAGAACCTGGCCGGCATCCGCGAGCGTCGCTGGTGGCCGCACGACGTCACGTTCACCGACGCCGCCGCGATGGCCGGCGCGAAGGCGATCGCCGAGGCCGGCGTCGACCCGTCGCAGATCGGCTTGCTGATCGACACCTCGGTGAGCCGTGCCCACCTCGAGCCGTCGGCCGCCGTCGCGGTGCACCATGCGCTCGGTCTGCCGACCAGCGCGTTGAACTTCGACCTGGCCAACGCGTGCCTCGGCTTCGTGAACGGCATGCAGCTCGCGGCCACCATGATCGACGCGGGCCAGATCGAGTACGCGGTGGTCGTGGACGGCGAGGGCAGCCGCCGGACCCAGGAGCGCACGATCGAACGCCTGGCCAGTGCCAAGGCGACCAAGGCCGACGTCCAGGCGCAGTTCGCGACGCTCACCCTCGGCTCGGGGGCCGCGGCGATGGTGCTGGGCCGGGCTGACCGGCACAGCGAGGGGCACCGATTCCTCGGCGGCATCTCCCGCGCCAGCACCGAGCACCACGACCTCTGCGTCGGCGACCTCGAGCACATGCGGACGGACACCCGCGGCCTGCTCGACGCCGGACTCGCGCTGTCCGTCGCGGCCTGGGAGGAGGCGAAGGGGTCGTTCGACTGGTCGGACATGGCCCGCTACGTCAGCCACCAGATCTCCCAGGTCCACACGAACGCCATGTGCGAGTCGCTCGGCATCGACCCTGACCTGGTCCCAAGAACGTTCCCGACCCGCGGCAACATCGGACCGGCATCCGTGCCGTTCACCCTCGCCGGCGAGGTGGAGACGCTCAGCGCCGGCGACCGCGTGCTCCTCATGGGCATCGGCTCGGGCCTGAACGTCTCCTGCGTCGAGCTCGACTGGTGACCCTGCCCCCAATGACCCCGGATCGGGGGCGAGTTGTGCCCTTCCGCGGCGTAGACGCCCAGGAACGGCACCACGGGCCGTGGATCGGCTCGGCGAGTTGAACCGTACGGCCGACCTCGCCCGCCGGCCGCCCGACGACTTGCCCGATCTCGATCCGCGCTGGTCCCGGCTCGTCACCACCGAGGACGCGGCGGGCACGCAGCACACGTGGCACGTCCTGGACAGCGGGCGGCCCGACCGGCCCGTGCGCGGCACGCTCCTGTGCGTCCACGGGAACCCGACGTGGTCCTACCTCTGGCGGCGACTGGTCGCGGCACCGCCGCCAGGGTGGCGGGTCGTTGCTCCCGACCAGCTGGGCATGGGCTTCTCCGAACGGCGCGACGAGCGACGGACGCTGGCGCAACGGGTCCGCGACCTCGGCGACCTGACCGATGCCCTCGGTCTCGACGGCCCGGTGATCCCGGTCGCGCACGACTGGGGCGGGCCGGTCGCGCTGGGCTGGGCCGAGTCCCACGCCGCTCGGCTGCGCGGCATCGTGCTGACGAACACCGCCGTCCACCAGCCGACCGGCACCGCCGCACCGGCGCTGATCCGGCTCGCCCGGACCCCACTCCTGCAGGCAGCGGTCAGCGTGCGGACGACGACCTTCCTGCGCGCCGCGACCGCGTTGTCCCGACCGGCGATCCCGATGGCGGTCCGCGATGCGTTCGCGGCACCGTACGGACGGGCCCACCGGCGCCGGGCGATCGGGGACTTCGTCGCGGACATCCCGCTCGAGCCCGATCACGTGAGCCGACCCGCCCTCGACGGCATCCGCGACGGGCTCGCCGCGCTCGCCGGTGTGCCCGTCCTCGTGATCTGGGGTCCACGCGACCCGGTGTTCGCCGAGCGCTATCTCCGCGACCTGGTGAAGCGACTCCCGCAGGCTGACGTCCACCGCTACGAGGGCGCTTCGCACCTCGTGCTCGAGGACGCACCGCTCGCCGTCGACGCGATCAGGCAATGGGTCGTCGACCTCGACCGCGTCACCCCCTCGACCCTGCCCCGGGGCCTGCACGGATCGCGAGATGGAGGTGCGCCGTCGCGGCTGTGGTCTCCGCTCGTCGAGCGGGGCGGCGACCCGGCAACGGCGATCGTGGAGCTCGGCGCGCGGTCCTCGGTGTCCGGGCCTCGACGGGTGAGCTTCGGCCAGCTCGATCGGGGCGTCCGTGATCTCGCGGCCGGGCTCGCCGCGTACGGCGTCCGCTCTGGCCATCGGGTGGCGCTGCTGGTCCCGCCGGGTGCCGAGCTCGCGGCCGCGCTCTACGCCTGCTGGCGGATCGGCGCAGTCGTCGTGGTGGCCGACGCCGGGCTCGGGCTCGCCGGGCTGGGGCGAGCGCTTCGCGGTGCCGGGCCGGACCACGCGATCGGTATCGGCCGCGGGCTGGCCGCGGTCGCCGCGATGCGGGTGCCGGGCCGCCGGATCGCCGCGGGAATGGAGCTCACGCCGGCCTTGCGTGCCCTCGGTGCGGAGGCGACGCTCGGTGGTCTGGCCCGGCTCGGCCGCGGCAGCCCACTGCCCCCGCCGCCCGAGCAGGACGCGGAGTGCGCGGTGATCTTCACCTCCGGCGCGACCGGTCCGTCCAAGGGTGTGGTCTACCGGCACCGCCAGGTGGCCGCACAGGTCGCAGCTCTGCGCAACACGTACGGGATCACCGCGTCCGACCGGCTGGTGGCTGCGTTCGCGCCGTTCGCGCTGTACGGACCGATGCTCGGGATCGCCTCGGTCGTGCCCGCGGTCGACGTCACGGCACCTGCCGAGCTGACCGCGACCGCGCTGGCCGAGGCGGTCGCGGCGATCGACGCGACATTGGTGTTCGCTTCGCCGAGCGCGTTGCGCAACGTCGCGCGGACCGGCGGTGCCCTTGAGTCCCGCCACCGCGCGGCGCTCGCCTCGGTCCGCCTCCTGCTGTCGGCCGGTGCGCCCGTGCCGCTGGCGCTGCTGCGCCAGCTCCAGCCGATGCTCCCGAGCGCCGAGCTCCACACGCCCTACGGCATGACCGAGGCACTGCCGGTGACCACCATCTCGCTGCAGGAGATCGAGGCCGCCGGGGCCGGCAACGGGGTGTGCGTCGGGCGACCTGTCGCCGGCGTCGAGCTCGCGCTCAGCCCGCTCGCGACGAACGGCACGGCTGATGGGACGCTGACCAGCGTTCCGGACCTGACGGGCGAGATCTGCGTACGGGCAGCCCACGTCAAGGACCGGTACGACCGGCTCTGGGCCACCGAGCGGGACAGCTCGCGGAACCGGGGGTGGCACCGGACGAGCGACGTCGGCCACCTCGACGTCGACGGGCGGCTCTGGGTCGAGGGGCGGCTGGCGCACGTCGTCGTCACCGCCCGCGGCGTGCTCACCCCGGTGGGCGTCGAGCAGCGGGTTGCCACTCTGGCCGAGGTCCGAGAGGCCGCCGTCGTCGGCGTCGGGCCGCGCGGCACCGCGCAAGTGGTCGTGGTGGTCGTGCTCGAGAACCCAGGTTCACGCCAGCGGCCGCTCGCGGAAGGCGCGCTGACCGCTGCGGTCCGCAGTGCGGCCGGCGTCGACGTCACCGCAGTCCTCGTCGTGCCGGCGCTCCCGGTCGACATTCGGCACCAGTCGAAGATCGACCGCGTACGGGTGGCGGCGTGGGCCGAGCGCGTGCTCGCCGGGGGCTCTGCTCATCACCGGGCCGATCACCGGGCCGATCACCGGGCCGGGCGCCGGCCGTGAGGGTTCTGGTCACCGGGGCCACCAGCATGATCGGCGCCGAGCTGGCCCGGTCGCTCCTCACCCGCGGCGACGAGCTGACCGTGCTGCAGCGCCGGCCGAGCGGGCTCCCGTGTCGTGAGGTGCTCGGCGACATCACCGACTCCCGTGCCGTTGCCGACGCGGTCGCCGGTCAAGACGCTGTCGTCCACCTGGCTGCGAAGGTGCACGTCGTAGGTCCGGCACGGGACTTCGAACGGGTGAACGTCGACGGCACCCGCACCGTCGTCGAAGCTGCGACTCGCGCGCTGTCGGTCGATCGTCTTGTGCACGTGTCCACGCCGTCCGTCGCGCACGCCGGCTCGGCGCTGGTCGGCGCCGGTGCCGGGAGCGCCGATCCGCGCCGGGCTCGCGGTCAGTACGCGCGGACCAAGGCGGTGGCCGAGCTGATCGCCCTCGGCGCAGACGATGACGACCTCGCGGTCCTCGTGATCCGTCCGCACCTGGTCTGGGGACCGGGGGACAGCCAGCTGGTCGGGCGGATCATCGAACGGGCTCGAACCGGCCGTCTCGCGCTCGTCGGCTCCGGCGCGGCGTTGATCGACTCGACGTACGTCGACAACGCGGTCGCTGCGCTCGTGCGCGCCCTCGAATGCGCACCTGTCGCGCACGGCGAGGCACTGGTCGTGTCCAACGGCGAGCCCCGCACGGTCGCCGAGCTGCTCGCCGGCATCTGCGCCGCCGCCGGAGTTCCCGGGCCGCGGCGGCACGTGCCACGGTCGCTGGCCTGGACCGCCGGTGCACTTGCCGAAGCCGTCTGGTCGACGTTCCGGGTCGAGGGCGACCCACCGATGACCCGGTTCCTTGCGAACCAGCTCTCCACTGCTCACTGGTTCGACCAGCGCCGGACCCGCGAGGTGCTCGGCTGGGAGCCGGCGATCAGTCTCGACGAGGGACTCCAGCGGCTGGCAGGAGCGTCCCGCGACTGAGGCTCGACGGCCCGACAGCTCGACAGGGGAGGGCCTACTCGTCGCCGCGGCATCTCGCCACTGCGGTGGCGAGCACGACGTCACCGTTGCGTGCCGTCGCCGCCTCGAACCAACGGGCGCCGTACTCGGGGGATTCGGCGACGTGCACTCGAAGCCGGGCACCCCACTCGTCGAGGCGCTCGACGGTCAGGGCGCTCGGACCGCCAAGCGGGAACAGGCCAGTACCGAGCGCCTTCGAGACGGCCTCCTTCGCGCACCACATCCGTGCGACGTGGTCGGCTCTCGCCCGCGCTGCAAGGCCGTCGAGCGATCTCCGCTCGCTCTCGCTGAGACCGAACCGCTCGATCACTCGATCGGTCCGGAATCGTTCGACGTCGATGCCGATGCCCTGCGCCCGGCGGTCAGCACATGCGATCGCGACGGCGACGTGGTCGATGTGCGCGATCGACACCAGGATGTGCGGCCCGCCGACCGAGGGGTCCTCCACTGTTGCTTCCGGCCCCCCTCGGCGACCCTTGAGGATCTTCACCTCCCGAGGGTGGAGCGCACGACCCCTGGCGTCCGGCAGGAGTTGCCGAACGGCGTCCTTCGCGGCGAGGCGTCCGAAGAGCCATTGACGGCGACGTCGAGTTGATGCTGGTAGGGCAAGCCAGTCCGCTTGCTCGGCCGGGCCGAGGACGAGTTCGGCCAGCGCGTCGAGCTGCTCGACCGAGTCGCCAGGTGATCGGTGGGGCTGGTGCACGACGGATCGCCCGGACAGCTCCACGTCGCACGGGGATGGCACATCGAGATGGGTCGACCAACTGCCCTGGAGGTGGTCCCCAGCGGTCGGGATCAGCGACATACCGGACACATCCCAGCCATGCGCTTCCGACCTAGCCCGTTGTGGCGACGACACCTGGCCCGTGTGGCTACACTGCGTTTCAAGCGTTCACACTCTGTAACCTCCGAGGTCGAGATGCAGCACAGCGCGCAAGCACGACGCAGTCCAACCCCGCCACCGTGACGATGACTGGCAGGTCCCGAAACCTCCTGGCGCCACTGGCGGCTGGGCTCTTGCTGGTCGGCGCGACCATGGTGCTGGAGACGGACGCGACCGCCGCCGAGACCGCTCAGTTCACGGTACCGGCAAGCATCGCCAACGACTGCTCGGTCGATGTCAGTGCGGCGATCAACTCATGGATCGCCGGCGTCCCGGACGGCAGCAAGCTGTTGTTCGGGCCAAACGCCTGCTACCGGGTCGACTTCACGGTGAAGGTCACCGACCGAAACAATCTCACGATTCGCGGTCAGAACAGTACATTTCGGAACCCGATCGTACCTCCCATGCCGCGGTACACCCGACCGATCTGGCGATTCGTCGGTGGCAGCAACATCGCGATTCGCAGCATGACTGCGGAGGGGTCCAACCCTGACCACAAGTTCGACGTCGATCGCGAGTGGTGGGCGATGTTCCGATTCGACGGAACGCAAGGTGTCACGCTGGAAAACATCCACGGGCGGAATTCCTGGGGCGACTTCGTGACGCTCAGTCCAGACACCCGGACGTCTCCACAAGCGCACACGTCCAACGTGATCCTGCGCAACTCGAGCGCAGACATCGTAGGCCGCAACGCTGTCTCGTGCACTGGCTGCTATGACGTCGTCATTGCAGACAATGACTTCGAGGGCATTGGCTACCAGGTTTTCGACATCGAGGTCGAGGGAACGAACTGGTATGCCCGCAACATCGCCTTCACCGGCAACGAGATCGGCAACCATCACCTGAGCGTTCTCGTGAACGGTGGTATCGGGGCGTACGTGACCAACATCCGGTTCACCGGGAACACGATGCGCCAAGCGTCAGAGACCTGCGAGTCACCGATCTTTGTCCTCGACGGGCCGGGGGACAAGACCGACTTCACGGTGTCCGAGAACGTCCTCAAGTCACGGAGTCCGATCTTCCGGCTGAACGGGCTCCAAGGGCTGGTCGCGGAGTCCAATATCGGGATGTTCGTGGGCGGGCTCCAGTGCCAGTACCAGGGCGCGGCGATCCGCGTCCGGAACACCGAAGCGACGGTCCAGGGTAACGACTTCGCTCGGTATCCCCGCCTGCTCAAGGTGGAGGGGTCGGCCGCGCTCATCCGCGGCTCGGCGTGCGGCAACCGCCTCATGGACGACGGCCTCTTCGACGAACCCGTCGTCTGCGACTGACCGACGGACGTCCTGGGCCGGGGGCAGCAACTCCGGTCGGCCGTGTCGACGACCTACAATCTGGCTCGCGGCGCACACCGATCACGTCGTGAGGAGGTCCGATCGTGGCAAAGCCTGGCCTCCAGCGCCGCGTCGAGGCTGGCGAGGCGGTCGTCTGCGTCATCGGTCAGGGCTACGTCGGCCTGACCGTCGCCGCGGCAGCGGCCAGCGCAGGGATGCAGGTGCGCGCGGTCGACATCTCAGCAGACCGGATCGCCGCGTTGGCGGCGGGCCGCAACGTCGTGCCCGGCGTCGACGACGAGCTCTTCGCTCTCGGTCACGGCAGCGGGCGCATGTCCTTCGGCAGCGACTTCGCTGCTGTCGGAGAATCCGACGTCGTCCTGCTCTGCGTCCCGACTCCAGTGGTCGACCACCGGCCGGACCTCTCCTACATCGAGAGCGCCGCGCGCGGTGTCGCCCCCTACCTGTCCCGTGGCAGCCTCGTCGTGCTGGAGTCCACGACGTACCCCGGCACGACCGAGCAGGTGGTGATGCCTCTGCTGGAGGCACACGGTCTACGCAGCGGCACCGACTTCCTCCTCGCGTACTCCCCCGAACGGGTCGACCCGGGAAACCCGAAGTACGGGCTCCGCAACACCCCGCGAGTCGTCGGCGGTCTCAGTCCAGCCGCCGCGGCGGCCGCTACCGCGTTCTACGCACAGCTGGTCGACGACGTGCACACCGTGTCCAGCTGTCGCGCCGCCGAGCTCGCGAAGCTGCTCGAGAACACGTTCCGGATGGTCAACATCGCCCTCGTCAACGAGCTGGCGGTGCTGTGCGCGGACCAGGGCATCGACGTCTGGGAGGTCATCGACGCCGCTGGCACGAAGCCCTTCGGGTTCATGCCGTTCTACCCCGGCCCGGGCGTCGGCGGCCATTGCATCCCGCTGGACCCCACGTATCTGGCCTGGCAGGCTCGCCGCGACACCGGTCGCCGGCTGCATCTGGTCGAGACGGCGCAGGACATCAACGCCCAGATGCCCGCCTATGTCGCCGGCCGGGTCGTCGACACGCTGAACGACCACGGCCTCTCGGTACGAGGAGCAAGACTTCTTGCGCTGGGAGTGACCTACAAGCGCGACGTTGGCGACGTTCGTGAGTCCGCAGCGATCGAGGTGCTCGAACGCCTCCAGCGCAAGGGTGCCGAGGTCAGCTTCCACGACCCGTTCGTCGAGGAGGTCCACGAGCGAGGCCTGTCGCTGGCGCGGTCCGACCTCACGGTCGAGGCGCTCGCCGCTGCCGATTGCGTCCTTCTGCTCACGCCGCACAGCAGCTACGACCTTGATCTGATCGTGCGGCACTCTGCGCTGCTCTTCGACGCCCGCAACGCCATCGGCGACCGGCACACGCCATCGGTCGTGACGCTCTGACGGCGGATCGGCGACCCGCCTCGGAAGCCGCCTGCTCCGTGTCCCGCGCGGTGCCCGATGACACCGCGGCGGTCGTCCTGACGCACCGTCGGCGCCGCCTCGCGACCAAGCTCGTGCGCTCGCTCTTGTCCGACGAAGGCTTCCCACCCGACCGCTTGGTGCTCGTCGTCGACCGGGACGGTGGGCTGGAAGACCCCGATCTGGAGGCCGCGATCCGGGTCATCCGCCTGGCGGCGAACTCCGGACCGGCGGCAGGGTTTCGAGCCGGTCTCGACGCGGCGTTCGCCGACCCCACCGTGTCGTACGCCTACCTGTGCGAGGACGACGTCGCCCTGATGGGTCTGCCGGTGCCGCGGGTGGCTGACCTGCGGGCCGAGGTCGAGGCGTACGAGCGCAGTGGTGGGCGTCGCACCGGAGCCGTCCTTGCCTACGGTCGTCGTTTCGGCCGGCGCGGCGGCGCGGCGGCGCCCTTCTTGCCCGACCCGGCCGGCCCGCGCCTGCAGCCCGTCGACGTCGGGTCGTGGGGTGCACTGCTGGTCAGCAGACGAGTGCATGACGCCGGCCTCCGCCCCGACGACCACTGGTTCTTCGCGTACGAGGACTTCGACTACTTCCTGCAGATCTCACGAGCCGGGCTCGCCGTGCTGGTCGATCGAGACAGCGGTCTGGCCGCCGCCGCGTCGACATCTACGCTCGCGGGGCGCGACGCAACGCTCCGTGGCGAGCGGCCGGACGACGCGGACGAGCCGTGGCGGGCGTACTACGTCGCGCGGAACATGTTCGAGCTGGCCCGCCGGTACGGCGATCTCCGCTGGGTGGCGTGGCATCTCGCGTACTCCGTGCGCCGCTTCCAGCTCGCCTCGAGCTGGGCCGAGCGTCGCGCCCTCCTCGTCGGCCTCCTGCACGGCGTGCTCGGTCGAAGCGGCCGGGACTGGCGGTACGTCCGCACGGTGGGCGAGCTGCCGC
>Ga0136630_1001032_pt1 | contig 11233 bp, 8 predicted proteins | sample AntDrymUQ5682106_2_FD_105496 | JGI IMG/M metagenome (GOLD analysis project Ga0136630, IMG submission 105496) | Polar desert sand microbial communities from Dry Valleys, Antarctica - metaG UQ568 (21.06) | ecosystem: Environmental > Terrestrial > Soil > Desert | place: Antarctica: Dry Valley...
ACAGTGGTATCGGGTTGTGGGAGATCAGGGAACAGCGAAGGTTCTTTACTCATGGTGCCAGGATCGCATATTCATGATCAATTGGCGATCCCCTGCAAACAATTTTTTCACAGCCTCTGAGCCCAGCGCCTAATCGCTCACAGGGCTATTAGGCTTGGGCCGCTGACCTTCACCAGCCCACTGGCGTGCCGGCGTATAAACTCCAGGAGACCTTCCTTGGTCAGTCCCGCGTCCGCCAACATCTCCTCTCGCGTACCGTGCTGGATCAGCCGGTCGGGCAAGCCGTAATGCACGATGGGCGGATGCCGGCCTTGGTTTGCAAGCATCTCGGTGACCCCGGCGCCAGCGCCCCCGGCGACCACGTTTTCTTCGACCGTCACCAGCAACTCGTGGGTTTCGGCCAGTTGCGACAGCAACTCCACGTCGAGGGGTTTCACAAAGCGCATATTGACGACCGTGGCCTGGAGATCTTCGCCCGCCTCGAGCGCCGGTGCGACCATCGTCCCGAACGCTAACAGCGCGATGCGCTTACCCGCACGCTTAACCTCGGCTTTGCCGACGGGTAAGGCCGTCATGGCCTCTTCGACGCGCATCCCCGGGCCCTCCCCGCGCGGATAGCGGACAGCCGTCGGCCCATCGAGCAGGAATCCGGTATAGAGCATCTGCCGGCATTCATTCTCATCGGAAGGCGTCATAACCACCATCCCGGGCAAGCAGCGGAGGAAGGTCAGATCATAGCTGCCGTTATGGGTGGGACCGTCCGCGCCCACGAGCCCCGCGCGGTCGATGGCAAAAAGCACCGGGAGCTTTTGATTGACGACATCATGAATGACTTGGTCATAGCCGCGCTGCAGAAAAGTCGAATAGATCGCAACCACCGGTTTCAGACCCTCGCAGGCCATCCCAGCCGCCACGGTGACACTGTGTTGCTCGGCGATCCCGACGTCACAATACTGGTCCGGGTATTCCTTTTGGAATCGCACCAGGCCAGAGCCCTCGCGCATCGCCGGGGTGATGGCGACCAGCCGTGGATCGCGCGCCGCCATGTCACAGATCCAATCGCCGAAGATCTTGGTATAGGTAGGTTTACTCGGGGCCTTCGAGGAGACAATACCCTGCACCGGATCGAAGGGCGTGACGCCGTGGTATTTGACAGGATCCGCCTCGGCCGGCGCATAGCCCTTGCCTTTCTTCGTTATGACATGCAAGAGCTGGGGACCGTGCAATTGACGCAGGTTGCGAATTGTCGTCAGCAAGGCCGAGAGATCATGCCCATCGACCGGACCGATGTAATTAAACCCCAGCTCCTCGAACAGGGTGCCCGGTATGATCAACCCCTTGACGTGTTCCTCGGCGCGACGCGCAAGTTCCCACACCGGCGGCATGCTCGACAGGACCTTCCTGCTCCCTTCCTTAACGGTGGCATAGAGACGTCCCGACAAGACTTGAGCGATGCGGTTCGACAACGCCCCGACATTCGGAGAGATAGACATGTCATTGTCATTCAGCACCACCAGCAGATCGATACCGAGATCCCCCGCATGGTTCATAGCCTCGAACGCGAGCCCGCCGGTCATACCGCCGTCCCCGATGACGGCGACGGCTTTGCGGCCAGACCCTTGGCGTTTCGCGGCGATCGCCATTCCGAGCGCCGCACTGATGGAGGTGCTGGAATGGCCGACGCCGAAGGTGTCGTAGAGACTTTCGTCGCGCTTGGGAAACGGCGCGAGACCTCCCCAGTGCCGGATCGTGTCCATGCGCTCGCGCCGTCCGGTGAGGATCTTATGCGGATACGCTTGGTGGCCGACATCCCACACGATGCGGTCTTCCGGGGTGTTGAATATGTAGTGCAGCGCGATCGTGAGCTCAACGGTACCGAGACCCGCCGCGAAATGCCCGCCGCTCTTGCTCACGGAGTCAAGAACAAACGCACGCAGCTCGGCGGCCAGCGGCGCGAGTTTGGACTCTGGTAGCCGGCGCAGGTCCATGGGCGTATCGATCGTGTGCAACAGCGAGTAGCGAGTAGCCATCGTCAAGCCTCGATCTAGGAAATATCACATTATGGGATACAGCTATCCGCGCTGGCAAGAATTCGTTGTAATTTTGCTGTACATTGCGCGCAGGGTACAGTATCTTAATGGCATATATGCAACAAAAGCGCAATTCAGTTCATTGATCATTCAACGAAAAAGCTACAACGCACTGGGGGGTTAAGAATGGGAGTCCCATTAATCCAGCAATACCGCGTCGCGCGTTACGTTCTGGAGCAGAAACTTCGCGGTCGCGAGAAGTATCCGTTGGTGCTAATGCTTGAACCACTGTTTCGCTGCAACCTCGCCTGCGCGGGCTGCGGCAAGATCGATTACCCCGAGGAAATCCTGAACAAAAGGCTTAGCGTCGAGGAATGCCTGGGCGCCATCGACGAATGCGGCGCGCCGATCGTATCGATTGCCGGGGGCGAGCCACTGATTCACAAAGAGCTGCCCGAGATCGTGGCGGGATTCATCCAACGCAAAAAATTCGTGTATCTATGCACCAATGCGCTCCTGCTCGATCGGCGCATGGCGGATTACGCACCCTCGCCCTATCTAACCTTCTCGATTCACCTCGATGGCACCAGGGACCGGCACGATGCCTCGGTATGCCGCGACGGGGTATACGATAAGTGCGTGGAGATCATTCGCAAGGCGCGCGCGGAAGGATTCCGCGTGACCGTCAATTGCACGCTGTTCCAAGGAGAAACGGCGCCGGAAGTTGCGGAGTTCCTGGATGTTGCGACCGATCTCGGCGTGGAAGGCGTGACGATTTCGCCTGGCTACAGCTATGAGCGGGCGCCACGGCAGGATGTTTTCCTCAAGCGTAAGGAGGTCAAACAATTGTTCCGCGACGTATTCAAACGCGGTAAGAATAGGAACTGGCGCTTCAATCATTCGCCGATGTACCTTGACTTCCTCGCCGGTAACCAGAGCTATGAATGCACGCCGTGGGGCAATCCGACGCGCAACGTGTTCGGATGGCAAAAGCCCTGTTACCTCCTCGTAGGGGAAGGCTACGCGCCTACCTACCAGGCGCTAATAGACGAAACGGAGTGGGAGCGCTACGGGACGGGACGTAATCCTAAATGTGACGATTGCATGGTGCACTGCGGTTACGAAGCCACGGCGGTCAACGATGCCTTTGCCCACCCGCTAAAAGCGCTCCGGCTTATGCTGCGCGGACCATCGACCACGGGACCCATGGCTCCGGAGCCGCCAATCCTATATGAACAACAAGCGCCACAAAAACCCCGCCTCGTCGCGACCGTGGAAATTACCGGCGCTCATAGACAAAAACGGGTAGCCTAGCGGGTCTATGTCCGGCGCGGCGATCGCTCGATGCGATGGGTTTTCTTCCTCGTCCCAAGCTCCCTTATCTGGATCGGGATCCTGTTGGCGCCGTGGCGCCCCTGGCGCACGGATGAATCGCTGGATGCCGCCGCAAGCGCTGACGTCGACCTCGGCGATGTAACCGTTCTTATCCCGGCCCGCAATGAGGCCGCGGTAATTCAACACACGCTAAGCGCGTTGGCGCGGCAGGGACGGAGCTTCCGCGTTGTTCTGATTGACGATCAATCCACTGACGAAACGGTCGCCAAGGCGCTAGCGGTCGACATCGAGGGCCTTGAAATCGTGCGCGGAGAGCCGCTTCCCCCCGGCTGGTCGGGAAAGCTATGGGCGCTTGAACAAGGGCGGGCTGGCGTGCGTTCGGCATTGACTTTACTTTTGGACGCCGATGTCGCTCTGCGAACAGGGATCCTAGCGGTGTTGCGCGCCAAATTGAAAAACGAAGGGAATCATCTCGTGTCCTTGATGGTGGAGCTGCGGATGGAGGGGTGGTGGGAGAAGCTGCTGATGCCCGCGTTCGTGTTTTTCTTCAAGCTGCTGTACCCGTTTCAGCTTTCTAACCTGCCCTCCAGCCGATATGTGGCCGCCGCCGCGGGCGGATGTATTTTAGTGGAAACGCGCGTGCTCGAGGCCATCGGAGGGTTTGCTGCGATTAAAGCGGAGCTTATCGACGATTGCGCCCTCGCGAAGGCCGTCAAGGCCAAAGGTTTTAGAACCTGGCTCGGCTTAACGCGCTCCGCGTCGAGCCTGCGGGCGTATACGAGCTTAGCGAGCATTTGGAAGATGGTTGCCAGGACGGCCTATACCCAACTGCGCTATTCACTCATTCTATTAGTGCTATGCACTGCGATGATGCTGTTAGCGTTCTGCGTGCCCGTGGCGGGTCTTCTGGCCGCCAACGGATGGGATAGGGTTTTTTCTCTCGTTCTCGTCTCTCTAGCCATGGCGAGTTACCAGCCCACGTTAAAATATTACCGGCAATCGAGGGCTTGGGCGCTAACTTTACCGATCATTGGGCTATTATATGTCGCGATGACATGGTCCTCGGCAATTCGCTATTGGTCGGGAGAACGGTCTCAATGGAAGGGGCGCAACTACAAAGCCTAGTCCGCGGATCTTAAGGTTTCGATGACATGAAGGGGAATTCCACTAGCATAGTTCGAAACGTCGTACGCGTCTTCGCTTTATGTTTTGGGTTGACGCTTAGCGTTGCGGCCGCGCCGCTTCCCGCCGAGGCTGTCGCCGTCGTCGACAGACTGCACGCGGCGTTACTGGAAGTGATGCAGAAGGCCGGAACGCTCGGCTATCCAGGGCGTTACGAGAAATTAGATCCCTTAATCCGCAAGAGCTTCGACTTCGGGACCATTGCTCAGATCGTCGTTGGACGGTTCTGGAAGGAACTAAGCGACGCGCAACGGCAGTCGTTTATCGATACCTTTACGAAGTTGAGCACGGCGACTTATGCGGCCCGCTTCGATGATTTCGGCAACGAGCAGTTTCGGCATGTTGCGGGCGAAAAGCTCAAGAAAGACCGGATCCTGGTCAAGACCGAATTGGTCAAGTCGAACGGCGAGGCGGTTCGTCTGGACTACGTATTGCAGACCAAGAGTGACGAGTGGTTGATCGTAAATGTCATCGCCGATGGCGTCAGCGACCTATCGCTAAAGCGAGCGGATTATACGTCGGTACTGAAAAGCAAGGGGTTTGACGATCTGATTACAGATTTGAACGATAAAATCGCTAAGTATGGGGCTGAGGAGTAATACCTCCTGCGTTCAGGCTCATAACCATTAGGCGAAGCGGTCGAGGTGAGTATGAATAACAAGATATGCAAGCTGCTGGTGTTGACGCTGGGGTTTTTAACAGCGGGTTGCGCAAGCACGCCGACAGTTGATAACGGAAACAATGATCCCGGGGAAGGCGCGAATCGTGTCGTGTACGACATCAACGATGGCATAGATCGGTATTTAATTAAGCCGGTAGCCCAAAAATATGCTGATTACACCCCCGAGCCCGTCCGTGAAGGGATCACCAACTTCTTTGATAATCTGACTTACCTGAACGTCGTCTTTAATTCCTTCTTACAAGGAAAGCTCAATCAAGGTCTCTCCGATGTCGGCCGTTTCGCTGTGAATAGCACCATCGGGTTCGGGGGTTTTTTTGATCCTGCCACCGCCTGGGGCGTCCCGAAGCACGACGAAGACTTCGGCCAAACCCTAGGGGTGTGGGGGATGGATGAAGTAGCTTATATCGTGCTGCCGCTGCTGGGTCCGAATTCGGTGCGTGACACACCGGGCCTGGCGACCAGCACACTGCTCAACCCGCTCTTCTATGTATCGAGCGTCGTGATTGGACCGATCGGCGCACTGGGGATCATCAACACGCGGGCGAATCTTCTCGAAGCGACGCGCGTTCGAGACGAGGCCGCGCTTGATGCCTATACCTTCACGCGCGAGGCCTACCGCCAAAGGCGTATCAATGCTATCTTTGATGGGGACCCTCCGGTCGAAAACCTAGACGAGTTTATTGAGAGTGACGGCACCGAAGAAGGCGTTCTGATAATCGAATAACCGCCGCGGGGAGTTGCTGAATTGGGCCGTGGCCTAAGTGGCTAAGCCGTCGGGGCCGCGCCGGGATCCAAGAGCTCAATCCAATGCTTTACCGGGACTCGCGCTCTTTGCTTGAGGTGCTGGTAACAGCCGATATTCGCGGTGGCGATTAGCGCAGGGCGCAGTGCTTCCAGGTGCTTCACTTTTTCCGCCAGAAGCCGGCGCGACAATGGCCCTTGCAGAATCGAATAGGTCCCCGCGGAGCCGCAGCACAGATGCGGGTCTTGCACCGGGACCAAGTTGAACCCAAGCGCCTGTAACAGTGTCTCCGTAACCCCAGCGAGCTTGAGCGCATTCTGCAAAGTGCAGGGCGCATGAAACGCTATCGGGACTCGAACATCCGTTGCAGCCCGGATGGCTGCGCAATCCTCTTGCATAAGCACTTGGCACGGATCGCGGGCCAGCGCGGATACACGCGCGGCCTTGGCGGCGTAGTGCGGATCACCCGCCAGCAAGTCGCCGTAATCCCGAAGCATAGCCCCGCATCCACTCGCGGTAATGACCAAGGCTTCCGCGCCACGCTCTAGGCTCGGCCACCAACGATCGATATTACGGCGCATGAAATCGCGCGCCTCATCGACGGCCGAAAGGTGATAACTCAAGGCGCCGCAACAGCCACGCGCGGGTTCCAGCGTAATGCCCAAGCGATCGAATACGCGGGCGGCGGCGGTGTTGATCGCCGGCGCCAATACCGGTTGCACGCAGCCCTCCAACAGCAGCATCGTGCGCCGATGCCGCGGCTGCGGCCAGCCGTGCGCAATGGCGGGAGGCGCCAAAGGCAGGTTGTCGCGGTATTTCCGTGGCAACAGCGGGCGAATGATGCGCGTTAGCCGCGTCAGATGCCGTACGCGCTGAGGATAAGGCAGGGTCATCCGTAGCGCCCGCCGGACCCAGCGGTCGAGCAGAGGACGTGCGCTGCGTTGTTCCAGTTCTTGCCGGCCGATCTCGAACAAATGGCTGTACTCGACGCCCGAAGGACAGGCCGTCTCGCAGGCGCGGCAGAGCAAACAGCGATCGAGGTGTTTCCGGATCGTCGGATGGGCCGCGCCCGTTTCAAGCATCCCTTTAATGAGATAGATGCGGCCGCGGGGACTGTCACGTTCATCGCCGAGCAGCCGGTACGTGGGACAACTCGCGGTGCACAATCCGCAGTGTACGCATTTTCGCAAGATCGCATCCGCCGCTTCCCCTTGCGGTGTGGCCCGGAACGACGGGGGCAGAGAGGTTTGCATCGTCAGGGTGAGTTATAGCTCCGGGAGTAAGCGGCCGGGATTGAGAATGCCGTTCGGATCGAAGGCTTTCTTGATCCGCTGATAGACGCTTAATAGTGCCGGCGGCGGCCTGGGAAAGGGCTCCCCTTCCTGATCTCCGCCACGAAATAAGACCGCATGCCCCCCGCAACCGACGGCGGCGTGTTTAATGTCCTCGGGATCGGCCTCGCTCTTTAACCAGCGGTGCGCGCCGCCCCAGTCGAAAAACCACTCCCCTGCAAGCGCCAACGGAGCTGCCGCCGGAGGTGCCGATACGCGCCACACGGGCCGCCCATCGAGAAAATACGGCAAGCGTTGCTCGCGCAGATCCTCCCAAAATCGGCTGTCGGCCTCGTGGCCCCCGATCTCCGCGCAGGCGCTGGCCACCGAGGCCGTGCTGCCCGTCAGGCGCGCGTACACCGCCACGCCATCATAAGCCGCGGCGGAGAGCGGCAGCGGCTTACGCGCCCACGCGTTCATCAGCTCGATGGCGCGTGCGGCCTGGACCTCCTGGCATAAGGTGATCTCGGCCCGAGGCCGTGGTAGCACCTTGAGCGATGCCTCCACTATGATCCCGAGCGTCCCGAGCGCCCCGACCATCAGGCGCGAGATATCGAAGCCCGCCACATTTTTCATCACCTGGCCGCCGAAGCGCAGGAGAGAGCCCGCTGCGACGATACAACGGATCCCAAGTACACTGTCGCGCACGCCCCCCGCGTAAGGCCGGCGCGGTCCCGCTAACCCGGTCCCGATCATCCCGCCGATCGTAGCGTCGTTCCCAAGATGCGGAGGCTCACAAGCGAGCATCTGACTTTTGCTCGCGAGCAATGCTTCGAGATCACCGATTCTCGTCCCGGCGCGCACCGTCACCACCAGCTCGGTCGGTTCGTAGGCTATCACCCCGGACAAGTTTCGCAGTGACAAAGGCGTTCCCACCACCCCGCGCCCGTAAAACGCCTTGGAATCACTGCCGAAGATGCGTAAGGGCTCGCCATACCGGTTGGCTGCCTTCACCGCGGCAGTGATTTCTTCGAGGGTCTCGGGCGCTAACATCAATCTCCGGCGCGCGTCATCCAAGCGCTTCGCGTCCCGCCGGCGCGAATCCGCGCCGCAGCGTGTTTTCGGTCACGGTTCGCGGGATCATGAACTGGAGCAAATAATCCGGACCGCCGGCCTTGCTGCCCACCCCGCTCATCTTGAATCCGCCGAAGGGTTGGCGCCCCACCCACGCGCCCGTGATCTTGCGGTTGACATACAGGTTGCCGACTTGCAGCTCGCGGGTTGCTTGCAGGATATGAGATGGACTGCGCGAATAGATGCCTCCGGTTAACGCGTAGGGCGTCTGATTCGCCACGCGAATCGCCGTATCGAGATCGGCGACTCGCATCACCGCGAGGACCGGCCCGAAGATCTCCGTTTGCGCGAGGTAGGAATCAGGCGCAACGTCGGTGAAAATCGCGGGCCCCACGAAATAGCCGCCGCCCAAATCCGGACACGGCATCGCCAAGGCGAGCTGAGCCCCGTCCGCCCGGCCCCGTTCGATCGCCTCGAGCACTCGCGCCTTGGCGCCGGCATCGATGAGAGGGCCCATGGACACAGCGGCCGTCTCGGGCATCCCGATGCGTACACTGCGCGTCGCCGCCAGCAGCCGTTCGAGAAAGCGATCATAAGCCTGCTGAAGGACGATGACCCTAGAACAGGCGCTGCATTTCTGCCCTTGATACCCGAAGGCCGACTGCACCACCCCGGTCACGGCTTCATCGAGATCGGCGTCGTTGTCGATAATGATCGCGTTCTTGCCCCCCATTTCCGCGATGACCTGCTTGACATGAGACTGTCCCGGCCCGACATCCGCGGCCATCCGGAGGATGCGGCGGCCGACCTCCTCCGAGCCCGTAAACGCAATGAAGGCGACCTGCGGGTGCCGCACCAGATATTCGCCGAGCGTACCGCCCGCGCCCGGCAGGTATTGCACCACCCCGGGCGGTACGCCGGCTTCTTGCAACAGCCGCACAAAACGCGCGGCGATCACCGGTGTCTGCGAGGAGGGTTTCAACACCACCGTGTTTCCGGCCGCGATCGCGGCCGACAACATGCCTGTAAGGATAGCCAGAGGAAAGTTCCAGGGAGAAATGATCGCACCGACCCCGCGCGGAGCATACCGATAGACATTTTCTTCACCGGGGACGTCGTGACACCGTGGCTGCTCCCAGCGCAGCGCCTCGCGAGCGTAGTACTCGAGGTAATCGATCGCCTCGGCGACGTTGGCATCGGCCTCGATCCAGGTCTTGCCGGCCTCGAAAATCTCGAGCGCCGCGAACTCATCGCGCTGCCGGCGCAGCGCTTTGGCCGCATATAGCAACAGATGCGCCCGCTCACCCGCCGCTGGCCGCGACCAGTCCGCGAAGGCCCGCAAGGCCCCGGAAACAGCGCGATCCGCATGCCCCGTCCCGGCCCGGGCCACGCGTCCGATCACCTCATCGGGGCGCGCGGGATTCACCGACAGCAGTTGCTCTTTCGTCCCCACCGCTTTGCCATCGATGAGGAGCGGATAGTCGCCGCCGAACGCGGTGCGCGCCGCTAATAAGGCGCCGTGAAACGCGCGCCGCTCGGAGGGATCGGTAAAACGATGCGGCGGCTCGTTGCGGAAACGCGGGAGCGTCCGCGCGCCGGCTGGCTCCGCGCCGCCCTCTCCAACACGGGGCCGCGACGCGCTTTCCGCCGCTGGATCATCCTCATGCGGAGAGGCGAGCAGTTGCCCCGCCGCCAGCGTGCGCGCCAGGTTTATGCGCTGAAACGATTGACTGGAGGAATTCTCGAGCAGCCGGCGCACGAGGTACGCCATGCCCGGCAGCAATTCGCCGAAGGGGACATACATCCGCAGCCTATAGCCCATCTCCGCGAGCACATCCTCGAGCCCGCTCGCCATGCCGTGGAGCATTTGGAACTCGAATTCATCTCGTTGGATCCCACGCTCTTCGGCGAGGACCATCGCGAAAGCCACGCTCCGCAGATTATGGGTCGCAACCGCCGCCTCGATCCTGGGGCGGTGTTCGAACAAGAGCCGCACACAACGCTCGTAACAAGCGTCGGTCTGCCATTTCTTGATCCAGACCGGCACCGGCCATCCGTGCTGCTCGGCGATGACCGTCTCATAATCCCAGTAGGCGCCCCGGACCAAACGTACGGTGATCGGCGTCCCGCGGCGGGCCGCCCAGACGCTGAGATCATTGATATCGGCCTCGGTCTCGCGGAGGTAGGCTTGCAATGCGATCCCGGCATCCGGCCAGTCTCGGAGCTCCGGTTCCATCAGCAGTTGCTTGAAACAGGAGAGCACGGTTTCCTTGAGGTGAAACTGCTCCATGTCCACGCACACGAAGCTACCGCCGCGCCTCGCCGCGAGGAGAATTGGCTTCAAGCGCGCCGCGATCCGCGCCGCGCCGGCTTCGGGCGCCACCGCGGAGAGCTGAGGATCGAGTGACGATAATTTGATCGAGGCATTCAGCCGGGGCAGTCGCCGCCTCTGGCCCTGATCGAGCACCGGGTGCGGCGGCCACGCCGCGGCTTTTTGCGGGATGCGCGCGAAGAAATCCAGATACCGGCGTTGATGCTCCTCGGCCTCGGCGTCGCTGACCACCGCTTCGCCCACGAGATCAATACTGAAGCCGATGCCCCGCTTGCGCAGCGCTTCAGCCGTGCTTAATGCTTCCTCCACGCTAGCGCCCCCGAGAAAGCGCCGCGCGAGTCCCGTCATGGCCTTGCGCACGGCGCCGCCGATGATCGCATTGGCGAAGTCCCCGCGCACGCGGCGCACGCCGAAGCGCAGCAACCCGGTCAGCGGAAAATCGCCGTGCCCGAAGTATTCGTGCAGGTGTTCGGTCAGCTCGCGGTCATCGTCCAAGGCCGGCAGCACATCGACGAAGCGCAGGGCTTGCACGCGGAACCCCTCGCTCTGCATGACTTGGTTTAAGAACCGGTCCAACCACAGATC
>Ga0136630_1001033_pt1 | contig 11227 bp, 12 predicted proteins | sample AntDrymUQ5682106_2_FD_105496 | JGI IMG/M metagenome (GOLD analysis project Ga0136630, IMG submission 105496) | Polar desert sand microbial communities from Dry Valleys, Antarctica - metaG UQ568 (21.06) | ecosystem: Environmental > Terrestrial > Soil > Desert | place: Antarctica: Dry Valley...
CCGCACGATGCTGGCCGAGCTGGGCGTCACCTGGCCCTCGATGTGGGCGACCCCGCTCGCGCAGCTGGCCGCTCGGCCCTCCCCCGAGGGAACCGAGCGGCCAGCAGCTGGCCTTGATGGTTGAACCGGTCAGCGCTGGTCGAGCGGGAACGCCACATCGCTGGGCGGCAGCCGTGGTGCCGCTCTCGGAAGTGGGATACGGGTCGCCACCAGATGCTGTTGAAGCGCCCGCCCACGGATTCCTTCTTGTCCACTCCTTCAACGCGGCGGCTCCATGGTGCGTACCCCGTCTCATGCACCGCTCGAGATCCCGCTGCCGCCGGGACCGGTCAGCGCTGGCCGCCGCTCCGAACGGTGGGCATGGCCGGGCGCGCGGTGGCGGGAGGGTCGGCAGTGGCACGTACGACCGGAGTACTTGACCACGACGACGACGTGCGGCGCGCCTATGCCGCTCATGGGCCGGAGATGTACCGGTTCTCGCTCAGGTCGCTCGGCGACCCCGGAGCTGCCCAAGATGCCGTGCAGGAGACCTTCCTACGAGCCTGGCGGGCGTCGGACCGGTTCGACCCCCAGGTCGCGAGCCTGCGCGGCTGGCTCTTCGCGATCTTGCGGAGCGTCGTGATCGACACGTTCCGCGCCGAGCAGAGCCGGACCCGGCTTCGCGCAGTCCCCGCGCTGGACGACCCGCTCGCGAGCTGGGCCGGCCTGGCTGCGAACCCGGATTCGAGCGAGCACGTCGTGCGGTCGTGGGTGGTCGAGGAGGCGCTGCGCCGGATCGGCGTCGACCACCGTGACGCCACCGTGCAGACCTACCTGCTCGACCGGTCCTACGACGAGGTGGCGATCGAGCTGGGGATACCCACGAGCACGCTGCGGAGCAGGGTGTTCTACGGGCTGAAGGCCCTGCGGGTCGTGCTCGAGGAGCTGGAGGTGGAGCTGTGAACGAGAGCGAGCACCGCGAGCTGCGCGAGATGCTCGGCGCGCTGCTGCTCGGCGGGCTCTCGCCCGACGGGGCGACACTCGTCCGCAACCACCTCGAGATCTGCGCCGAGTGCCGGGCGGAGCACGACCTGCTCGTACCGGTCTCCCGTGAGCTCGCCCTGCTCGGACCGCTCGCGGCCGGCACCGCCGACCAGGTCCCAGCCGATCTCGGCCACCGGGTGACGACCGCGGTCGCGGCCGATCGAAGCACGCGCAGCCGAGGCCGGCTCGCGCGCCTGAGTCTCGTGGCGGCCGCGTCGGCTGCCGTCGCGGCGTCGGTTGCCGTGCTCGCGATGCGCGGGCTGGCGCCGGCGCCGGTCCCGCTCGAGCCGGTCGCGGTGACCGTCGAGGAGTCCGGCGTGGTAGCCGACGCAGACCTGGTCAACCACACCTGGGGCGTGGAGATCAAGCTCGTCGCGAGCGGGCTCAGGCCGGGGCTACCCACCGCGTGTCGATCCTCACCGACGAGGGCGAGGCCCGGCCAGCGGGTGAGTTCGTCGGCACCGGTGCGGTGCTGATGCACTGCAACCTCAACTCGTCGGTGCTGCGGCCGCGCGCGGTCGGGTTCGTCGTGCTCGACGACACCGGTGCCCCCGTCATCACCTCGACCTTCGACAGCTGATCAACGGGTCACCCCGGCGGAACTCCGTGGCGACGGTCGGAGAAGTGCCGGTCCTTGCCGGCGGCGGCGGCCAGCCGGGCCACGATCTCGCCCCGCAGCTCGGCCGGCTCGACGACAGCATCGATCACCAGGTCCGCGGCGAGCCGGAGGATGTCGATGTCCTCCTCGTACTCGTCCCGGAGAGCCGTCACGTACGCCTCACGCTCGACCGAATCCTCGATCGACTGGATCTTGTTGAAGTAGACCGCGTTGATCGCCGCCTCCGGACCCATCACGGCGACCTTGGCGGTCGGCAGCGCGATGCAGGCATCCGGCATGAACCCGGGCCCGCACATCGCGTAGAGGCCGGCTCCGTACGCCTTGCGCAGCAGCACCGAGACGGTGGGCACGGTCGCCTCCGACACCGCAGTGATCATCTTGGCGCCGTGGCGGATGATTCCCTGGCGCTCGACCTCGCTGCCGATCATGAACCCCGGGACGTCGGCGAGGTAGACCAGCGGGACGTTGAACGCGTCGCACAGCCAGATGAACCTGGCCGCCTTGTCGGCAGAGTCGACGAACAGCACGCCACCCTTCTGGGCCGGGTTGTTCGCCACGATGCCCACCGGCTGGCCCTCCATGGCGGCGAAGCCGATCACGAGCTCGGTCGCCCAGAGCGGCTTGACCTCGAAGAAGGAATCGGCGTCGACCAGCGCCTCGACCACCCGGTGCACGTCGTAGCCCGCGCTCTCCTGGGCCGGGATGAGATCGGCGGAGAACGTCGACGCCGGTGATCCCGGCTCGCCGATCGGCGGTTGGTGCCGCCAGCTCGTCGGCAGGTACGAGAAGAACGCCTTCGCCTGCTCGATCGCGTCGGCGTCGTCGCTGGCGAGGTTGTCGCCGCAGCCGGAAACGGTGGCGTGCATGCGCGCACCGCCCATCTCTTCCAGCGTGACCTTCTCACCGACGACCATCTCCGCCATCCGGGGCGAACCCAGATACATCGAGGCGTTCGCCTCGACCATGATCACGACGTCGCAGAACGCCGGGATGTACGCGCCGCCCGCGGCGGACGGGCCGAAGAGGCAGCAGATCTGAGGGACCCGTCCAGACAGCGCCACCTGGTTGTGGAAGATTCGTCCGGCGCCGCGCCGGCCGGGGAACAGCTGCAACTGGTCGGTGATCCGCGCACCGGCGGAGTCGATCAACCAGAAGATGGGCAGCTCGTCCCGCAGTGCCAGCTCGGTGACGCGGACGATCTTCTCGACCGTGCGAGCGCCCCACGAGCCCGCCTTCACCGTCGGGTCGTTCGCGACGACCAATGCCGCCCGCCCGTCCACCAGGCCGCGACCGGTCACCACGCCGTCGGCCGGTAGGTCGCCGGCCAGCGCGTTCGCGAGCTGGGCGTCCTCGATGAACGTGCCTTCGTCGACGAGCAGGCTGAGCCGGTCCCGCACGTAGAGCTTGTGCTGTCCGGCGAGCTTGGCCGCCGCCGCCGCCGACGGCCGCTGCGTCGCCGCCCGAGCCGCTGCGACCTCCTTCGCGTGGTCGTGGATCACCGCGACTTCCTCTCCGAGCGTCGGGCGGTCATTCGACCGGGAGCCCGAGCCCGCGACTGATCACGAGGCGCTGGATCTCGCTCGTGCCCTCACCGATCTCGAGGATCTTCGCGTCCCGGTAGAACCGCGCCACCGGGTACTCCTCCATGAAGCCGTACCCGCCGAAGACCTGCGTCGCCGTCCGCGCGGCCGACACCGCTGCCTCGGTCGCGTAGAGCTTCGCGATCGCGGCGGCTTCCTTGACCTCCTTGCGTTGGCGGCCCATGTCCTTGAGCCAGGCGGCCTTGTAGGTGAGCATGCGTGCGGCCTCGGCCGCGACCCGCACGTCTGCGATCTGGAAGGCGACCCCTTGCTTGCGACCGATCGGCCCGCCGAACGCCTCGCGCTCCTTCGCGTACGAGACGGATGCGTCGAGGCAGGCCTGGATCAGTCCCACCGCGAGCGCCGCGATCGCGATGCGGCCGTCGTCGAGCGTGGCCAGGAACTGCCGGAAGCCCTGTCCGCGCTCGCCGAGGAGGTTCGACGCGGGGACTCGGCAGTCGACGAAGGTGAGCCCATGGGTGTCCGACGCGTGCCAGCCGAGCTTGCGGTAGGCCGGCTCGACGGTGAGACCAGGTGTCCCGGCCGGGACCATGATCGTGCTGATCTCCTCGGGACCGGTCCGGGCGGTGACGACGACCACCGAGGTGATGTCGGTGCCCGAGTTGGTGATGAATGCCTTGGCGCCATCCAGCACCCACTCGTCGCCGACCAGCTCGGCCCGGGTCCGGGTCCGGCCTGCGTCTGACCCGGCGCCAGGTTCGGTGAGCCCGAACGCCGCGAGCCGTTGCCCCGACACGAGATCAGGGAGCCACGTCGTGCGCTGCTCCTCGGTGCCGAACGAAAGGATCGGGTTGATCCCGAGCCCGACCGCTGCCTCGAGCGTGATGCCCATCGACTGGTCCACGCGCCCGATCTCCTCGATCGCCACGCAGAGGCTGGTGAAGTCCGCCCCCGATCCGCCGTACGTCTCCGGCACCGGCAGGCCGAACAACCCGAGCTTTCCCATCGCTTGCACCGTGTCCACCGGGAAGTAGTGGTCGGCGTCCCAGGCCGCGGCGTGCGGCGCGATCTCGGCATCGGCGAACTCCCGGACGACCTTGCGGAAGTCCTCGTGCTCGTCGGACAGGGCGAAGGGCATCGGCGCAGCCTCCCGTGGGGCGGTGGTCTGCCGCTTACGGTAACGAGCCGCGCGGGAGCTCAGACGTCCGGCGAGGACGAATCCGGCTCCGCGGCGTCGCCTCGCGGCGCCGGGTCCCGGAGCGCAGCACCGACCGAGCGCCCGCCGGCGAGGTGCACGAACGCGCCGCCGCCGACGACGGCGAGAGCGATCGCGCTGACCACGATCGCCCGGACGGCCGAACGGTCGGACTGGAGATCCGCGCCGACGTTGCTCGCCGCAACCACCGCGGCGACGGCCGCGCCGACGGTGGCCAGCGTCACCCATGCCGGCGGCGCGACGAGTGACGCCGGATCGAGCCAGCGCCGGCGGAACCGCTTCGTGGTGACTGCGGCCCGGGCACCGATCGCGACACACACGACCAGTGCCGCCAGGGTGGCGATCTGCAACGCCTCTTCCCCTGCGAGTACGGCGACGGCCACCCATCCGAGCGCGACGGCGGGGACCACGACAAGTGCTGTCCGCCTCGCGTCGAGCGCGGCGGCCCGGTCGGTCTCGCGATCCGCCGGCCGGACGTCGGCGTCGCGTTGGGGCTGGCGGAGGAGCCACGGGAGCCGTTCCCCTGCTGCAACGAGCGGGGGGGACGACGGCAGTGGCCGGCCCGAGCTCGCGCCCGGCTCCGGCTCGGCTGCGCTCATCCCCGCAGTCTCGCACCGACGTGCGGGAATGCCCGCTCTAGACTCCCGGCTGACTCGACGACAGGGAGCGACTCGTGAGGATCGCCAAGGTGCTGGTCGCCAACCGGGGCGAGATCGCCGTCCGGATCGCGCGAGCGTGCAAGGACGCGGGCATCGCCAGTGTCGCCGTCTACGCCGACCAGGACCGCGATGCCCTGCACGTCCAGGTGGCCGACGAGGCCTACGCGCTCGACGGCGCCACTCCGGGCGAGACCTATCTCGTGATCGACAAGCTGCTCGACGTCGCTGCCAGGTCCGGAGCCGACGCCGTGCACCCCGGGTACGGATTCCTGGCCGAGAACGCGGGTTTCGCCCGAGCGGTGATCGACGCCGGCCTGACCTGGATCGGCCCGCCGCCGACCGCGATCGACGCGCTCGGGGACAAGGTCCAGGCCCGCCACATCGCTCAGCGGGTCGGTGCGCCGCTCGTCGCCGGCACCCCCGACCCGGTGAACGGGGCCGACGAGGTCGTCGCCTTCGCCGAGCAGCACGGTCTGCCGATCGCGATCAAGGCGGCCTTCGGCGGTGGCGGTCGAGGACTCAAGGTCGCTCGCGAGCCCGGCGAGGTCGCCGAGCTCTACGAGTCGGCCGTCCGCGAGGCCGTCTCGGCGTTCGGCCGCGGCGAGTGCTTCGTCGAGCGCTATCTCGACCGGCCGCGGCACGTGGAGACCCAGTGCCTCGCCGACCAGCAGGGCAACGTCGTGGTCGTCTCCACCCGTGACTGCTCGCTGCAACGACGGCACCAGAAGCTCGTCGAGGAAGCCCCTGCGCCGTTCCTCAGCGCCGCCCAGAACGCCGAGCTCGTCGCGTCGTCCAAAGCGATCTTGCGCGAAGCCGGGTACGTCGGTGCCGGCACGTGCGAGTTCCTGGTCGGCCAGGACGGGACGATCTCGTTCCTCGAGGTGAACACCCGCCTCCAGGTCGAGCACCCCGTCACCGAGGAGGTGACCGGCATCGATCTCGTCCGCGAGCAGCTGCGGATCGCCGCCGGCGAGCCGCTCGGGTACGACGACCCCCCCGTGCACGGCCACGCGATCGAGTTCCGGATCAACGCCGAGGACGCCGGCGCCGGCTTCCTCCCGGCTCCCGGCACGCTGACCCGCTGGGAGCCGCCGTCGGGACCAGGGGTCCGGCTGGACTCCGGCTACGTCTCCGGGCAGACGGTCCCCGGGGCGTACGACTCGCTCGTGGCCAAGCTCGTCGTCTCCGGGGCGTCGCGCACCGAGGCGCTCGAGCGGGCCCGTCGCGCGCTCGCGGAGTTCGTCGTCGAGGGCATGCCGACGGTCATCGCGTTCCACCGGGCCGTGGTGTCCGACCCGGCGTTCGTCGGCGCCGACGACCACTTCTCGGTCCACACCCGCTGGATCGAGACCGAGTTCGAGAACCAGATCGAGAAATGGACCGGTGCGCCGAGCACCACCGACGGCGCCGACGTCGCGGTCGAGCGGCTGGTTTTCGAGGTCGGTGGTCGCCGCATCGAGGTCGGCGTCCCCAGCAGTGTGTTCAGCAGCGTGTCCGGCGGCACTCGCTCGGTGACCAAGCCGGCCGGGCGCAAGCGCGGCGGCGGCGGACGCGGCACGGCAGCGGTCGGCGGAGACGCCCTCACCTCGCCCATGCAAGGCACGATCGTCAAGGTCGCGGTCTCCGACGGCGCCGTCGTCGCGGCCGGCGACCTCGTGGTCGTGCTCGAGGCGATGAAGATGGAGCAGCCCCTCGCCGCCCACAAGGCCGGCACCGTCAGCGGGCTCGGCGCAGAGATCGGCGCAACCGTCACCGCCGGCGCCGTGATCTGCCAGATCAAGGACCTGATCGAGGAGTAGCCGCGCGAGCGAGCTCGGCGAGGTCGAGGCCGACAGCGCCGGGCGTCGACCACGGCACCGAACAGGGTCAGGCAGGATGGAGGTGACGCCGCCCGGTGACCGACCTCCGGTGCCCTACCCCCGTCATGGGGCGTCAACCCTGGGAGGGGTCATGGAGATCTTCCTGCTGCTGGTTCTGCTCGCCGCCGGCGGCTACCTGCTCGTGCAGTCGAGCACGCGAAAGCGGCAGGCGCAGATCGAGCAGAAGCAGTCGGTCGACCTCGTGCGGGGTGCCGCCGAGGAGGACGTGACGAAGCTCGGCGAAGAGGTCGTCTCGCTGGACAACGTGACCGCCGGACACGACCTCGACGAGGCGACCAGACAGGACTACCAGCAGGCTCTGGACTCGTACGAGGAAGCGAAGACTGCGCTCGCCCGGGTTGCACAGCCCGAAGACGTGAGGCACGTCACGGAGGCGCTCGAGGAGGGCCGATACCGCATCGCCAGCGTACGGGCCCGCCTGGCCGGGTCCCCGCTGCCGACCCGACGGCCCCCGTGCTTCTTCAACCCGCAGCACGGCCCGTCCACCGACGACGTCGAGTGGGCGCCGGCGGGCGGGATCAAGCGACCGGTCCCGGCCTGCGCTGCAGACGCCGAACGGGTGAACGCGGGGGCCGAGCCGATCACTCGCCGCGTCCTCACCGAGGACGGTACGCGCCGCCCGTACTGGGAGGCCGGGCCGGCGTACAGCCCGTGGGCCGGCGGGTACTTCGGCGCGTACGCGATGTCCGGTCTGCTGCCCGCCGTGCTGATCGGCTCGATGATCGGCGGCGGTGGCTTCGGCAACTGGGACGGCAGCTACTCCGAGGGGTACGCCGACGGCCAGGGGGAGGGCGGCGGCGACACCGGCGGCGACACGGGCGGCGGCGACTACAGCGGTGACACCGGCGGGGGCGACTACAGCGGCGGCGGCGACTACGGCGGCGGCTGGGGTGGCGGCGGGGGCGACTTCGGTGGCGGAGGCGACTTCGGCGGGTTCTGACTCAGACCGCGAGGCCCACGGGCATGCAGGCACCCCCGTCGCGGCTCCGGCTGCTGCTGTGCCGGGTCGGCATCTGGCACCGCTGGCGGACCAAGAGCAATGAGTGGGGCGAGCGTTGGCAGATCTGTCTCGCCTGCAAGAAGGAACGCGACGTCCCCGGCGGGACGATCGAGGCATGAGCGCCCGCACCCCGAGCGGCTGAGCGGGCCGCAGCTCGGCCAGCTCAGACCTGGTCAGGGTGCAGTCGACGGGCCGCCTCGGCGATCGAGCCCGACAGCGACGGGTAGATCGTGAACGCGTGCGCCAGCTGGTCGACCGTGAGGCTGGCCTCGACGGCGAGCGAGACGGGGAAGATCAGCTCACTGGCTCGAGGTGCGACCACGACCCCACCGACCACGACACCGGTGCCCGGCCGGCAGACCAGCTTCACGAATCCGTCGCGGATGCCTTGCATCTTCGCCCGGGCGTTCGTGGCCAGGGGCAGGGTGAGAAAGCGCGCCTCGATGTCACCGGCCTCAGCCGCGGCCTGCGACCACCCCACGGTGGCGATCTCGGGGTCGGTGAACACGTTCGCCGCGACCGTCTTGAGGTCCAGCGGGCGGACCGCCTCGCCAAGGGCATGCCACATCGCGATGCGGCCCTGCATCGCAGCGACCGACGCCAGCATGAGGACACCGGTGCAGTCCCCGGCGGCGTACACACCGTGCGCCGACGTCCGGGACACGCGGTCGACCGTGACGAAGCCGCCGTCGCCGAGCCGGACCCCGGCCTCCTCGAGCCCGAGGTCCTCGGTGTTCGGGATCGAGCCGACCGCCATCAGGCAGTGGCTTCCCTCGACGACGGCGCCGTCTGCGAGGGTGACCGCCACGCCGTCACCGCGGCGCTCGACGGTGGCGGCCCGCGACCGGCCGAGCACGGTCATGCCCCGTCGACGGAAGACCTCCTCGAGCACCCGCGCCGCGTCTGCGTCCTCGCCAGGGAGCACGCGGTCGCGCGAGGAGACCAGGGTGACCGCGCAGCCAAGGGCCGTGTACGCGGACGCGAACTCCGCGCCGGTCACGCCGGACCCGACCACGACCAGGTGGGTCGGCAGGTCGGGCAGGTCGTAGACCTGCTGCCAGGTCAGGATTCGCTCGCCGTCCGGGGTCGCCTCGGCCAGGACCCGAGGATGCGCGCCGGTCGCGACCAGCACGACGTCGGCATCGAGATCCTCCGTGCCGCCAGCGTCGAGCTCGGCGACGACGCGGTGCGGGCCATCCAGGCGCCCGCTGCCCCGGAGCACGCGCACACCGGCGCGCTCGACACCTGTCCCGATGTCGGCCGACTGGGCCAGGGCGAGCGCCTTGACGCGAGCGTTGACCCGGCCGAGATCGGCACCGACGACACCGTCGGGTGGCGTGCCGTCGCCCATCACCACGCCGAGCTCGGTGGACTCCGCGGCGATCGTCATCACGTCGGCGGTGGCGATCAACGTCTTGCTCGGGACGCAGTCGGTGAGGACGGTCGAACCGCCCAGGCCGTCCCGTTCGACGAGCACCACCTCGGCGTTGTGCTGGGCGGCAACCAGCGCGGCCTCGTACCCGCCCGGCCCTCCCCCGACGATCACGATGCGCGTCACGGCACGCATTCTTCCGTACCCGGCGCGCGTCGCTGCCGGGGTTGCGCCGTCGCTACCCTGAGCGCCCGTGGCTCTCTACGCCGCCTATGGCAGCAATCTCGACCCCCAGCAGATGGGAGCGCGCTGTCCGCACTCCCCGCCACGCGGCAACGGCTGGCTCACGGGCTGGCGGCTCACGTTCGGCGGGGAGGACCGCGGTTTCGAGGGGTCGCTGGCCACGGTGGTCGAGGACCCGGTGGGTGAGGTCTACGTCGCGCTGTACGACATCACGTCCCCAGACGCGGCCGCCCTGGACGAGTGGGAGGGCAGCGACCTGGGCCTCTACCGGAAGCTCCGTGTCCGCGTCCACACCCTGGACCACGACGTCGTCGCCTGGCTGTACGTCCTCGACGCGTACGAGGGCGGGCTCCCGTCGGCGCGCTACCTCCAGATCATGGCCGACGCGGCCGCCGCCGCCGGCGCCCCCGACGACTACGTCCGCGACCTGCGGACCCGGCCCTGCCGATCGTCGGGTTCGATCGGTCCGGACTGATCAGCGAGGTGGCGCGAGACGTGGCCGGCGCGCCGGCTTCGTCGACAGGTTGTGCCACCTGAACGCGGGCCAGGGCCTCCGGTTCCTGCAGTCCCACCGGTCACCTCGTACGGTGGCGAGCGTGTCCCGCGGCCCGAACCTCCTGCCGGCCGACCTGCCGATCCCAGTCGTCGAGCGGTTGCGCCTCCCGTTCCCGCTGCTGTCCGACGTCGACCACGTCCTCGCCGGACCAGCCGCCCGGTGAGCCGCCCCCGCCCCGCGGCCGGCGGTGGGACGGTCGTCGACGTCGCACCCGAGCGGCTCGCGGCGTGGGTCAACCGGTTCGTCGTGCGCAACGACGGGCTCGCCGAGCTGACCGCGACCGCCGATGCGGTGACGATCCGTGGTGGCGACGGCACGACGGCTGAGCTTGCGGTGCCGTTCGGCCCGATGGCCCCCACGGACCGAGAACCGGTGGAGGCGCTTCTCGACCACCTCAGCGGCCTGGGCGCGCTTGGCCTCGTGCTCGTCCGCGCCGGCGCGTACTCCATCGGAGCCTGCCGGGACCGCGTCGTGCTCTCCTCGACGACCGACCGCCGGTACGTCCAGGGGCGAACCGCCGCCGGCGGCTCGTCGCAGCAGCGCTTCGCCAGGCGTCGGTCCAACCAGCGCCGGGAGTCCTTCGCCGCCGCAGCGGACGCCGTGGCGCGGGTGCTTGTCCCGATCACGGCGTCGCTCGGCGGCGTCGTCCTCGCCGGCGACCGCAGCGCCCTGGCCGAGGTCATGGCGGACCGCCGACTGGCCGCGCTCGGCGCCCTGCCGAGCCGGACGTTCGGCGACGTCTCCGAGCCCCGACGCGCCGTGCTCGACGACGTCGCCGCCCGCAGCCTGGATGTCGCCATCACCGTGCGGCCGGCTGCCTCGTAGGCGCCTCGCGAGGTCGTAAGGTCCACAGGTGACCCAGCCGACGACCGTCCAGGACCCGTACGAAGCCGCCCGTGCCGCCGCCGACAAGCTCCAGGAGCTGACCGGTGTCAAGGGGCACGACGTGGCGCTCGTGCTCGGCTCGGGCTGGGTGCCAGCGGCAGACCGGCTCGGCGAGACGATCGCCGAGATCACGGTCACCGACCTTCCCGGCTTCTCGCCACCTGCAGTGGCCGGGCACGCGGGTCGGGTTCGCTCGGTCCGCGCCGGCGACCACACAGTCCTCGTGTTCCTCG
>Ga0136630_1001034_pt1 | contig 11207 bp, 11 predicted proteins | sample AntDrymUQ5682106_2_FD_105496 | JGI IMG/M metagenome (GOLD analysis project Ga0136630, IMG submission 105496) | Polar desert sand microbial communities from Dry Valleys, Antarctica - metaG UQ568 (21.06) | ecosystem: Environmental > Terrestrial > Soil > Desert | place: Antarctica: Dry Valley...
CGAGGACTACCCCGCCTTCCCCGTCAAGGGCGGGGGATTGGCCACCGCGTTCGACTACGACAACGACGGCGGCGAGGATGAAGGCTGGGCCGGCCTCCTCCCGAACTGCCCGGCAGACCGGACGACGCAGTGCGTCACGCGCCGCGGCTCGCTGAAGGGCGGAGGCGCGTTCATCGAGTTCTTCGCTCCGGGCACCCTGGGCGACCCCCGATACCACTGAGGAGCCGGCGACAGTCGTGATCTCGACGATCGCGGTGGGCACGGACGGCTCCGAGACGGCCCAGCAGGCCGTGGCGGCGGCCTTCGACCTCGCTGAGCGCTTCGCCGCGACCGTGGTGGTGCTGAGCGCGTACGCGTCCGCGTCGCGCGCCGCCGGGGCGACGCAGCTTCCGACGGGCGGCGCGGTTGGGACGCGATGGGCGTCCGCCAACGCCACGCAGGTCGAGCGCATCCTCGCCGAAGCCGAGGAGTCCGCCGCCAAGCGGGGTCTCGCGTGCCGGTCGGCGATGTCCGAAGGCGACCCCGGTGAAGTCCTGACCGTGCTCGCGGAGCGGCACGGAGCCGACCTCCTGGTGGTGGGAAGCAAGGGCATGGATCGACGCATCCTCGGCAGCGTGCCCAACACCGTGACCCACAGGGCGTCCTGCTCGGTGTTCGTCGTGAAGACGACATAGCCCGGCCCCGTTGATCCGCCGATCCCCTCGTGCGCCGAAGCCGCTGCTCGGCATCGCCGCACACGTCCTGTCACGGCGCCATCTCGTCGAGAGCCGTGCGCCCGGTCGCCGGCGACTTCCGGACCTCCCGGGAGCGCTGCTCTTCGCAGTCGCGGTGGCCGCTCTCGTGCTCGGCGTCATCCAGGGCGAGGAGTGGGGCTGGACGAGCACTCGAGTCGCCGGCTCGTTCGCCGCCACTGAGTTCCATCAGCTGGATCGCGCCCGGGCTCGCGGGCTGAGCCGGCGCCAGGACTTGCACGAGGGTGGTCGGAGTCACGATACTCGCCTCTTGAACGAATGGGTCCATCCGACGCTAGCCGAGGAGCAACGTTGATCGCAACTGTGGCCGTGGGCACGGATGGCTCCGGCACCGCGGGTCAGGCGGTCCGTTCCGCCCTCGATCTCGCGGAGCGCTTCAGCGCCCGCATCATCTTCATCAGCGCGTACGAGCCGGTCGACGAGACCAGGCTGCGGCGCGAGAAGCGAGAGGCTCCCCCGGACATCCAGTGGACCATCAACCCGGAGGAGGACGTCGAGGCGACACTCCGGGAAGCCGAGGAGCTGGCGGATGAGCGGGGGCTCGAGTGGGCGAGCGGGGCCGCGATGGGCGAGCCGGCCGAGGTGCTCGTGCGCCTCGCCGAGAAGCACAACGCCGATGTGCTGGTGATCGGCAACCGGGGGATGAACCGCCGCGTGCTGGGCAGTGTCCCCAATTCGGTCACGCACAAGGCGCCCTGCTCCGTCTACCTCGTCAAGACCACCTGAGCGCGGGGCTGCTTCCGCGTCCATGCCTCGCTCGGCCGCCCCTCGCGCACCGGTTCCGAGCGCAAGCTGGGGCGTCGCGTACGTTCCCCGCGTGCTGCTGCACCACCTCGCGTGCACGCCCGACACCCCGTTGCGAGTCGTCGACGGGACGTGCGTCCTGGTCGACGTGTCCGGCTTCACCAAGCTCTCCGAGCGACTGGCCCGGCGGGGAGGGCGAGAGGGCGCGGAGCAGCTCGCCGACGCCATCGGCAGCTGCTTCGAGCGGCTCCTGACCGTCGCGTACGCCGACGGCGGCTCGCTGATCAAGTTCGGCGGCGATGCGCTGCTCCTGCTCTTCGACGGCGACGAGCACGTCGGACGGGCGTGCCGCAGCGCTGTCGCGATGCGTCGCCGGCTGCGCGAGAGCGGGCCGGTCGACGCCGGAGGCGCCGCCGTCCGGCTGCGGATGTCCGTCGGTGTGCACAGCGCGCGCTTCCACCTGTTCGTCGTGGGGCGCTCGCACCGCGAGCTCCTCATCACCGCGCCGCCCGCCACCGAGGTGGTGCGCATGGAGAAGCTGGCCGAAGCCGGCGAGATCGTCGTCAGCGGCGCCACCGCCGCGGCGCTGCCCGTCCGCTGCCTGGGCCCCGCGAAGGGCGGCGGCCGGCTGCTGCGCGGCGCGCCCGACGTGGCCTACGCGCCGCAGGCCGAGCCGATCGGAACGCCCGAGTCCGCTGTGGTCGCCGATGCGCTCTCGACCGAGCTGCGGGCGCACCTCGAGTCGGGCCCCCAGACGCCCGAGCACCGCGTGGCGACCGTCGCCTTCCTGCGCTTCGAGGGCATCGACGCGCTGATCGCCGAGCAGGGCGCCGACTCGACGAGCACCGCGCTGGACGATCTCCTGGCTGTCGTCCAGGCGGCGGCGGACGAGCACCAGGTCTGCTTCCTCGGCTCCGACGTCGATGCCGACGGCGGCAAGCTCATCCTCACCGCAGGGGCGCCGCGGGCGTCCGGCGACGAGGAGGAGCGGATGCTGCTGGCACTGCGTCGCATCCTCGAGGAGGAGACGACGCTGGCCGTGCGGATCGGGGTCAGCCGCGGCCCGCTGTTCGCCGGCGACATCGGACCGTGGTACCGGCGCACCTACACCGTCATGGGCGACGTGGTCAACCTCGCCGCGCGGCTCATGGCCAAGGCGCCGCCGCGCACGATCTACGCCACGACCGGGGTCATCGACCACTCGCCCACGCGCTTCGAGACCGAAGTGCTCGAGCCCTTCATGGTCAAGGGCAAGGCGCTTCCCGTCGAGGCGCTCTCGATCGGCCCTGCCCTCGGCCGCCGGGGCCGCGCCGAGCCGGTGCCGGTTCGATTCCCGCTCGTCGGCCGGGAGCGTGAGCTCACGCAGCTCGAGCAGGCGTTGGACGACGCCAGCCGCGGCCGCGGGCGACTCGTCGAGCTCGTGAGCGAACCCGGCATGGGCAAGTCCCGGCTGATGGAGGAGGTGCGCGACCGGTCAGAGGGAGTGCGCGTCCTGCACGCGACCTGCGAGGCGTACACCGCGGCGACGCCGTACAGCACCTGGACCGAGCTCCTGCGCAAGCTGCTCGCCCTGGGGCTGGAAGAGCCCGACAGCATTGTCCTGGCGCGAGTACGCGGAATCGTCGAGACCGACGATCCCGCGCTGCTGCCGTGGCTGCCGCTGCTCGCCATCGCGTTCGGCGCCGAGGCGCCCGCGACCGCAGAGGTCGAGCAACTGGCCCCGGACTTCCGGGCCGCGAAGCTGCACGAGGTGGTCCTGCGCTTCCTGCGCCGTCAGCTCCCCGGCTGGGCGCTCGTCGAGCTCGAGGACGCGCACCTCATGGACGAGGCGTCGACGCAGCTGACGCTCGCGCTCGCGCGCGATGTGCCGCTGCTGCCGTGGCTCCTCGTGGTCACGCGGCGAGACGGCGACACCGGCTTCAACGCCCAGCCGGCGCCGCATCTCGTGCGCCTCGAGCTGGAGCCGCTGTCCGGCGAGCAGGCGCTGTCGCTGGCCAACATGGTCACCGAGGCCTCCCCGCTCCCGCCCCACGTCGTCGCGCTGGCGGCCGAGCGCTCCGGTGGCAGCCCGCAGTTCCTGCGCGACCTCCTCCGCGCGGCGGCCTCGGGCTCGGAAGAGCTGCCCGAGAGCATCGAGGCGGCGGCGATGGCGCGCATCGATCGCCTCGACGCGCGTGACCGCGCGCTCGTCCGGCGCGCGTCCGTGCTCGGGGTCAGCTTCCACCCGCGCCACCTCGAGGAGTTGGCCGACGATGACGTGCCCACCCCCGACGAGGAGACGTGGCACCGGCTCGTCGCGTACTTCACGGCCGACGCGGGCGGATACCGGCGCTTCCGGCGTCAGGTCCTGCGCGACGTCGCCTACGCCGGGTTGCCGTTCAGCGTGCGCCGCCGGCTTCACGCCGCCGCCGGGGCCGCCCTCGAGCGCGAGCTCGCCGCCAACGCCGACGAGCAGGCCGAGCGGCTCTCGGTCCACTTCCTGCTCGCCGGCCAGCACGCGAAGGCGTGGCGCTACGCCCGCCTCGCGGCCGACCGGGCGCTGCAGCGCTCGGCCTACGCGGATGCGGCGACGCTCTATCGCCGCGCACTCGACGCGAGCCGAGGGCTCGAGATCCCGGCGCACGTCTTCGCGGACGTCTGGGAGTCGCTCGCCGACGCCCTCGTCCGCACGGGCGAGCTCGAGAAAAGCGCGGCGGCGCTGACGACGGCACGTCGCCTGGTGGTGGAGGACCCCGTGCGCACCGCCCATCTGCTGTGGCTCCACGCGCGCATCGCCGAGCGCGTCGGGAACGTGCATCAGGCCGTGCGCTGGTCGGCGCGCGCGCTGCGTGCCCTCGAGGGGGAGGACGGCGCGGCCGCTGCGGCATGCCGCAGCCACGTCGTCGCGACGCTCGCCGCCGCGCGGCAGCGTCAGGGCCGTCCGGCGGAGGCGATCCGGCTCGCGCGCCAGGCGATCGCCGACGCCGAGGCCGCCGGCGAAGAGCTCGCGGTGGGCCGCGCATACCAGGTGCTCGACTGGGCGCTGGTCGAGTCCGGCCGCGCCGCCGACGCCGGTTACTCGAGCCGGGCGCTCGAGATCTTCCGGCGGCGGGGAGCAGCGGACCGGGAATCGGGGGTGCTCAACAACATGGGTGGCTTCGCCTACCGCGCGGGACGGTGGGACCAGGCGGTCGAGCTCTACCGCCTCGGCGCCGAGGCGAGCGCGCGGGCGGGCGACGTCAGCTACGGCGCCTTCGCCGATTGCAACGTGGGCGAGGTGCGCTCGGACCAGGGCCGCACGGGCGAGGCGGAGCCGCTGTTGCGGCGAGCGCTGCAGGTGTGGCGCGGCACCGCCGACGAGCACGGTGTCGCCTTCGCCACGGCGCTGCTCGGCCGGCTGCTGGTCCGCGACAGTCGCCCCGAGCAGGGAATCGAGCTGCTGCACGATGCGCTCGGGCGCTTCCGGGCGCTGCGTGTCGAGATCGACGGCGCGCTCGTCGAGAGCCTGCTGGCCGAGGCAGCGCTATGGGTGGGTCGCCCGGAGGAGGCGCACGCCGGGGCACTCACCGTCTTCGCGCACGTCGACGACGACGCCCGCCTCGAGCCGATGCTGAGGCACATCGCCGGCGTCGCGCTCGCGCAGTTGGGCGACGTGCCCGGCGCGCGCGAGGAGCTCGAGGCAGCGGTGGCCGCGGCGCGAAGGTGCGAGCTGCCGTTCGAGCTCGCGCTGGGGCTCGACGCGCTCGAGGCGCTCGGCCGGTTCGGCGTGCGGACCTCGCCGCGCCGGCGTCGGGAGCGGGACGCGCTGCTGGCTCGACTGGACATCCTGAGGTTGCCGGCACCGCCGGTCGTGCGATGGCCCGAGAGCGGACCGTGAAGCGCTCCCCGCCGCCGGCGCGTCGGCGCAAACGTCAGCGTTGTCCTGAGACTCCGACGAAGCGCTGCGAAGGAAGACTGGAGGGAAACCGCGCAAGTGCCGACTATTCCAGACATGGGCCGTCGCCCCCACATGCTCTGCCTGATTCCGCCGGAGCTGGCGGACGAGCTCCTGATCCCGGTCTGCGCGGCGTTCGCCGACGAGCCGCGCGTCGCCGTGCTGGTCGAGCGGCGAGGACGCGACGCCGATCAGCACGCGACGGATCCGACGACCGAGCGCCACGCCCGGGCTCCCGTCGCCGAGCGTGAGTACTTGCGGGCACTTCCGCCTGAGCTCCGGAGCATGGCTCATCGCCTCCGCTTCGTCCAACGCCTGGAGCCCGTGGACCGAACGCACCAGGACACGGACACGCGCGGATTGATCGATGCGATCCGCGCCGCCGAACCCCAAGCCGCCTCCGAGCTGTGGTGGCGTTGCGCCGAGCGCGTCCACTGGCGGCTCCGCCTCCGTCTTGGCGAGGTCACCGCCGCGACCGCGTCCCAGGGGGTCCTCGGCCGCATCCTCGACGAGCTCGCCGAGGGCGACGCGGAGCCCGAGCCCCTGTCCGCTTGGCTCGACGGGGTCGTGGACCGCTACGCCGAGGACGTTCGCCGCGCGGCGTGAAGCTCGCGTGGTCCAGTGGCGCCGGAGTTGCGAAGGCGGGTAGGGTCGCCGCAACCGAGAAAAGGATCACCCATGGCGATCACCACGGAAGAGCTGCGTGCCGTCTCGCTGCTGGAGAGCATCGACAAGCGCGAGCTGCGCAAGCTCGCGGCCCAGCTCCACGAGCACCGCTACCCGGCCGGGCATACCATCGTCCAGGAGGGCAAGGGCGGCGTCGGGTTCTTCCTGGTCCTGGACGGGACCGCCGTCGTGAGCATCCGCGGCGAGGAGCGGGGCCGCCTCGGACCGGGGAACACGTTCGGCGAGCTCGCGCTGCTCGACATGCACGCTGACCGCGTGGCCACGGTCGTCGCCGCGACCGACATGCGCTGCGCGGGCATGACGGCGTGGGAGTTCCGGCCCTTCGTCATGGGTCATCCCGAGGTGGCGTGGACGATGCTGACGACGGTCGCGCAGCGCCTGCGCGCGGCGGAGGAGCGCGCCGTAGCGCCGGCGGCCGCCGGCTGAGCCCACGGCGGCGGCTACTCCATTGGCAGTCGCGAAAGCCGGGGCTGGCGCTCGAGGTCAAGCCGCAGCTCTGCCGAGATCGCGTGACCCGGCAATCCTTCCGCGCGTGAGATCGCGACCGCCGGCACGGCGAGCCGGCGGCTCGCCTCCGGAGTCAGCCGCTGGAAGGTGAGCATCTTCAGGAACGAGCCGACCCAGAGCCCGCCGGTGAAGCGCGCGCCGAGCGCGGTCGGCAGCGTGTGGTTCGTGCCCACCGCCTTGTCGCCGAACGTGACGTTCGTCGTCTCGCCGACGAAGACGGTGCCGTAGTTGCGCAGGCGCTCCTCGTACCAGGCCGGCGCGTCGACCTGCAGCTCCAGATGCTCCGGCGCGAACGCGTCCGAGAGCCGGACGGCCTCCTCGGGATCGTCGGCCACGACCACCGTGCCGAGCTCGCGCCACGCGGTGCCGGCGACTTCTGCGGTCGGCCACTCGCCGAGCAGTCGCGCCACCTCGCCGAGCACCGCACGGGCGAAGCGCTCCGACAGGCTGACGAGCATCGCGGGCGAGGTCGGGCCGTGCTCGGCCTGGCCGAGCAGATCGGCCGCCACCACCACCGGCCGCGCGCTCTCGTCCGCGATCACCAGGATCTCCGTCGGGCCCGCGAGCAGGTCGATGCCGACCAGCCCGAAGAGCTGCCGCTTCGCTTCGGCCACGTACGCGTTGCCGGCGCCGACGAGCAGGTCGACAGGCGCGGCGCCCGCCAGCGAGCCGTGTGCCAGCGCGGCCATCGCCTGCACGCCCCCGATCGCGTAGACGACGTCCGCGCCTGCTGCGCGCAGCGCGTAGAGCGTCGCATCCGGGACGCCCCCCTTCCCGGCCGGCGTGGCCGCCGCCACGTGCCCCACGCCGGCCACCTTCGCGGTCAGCACGCTCATCAGCGCCGAGGCGATCAGCTTGTAGCGCCCGCCGGGGATGTAGGCGCCGACTCGCGAAACGGGGACGTGGCGGTGACCGAGCACGACGCCCGCGCCGATCTCGACCTCGAGGTCGAGCAGCGACGCCCGCTGGGCCTCAGCGAAGCCGCGGATCTGCGCCGCGGCGGTGTCGATGTGCCCGGCCAGCTCGCCAGGCACCGCGGCGCAGGCGCGGTCGATCGCCTCGTCGCCCACGCGGAAGTCAGGCGGGTCCCACTCGTCGAGCCGGGCCGACCACTCGCGGACGGCGGCCTCGCCGCGATTCGCGATGTCCTCGAGGATCGCGGCGACCGTCCGCACGACCTCCGGGTCGGGTTGCGCGACGTGGTCGCGCCCTCGCTTCAAGTACCGAGCCACGCCGATCCCGTCCGGCGCCGGGGGCGAAGCGCGGCGCGCAGCAGCACGGCATAGCCGACCGCGAGGGCGAGCGGCATCTCCACCGCCATCATCAGTCCTCCCGCGAGCCGCTGGTCGGCGAGGCCGGCGCTGACCCACGGCGGGTACAGCGCGGCGGGCGCGCCGGCGAGCACGGCGGCGACCAGTGCGCCGCCGGCCGTGCCGAGCAGCAGGTAGCCGAGCTGCCGGGGCGGCGTGAGGCGCCGGATCGCCGGCAGGGGACGCAGCAGGTGGAACCAGAACAGGAGCCCGACCCAGAGCAGGCTCGCGTGCTCGAGCGGATGGAGAACCGCCGAGCCCGCTGCCGCGGCGTAGGCGCCCGGCACGTGCCACGCGGCGACCACGACGACGTAGAGCGTCACGGCGAGCGCGGGCGACCCGAGCGCGCGCAGCGCCGCCAGCCCCCGCCGCCGGCGTGCGAGCGAGCCTCCGACGGCCCGGCTGAGCGGCGCCGCGAGCTGCGCGTCCAGCCCGAGCAGGAGCAGCACCGGCGCGACGTTGAGCAGCAGCTCGTGCTGCGCCATGTGCGCCACGAGCGAGCCCTCGGCCGCCCAGGCGTCCAGCGGCGAGGCGAGCGCGATCGCGATCGCGGCGAGGCCGAGCCCGAAGGCGGCGGCGCGCAGCGGACGCACGATCCCGCGCCGCCGCCACAGCCGGTGGACCAGCGCGCCATAGCCGGCCGCGTAGGCGCCCAGCGCGACCGCCAGCCCGCCACTCATGCCAGGCCGCTCAGCAGCCCGGCGGGCACGACGACCGCCCCGATCGCGACCAGCGCAGCGCCGGCGCCGCGGTCCAGCGCGGGCTTGCTCTCGGCGAGCCGGTCGCCCAGCGCCTGCCAGTGGTCGGGCGCCAGCAGCACCGGCAGTAGGAAGGGCGTCGCCATCGTCACGGCGTAGAGCATCACCAGGCCCGCCCCCGCCCACGCGCTGTCCGAGGCGCCCGCGAAGACCACGAGCGCGTAGACGTACGGCCCGCAGCAGGTGGCGCAGTACTGGCCGAACGCGAGCCCGGCGCGAAGCGGGTGCCCGAACGAGGCGCGCCCCGAGCGCAGCAGGTACAGCGGCCCGCGGCATGACGCGAGCCAGCGCGGATTGAACCGCCCGAGCGCCGCCAGACCCAGGACCAACGCGCCAGCGCCGCCCAGCACGGCCAGTACCCAGGCGCTGCCGCCGAGCGCATGCGCGACCGCGCCCAGCGCCACGGCCACCGGCACGTAGAAGAGCAGGTAGCCGGCCGTGAAGCGGAGGGCGGCGCCGCGCACCCGGGCCGGCGCCACGTCGGCGCGCCGGCGCAGGACGACGTCCAGAGTGGCCGCCATCTGCAACTCGCACGGCGCCATCACGGCGAAGCCGGCGCCGAGCAGGATCACGCCGCCCACCACGGGCGTCCACGCGGGCGCGGCCACCACCGTGCCGGCCGCCGCCGCCAGCAGCGTGGCCGCGGCGAGCAGGCCCGCCAGCCGCCAGGCGCGGGCGGGAAGCGCGAGCATCGTCGCCTAGCGACCCGTCATGAGACCAGCCAACCGCTTAGGGACCTTGTCCTGGACAAGGCCCTCAGGGCTGGTCCTCGTCGGACGCGCCGAGGCCCGCGGCATCGCCCTCGTCGCGCGGGGCGTCGCCGTCGTGGTGCAGGCGGAAGTCGAGGCCCTGGATCGAGTTGCGACCCTCGTAGGCCCACTCCATGCCGTGCTCGCCCACGTCGATCGTGTTGTGGCTCGCCTTCCCCAGCAGCGCCTCGTTGCCCGGAATCGTGCTCCAGGCGCTGTTGAGCAGCCGTGTCGGCTCACCGTCCGGGCCGCGGAACGGCTCCATCACCGTGTCGATGGCCAACCCCTCGCGGGACGGATGCCCCACCTTCACGGTCCCCTTGCCGTCCTCGATCGTGTACTCGATCGGTACCCGGTACTGCGCGACGCGCTCGCTGATCAGGCCCGCGAGGTCGGCGAGCGGGCCGCCCAGGCGACCCTGGAACGCGTCCAGCAGCGCCTCGTAGCGCTCGTCGTCGACGTTGTCCGATACGAAGAGGACCTCGCGCCAGTTGCCCGCGTGCACGTGACCGGGGATCTGGACCAGGCTCACGAGGGTCGTGCCGCCGAGGTCGACGCCACGGGAGTGCCCCTCGCGGATGTGGTAGCCGGTGAAGGAGTTGCAAAAGCCGCCGTCGGGGTCGTCCGCCACCCAGCACGGGCAGGGCGCCATGCACGAGCACGCCTCGATCAGGTCGCCGCGCATGTCGTAGGCGGATGCAGTCGCCGTCGCCATCTCTCTCCCTCTGGTGGATGCCTCGGCAAGCCGTATCGCCGAGCGACTCGCTTGACACTATCCGACTTCGGTGCCACGGCAGGACCGCATCCTATCCGCGGCGGAGTTGACGCCCGCCCGACGTCGAAGTAGGCTTCGGTCGTGTGACCGCAATCGTTTGCAACGACTCGCTCCCATCGTTCAGGCCGCTCGAGCGCCTCGGGTTCGCCGGCCTGGGCACGATGGGCGCGGGCATCGCGCAGCGGCTTGCGGACGCCGGCTACGACGTCACGGTCTGGAACCGCACCCAGGCCAAGGCGCAGCCGCTGATCGACGCCGGTGTGGGCTGGGCCGACAGCCCGCGCGCGCTGGCCGGATCGGTCGACCTCCTCTTCACGATGCTGCTCGACACCGCGGCCATCGTCGCCACCGCAGAGGGTGAGGACGGCATCCTCGCCGGACTGCGGGAGGGGACGATCTGGGCGGACGTCAGCACGATCGCTCCCGACGTGAGCGTCGCGCTGGCGGAGCGCGCTCGCGAGCGCGGCGCCGTGCTCCTGGACTGCCCCGTCTCGGGCAGCCCGGCAACCCTCGCCGCCGGGCAGATGTCGGTGATGGTCGGCGGCGACCGCGCCGCCTTCGACCACGTCGAGCCGGTCCTCGGAGCGATCGGCCCGAAGGTCACCTACATCGGCGAGAACGGCCACGCGCTCCTCACGAAGGTCGCGATCAACCTCGCGCTGGTCGTCTCGATCACCGCCTTCGCCGAGGGCGTCGCGCTCGTGGAGAAGGCGGGTGTCCGATCTGAGGCCGTCGTCGACGCGGCGCTCAAGAGCGTCATCGCCTCGCCCGTCGTCGGCTACCGGGCGCCACTGCTCGTCGAGGACACAGACGTCTACGCCGACGTCGACCTGCAGCAGAAGGACCTGGTGCTGGCGCAGGAGCTCGCCCGCCGGCTCGGGGTCGCCCTGCCGCTCTGCGCCGGGACGTCCGAGATGCTCAACGCCGCGCGCAGCACCGACCTGCGCGAGCGGGACTTCCTGGTCAGCGTCCACGAGGCCTACCGCCGGCTGGCCGGGATCGCGTGATGCAG
>Ga0136630_1001035_pt1 | contig 11190 bp, 10 predicted proteins | sample AntDrymUQ5682106_2_FD_105496 | JGI IMG/M metagenome (GOLD analysis project Ga0136630, IMG submission 105496) | Polar desert sand microbial communities from Dry Valleys, Antarctica - metaG UQ568 (21.06) | ecosystem: Environmental > Terrestrial > Soil > Desert | place: Antarctica: Dry Valley...
CGGCTCATCCCCGGCTTGCGCGGCAGGCCCGCGGTGATGACGCAGACGTCGGAGTTTGCGGTGTCGGCATAGTCGTTGGTCCCCGTGACGTGTGCGGAGAAGCGCTCGACCGGCGCGCTCTGGTTGATGTCGAGCGCAAGGCCCTGGGGAAGCCCCTCGACGATGTCGATCATGACCACTTCGTGCGTAAGATCCTTCTCGGCGATGCGTCGCGCGGTGTTCGAGCCGACGTTTCCTGCGCCGACCACCGTCACCTTCGTGTCGCCACCCTTAGCGTGATGCATCAGGCGTCGTCCATCTTGGCGATGATCGCGTCGGCCACCTCGGAGGTGCCGATGGCCGAGGGATCGTCCCGGTGCGGCTTCATGTCGTAGGTCACGTCCTTGCCCTCGGCGATCACCGCCTCGATCGACCGTTCGAGCCGGTCGGCCGCGTCCATGGCTTCGAGGTGACGAAGCAGGAGCACACCCGACAGCATCATCGCCATGGGATTGACCTTGTTCTGGCCCGCGTACTTGGGGGCCGAGCCGTGGGTCGGCTCGAACACCGCGGCGTCGTCACCGATGTTGCCCCCGGGAGCAACGCCGAGGCCGCCGATGAGACCGGCCCCCAGATCACTCACGATGTCGCCGTAGAGGTTCGGCAGCACCAGGACGTCGTAGAGCTCGGGCTTCTGCACGAGCTGCATGCACATGTTGTCGACGATGCGGTCCTCGAACTCGACGCCCGAGTCGCCGTACTCCTGCTCGGCCACCTCGCGCGCGGTCTTCAGAAAGAGCCCGTCCGAGTACTTCATGATGTTGGCCTTGTGTACTGCGGTGACCTTCTTGCGCCCCATCTTCACCGCGTAATCGAAGGCCCCGCGCACGATGCGCTTGGTCCCGGTCACCGAGATCGGCTTGATCGAGATGCCCGAGTCCTCCCGGATGCGCCGGGCCCCCAGGTCGGTGATGAAGTCGATCAACTTCGTGGCCTCGGAGCTCCCCTCTTCGAACTCGATGCCGGCGTAGAGGTCCTCGTGGTTCTCACGCACGATCACGAGGTCGATGTTCTCGTAGCGGGAGCGAACGCCGGTGTAGGACTTGCAGGGCCGCAGGCACATGTAGAGATCGAGCTCCTTGCGCAGCGCGACGTTGACGCTGCGGAAACCCGTCCCGACCGGGGTCGTGATCGGTCCCTTGATGGCGACCTTCGTGTCTCTGATCGAATCGAGCACGGCTTCGGGCAGAGGTGTGCCGTGCTCGTCCATCACGTCGACCCCGGCGTTCTGCACATCCCAATCGAACTTGACTCCCGTGCCCTCGAGCACCCGCCGGGTGGCGTCGGCGATCTCAGGGCCCGTCCCGTCTCCGGGGATGAGCGTCACGCGGTGAGTTTTCTCGGCCATCCAGACTCCTGTGAGTAGCGGCTTTGCGGGAGAAAGCCGAACTACCCTACCTGTTAGGTTTGAGGGTAAGAGATGGGTGAAAAGAGACCGTTTGAGAGGGCCTTGACGGCGGCGCCAACCGAGCGTGAAGAAAGGCAAGGGTGTTGATGGCTGGACCCGGCAAAGGTCTTGAGGGAGTCGTAGCCGCCGAGACTGCAATCAGCGACATCGACGGACAGAAGGGCGTCCTTTTCTACGTCGGTTACGACATTCACGACCTCGCTGAGCACGCAACCTTCGAGGAGACGATCTACCTCCTGCATCATCTCGAGTTGCCGAAGGAGCAGGAGCTTCAAGAGCTCAAGGAACAACTCGGTCGTGAGCGCGAGCCGAACCGGTTCGTGATGGACCTGATGCCGTCGCTGGCGGGCAACGAGAAGCCCATGTCGATGCTCCGCACCACAGTTTCGGCGTCGACCGCGAAGGACCCCGATGGCGACGACATATCGGAAGAGGCCAACTACCGCAAGGCAATTCGGCTCTGCGCCGTGATCCCTACGCTGGTCGCTTACTACGACCGCCTGCGGAACGGGGAGAAAATCGTCACCCCCGACCCAAACCTGAGCCAGGCGGCCAATTTCCTCTACATGCTTACGGGCGACAAGGCCGACGACGACAACGCCCGCATCTTCGACCTGTGCCTCACTCTGCACGCCGATCACACCATGAACGCATCGACCTTTGCGGCGCGCGTGTGTGCCGCCACTCTCAGCGACATTCACTCCGCAACGACCGCCGCCATCGCCGCACTCAAGGGGCCGTTGCATGGCGGCGCCAACGAACAGGTCATGAAGATGATGACCGAGATCGAAGAGCCTTCCAAGGCGAGCGCCTACATTCAAAAGAGGCTCGCCATCAAGGAAAAGGTCATGGGCTTTGGGCACCGCGTCTACAAGAGCGAGGATCCACGCGCCACATGGCTGCGCCGCATGTCAAAGGATCTCGCCGAGAAGACCGGCGACGGCAACTATTTCGAGATCAGCCAGGCCATCGAAAAGACCGTCATGGACGAGAAGGGTCTCTACCCCAACGTCGATTTCTATGCGGCGTCGGTGTATGGCTACCTCGGGATCCCGACCGACATCTTCACCACGGTGTTCGCCTGTAGTCGCGTGTCGGGTTGGACTGCCCACGTCAGGGAACAGTACGCGGACAACCGTCTGATCCGCCCGGACCACGCCTACGTCGGTCCCGACCCCCGCCAGTGGACTCCGATCACCGAACGCTGATTCTCCGGAAACCAAGACCACGCGGGATAACCGAAACCTCGACGACTTACTGGACCAACCGGGACTTACTGGACCAACCGGAACCTATTCGACGTCGGGGTCCCGATCTCCTTCCCTCGATTGGGTTGAGAACTCTCCCCATTCGGGGGATGTGCAGGTCGCCTCGGCTCTGCCACCCTGATTGATAGGGCAGATTCGGCGCGCGGGCCGGCACACACCACCTAGTCCGACGCACGGCGATCTGCCTCTTTGTAACTTCCCCAAGAGCAGAGACGAGCGCATGACAGGACGGGGCTACCCCCTCGCTGAAGCGACTGGCGGGGGCGCTACAAGCACTCCAACTGCTGACGCGTTCAGAAACGCCCGCATCCTCGTGGTGGACGACCAAGCCGTCAATCTGAGGTTCGCCGCCGCCGTCCTCACCTCCGCCGGTTACACGAACTTCGAGACCATCGAGGACCCCCGAGAGGTCGTTGACACAGTCGCGCGAGGCGGCGCCGACCTCATCCTGCTCGACCTCCACATGCCGAGGCTCGACGGATACGCGGTCATGGAGGCGCTCGATGCGATCGTGTCCCCCGACAGCTACGTGCCGGTGGTGGTGCTGACCGCCGACACCTCGCCCGAGGCGCGCGAGCGCGCCCTCGCCCTGGGTGCAAAGGACTTCTTGACCAAACCCCTCGATCCAACCGAGATGACGCTTCGTATCGCGAACTTGCTCGAGACGAGAACGCTTCACCTCCGCCTCCGTGCGCATAACGCTCGCCTCGAGGACACCGTCATCCAACGCACCACCGCGCTGTCGCGCGCGCTCGAGCGCGTCGAGTCGATGCGAGAGGAGTTGAGGCTGTCTCAAGACGAGACGGTCAAACGCCTGTCGATGGCGGCCGAGTTGCGCGACCCGGCGGCGGGTACGCACATCGAGCGTATGAGCAAGTACTGCACGCTCTTGTCTCAGCGCCTCGGGATGACCCCGGCGCGCTGCGAAATGATTCGCGTCGCCAGTCAGATGCACGATGTCGGAAAGATCGCCATCCCGGACAGCATTCTGCTCAAGGCGAGCGCCTTGGAGCCGGGCGAGCGACTCGAGATGCAGGAGCACGCGGAAATCGGCAGACGCGTACTCGCCGGGTCGCACTCCGAGCTAATGCAGACCGCGGCCACGATCGCATGGACGCACCACGAGCGAGTCGACGGACGGGGCTACCCACGTGGACTGAGTGGGGGCATGATCCCCGTCGAGGGCCGCATCGCCGCCATCGCAGACGTCTTCGACGCGTTGACGAGCGACCGTGTCTATCGGAGGGCGATGACTCTCGACCAAGCCCTCGAAATCATGGAGGAAGGAAGAGGGCATCACTTCGACGCTCACCTGCTCGACGAGTTCTTAACTCTCATGCCCAAGTTGATCACGATCCGCGAGGAGCACGGCCACGACCTCGCCGCCTGCTGAAGGCGGCACCTTCGCAGGCGGTCTCCTTAACTCAGAGCTCTCTTCGTGTTGGCTACGACGTTGCTCAGAAGCATGGCGATGGTCATGGGACCCACGCCTCCCGGCACCGGAGTAATGGCCGCGGCAATCTCCTTCACGGCTTCGAAATCAACGTCGCCGACGAGGCCGGCATCGGTACGGTTCATGCCGACGTCGATGACGACTGCTCCGGGGGCGACCATGTCGCCCGTGATCGCGTGAGCCTGCCCGATGGCGGCAATGAGGATGTCGGCGCGCCTGGTGTGGTCGGCGAGCTCCCTTGTGCGCGTGTGACAGATCGTCACCGTCGAGTTGGCGCCCGTCGCCTTTTGCATCATGAGCGCGCCCATCGGCTTGCCGACGATGTTGCTTCGCCCCACGATGACGACCTCGGCCCCCGAGGTCTCGACTCCGGAGCGCACCAGCAGCTCCTGGATACCCACGGGGGTCGCGGGGGCGACGACCGGGCTGCCCGCCAGCAGTCGTCCCAGGTTGTAGGGATGGAATCCGTCTGCATCCTTCGTCGGAGCCACCGAGTCGACGATGGTCTGCTCATCGAGCTGATCGGGCAACGGGAGCTGAACGAGGATCCCGTGCACAGCATCGTCGGAGTTGAGCTCTCCAATCAGCTCTAACAGCTCGTCCTGCGGCTTGTCGGCCGGGAGATCATGATCCCACGACTTGATTCCGACCTCGGCGCAGCTCTTGCGCTTCGCGCGCACGTAGACATGGCTCGGCGGGTCCTCGCCGACCAGGACGGTGGCCAGTCCGGGGACGACCCCCCGAGCGATGAGGTCCGACGTCGCACGGGCGACCTCGGCTCTCACCTCAGCGGCTATAGCTCTGCCGTCGATTATCCTGGCCGTCATACGTCACCTCGTCGTCGTCGTGCGGTTCGGGCGTTCGTCGAGACGGTCACCGGTAGCAACCCGCTCGCCCCGCCGAGAGGCTAACCCGTCAGGGATCAGCCGATGAAGCAAGAGACAGGTCAACCCGACATCGACGCGTCCTCGGCTGTGCCGGAGGGGCCAACGCCCGCGCGCCGCGGGCGCTTGGCGATGTTCCGCCCTTTGAAGATCCGAGACTTTGCCCTGTTGTGGACGGGATTCAGCGTGTCGCTGCTTGGCGACGGCATCTACTACGTCGCCCTTCCCGTGCAGGTTTACGCGCTCAGCAACGTCACCACCGCTCTGTCGCTCGTTGGAGTTGCGTGGACGCTTCCGCTGGTTCTCTTCCTGCTGTTCGGGGGCCTGATCAGCGACCGCTTCGACCGTCGCAGAGTCCTTATCGCCGCCGATCTCATTCGGGTCGCGGCGATCGGCGCGATCGGAGTCCTTTCCGTTGCCGGCGTGCTCGAGCTCTGGCACATGATCATCCTCGTCGCCTTCTACGGCATCGGTAACGCTCTCTTCAACCCGGCCTTCGGGGCGATCGTGCCGGACATCGTCCCCAAGGAGCAGTTGACCGAGGCCAACGCTCTCCACCAGTTCGTCAAGCCTTTCATGCTGCGGCTGATCGGACCGGGCCTCGGGGGACTCATCGTCGCCTTCATGGGTGCGGGAGGCGCCTTTCTGATCAACGCAGCGACCTTCGGAGTGTCCGCCTGCGCGCTGGCGCTGATGACCCCGACCACGCGCGTCGCGTCGGGCGACATCACGGTGGCGTCGGTGCGAGCCGATCTCGCCGTCGGCTTCTCCTACGTTCGCTCGCAAACATGGCTGTGGGGAACGCTGCTGGCCGCCGCATGCGCGTTGCTGACCTTCTTCGGGCCGTTCCAGGTGCTCGTGCCCTTCGTCATCAAGAACAACCTCGGAGGAGGTCCCGAGGACATCGGCTTGGTCTACGCCTTTGCGGGGGCCGGTGGAATCCTCGGCGCAGTGGTGATCGGTCAGCGAGGCTTGCCGCGCAAACACGTGCTCTTCATGTACGTCGCGTGGTCTGTCTCAGCGCTCGCGATCGCGGGATTCGGCCTCGCCACCTCGCTCTGGCACATGTGGCTCGCGGCCTTGGTCATGGCCGCTTCCAACACGGCGGCCATGGTGGTGTGGGGAACGCTGCTCCACAGGCTCGTCCCACCGGACCTGAGGGGTCGGGCTCACAGCTTCGACTGGCTGGTCGCAGTCGCGCTCGTGCCCGTGAGCTTCGCCCTCACCGGTCCCATCGCCAATGCGGTGGGCGAACGGGCCACGCTTATCGGTGCCGGCATTCTCGGCGCTGCCTCAACGCTGCTGTTCCTGGTGCTCATCAAGGGGTTGCGCGCAACCGAGTCAGACCGGAGCGTGACCTCGCCTCAGTCGTCCAGCATCTCGTAGACGGCGCTCACGGTGGCCGCATAGGCGAGGTGGCGAAAAGCGTCCACGGAAAGTTCCTTGCCACCCCACTGAGAGGCCGGAGGAGCAACGTCGAGTGACGGCAGCATCACCAGCGCGCTGCCCCACACCATGCCGAAGTGGAGCAGGGTTGCGACGGGGCCTCGGAGGCCGAGGGCTCCGATCACTCCGCGCGCCGCTCCCAAACCGGTTCCGTAACCCCAGTGCGCAACGTTCGAGAGCTTCGTCTGTCCCTTCTCGCTGGTGTGCTCGACCTCGAGCACCTTCTCCACGGCGTCGGCGGGCGCGGTGCTCTCCTCTTTGCCTCCGAACTTGCCCTCGGCCATGGTGATGGCTGTGATGACCACCGTTCCCGCTGCCCCGGCGACGAGACCTCTTCCGATTGCCTCGGGCAGGGTGCGCAGGCCCCCGCCTGAATCTCTACGCATCGTCTTGGGCATGGTGGCGTCCTTTATTTGATCTGGCCTCTTGGTCACGGGCTCCGAGTCCCTGACTTTTCATTTGCCCACCGGATTGCCAGCGAAACCACAGGGACGTGTCAGCATGGCGTGATGCGCTATGGAATGAGCGTCCCCTGCTTCGGTGAAGATCCCCGCATGTTCGGACGACTTGCCCGCGAGATCGAGGCTGCCGGTTGGGATGGCTTCTTCGTCTGGGATCACATTCGCTGGCGCACGCACTGGCCCGGAGGCGTGCTCGATCCCTGGATCCTCCTCTGCGTCGCGGCCACGACCACCTCGAGAATCAAACTCGGCACCTTGGTCACACCGCCGGCGCGCCGTCGCGTGGCGAAGCTCGCCAAGGAGACCGTCACCCTCGATCGCCTCAGCGATGGCCGTCTCGTGTTGGGCGTCGGACTCGGCTGGCCACCCGACGTCGATTTCGGATGGCTCGGCGACGAGGAGGACAACCGGGTACGTGCGGCGATCTTCGAAGAGACGATGGAAGCCCTCGTTGGCCTCTGGAGCACAGAGCCGTTCTCCTATCACGGCGACCACATCCGCATCGAGGAGGTCCAACTCCGCCCCGGTCCCCTCCAGCAACCCCGTCCGCCTGTGTGGGTCGGCGCCAAGTGGCCGAACCGCAGACCGTTCGTCCGCGCCGCCCAGTGGGACGGCATCGTTCCGGTCATGGACACAACCAAGCACGACCGCGCCCTGAGTCCAAACGACGTGCGCGACCTGCTCGAGTTGATCGGCGAGCAGCGGGGGTCGCTCGACGGTTACGAGGTCGTACTCGGGGGCCGCTCCGAGGTCGGCACCGAGGGGGCCGGCCGCATCGCGGCCTTCGCCGAGGCGGGCGTCACCTGGTGGATCGAGGCGATTCAGCCCGAAGGGGACTGGTTCGCCGACGCCGCGACTCGAGCGGGGGCCGGCCCCTCGCGCTGAGCCTTACGTCCGCGACCGCCGGACAACTTCCCGACGCCGTCTACTCTCCGAGGGCGTCTCTCAGGAGTGCGGCGGCATCCTCGGCGTCTGATTCTTTGACGTAAACGGTGAACTCTCCTAAGGCGCCGAGGTTGACGGGGTACGGGGCTCCGAGTTCGCTGCCAGCGATGACACTGTCGATGTCGCTTCCCGCGAGGAGCGAGCGGAGCAGCTCGGACTGTGGAGGTCCGCCGCCGCCTCGATAGATCTGGACGAGTGGTTCGGGGTCCATGGGTTCGCTAGTGGCGGAAGTGTCTGCGGCCGGTGAACAGCATCGGGATGCCGTGCTCATCGGCGGCCTCGATAACTTCGTCATCGCGCACCGACCCGCCCGGTTGGATCACCGCGGTCGCGCCGGCCGCCACGGCCGCGTCGAGCCCGTCTCGGAACGGAAAGAACGCGTCGGACGCGCACACCGTTCCTGCTGCGCGCTCGCCGGCTCGGGTTGCCGCGAGCTGCGTCGATTCGACCCTGCTCATCTGCCCGGCGCCGACGCCCACGGCGACACGATCCTTCACGAACACGATCGCGTTCGACTTAACGTGCTTGACGACCGTCCAGGCAAAAAGCAGGTCGCCGAGCTGGTCGTCGGTCGGTTGCGCTCTCGTCACCACCTTGGACCCCGTCGCGTCGTCGCGCGCGTCGGGTGACTGGGCCAGCAAGCCTCCGGCGACGCGCCGCAGCTCGACGCCGGCATGCCCGAAGCGCGGGGCGCGCAGGATGCGTAGGTTCTTCTTTGCGGTCAGAACATCAAGGGCGGCGTCTTCAAATGCTGGTGCGATCACGACCTCGCAGAAAATCTGTGCGATAGCCTCGGCGGCGGCTTGGGTGCACAGCGAGTTGAGCGCGATGATGCCGCCGAACGCGGAGGTCGTGTCACACTCGTAGGCCTTGACGTAGGCGTCGTCGATCGAGGACCCGAGCGCGACGCCGCACGGATTCGAGTGCTTGATGATGGCACATCCGAACTCGTCGAGCTCGCTCACGAGCGTGTAGGCCGCGTCGGTGTCGAGCAGGTTGTTGTAGCTCAGCTCCTTGCCGTGCAGTTGTTCGGCCGCGGCCAGTCCGGTGCGCTCCGCCCCAGTCGAGTAGAAGGCCGCCGACTGGTGTGGGTTCTCGCCGTAGCGGAGATCCATGATCTTCGTCGCCGGTAAGACGAAGCGTTCCGGCCACGACTCGTCTCCTCTCGAGAAGTGCTCGACGATGGCCGCGTCGTAGGCGGCCGTGTGCCTGAAGGCCTCAAGGGACAGGGCCCGGCGCATCTCAAGCGACACCTCGCCCGAGCTCTTGATCTCGTTCAGAACGTCGCCGTAGCGCTCTGGGCTCGTCACGACCGCGACCGAGGGCCAGTTCTTGGCCGCGGCGCGCACCATAGCCGGGCCCCCAATGTCGATGTTCTCCAGCGCGTCGTCCTCGTCGACGTCGGGTTGCGCGACGGTTCGCTCGAAGGGATAGAGGTTCACGACCACGAGATCGAACGCGTCGATCCCCTCGCGCGCGAGCTCGGCAACGTGTGACTTCTTGCGGCGGTCGGCGAGGATGCCGGCGTGGATCTTGGGATGCAGAGTCTTGACGCGGCCGTCGAGAAGCGCGGGTGCCCCCGTGACGTCCGACACTTTTATTGCGTCGAGCCCCGCCACGGCCAGCGCCGTCGCCGAGCCCCCCGATGACACGATCTCGAACCCGGCTTCGGCCAGACCGCGCGCGAAGTCCACGATCCCCGTCTTGTCAGACACGCTTATCAGCGCCCGCTTCATCACCATTGCGGCATCCTACGTGACCGTCTGGGGCGCCGGCCGTTCCCCCTCTGCGTCCAAGCGACTCACTGGCCCGGAGCAAGGCGACGAGCAGGGATCTTCAAACAAGCAGGCCGGCCAGTATCAGCAAGAGAGTCGTCTTCCCCGACCCGTTGGGTCCGACGAGAGTACAGACCTCGCCGTGGGGAACGACATCGAAAACCCGTTGAGGGCGTGATTCATACCGAAGCTGCGGCCCACACCCTCGCAGACGAGCGCCGTTGGGGTGACTCCTGCATTGTCATCGATCAGTGATCCGAACGCGCCGGTCGACGATGCGTAAGCGATCCTCGAGGAACAGACGGCAGACCTCCGGCAGCAGCCGGTGCTCGAGGGCCTTGATGCGCTCGTGCAGAGTGGCCTCGGTGTCACCGTCGCGCACCGGGGTGGGCTTCTGCATGATGATCGGTCCGTGGTCGACCTCGTTGTCGACGAAGTGGATCGTGCTGCCGGTGACCTTCACCCCGAACTCGAGCGCGTCGCGCACCGCATGGGCGCCCTTGAAGGACGGCAGCAACGAGGGATGAAGGTTGATGAGCCTCCCGGCGAAGGCGTCCACGAAGACGGGGGCCAGGATGCGCATGAAGCCCGCGGACACGATGAGATCCGGCTGGTGAGCCGCCACCTCGTCTCGCAGTGCCTCGCTCCAGGCATCTCGTGATTCATGATCCTTGGGACGCACGAGCAGGTGATTCAGTTCCCGCTGCTCGGCTAGCTTCAGCCCCGTGCACTCGCGATCGGCCAGGACCGCGACGATGACGCCGGGGACGCGGCCATCGTCACAGGCGTCGGCGAGGGCCTCCATGTTGGAGCCCGAGCCGGAGATGAGCACCGCTATGCGTCCCGCCACGGACCTCACTCTAAGTGGCGCCACTCACCCTTGCCGGGAGCTCTCTCCTACTCAGGTAGGACACCGGAAACCCCACTTCGTGGCGATGCACGGACCAGTCATCTCGCAGACCGCAGTAGCGACCTGAAGTCGGCGACCGGCCCGAGGTGCGTCAGCTTGTCGGGGTTGACGATCGAGCTGATGCTCGTGATCTGACCGTCGGCGATACCGAGTGCCAACACGCCGATCAGCCGCTGCTGTTCGTCGAGAAAGAGCGCTCCCGGGCCGCCGTTGACTTCGACGGGATGCAACGACACGCCAGGAAGGCGGGCACCCAGGAGGATCCAGGTGGTCAGCGTGCGCGCGACGCGGTGGCGCCCGCGCAGCGTGCGCGCGAGCGCCGGAACCTTGCCGCCGCCGTCGCCGGTCAGCTCCACGTCGTGAGCGAGCAGCGCCTCGAGCCCAGCGAGATCGCCTTGCTCGGCGGCCGCAAAGAACCGTCGTGCCAGCTCGTCGCGCTGCTCGCGCGTCGTCTGGAAGCGGGGCCGGTGCTGCTCGACGTGGCGTCTGGCGCGGGTGGCGAGCTGGCGCACGTTGTCCTCGCTCTTGCCGACGATCGCCGTGATCTCCGGATACCCGTAGTCGAACACATCGTGAAGCAGCAGCACGGCTCGCTGCTCAG
>Ga0136630_1001036_pt1 | contig 11185 bp, 14 predicted proteins | sample AntDrymUQ5682106_2_FD_105496 | JGI IMG/M metagenome (GOLD analysis project Ga0136630, IMG submission 105496) | Polar desert sand microbial communities from Dry Valleys, Antarctica - metaG UQ568 (21.06) | ecosystem: Environmental > Terrestrial > Soil > Desert | place: Antarctica: Dry Valley...
GATCTCGTAGTCCTCGAGGTCGGTGATCGGCACGTGTCCGCGCACCCACCAGTCGCCGTTGGCGAGGCGGCGCACGCCGGCCACGGCGGGGTCGGTCTCGTCGGCGATCTCGCCGACCACCTCCTCCACGATGTCTTCCACGGAGACGATCCCGGCAGTGCGCCCATACTCGTCCACCACCACGGCGATCGATGCGCGCTCGCGCTGGAGATCGGCGAGCAAGTCGTCGAGCGGCTTGGTCTCGGGCACGATCAGGGCGTCCTTCACGCTCGGTACGATCGAGGCACCCGGGCCCTCGTTCATCAGGCGCCGCGCCAACGAGTTGTTGTGCACGATGCCCTTGATCCGGTCGGTGTTGCCCTCCTCGGTGACCACGAGCCGGGTGTGACCGGAGTCGACGCAGCGGCGCAGCGCCTCCTCCGCGGTCTCCGACACGTCCACCGTGACCACGGCCGGTATCGGTGTCATCACCTGGCGTGCCTGCTGCTCGTGCAGATGGAAGACGCCGGAGAGCATCCCGGCCTCGCCCGGATCGAGCTTGCCTCCGCTCTGGCTGCGGGCGATGATCAGCTTGAGGTCATCGGAGGAGGAAACCTCCTCGAACTCCGCGTCGGCGTTCACGCCGAACACCCGCAGGATGGCGTTGGAAACCGTGTTGAGCGCCCAGATCAGGGGCTTGAAGGTCACGCGAAAGGCCTCGAGGAGACGCGCCGCCCGCCGAGCCACGGTCTCGGCGTGCGTGATCGCGAAGATCTTGGGAACCTGCTCGCCGATGGTGATGTGCAGGGCCGTGGTGATCAGGTAGGCGATCGCCAGGGAGATGCCGAGCGTGACTGCGTGCAGCAGCGAGTCGCCGATCGCTCCCTCGAGCAGGCTGGCGATGGCGGGCTCGCCCATGAAGCCGATGCCGAGCGAGGCCATCGTGATGCCCAGCTGGCACGCGGAGAGGTACTCGGCGATGTTCTCGAGCTGGTGGCCGGCCAGGGCCGCCCCGCGAGCCCCCTCCTCCTCCATCTGCTCCAGCTTTGCATCGCGAGCGCGCACGAGCGCGAACTCGGCGGCCACGAAGAAGCCGTTGGCGGCGACCAGCACAGCAACGCCGAGCAGTAGGAGCAGCTCGGTCATCGAGCCCCTAGGGGCACGGTTTCGAGGCCTGGTGAGGGCCTACTTCGAGGTTCGTCGTCGCCCATCCCGGAGACGCGAAAAAGCTAGCAGAGGCCCCGGGCACCGGAGCCTGCCGGCTAGCCCAGAGCGTCGATCCTCTTGGCCAGCTCGAAGTCGTTGTCGGTCAGCCCACCCTCGGAGTGCGTGGTGATGGTGACCGTGACCGTGGCCCACGAGATCGCGAGGTCGGGGTGGTGGTTCATCTCCTCCGCCACCGGGAGGATCCGGTTCACGAAATCCACCGAGCCCGCGAAGTCCCCGCACTCCCGCTCGGCCACGATGCCATCGCCCTCTCGGTTCCAGCCCTCCAGGGCCGACAGCTGCTCCTCGATCTGCTCCTCCTCAAGACGTGCCATGGTGTAACTCTCGCATGCGGATCGCTTCCCTGGTGCCCTCCTCGACCGAGATGCTGTTCGCCCTCGGGTTGGGCGACAGCGTGGTGGCGGTCACCCACGAGTGCGATTACCCGCCGGGTGCATCCGAGCTCGACCACCTGACGCGCAGCGTGATCGGTGACGGCCTGTCCGCTGCGCAGATCGACGCCGCCGTGCGCGAGCGCACGAGCGAGGGGCACTCGCTCTACGAGCTCGACGAGCCGTTGCTGGCCGAACTGGAGCCGGACCTCATCGTGACCCAGGCGGTGTGCGAGGTGTGCGCGGTCTCCTACGACGACGTGGTGGCGGCCGCCGCGCGCCTGCCTTCGCAGCCCGCCGTGCTCTCCCTGGACCCCTCCACGCTGGGTGAGGTGCTGGCCGACATCCCGCGCTTGGCCGAGGCCGCCGGAGCCGTGGAGGACGGCGAGGACCTCAGCGAAGAAGCGACCCGGAGGATCGACGCCGTGGTGGAGGCGGTGGCAGGCGCGGGGCGTCCCAGCGTGGCGGCGCTCGAATGGCTGGACCCCGTGTTCGTGGCCGGGCACTGGGTGCCCCAGATGATCGAGCTGGCCGGCGGCGAGGACGTGCTCGGCCTTCCCGGCGAGAAGTCGCGCACGGTCGAATGGGCCGAGGTGGAGGCATCCCAGCCCGACGTGGTGGTGGCGATGCCATGTGGCTACGACGCGGATCGCTCCGCGCAGGAGGCGGCGGGCATGTCGGACCGCCTGGCGGGCCTCGCCGCACGGGTTGCCGCCGTGGACGCGTCCGCCTACTTCTCCCGCCCCGGCCCCCGGCTGGTGGACGGAATCGAGCTGCTCGGCCATCTGTTTCACCCGGATCGTGTCGACCGCCCGCCCCCGGGCCGCTTCAGCTGGCTTGACCTGAGCGGCACCGTCGCGGTTTCATAGCCGCGTGGGAGCCCGGACAGCCGAGCGGCAGATCCAAGTGCTGCCAGCCCGAGCGACTGCTTCCGGGCGCTCACCGACTTCGAGAGCTATCCCGACTGGCAGGACGCGGTCCAGGAGTGCGACGTGTGCTCGCGAGACTCCAGCGGCCGCGGCCGGCGCGTGGCGTTCGTGACCGACGCCAAGGTGAAATCGGTGGCCTACACGCTGGATTACGCCTACGAGGAGCCACACCTGATCACGTGGGAGTTCGTGGAGGGCGACGTGAAGGAGATCGAGGGCGAGTACGTGCTCGAGGACCTCGGCGACGGCACAACGCTCGCGACATACAGCCTCCGGATCGACCCGGGCGTGTGGATGCCCGGGCCGTTGGCCAAGGCGCTCAACGACCAGGTGATGCGGCGATCGGTGGAGGACCTCAAGGCGCAAGTAGAGGATGGGGCCTGACCCGCACCGTCCTGATCCTGCACTCCTCGGCAGGCCTGTACGGCGCCGACCTCCAGCTCGAGGCGATCGTCGCGGGCCTGGACCCTGAGCGCTGGCGGGCGCTGTGCGTGCTGCCCGAGCGCGGGGAGCTGACGGATCGAATCGAGAAGGCCGGAGGGGAAGTGTGCGTGCATCCCCTCGCCGTCCTGCGGCGGGCCCTGTTCTCACCCGCGGGGGCGACGCGGCTGTCCCGCGCCGTGGCGCGCGACCGCCGCGAGCTGGGTGCGCTGGCACGCGGTCACGGCGTGGCGCTCGTGCATGACAACACGTCGGTGGTGATGTCCGGCCGCGCGGTGGCTCACGCAGCCGGGGTGCCGCACGTGGTCCACGTGCGCGAGATCTACGCCGGCGGCCGGATGGCCTCGGCGCTGTGGCCCCTCATGCGCGCGCGGTTGCTGCGCGCCGACGCCCTCGCGTGCATCTCCAGCGCCGTGGCGCGCCAGTTCTCGGGCTCCAGCCGCGCGCGCGTGATTCATGACGGCCTGCCGCGCGCCCCGCGGGCGCTCGACCGCGAGGAGGCCCGGGCCGCCTTCGGCATTGCGCCGGAGCGGCCCGCCGTGGCGCTGGTGGGCCGGCTGAGCGACTGGAAGGGCCAGGACGTCCTCCTCCGCGCGCTGGCCGAGATTCCGCTGGTGGAGCGAGGCGCGGTGGCGCTGATGGCCGGGGATGCCGCGCCCGGGGCGAGGGACCTCCCCCGCCGCCTGGAGATGCTGGCGGGCCGGTTGGGGGTGGCCGAGCGGGTGCGATGGCTGGGCTTTCGCCGCGACGTGGATGACGTCTGGGCAGCGGCGGACGTGGCGGTCGTGCCCTCCACCCGTCCCGAGCCCCTGGGGCTCGTGGCGATGGAAGCGGGCGCGGCGGGCGTGCCGGTAGTGGCCTCCGCCCATGGCGGCGTGGCGGAGCTCGTGCGCGACGGCGAGACGGGCCTGTTGGTGCCCCCTGGGGACCCCTCAGCCTTGGCGGCGGCGGTGCGATTGCTCGCCGACGATCCCGAGCTGGCAGCCCGCATGGGCGAGGCCGGCCGGCAGCGCGTGCAGGAGCACTTCGGAGTCGAGCGGATGCTCGCTGAGCTGCAGGGCCTCTACGACGAGCTGGCCGGGACCCAGGCGCGCGGCTAGCCGGACGCCGAGACCGCGATCGAGCCGGCCACCGAGATCACGCCGATCGCGGCGGCGGCGACCATCGGCACCGCGGCCGGTACGCCGCGCCGCTCTCGCAACTCGAGGATCACGAGCGTGGCGAGCGCCCCGGCGGCCAGGCCTCCGAAGTGCCCGCCCAGCGATATGCCGGGACGGAAGCTGAGCAGGATGTTGAGCACCAGCAGCAGGCCGAGGCCGGTCTCGAACGGATTGATGCCGCGCTTGCGCATCAGCACGAACGCGCCGCCCATCAGGCCGAAGACGGCTCCCGAAGCACCCGCCGTAAGGGCGGAGGGTTCGAGCAGCAGGGCACCGAACGAGCCGCCCAGCAGCGAGACGAAATAAACGATGCCGAAGCGGAGCCGGCCCAAGGAGGGCTCGAGCTCGGACCCCAGCAGGTAGAGCATGAACATGTTCAGCGCCAGGTGGAAGATTCCGTAGTGCAGGAACCCTGCTGTGACCAGACGCCAGTACTCGCCGTCCTCGATGAAGAAGCGCGCCACCGCGCCGTCGTTGGTGAGCGCCGTGCTGCCGGTGAAAAGCCCCGCCCCTCCGCCGCTGAACAGGGAGCCCAGGGCAACCACCACGTTGATGCCGATAAGGATGTAGGTGAGCCGCGGGTCGGTGACTGAGCCCATCGTCTTGATCTTCGTCTTCTGGCTGGCGCACTCCGGGCAGCGCATGCCCACCGAGGTGGTGGTCATGCAGTCGGTGCAGATCGCCCGACCGCAGTTGGAGCAGGCGACGCCCGTCTCGCGCCCGGGGTGGCGGTAACAGGTCTCCATACGGAGACACAGACTAGTTACAGCGCAACGCGCACTATCGAGTCTTCGGTGGGCGCTTTTGCCTCCGGGGCGCGTTCGCGGGTGATCATCACCGCGTCGGCGGATTCCAGGCTGTCGGTGACCGCCGCCGCGCCCTCGCCGTCCTCGCCCACGGTGAAGGTGGATTGCGAGATCACCTCGCCCCTGCGCTCCAGCCACACCTGATACACGGAGTCGTTCTCCAGCGTTGGCAGACCATGCACGCGCATCACCGCGCCGTTACGGGCGTCCGCGGGCACGACCAAGCTGCCGCTTGCGTTCGGCACGCGCGTCTTGTCGACCTTCGCCGAGACCGCCTCCACTTGGGGCGGGGCGTCGTCCGTGCCGCCCCCGGAGATCGCGTAGAGGCCGGTGGCACCCGCCAGGACTCCGGTTAGCAGCACGATCGAGGCGGCCACCCAGGCCACGCCCGGGCGCATGCCCATCAGGGCGTCGTTCAGCCCGGCGATGCGCTCGCGCACGCGCCTGGCCATGCCGTGCCGGCTTGCCTCTCCCGCGGCCTCCGTGGCGCCAGCCTTCACAGCGGCCATCAACGAGGTCTTGAGGCGCGCGGGCGGGTCCACCGGATCGACGGAGCGGGGAAGGGCGTGCACCGCCGGGCGCAGCCGGTCGACCTCGTCCTGGCAGACGGGACAGTCATCCAGGTGCTGCTCGAAGGTGCGCTGCTCGATCTCGGTGAGCGCGCTCAGCAGGTAGGCGCCCACGTTCTCCTCCTGGACGTGGTGGCGCTCGACGCTCATGCGGCCACCCCCGCCAGGGTCCTGCGCAGCTTGTCCAGACCCAGGCGCATGCGGCCCTTGACGGTCCCTATGGGCATCTCGAGCATGTCGGCGATCTGGCTGTGGCTGAAGCCGCCGAAGTAGGCCAGCTCGATCACCCGCGTCTGCTCGTCCGGGAGATCCTCGAGGGCCGTGCGCACGCTGCGCGCCTCCTCGCGGCGAGCCGCCTCGCCCGGGGTGGTCTCCTTCGCCTCGAAGCGCTCCTCGATGCCCTCGGCGCTGCTGCGCCGCTTCTCGTGGACCAGATTGCGCCGCAGAGCGTCGATGGCGCGGTGGTGAACGATTCCGAGCACCCACGTGCGCACGCTGCCGCGGTCGGCTTGGTAGCGCGCGCGGCTGCGCCAGATCGACAGGAAAGCCTCCTGGGAGACGTCCTCGGCCGTGACGCGGTTGCCCACCATGCGATAGGCAAGCGAGAACGCCGGACCGCCATGGCGGTCGTAGAGGAGCTCGAAAGCCCTCGGGTCGCCCTCCTGGACGAGGTGCATTACCTCCTCGTCAGCGAGGCTCTGGATGTCGTCCTGTCGTTTCATGCCTCATAAGGGAGTGCGGAGCACCCCCACGGAACGGATCATCGCTTACGTGCCTGCAGGCGGAGGTTCAGCGGCCGAGACGACGCTGCAGGTCCTCCGTCACGTCGCGCAGGCTGCGCTCGAGTGCCTTCAGACCCGTGACGTGGCGGCGCTTGTGCTGCTGGCGTGCCCGCACGAGCACCAGCGCCCCGGCGGCGGTTCCGCCGACCACCACCGCGGCCGCGGGCCGGCCCCAGTTGCGCGGGTCGCGCATGGCGGAGAGCTCCCAGTCGGCCAGTTCCTCCACGGCCGCGTCCGTGAGCTCGGAGAGGCCTCGCTCCAGCCGGTCACTCAGCCCCTCGGAGGGCTCTACAGGCACCAGGGCGGAGCGCAGCAGCGATTCCACGTCGTGTACAGGTGTCATAGGTGTTCCCTGCTCATAGCACCGGCTCCTCCAAGCTCTGTTCCAGCTGGCGTATCGCTCTGTGGATCAACACCTTCGTAGCGCCTTCGGTTCGGTCCAGCGCCCGCGCGATCTCGCGGTTGTCCATGCCGAGGGCGAAGCGCATGATCAGTGCTTCGCGGCGGTCGTCGGGAAGCTTCGACACACCCTCGAGAACGTCCTTCAGTTCCTGCCTTCCCTCCACCAGGTCCTCGGTGTCGTGGGTAGCGGAGACCAGAGCCGCATCCTTGAGCTGGGTCTGCGGGCGGCGCGATCGGTCGCGGTAGTAGTTCGCCGCAAGGTTGTGAGCGATTCGGATCAGCCAGGGACGCAGCGGGCGCCCGGCGGACTCGCGCTGCGCCCGGTCGAAGTGGCGGTAGGCCTGCAGAAAGGTCTGCTCGGTGATGTCCTCGGCGTCGTGGTGATTGCCGATCCGGTAGTAGGAGTAGCTGTAGACGTCGCGCAGATGAGCTCTGTACAGCTCGGTGAAGTCGCGGTCGATCCGCTGCTTGTCCGCCAGTTCGCCCACTCATGGCCAGCCTACCCTTGGATCGTCCCGCTCAGGCCGCCCGGCGCTGGGGCCGGTCGACCAGCCGACGGTCCTCGCCGGCCGGCATCGGACAGTCGATGCTGGTGGCCCGACGGCACATCCCAGCTACCCATTCGACCTCACACCGTTACGCTGCGGTGCGTGAATTTCAAACGCAGTCTGAACGGTGCCCTCGCGGGCAGCCTGGCCGCCACCGTGTGGGCCGCCCAGCAGCCGGCAGACAAGCGCGTGTTCGGCAGCGGGTACGACGATGTGGAGCTGCTGGGCAAGGCGGTCGTGCGTGGCGACGTCTGGCCGGTGGCCGGCGTGGCCCTGCACGTGGCCAACGGGGCGATCTTCGGCGCCGTCTACTCACAGCTGCGGCCTTTCCTGCTCGGTCCGCCCCAGGCCCGCGCCGTCACGATGGCGATGGCGGAGCATGTGGCCCTGTGGCCGCTCGGTCGCCTCGCGGACCGCTATCACCCCGCGCGCAAGGAACTCACGCCCCTCACCGGAAACGCCCGCGCGTTCGCGCAAGCAACCTGGCGTCACCTGCTGTTCGGCCTTGTTGTCGGCGAGCTGGAACGCCGGCTCAACGTCGAGGGTGCCGACGAGCCGCCCGACGTCCCCGTCTCCTCCAATGGGCACGGGAACATCGAGCTGGCCGTCGGCGCGGCCTAGAATCAGCCGGTCGCGCCGGAGTAGCTCAGTTGGTCAGAGCAGCTCACTTGTAATGAGCAGGCCGTCGGTTCGAATCCGACCTCCGGCTTAGCTGGCTTCAGCGCCTGGGCGCTGCCCCACCGCCGCCGCCTCCGAAGCGCCCACCGAGCCCGAACCCGCCGCTGGGAATGCCCGCGATCAGTATCAGGACGGCAGCGATTATGCCGACGATGGTCGGCAGTCCGAGCGCCACCAGCAGCAGGTAGGCCACTGCGGCCACAACCAGGGTGATCAGAATTCCAACGATGTTCACTTGACTTCCTCCTCCGATGGATTGGCCCCAACAAGGGGTTCCGCCCCGGGATACCCCCTCGGCCGAGAGCGGAAACGCGCCTAGACGGGCACCGCCCTGGAGTCCAGGTGCGCTCCCACCTTGCGCTTCACGCGCTGCAGAGCGTTGTCCACCGTCTTCGTGTCGCACTCCAGATGCTCGGCGATCGTCTCGTATGAGCGTCCGTCGAGGTACAGGGAGAGCACCGAGCTCTCAAGCTCGGACAGCACGCTCGAGAGGCAGGCCACGAGACTGTGCAGCTCCTCCGTGGAGATCACCTGGTTCACGGGATCGTGCGCCTTCGGCCCCGGGAGCAGCTCGTCGAGCGTGGGGTCGGAGTCCCCGCCCGACGCCGCCGGCGTCTGCGAGAAGGACACGTACTCGTTCAGCGGTGTGTGCTTGTTGCGGGTGGAGGTCTTCACCGCCGTGATGATCTGGCGGGTGATGCACAGCTCCGCAAAGTTGCGGAAGCTCGACTCGCGATCCGTACGAAAGTCGCGAACCGCCTTGTAGAGGCCCACCAGACCCTCCTGGATCAGATCGTCGGAGTCGCCGCCGATCAGGAAGTACGAGCTGGCCTTCAGCCGTACGAACCCGTGGTAGCGCTTCACGATCCTGTCGTACGCGTCCGGCCGGCCCTGCTTCGCCAGCGCGATGAGGTAGTTGTCCTCAAGCTCGACATGAGCCTGAGCCTGAGACTTGCCAATTGTCGACGGGGAGATAGATGCAGCCACAAATGCTCCTTCCGGGCCTCCCTCAAGAGTCCCTGAAGCTCAGTGGCGCGCTACCTCCCCTGGCGCCGCGCTCACCTGCAGTCAAACCATCAAGCTCGACTCCAGCTTTATCAATGGCGCGAGTATGTACGAGGTTATGGACCCCTGTCAAGCCCTGGACTTGCGCAGCTGCAAGATCCCGTACAGCAGTGCCGCCGCCGCGGTAGACACATTGAGCGACCCCACGCGCCCGCGCTGGGGTAGCGAGACCAGCTGGTCGCACGCCGCCGCCACCCGCGGGCGCAGGCCACGACCCTCTGAACCCAGCACCAGCACCACTCGCCCGGAGTAGTCGGGACTGTCGTAGGACACGGTCTCGCCCTCGGCCGCTGCGCCGTAGACCCAGGCCTTTGCGTCCTTGGCCTCCGCGAGCCAGTCGGCGAGGTTTCTCACCATCGCCACGGGCAGGTGCTCCAGCGCGCCGGCCGATGCCTTGCATGCGGCGGGGGTCACCTCTGCAGAGCGCCGTTGCGGTATCACCAGCCCGGCCGCGCCGGCGGACTCGGCCACCCGGGCCACGGCACCGAGGTTGTGGGGGTCGGTCACCTCGTCCAGGCAGACCACCACGGCGTCCTCGGGCTCGAGCAGCTCGTCAGGGTCGGCGTAGGGGAAGCGCTCGGCCTCCGCGCACACCCCCTGGTGGTCGGGCGAGCCACACAGTGCCTCGATCTCTCCGCCACCCGCGATCATGTGCTCGCGCTCGGATATCCACCGCTCGCGAGCCGCGGCGTCGGTGGCCCAGAGCCGCCCCACCGCCCGCCTGCCGCGCAGAGCTTCGCGCACCGGGTTGCGGCCATAGAGGATCATCGCCTGCGCACAAGGCGGGGGCCGTCGGCGTTGTCGCGGACCTCCCAGCCGAGCGCGGCCAGTTCGTCGCGGAGCTCGTCGGCGCGGGTGAAGTCGCGGTCGGCCCGCGCCTGCTCGCGCTCGGCCATGAGGCGCTCGGCGTCCGGGTCCGCGGCGTGCTCGTCGGCGCCCAGCAGGTTCGCGAGGCCGAGCACGTGGAGCATCTCGGGCAGTCGCCCCGGGCCGATGGTCTCGCCGGCGTCGAGCCTGCGGTTGGCGTCGGCCACCCAGTCGAACAGGGCCGCGCGCGCGGCAGCGGTGTTGAAGTCGTCGGCGAGGGAGTCGAACAGACGGTCGGCGTACTCGTCCAGCTCCACCTGGGCCTGCGCTTCGGGGTCCAGCCGGCGACACAGCTCGCGCACGCGGTCCACGGCCCGGCCGGCCTCGGTCAGTCCCTCGGCGGAGAAGGCCAGCGGCTGGCGATAGTGCCCGCCCACGAAGTACATGATCAGCGCGTCGCGGCCGAACTCGTTCAGCGCCGCGTGCAGCAGGTGGATGTTGCCCACGGACTTGGCCATCTTCTCCGAGCCCATCTTCACCATGCCGTTGTGCATCCAGATCCGCGCCAGCGGCTGACCGCGGGCGGCCTCGGTCTGGGCGATCTCGTTCTCGTGATGGGGAAACACCAGGTCCGAGCCTCCACCGTGGATCTCGAAGTCGGTGCCCAGCAGCTCCTCCGCCATGGCCGAGCACTCGATGTGCCACCCGGGCCGGCCCTCGCCCCACGGTGCGGGCCAGGATGTGTCCTCGTTCTCCTTATGCGCCTTCCACAGCGCGAAGTCGCGCGGGCTCTCCTTCAGGTCGGCGGCGTCGTCGCCCTCGCCCTGCTCCATCTCCCCGAACGGGCGGTTGGATAGCTTGCCGTACTCGGGAAAGCTGGCCACGCGGAAGTAGGCGTCGCCGCCGGCGGCGTAGGCGTGACCCGAGTCGATCAGCGCCTGGATCAGGTCCACGATCCCCTCCACCGTGTTCGCGGCCAGCGGCTCGTGGTCGGGGCGCCCGAGGCCCAGGCGATCGGTGTCGGCCACGTAGTGGGCGGTCATGTCGCGCGCAAGCTCCGCGCTGGACACCCCCGCCGCGCGGGCGGCGTCGTAGATCTTGTCGTTCACGTCTGTCACGTTCTCCACGAGCGTCACGTCGAGCCCCTCGCGCTCCAGGAAGCGCTTGAGCAGGGCAAATACCACGAACGGCCGCGCGTTGCCCACGTGTACGCGCGCGTAGACGGTGGGCCCGCAGGCGTAGATGCCCACCTTGCCGGGCTCGCGAAGCTGTAGGGGACGCAGCTCCCCGGTCAGCGTGTCGTGCAGGCGGATCTCTCGCACGCCGGAGAGGCTATTGCGAAGCAGCCGGCTCGGCCGGCTGCGCACGATTTCCTACGCGAAGCAGCCGGCTCGGCCGGCTGCGCACGATTTCCTACGCGA
>Ga0136630_1001037_pt1 | contig 11180 bp, 12 predicted proteins | sample AntDrymUQ5682106_2_FD_105496 | JGI IMG/M metagenome (GOLD analysis project Ga0136630, IMG submission 105496) | Polar desert sand microbial communities from Dry Valleys, Antarctica - metaG UQ568 (21.06) | ecosystem: Environmental > Terrestrial > Soil > Desert | place: Antarctica: Dry Valley...
CGGTGGTGGGGTAGTCGCAGGCGGTCAGCACCGCTGCGATGCGCTCGGCATGCTCGGCCTGGCCGGCGAAGAAGAAGAGGTCGCTGCCCCAGCACGAGTAGATCCAGGGCGGGAAGCGCTCGCCGCTGAGCAGGCGACGGCTCTCGAGCATCAGGTAGGCGCCGTGCTGCATCTCCAGGGAATGGACGAGGTCCGGGCGCAGCGACGAGATCAGGCGCGCCAGCCGCCTCGCGCGATGCCGTTCCAGCGCCCACCCCAGCCGCACCGAGCCGCGGGGGAGCGGCCACCAGACGCCCCGCTGGCGCACGCTGCGATCGAGATCTGGCCGACGCCGGCGGACGACTCCGTGAACGGTGACGTCGCGCAGCTCGGCGTGCAGCGGGCGCTCTGAGAGGGGAAAGACGTGCACGTCCCAGTCCTCGTCCGCGAGCTGGCTGATCCAGCGCGCAGCGTGGGAGCTCTCGGCCATGCCGACGATCAGGATGCGTGGCCGCCTGCGTCGGCGTCTCACGGGAGGCGGTGGCCGACGCTCATGGTCGCGGGACACGATACAGCGGCAGGTCCGGCGGTCGGGGGTTAGAAGCCCGCGCGGACCCGGTGCCTGAGCCTCCAGGCCCGGACGAGAATCCGCAGCCCCTGGACGCCGTACGGCCCGAGCCGGGCTGCATGGGCGGCGACCCGGTGGTAGGCGCGGCGGCGCATGAGCTCCCGGAAGAGCACCGCGTGATGCACGGTCAGCGCGTCCACCCACGTCCGCGTGCGCGCATCGTCCCCGACGCAATGCTCGCGTGCCCGGACGAGCGCGCGGATTGTCGCCACCCTCATCTCGACGGTCTTCCAGGAGTGGTTCGTGGTGTGCAGGACGTACACGACCAGCGGGTCCATCAGGTACCCCAGGGGCGCGTGCGGCGTGCAGCGCAGCCACATGTCGTAATCGTCGGCCGGGGCGAGCGCGGGGTCGAGCACGCCGTGGTCGTCGAACAGCGACCGGCGGAGCAGGACAGAGGACGCGCACAGGAAGTTCGTCCTGACCAGCAGCTCGAAGACGTCGACCGAGGGGTCGTCAGGACGCGAGAGCGCCTGCCGCGTCTGCTCGGGCAGGTGGTCGCTGTAACGCGTACGCCGGCCGTCGCGCAGGATCTCGCCCTCGGTGCAGATGATGTCCCAGTCGTTGCGCTCCGCGGCCTCGAGCTGGCGCTCGAGCTTCTCCGGCATCCAGAGGTCGTCGTGGTCAAGCAGGGCGATCCAAGCGCCCCGCGCGGCGCGGATGCCGCGGTTGCGCGCCGCGGCGATCCCCTGGTTGTCCTGGCGCAGGTAGGAGAAGCGCTCGTCCTCGAGGAAGCGCCGCACCCGCTGGGGCGTGTCGTCGGTCGAGCCGTCGTCGACGAGGATGGCCTCCCACTCGCCGAAGGTCTGGGCCTGGAGGGACTCGAGCGTCGTGCCGATGAAGTCGGCGGAGTTGTACAGCGGAGTCACCACAGAGACGATCGGCGACCGTCGATCCGCGGCGGGCGCCCTCATCGGGGTACCGTACTGAAGCGGCGACGGCGTCGGTGTCCTCTTGCCCTGGCGCGCGTTGCGATACTGAGCTGATGACGAGAGCAGCGCAGCGCGTCCGGACCTACCGGTCTCGCTGGGAGCAGTTCGGGCCGCTGTACGCGACGCTCTGGCCCCTGCGCCGGCTGGCGACCGTCTCGGCCGGCGGGCTCGCCAGGACGGCCGAGGTCATCGAGGGCCGGCTGCTCGAGATCGAGGGTGCCCAGGGGGTCCTGGGGCCCGCCCACGCCGCCTACACCGGACATTCCTCGCAGGACAACCGCGCCGTCTGGAGCGCCTGGGACTGGTCGCGGGGCGGCGACGAGTGGAACGACGTCGACGAGCCCGAGCAGTGGAAGGCGGCGCTCGTCGACAAGGTGCTGCTGCCGCATCTGGGCGACGCCCGCGCCGTCCTGGAGATCGGTCCCGGGGCCGGGCGCTGGAGCGAGATCCTCCAGCCACGCGTGCAGCGCCTCGTCCTGGTGGACATTACCGACCGGACGCTGGAGCTCTGCCGTGAGCGCCTACAGGACCCGCCGAACGTCGAGTACGTCCTGAGCGAGGGGGCCTCCTTCCCCGAGGTGCAGGACGGCTCGATCGATTGGGTCTGGTCGTTCGACGTGTTCGTCCACATCGCTCCGCTGGACGTGGCCTCCTACCTCGACGAGATCGCGCGCGTGCTGCGCCCCGGGGGCACGGCCCTGATCCACCACTCCGGCAGGTTGGTGCGCTTCCCCGGCTGGCGCAGCCCGATGACGGGGCTGCTCTTCGCGCGGCTGGCCGGCGATCGCGGCCTGGAGGTCACGCGCCAGTTCGACTCCTGGAGCGACGGCCGGTTCGGGGTGCGGGCTAACCACGACGTCATCACGACGCTGCGGACGCCTGAGGTATGAGGCGCAGGTGACGGACGCGCCGAGTGCGCGTGTCGCGGTGTCGCCGCGGTGGGCGCGGGCCTACCGCCGGTATGCGCTCACGGTGCCCAACCATCCGGGCAAGCGCCGCGTTATGCGCGCGCTGCACGGTGTGGGGCTGCGCTCGCAGCGGCCGTTCGCCTGCCGGATGAGCAACGGCACGTGGCTGGCGATCCGGCCCGAGGAGGGTCTGCTGGCCGACGAGACCGTCGGTTGGACGTGCTTCCGGGAAGGGCGCTGGGATCCGCATGTGGAAGCCTGCATCCGCAGGATCCTGCGCCCCGGGCAGACCGCGATCGACGTCGGCGCCAACCTCGGCTACATGACGGCGGTGATGGCGCAGTGCGTGGGGCCCGCGGGCCGCGTGTGGGCGTTCGAGCCGGTCGACGAGACATACGAGCTGCTCGAGCTGTGCCGGGCGCTTAACGCCCTCGACCATGTGACGCCGGTCCGGGTGGCGCTCGGAGCCGACGACGGATCGATCGAGATCACCTACGACCGGCGCCACTCCGGCCTGGCCACGATGCACCCCGAGCGGGTAGGTGGGGAGCGGCAGCGGGTGCCCCTGCGCTCGCTGGACGCGCTCGTCGCGGCTGGCCAGGTGACGCGACCGGCCCTCATCAAGATCGATGTGGAGGGCCACGAGCTCGACGTGCTGCGCGGGGCGCGGGCCACGATCGCCGACGCCTCCCCGGCGATCGTCTTCGAGCTCAACGAGCGCGCGGCGACCGCGGCTGGCTGGACGCTGGCCGACGCGGCCGAGCTGCTCACGTCGGTGGGCGCCTACCGCTTCTGGCTGATCGACGGCGACCGCACGCGCCCCCTGGATCCCTTCACCTTCCGGCTCGAGCGCGACGACAGCTCGGATCCGCACGTCGACGTGCTCGCGCGGCCCCCGGGCACGCCGGCCTAGAAGCCGTGACGGCCGAGACCCCCTGTCGAGCGTGCCGAAACTCCCACGGCAACGAGGTGATCTCGGTTCGCGAGATGATGTTCGGGCGCCGCGACCGGTTCGACTACGTGCGCTGCGGTCGCTGCCAGGCGTTGAGCATCACGGCCCTCCCGGAGGACCTCGACAGCTACTACCCGCCGGACTACTACTCCTTCGCGGCCGCCCCCGACACGCACGCCCGGCGTCACCCCAGAGCCCACGCCAGGCGGCTGCGGTCGGAGCTGGCGCTGCGCGCCCCGGCCCCGGTCGCGCGTCGCCTGAGGTCGCGGGCGAACCTCCCGGTCGAAGTCATGCGGCTCGCAGGCCTCGGGCTGACCACGCGGTCGCGCGTCTGCGACGTGGGATGCGGTGGCGGCCGCGAGCTCGCCGAACTGCGATGCCAGGGCTTTCGCAACCTGCTCGGCATCGACCCGTACCTCGGGCAGGCCGAGGCGAGGATCGGCGACGTGGTGCTCCGGCGGCAGCACGTGGGCGACCTCGATGGACGCTGGGACCTGTTCACCCTGCACCACGTCTTGGAGCACCTGCCCGATCCCGTTGGCGAGCTGCGCCAGCTCGCCGCGCGGCTCGAGCCGGAGGGCGCCATCGTCGTCGGGGTGCCACTGGCCGACGGGTGGTGCGCCAGGCACTACGGCCCCGACTGGGTGCAGATTGACGCGCCGCGACATCTGATGGTGCCGACCGTCAAGGCCATGGACGTACTCGCCTACGCCGCGGGCCTGCGGGTCGAGCGCGTGACCTGGGACTCGTGGAGCATGCAGTTCTGGGGCAGCGAGCAGTACCGCATGGACATTCCACTGGTGAGCGAGCAGGGCTACCGCCTGGAATGTCCGGGCACAGGGCCTTTCAGCGCCGAGCAGCACGCCAAGTGGGAACGGCGGGCCGAGGAGCTCAACCGGCGGCAGGCAGGCGACGCCGCGTCGTTCGTGCTGCGCCACCGATGAGGGCCAGCCGGCGCGCTGCGCTACCAGCCCAGCAGCTCGCGGTCGACGAGGTCGAGTATCCGCTCGTCGACGGTGGTGTCGAACTTGCGGGCCATGACCGCCGGGGAGCGCCGCAGCATTTCCAGCTCGTCGGCGCGGAAGATCCAGGGCTTCGGGTCGCGCGTCCAGTCGACGAGCCTGAGCTCGTCGTCGACGACGCGGTCGCGCAGCGGCGAGTTCATGAGGATCGTGTGGAAGAGGATCTCGTCGGGCACGTCGACGTGCCCGAAGAACCGGTAGGACCGCGGGTGCCCGGCGATCCACTCTCGGACGTAGTCGGCCGCCTCGCGGGTCAGCCACCAGTACGACGAGCCGCCCCACGGGACCATCCCATCCGGGAACCGGCGGCGCAGCGGCAGGTGCACGTGCCAGCCGCGCGGGCGCCCGAAGCGCCGCTCGTGCCACCGGGTGATGCGCTTCATCCCGTCCTCCACGCCGCCCGGCATCCGGTCGTGGGCCATGAAGGACCGGCCGTCCCCCTCGGCCAGGGTCCGCTCGATCACCGAGGCCGGCTTGATCGGGTAGTCCTGGCCGGTGAGCAGCGCCACGTAGTCGAACGGCGCCGCGCGCCGGTGCAGCTCGTCCAGCCCCTCCACCGTCGCGGCCACGTGGCCGAAGCCGCCCCAGTACAGCCTGTGCCGTCGCAGGAACACCACGTTGTCCAGGTCGGAGAGGCCCCCCTGTGCCGCGCGCAGGACCGCGTCGTCGCAGCGGCGGTTGATGTGGATGAGGAACAGCGCGCCCGGCGAATCCAGCCGCCGGACGAGCCGGACCAGTTGCTCGGGCAGCTGGTGGGCGAGGATCACGTAGGCGATCCGCATCATCGATCGGCGGACGGAGCCGTGGTGGCCACCAGCGCGACGACCGCGCTCGCGAAGGCCTCGGCGTCGTCGCGGACCAGGGCGTGCTCGCCGTCTACCAGGCCCACGCCCTCGGCGCCGATCGTCGTCGTCACAAGCGGCAGCCCGAAAGCCATCGCCTGCCCGTTCTTGCCCTTCATCCCGGCGCCGTAGCGCAGCGGCGAGATGAAGACGCGAGCCTCGCGGAAATGCTGCTCAACTTCGGGACGTACCCCGTCGCGACGACCGCGGGGGACGTCAGCGCGCGGATCTCGTCCTGCGGATCGGCCCCGATCACGATCAGGCGCGCGTCGATCTCGCGCGTCCCGAGCGGGAGGATCTCCGGCACGAACCACCGGACCGCGTCGACGTTCGAGTCGTGGAGGAACCCGCCGGGTGAACAGCAGGTCGTGCGTCGCCTCGAAGGGCAGCCGCGGCTCCGGGTCGGGCTCGTGCACGGTGGGCAGCAGGACCGCGCGCGCCGCCGGCACCAGCGATCGCACGACGTCGTCGATGAACGCCGACGAGTGGTAGGGCTGCGTCACCACCGAGGCGACGGGGGCCGGTCTGCGTGCTCTGCCCGCGGTCACAGTCAGCCCATGCCCGGCCGCCGCGCGGCCGCGGACAGCAGCTCGTCGAGTCGGACGCGCATCGCCTCGGGACCCCAGCGCTCGTGGACGATCTCCTGCGACCGCGTCGACAGGCGCTGCCAGAGCGTGGCGTCGCGGTACAGCGCCACGACGCCGCTCGCGAAGTCCCCCGCGCCCTCGCGGATCAGCGCGTGCTCACCGTCGACGAGGTCCATGCCCTCGGCGCCGATCGCCGTCGTGACGACCGGCAGGCCGTACGCCATCGCGTGTCCGATCTTGCCTTTCATGCCGGCGCCGTAGCGCAGCGGCGCGACGAACACGCGCGCCCGGCGGAAGTGGTCGTCGACCCGGGGAACGTGCCCGGTCACGATCACGGAGGGCGACGCGAGCGCGCGGATCTCATCCGGCGGGTCCGGGCCGATCACCCACAGGCGCGCGTCGATCTCGGTCCTCACGAGCGGCAGCACATCGCCCACGAAGTAGCGCACCGCGTCGATGTTCGGGTCGTGCAGGAAGCCACCGATGAACAGCAGGTCGCTGCTCTGGATGTGGGGCAGGCGCGGCTCGCGGTCGGGCTCGTGCACGGTGGGCAGCACGACCGTGCGCGTTTGGGGGACGAGCGACCGCACGACGCTCGCCTCGGTCTCCGTCACGGTGGCGACGACATCGCTGCCCCGGATGCACTCGAGCTCCACCGCCTTCCACAGGTCGGCCTCGGTCGGCTCGCCCGTGAGCTCGCCCTTGCGCGCGACCCGCAGGAAGTGCAGGTCGACGGAGTCGTAGACGATCGCGGCGTCCGGGAAGGCCTCCCGCGACGGGCCGACGGCGTGCTCGGCCGCGGCCGGGGAGCTCAGGAGGACGAGGTCATAGAGGCCGGCGCGAGCGGCGGCGAAGTCCGAGAGGTCGAGCGCGTTGTCATGCACCTCGACGCCGAGCTGCGCGAGCTGCGTCGCGTAGGGCTCGCGCTGCTCCTGGGGCAGCGTGGGAAAGAGCGTCACCTCGCACCCCAGCGAGCGAAACAGCCGCAAGAGCCACGTCATGCGCAGGCCGCCGCCGGTGCGATCGTGCGCCGGCACGGCGACGTCGACCACGAGCACGCGCGGCGCGCTCGCGGCGCGTAGCCGCTCGACGGCCGCGCGATCCTCCCGCCGGACCAATCGCCGCGATCGCACCTGCCTGAGGTGCCCGACGCGCCGGCGGAGTCCGGCCTCACTCGTCACGGGCCGCTTCGCTGTCCAGCAGCTCCCACTGCGAGCTGCTCAGCACCGGGCCGTACACGGGCCGGAAGGGCTCCCCGGTGCCGTAGCTGTTCTGCCAGATCACCTCGAACTCGGCGATGTTCTCGAGTCCGTCGAACTCGCCGTGATAGCAGTCCTGCACGCTCACGCTCAGCAGATAGCGACCGCTGCCGAGGCGAAGCTCTGGGATCCGGCAGCGGACCGTGGACAGGCCCTTGATCGGATCGAGCCCCTCGGATTCGAACACGGACGCGACCGTGAGAATGCGGCGACCGAAGTGGTCGGAGATGCCCACGCCGATGAGCGGCTCCAGGAGCGTCTGGGGCGGCTCGATGAGGATCTCGGCGACCAGCGCGTCGTGGGGCCCGAACGTCGTCGTCATCGTGCCGTCGTCGGCGTACATGCGCAGGCGACGGATCACCGGCGTGTGATGCGCGGCACGCGTGGGGTGGTTCGCCAGGTCGAAGTCGCCGTCGGTCGACGTCGCCGCGTCGCTCAGATACTCCGCGATCACGTCCTGCGTCGGCCCGAACGCCTGGACCTGCCCTCCTCTGAGCAGCAGAACGCGCTGGCAAAGCTGCTGGATCGAGTCGATCTGATGGCTGACGAACAGCACCGTGCGCTGCTCCTCGGCGACCTCCTCGATCTTGCCGAGGCACTTGCGCTGAAACCCGATGTCGCCGACCGACAGCACCTCGTCGACGAGCAGGACCTCGGGCTCGAGGTGGGCGGCGACCGCGAAGGCCAGCCGGACGTACATGCCGCTCGAGTAGCGCTTCACGGGCGTGTCGATGAACCTGTCGATCTCCGCGAACTCGACGATCTCGGCGAACTTGTGCTGAAGCTCGCGCCGGCGCATGCCGAGGATCGCGCCGTTTAGCTGGATGTTCTCGCGACCGGTCAGCTCCGGATGAAATCCGGTGCCGACCTCGAGCAGGCTGCCCACGCGGCCATGGATCTCGGCGCGTCCCTCGGTCGGGTGCGTGATCCGCGAGAGTACCTTCAGCAGCGTCGACTTGCCGGCCCCGTTGCGGCCGATGATGCCGACGATCTCGCCCTCGTGGACGTCGAAGGATACGTCGCGCAGCGCCCAGAAGGTCCTGTCCGGGACCGAGCGGCGCAGGCGCAGGCCCTGCCCGCGCTCACCGAGCTGGTAGCTCTTCCCGATGCCCGCTGCGCTGACGACCGCGGTCGACATTCCTACACAACGTCCGCGAAGTCGCGCTCCGCGCGCCGGAAGTACACGATCGCGAAGAGGCCGAGCGCCGCGATGACCGCCACCGAGACCCACAGCGCGTTCGGGAAGCTCCCGCCGGCGATCGACCAGCGGAACCCCTCCACGATCCCGACCATCGGGTTGAGGTCGTACAGCCAGCGCCAGTCGTCGGGCACGAGCGTCACGGAGTACGCGATCGGCGTCGCGAACAGCCACATCAGCGTGAGGAACGGGACGATCGCCTGGATGTCCCGGTAGCGCACGTTGAGCGCCGCGAGCAGCAGCCCGATCCCGATCGCGGCGGCGAGGACGAGCACGATGAGCCCCGGCAGGGCGAGCGCCGCGGTGCTCGGCTCGACCCCGTAGTAGACGAGCACGACGCCGAGCACGAACAGCGTGAAGAGCATGTCGATCGATGCCGTCAGGACCGACGCCAGCGGGATGAGGATGCGGGGGAAGTAGATCTTCGTGAGCAGGTGCTCGTTGGCGACGAGGCTCAGGCTCGAGCGGCCGAGCGCGGCGGCGAAGAGCTGCCACGGCACGAGCGCGGCGAGGACGAAGACGGGGTACGGCACGCCGCCCGACGGCGCCGACAGAAAGCGGCTGAAGACGATCGTGAACATCGTCGCGAGCGCGATCGGCTGCAGCGCGACCCACACGACGCCGAGCGCGGTCTGCTTGTAGCGCAGCTTCACGTCGCGCCAGATGAGGAAGTACAGAAGCTCGCGGTAGGCCCACACCTCGCGCGCCGGGAAGAAGTCCCACCCGCGCGGCGGCTCGATGACGGTGGTCCGCGCCGCATCGCCCGCGCCGGCGCGCGCAGCGTCAGCGCCGTGAGGCCGTCGCTCTCCCTGTGCCCCTGCTGCGGTCTCCACCGTGCTCAGGTCTCGCATTCTCCAACCTCGGCGCGGTGTGAAGCCCCCCATTAGGGGAGGCACGATCTTTGTACAGTCCAAGCGTGCGCCTGCGGTGGACCAAGATCAGTTCTGCCGGAGAACTGGTCGCACGCGGCCGCGGAAGCGTGCAGGCCCGCCGCGCGAAGGTCGAAGTCGGTTCCCGGGCGCGCTTCGGCACGGGACTGCGGGCGGAATTGCTCGCGCGAGGCAGAGCGAGGCTGCAGGCCCGCCACACGGGGATCGACATCGGTTCGAGGGTGCGCTTCGGCAGGGGAGTGCGCTGTGACGCTCCCCCGGGCGCTCGCATCGTGATCGGTGACGACGTCGAGATCGGCGACTGGGTCATCCTCGAGGCCCTGCCGGGTGGCCTGCTCTCCCTCGCCGATGGTGCGATCCTCGGCCGCGGCGTCGCGATGGCCGCGGAGAAGCACGTCTCGCTCGGCCGCGATTCCGGGATCGGCGAGTGGAGCAGCGTCCGCGACCACGACCACGACCCGGCGTACCCGCCGAAGTCCATGAGAACGCTGGCAGTCGGACGTTCGCATCGGCGACCGTGTGTGGATCGGCGGCAACGTGACCATCGTACGTGGCGGCTCGATCGGCGACGACGCGGTCATCGGTGCGCATGCCGTTGTGAACAAGGCGGTGCCCGCTGACTGTCTTGCTGTCGGCATTCCGGCGCGCGTCATCCGCCGAGACCTGCGTTCTGCCGGCGGCTGAATGATGCGCGCCGCCATCGCCGAACGCACCCGGACATATCGGTCACGCTACGAGCAGTTCGGGCTTCTCTACACGGCGCTGGCCCCGATCCGCTCGCTGGCGAGCATGGCCGCCCGGCGGCTGGGCGAGACATCGGAGACGATCGAGGCCCGTCTGCTCGAGAACGAGGGCGAGCAGGGCGTCCTCGGGCCCGCCCACCGCGCCTACTCGGGCCACTCGCCCGGCGAGAACCGCGCGATCTGACGGACTGGGACTGGTCGCAGCTCGGCGAGTGGAACTCATCCGATGACCCCGAGCAGTGGAAGGCGACGCTCATCGACGAGGTGCTGCTCGGCAACATCGGCGACGCCCGCGCGATCCTCGAGGTCGGCCCGGGCGGCGGGCGCTGGAGCGAGGTGCTCCAGCCGCGCGCCGAGCGACTCGTGCTCGTCGACGTCACGCAGCGGGCGCTCGATCTCTGCCGGGAGCGCCTGACGGACGCCGCGAACGTCGAGTACGTCCTCAGCGACGGCGGAGCGCTTCCCGGCGTGGCGGACGACTCCATCGACTGGGTCTGGTCGTTCGACGTGTTTGTCCACATCGCCCCGCTCGACGTGGCCTCGTACCTCACCGAGATCGCGCGCGTCCTGCGACCCGGCGGACGCGCGCTCATCCACCACTCCGGCGGACTGAAGCGCTTCCCCGGCTGGCGCGCGCCGATGTCCGGCACCCAGCTCGCCCAGCTCGCCCAGGAGCGCGGCCTGCAGGTCACCCGGCAGTTCGACTCGTGGAGCAACGGCCGGTTCGGCGTCCGCACGAATAACGACGTCATCACCGTGCTGCGGTTGCCCGAAGCGTGATCGCGCTGACGGACGCGGGCCGCAGCGCCGCCCGGTCGCCGCTGTGGGCGCGGGCCTACCGGTAGTACGAGCAGCGCGTGCCCGACCACCGCGGCAAGCGCCCGGTCCTGCGCGCGCTGCACGAGGTCGGCGTGCGGTCGGGCAAGCCGTTCGCGTGCCAGATGCGCAACGGGTCGTGGCTGGCGATCCGGCCCGAGGAGGGGCTGCTCGTCTCCGAGACCGTCGGCTGGACGTGCTTTCGCGAGCGCGTGTGGGATCCGCACGTCGAGGACTGATCCGCAGCCTCCTGCGCCCGGGGATGACCGCCCCCGACCCGTCCGGTCAACGTCGGACTGATCGGCCCTCATCAGAGAAGGTGAGATGCAGGGTTGGCATCCGAGACCGGTTGCGCTATCGCAGCCACGGACGGTCCTCGTCCTGCCACAGCCGCTCGAGCACGCGCTTGTCGTTGAGCGTGTCC
>Ga0136630_1001038_pt1 | contig 11173 bp, 8 predicted proteins | sample AntDrymUQ5682106_2_FD_105496 | JGI IMG/M metagenome (GOLD analysis project Ga0136630, IMG submission 105496) | Polar desert sand microbial communities from Dry Valleys, Antarctica - metaG UQ568 (21.06) | ecosystem: Environmental > Terrestrial > Soil > Desert | place: Antarctica: Dry Valley...
CGGTGAAGTGGCCGACGACTGCGTGCGCGACCCGGGGTACGGACCGCGGCCGAGACAACGCAAAGCCCATCATCCCGACGGCAGTGAGAGCACGGAACAACCGCCTCCGTGGCTTGACCCACGCGTAGAAGCTGTATGCGGAGGCGTAGGCCGGGTGCCCGGGCTGGATGCCCACGGACCGCAGCAGGCGGGACAGCTGGTGCGCGCGCTCCACCTCGCGCGCATTGGGCTTGAGCTGGAGGCAGGTGACGCAGTCGCGCCCCCCGTGGTAGTCGTCGCAGTGCACCCGCTCGTCCTTCCACAGGTTCACCTGCGGGCACACGATGTAGTAGTTGTGTGCGTAGACGACGACCTGCGTGTCGAAGGCCGCTTCGTGGACGCGAAGGAAGGTGAGCGGAATGCCCTCCAGCGAGTCGAACTGGACGACGTCGAACGGACCGCGCTGGCGCAAGAAGTTGTGCCAGACGGTCAGCATCTCACCCTCGGCGAAAACCTGGGGAGAACCGAAGCTGTGGTGCCCGGGGGCCAGCACGGTCGAGTTCACCAGAGCGTAGGACCGCACCTTGTCACCGTGCGTGTTGGTCGTCGGCTCGATGCGGACCCGCTGGTCCATCAGGTCGTACTCCAGCCCGGAAGAGAGCACCGAGATCTCGTGGTCGCCTGACTCGAGGTGCTGGATGAGGTTGTTCTCGTAGACGCGGACGCCTCCGCCGCGCTGCTCGGGGTCGTCGAACGGGGCCCAGTTGTACAGCAGGATCCTCATGCCGGCACCTGGTCTGCCTCGGACCGGTCCGTCTGGAGCGACCCCGGCTCGCGCGGAGGCCGCTCGCGAAACGGCAGCGGGTTCGGGAAGAAGTCCGCAAACGCCTTGTACGACCCGGGCCGCACGTACTCGCGGATTTGCATGCGAAGGTCGTCCGGCGGCGTTTCGACGTTGAGGAAGTCCGCGATCTCGTCGATCAGCGCGTCGGTGTCACGGCTCGCCTTCTCGTTGCTGACGAGCAGGCACGGGCGACCAGTCGCGAGCGCGAAGCTCGTATTGGCGTTCGTGGTCGCGTTTGCCTCGTGCAGCGACATGCGAACCGAGCGACGCAGGAACTTGCCGTCCCACTGGTGGCGGCTCAGCGCTGTGGCGACGACGTCACGGTAGACGACGACGAAGTACGGGTTGCGGATGGCCTTCACCAGCACGGGCAAGTAGCTCACCGCCGGCGGGTACTTCCATCCCCACACGTCCTGGGTCTCGTTCCTGGCCGCGATCACCGTCCGCAGCTGCCCGAGCCCCTTGGCCTGGAAGCGTTTGTCCTCGTTGTTGCCCTCGTCGATCTCGCCGAGGTCGAGGCCGAGGGCGCGCATGATGCCGGCGACCGGGCTCGTGCCACCCCGCTCGAGACCGAACGCCACATAGGTCCGACGCGCTGGCGGTTCGGCGACAATGTTCAGCACCACACTGGTCTTGCTCGTCGAGGCGGAAAGCGCCATCAAGAGTTGTCTCCTGCAATCAATCCGAACTCTGGTTGAACCCGACACCGGAAAGAGCCGCACGCGCGGCGCCGCATCGACCTGGACGTACCCTAGACGATACTCGCGGCCGATCGTGGGAGCCGCAGCGGCCTGCGCCGCCGGTCCACCCTGCCCGGGTGCGGGAACTCTCGCCCCGGCCAGAATCGTCACACCATCGAGACGGTCGCGCGGACGTGCGCCCGGGGCTGACCAGACAACGGCAGGGGCGCGCCCGAGATGCTTACGACGTCGCGCCCGCGCGCATCGGTTGCCTGGAAAGCGGCGGGCCGGTCCGGCCGGATGCTCATGGCGCTGGTCGGCCTCGCGGTGCTCGCCACCAGCTGCTCGCCTGAGGCCGGGACCGTCGAATCCCGGCCGCCACTCGGTGTTCCGCCTGCGCAACCGAACATCGTGCTGATCCTCACGGACGACGTCTCGATGAACCTGGTCGCGTACATGTCCGAGGTCCGAGACATGCAGGAGCACGGCATCGACTTCACCAACTACTTCGTCACGAGCCCGCTGTGCTGCCCGTCCCGGGGCACGATCCTCACCGGCAAGTACCCACACAGCACCGGCATCGAGACCAACCACTGGCCGAACGGCGGCTTCGGTCAGTTCGTCGACGACATGGACACCTCGCTCGGCCCGTCCCTGCAGCGGGCCGGATACCGCACCGGGTTCATCGGGAAATTCCTGAACGGCTACGAGCCGACCCCTGACGCTTCGGGACCGGCCGGTGCTGCCGACCCACCGCCCGTCGAGACGCTCACCACCGCGTACGTCCCGCCTGGCTGGGACGAGTGGCACGTGCCGGGGCACAGCGGCTACGGCCACTTCGGCTACGACCTGACGACTGCCGTGGACACCAGGACCGGGGCGATCGAGGAGCGCCTCGGGACGGACGAGGAGGACTACCTGACCGACGTCATGGCTGAGCGGGCCACGTCTTTCATCGACCGAGCGACGACGGCCCCCAACGACCCGGCGGGACCGTTCTTCCTCACCGTATCCACGTTCGCCGCCCACCCCCGCTCCCCCGGCGGCGATGCCGAGGAGCGTGGCGTGCGGTTCCCCCCAGCGGCGCGGGACCGCCTCCGCCCAGCACGTCCGGCGGACTGGCCGATCGGCTGGGCGAGGTCTGAGTTCCGGCTGGGCGACTGCGGCGACCCGGCCGGGGGCGGGTGCGCCGATGTCGCGTTCCCGGATCCAGCGGCGGCCGCAACGTTCAACCAGGTACCGAGTGACGCACCGGAGTGGATGCCCAGACGTGCGCTCAGCCCGGAGCGGATTGCCGAGCTCGAGGCCGAGTACCTCGACCGCGTTCGGATGATGCAATCGGTGAACGACCTGATCCGATCGGTGCGTGCCCAGCTCGAGGCAGCCGGCGTCGCCGACCGTACCTACCTCGTCTTCACCTCCGACAACGGGTTCCACCTCGGTGAGCACGGCCTCGACACAGGTAAGCGCACTGCGTTCGACCACGACGTGCGGGTTCCGTTGGTGGTGCTGCCGCCGCGGGGGATCGAGCCGGTCGACCGCTCGGAGATCGTCCAGGGCACTGACCTCCTTCCGACCTTCCTCGACCTGGCCGGTGCCGACATCCCTGCCGAGATCGATGGCCGAAGCCTGGCCGGCCTCCTCGGGACTGCTCCGGCACCTGATGACTGGCGGGAGGGTGCGCTGGTCGAGCAACATCGATCCCGACCGATCTACGAGAGCCAGGACGTGGACCTCGAGCCCGGTGGACCCCCGAGCTACTTCGCGCTGCGAACCGCGACGTACCTCTACGTCGACTACGGCGTGCCCGGCGCACCGGGCGGTCGGCTGGACGAGTTCTACGACCTGCGTACCGACCCCGACCAGATGGCCAACGTCGTCCGTCAGCTCGACCCGGCCGACCACGCCGCGCTCCGCAGAGCTGTGCTCGAATACCAAGGCTGTGCCGGAGCGACCTGCCAGGCGGTGGCGCGTGACTTGCCAGACCCGTTCGGGTAGCCAGGTCGCCGTGGCTGCGACACCCACATGCGCCTCAACCTTCACAGGCGTCACTCCCCGTAGGATCGCGGCGTGGCGACAACGCTGTCGGACCCGTTGACCGGCCGTCTCCTCGACGGCCGGTACGAGATCGGCCGGCTGGTGGCGCGCGGCGGTATGGCGACGGTCTACGAGGCCGTGGACATCCGGCTCGAGCGCACGGTGGCAGTGAAGGTCATGCACCCGGACCTGGCCGCGGACGCCGAGTTCGTCGCGCGCTTCATCCGCGAGGCGCGCTCGGCGGCGAGGCTGTCCCACCTCAACGTCGTGGCCGTGTACGACCAGGGCTCCGACGGCGACGCCGTGTACCTCGCGATGGAGTACGTCGACGGCGCGACGCTGCGTGACCTGATGCGCATGCGCGGCCGATTGGCGCCGGCCGACGCCCTGGTGATCTTCGAGCAGGTGCTCGGCGCGCTCGGTGCTGCGCACAAGGCGGGGCTCGTGCACCGCGACGTGAAACCGGAGAACGTGCTGCTGACCGAGGACGGCCGGGTCAAGGTGGCCGACTTCGGACTGGCCAGAGCCATCGCCTCGACGGTCACCAGCAACACGATCGCGTCGGGGTTGATCATGGGCACCGTCTCGTACCTGTCGCCCGAGCAGGTGGAGCGCAGCGTCGCCGACGCGCGCTCGGACGTGTACGCCGCCGGGATCGTGCTCTTCGAGATGCTGACCGGGGAGAAGCCGTACAGCGGGGGGACGCCGCTGGAGGTGGCCTTCCGCCACGTCCACGAGCGGGTGCCGGCGCCGTCCATGATCGCGCCCGGGATCTCCCGCGACCTCGACACGCTCGTGCTGCGCGCCACCGCCCGGGATCCCGACGATCGTCCGCGCGATGCCACCGAGCTGCTCGTCGACGTCACGCGGGTCCGCGAGGGCCGACCGATCTTCCTCCGGCAGCTCGGGGACGACCTCGAGCCGACGGTCCGCCACGAACTCGGGACGACGCGGCCCCACCCGGGCGACACGCTCGTCGGGGCCCGCTCCGACCGCGGTCACGGCGTGGCGGCGGTGGAGTCCACGACGGTGGCCGCGAACCGGTCGACCGGTTCTGACGTCGGTGAGCCGCTGGTCACGCGACGCCGGCGCCGACGCGGCTGGATCCTTCTCGTCGTCGTCCTGCTGCTCGGGGCGGCGGCCGCGACCGGGGCGTGGTGGTACGCCGAGGGGCGGTTCACCACGATGCCGACGATCGCGGACGGCTCGGCGCGCGCCGACGCAGTCGCTCTGCTCGATCAAGTCGGACTCGAGCCTGAGTTCGTCCAGACGTTCAGCGAGACCATTGCCCCAGGTGCGGTGGTCGCTACGGATCCCGGTCCCGGCGCACGCATCCTCACCGGTGGCCGCGTGACGGTCGAGCTGTCCGGCGGGCCCGAGCGCTTCGCGGTGCCCGATGTCGCGGGTCGGACGCCCGAGGCCGCCGCCGACGTGCTCGACGAGCAGCCGCTGACGATCGGCCCCGAGGTCGTGGAGTTCCACCCCGACATCGCGGTCGGCCTGGTGATCGGAACCGTCCCACCCGCCGACGAGCGGGTGCCACGGGACGAGGAGATCTCGCTCGTGGTGAGCAAGGGACCGGAGCCGATCGACGTCCCGGCTGTCGAGGGCTTGACCCTCGAGGCGGCTCAGGCTGCCCTGATCGGGGCGGGCCTGGTGCCGCTCGTGGACCCGGAAGAGTTCAGCGACACGGTGCCGGTCGGCTCGGTGATCCGGCAGACCCATCGCGGCGGCCAGCTGTTCGCCGCAGACGGCGTGCACGTGGTCCCGTCGAAGGGACCGGAGCTCTTCGAGGTGCCGAGCGTGCTCGACCGGACGCAGGCGGAGGCGGAGGCGGTCCTGCGCGACGCCGGCTTCGAGGTCGACCTGGTCTTCCCGTTCGGCGCGGCCTTCATCGACCGCGTGCTCGATCAGAACCCCGATGGCGGCACCCAGCTCCCCCACGGCACGACCATCACGTTGCAGGTCGTCTGACGGTGGCGGGTGCCGCCGCTGCCCCTCGCGACCACGAGATCGGCCTCGGTCCACCGGTTGACCGCCAGCGCGGCTGGGCGACGGCGGGGCTGCTCGGGATCGCGCTGGTCTGGGGCGCGAGCTATACGGCAGTCAAGGACGCTGTCGAGAAGATGCCGTCGGCGGACTTCCTGGCGATCCGGTTCACCATCGCCGCACTGACGATGGTCGCACTGCGCCCGGGATCGCTCCGGCGCATCCGCCGCGCCACGATGCGCCACGGCATCGGTCTGGGTGTGGGCCTGAGCGCCGCCTACCTCGCCGTGACGGTAGGGCTCGAGCGGACCACCCCGGCGGTTGCCGGCGTGCTGACCGGTCTGCTCGTGGTCATCGCGGCGCTGGTCGCCGCGGCAACCGTCCGTACTCCGATCAGCGGAGGAACCTGGGCTTCGCTCGGGATCGGCGCGCTCGGGCTCGCCGCGATCGCGCTCCGCAAGCCTGGCCTCGGTATCGGCGAGGGCCTCATCCTGCTCGGTGCGCTGGTCCTGGCCGGACACCTGGTCGCGCTGGCCGTCTGCTCCGAGCGGCATGACCTCTGGGCTCTCACGGTGGTCCAGCTCCTCACCGCCGCGACGCTTCTCGCCATGGTGGCTGCGCCCGGGGGCATTACGACCCCCCCGGACCTCGCGGTGTGGGGGGCCGTCCTCCTCACCGCGGTGCTCGCGACGGCAGTCGCGTACGTGGTGCAGACCTGGGCGCAGCGGCGACTCAGCCCGGCCCGGGTCGGCGTGCTTCTCGCGACCGAGCCCGTGTTCGCCGTGCTCGTCGCGGTCTGGCTGGCCGACGAGATCGTGACCTGGCAGCTGGTGGCCGGTGGAGCGCTCGTCGTGGCCGCCATCGTCGTGACCGAGCTCGCTGCCGGCCGTCCGCGCGAAGTCGGCGATCTGGTCGACGCGTAACCCGACACGGACGAGTTCGCTGCAGGTCGGCCTCGCAGGGCATCGACGTCAGGAGCGGAGCATCTCGGCGACGAGGAAGGCCAGCTCGAGCGACTGGCTGGCGTTGAGGCGGGGGTCGCAGGCCGTCTCGTACCGCCCGGAGAGGTCGGCATCGAGGATCCGGTCGGCCCCGCCGAGGCACTCTGTGACGTCCTCTCCGGTGAGCTCGACGTGGACGCCGCCCGGGATCGTGCCGAGTCCGCGGTGGACGGCGAAGAACCCGGTGACCTCGGCGACGACGTCGTCGAAGTGCCGGGTCTTGAGCCCCGTCGAGGACTCCATGGTGTTGCCGTGCATCGGATCGCAGACCCACACCACCTCGTGCCCGGTCGCGTTCACCTTCTCGACGATCGGCGGGAGCCGGTCGAGCACGGCCCCGGCCCCGAGCCGGGCGATCACGGTGACCCGACCGGGCACGCCATCGGGATCGAGCCGCTCGACCAGGGCGGCGGCGTCCTCGGGGCTGGCTGACGGACCCAGCTTGAGGCCGACCGGGTTGGCCACCTGAGAGACCAGGTCGACGTGCGCGCCCTCGAGCTGCCGGGTCCGGTCCCCCACCCACAGCATGTGGGCGGACAGGTCGTACGGGCGCCCGCTCACCTCGTCCACCCGCGTGAGCGCGCTCTCGTACTCCAGCAGCAGAGCCTCGTGGCTGGCGAAGAGGTCGACGCCGTGTGTGCTGCCCTCGGCGTCGAGATCGACGCCGCACGCGCGCATGAACGCGAGCGCCCGATCGATCTCGGTCACCAGCGACTCGTACCGGCGCCCGGCCGGGCTGCGCTGGACGAAGTCGGCGTTCCACGCGTGCGCCTGCCGCAGGTCGGCGAGACCGCCGCGCGAGAAGCTGCGGACGAGGTTGAGCGTGAGCGCGGCGGCGTAGTAGGCCCGGAGCATCCGCTGCGGGTCCGGCCGACGACCGGCCACCGTTCGGGCCAGGTCGTTCACCGCGTCGCCACGGTAGGACGGCAGCTCGCCGAAACCATCGCCGGTCGACACCAGCTCGGAGTTGCTCGTACGAGGCTTGGCGTACTGCCCGGCGATCCGGCCGACCTTGACCACCGGGACGCTCGCGCCGTACGTGAGGACCACCGCCATCGCGAGCAGCACTCGCACCTTGTCCCGGATCTGCGCGGCGTTGAGGGTCGCGAACGTCTCCGCGCAGTCGCCGCCCTGCAGGAGGAACGCCTCACCGCGGGCGACCGCGGCGAGCTGCTGCCGGAGCCGGTCGCACTCGCTCGGGGCGACCAGCGGTGGGAGCCCGGCCAGCTCGACGCCGACCGCGCGCACCCCCATCGGGTCGGGCCAGTCCGGCTGCTGCTGCGCCGGCCGGCTGCGCCAGCTGTCGATCACGTGCCTCACCGACCCAGGGTATGCCGAGGTCGGCCGCGACCGGCAGCGGGCGATCAGCCGAAGAAGACCTCGGCCTCGGTGTAGCGCTCGATCGGGACGGTCTTGAGCGTGGCGACCGCCTCGTCGAGGCCGACCCGGACGATGTCGGTGCCGCGGAGGGCAACCATCTTCCCGTGGTCACCGTCCTTGATCGCGTCGATCGCGTGCAGCCCGAAGCGGGTGGCCAGCACCCGGTCGAACGCCGTCGGCGTCCCGCCTCGCTGGATGTGCCCGAGGACGGCGCAGCGGGCTTCCTTGCCGGTGCGTGACTCGACCTCGGCGGCGATCCGGTCACCGATCCCGCCGAGCCGGACGTGCCCGAACGCGTCGAGCTCGCCGCTCAGGACCCCCATGGTGCCCTCGGCCGGCGTGGCCCCCTCGGCGACGACCAGGATCGGCGAGTACCGCGTCTGGAAGCGGTGCTCGACGTACTCGATGACCCTGCCGATGTCGAACGGGCGCTCGGGGATGAGGATGACGTTCGCCCCGCCCGCCAGCCCCGCGTGCAGCGCGATCCAGCCCGCGTGCCGGCCCATCACCTCGACGATGAGCACGCGGTGGTGGCTCTCCGCGGTGGTGTGCAGCCGGTCGATCGCCTCCATCGCGATGTTCACCGCGGTGTCGAAGCCGAACGTGTAGTCGGTGGCACTGAGGTCGTTGTCGATCGTCTTGGGCACACCGACGACCGGCACGCCGGCGGTGTGAAGTCGGGCCGCGACGCCCAGCGTGTCCTCACCGCCGATCGCGACAAGTGCGTCGATGCCGTGCCGTTCCAGCGTCGCCGTGATGCGCTCGACGCCGCCCTCGACCTTGATCGGGTTGGTCCGGGAGGAGCCGAGGATGGTCCCGCCGCGCGGGAGGATGCCGCGCACCTGGTCGACGCCGAGGGGCATGGTGTCGTCGTCGAGCGGTCCGCGCCAGCCGTCGCGGAACCCGACGAGCTCGAAGCCGTACGTCTCGACGCCTTTGCGGACGACGGCGCGGATGACGGCGTTCAGCCCCGGGCAGTCACCTCCGCCGGTGAGCACGCCCACCCTCATCCGGCGATCTCCTCGTCGTCCACCACGGACCCGACTGCCGCGTCGTCTGCACGGGTTGCCGCCTGCGCCCGGACCTCGGCGTCGGCGGCCGTCCGGGCCTCCGCCTTGGCCTTGGCATCCGCCTTGGCCTCGGACTTTGCCTCGGCGAGCTGCTGCTTCATCCGGTCGGCGTAGACATCGACGTACTCCTGGTCGGACATCGCGAGGATCTCGTACATGATCTCGTCGGTGACCGAACGCAGGATGTAGCGGTCCCGCGACATGCCCGCGTACCGGGAGAAGTCCAGCGGCGCGCCTATCCGGACGCCGATCCGCCCGATGCGCGGCACGACCTGCCCGGGCGGCTGCACGAGCCGGGTGTCGATCATGGCGACCGGCAGGACCGGTGCGCCGGTCTCGAGCGCGAGGCGGGCGACGCCGGTCTTGCCCCGGTAGAGCCGACCGTCCGGAGACCGGGTGCCCTCGGGATAGATCCCGAACAGCTCGCCCTGGTCCAGCAGCTTCTTGCCCGCCTCCAGCGCTGCCATGCTCGCCCGACCGCCCGAGCGGTCGATCGGGATCTGACCCACCCCGCGGAAGAACAGCGCGGTCAACCGACCCTTGACCCCCTTGCCGGTGAAGTAGTCGGACTTGGCCGGGAACGTGAGCCGGCGGCCGACCACGAGCGGCAGGAAGATCGAGTCCGAGAAGGACAGATGGTTGCTGGCGAAGATCGCCGGCCCCTCCTCGGGGACGTACGCCGCCCCTTCGACCCAGGGCCTGAACAGCAGCCGGAGCAGTGGCCCGAGGACGACGACCTTGAGCGTCCAGTAGAGCACTCGACCACCTCCTCGCTCGTCGCTTCGCCGCCCGGGTTGCATGGCGCGCAGGTTGCTCAGGGACACTAGAGCCTCGCGACGCGTGCCGGTTACCCTCGACGGCCCGGGCGAGCCGTGCGACGATGCCGCCCGGCCGTCTCGGGACCGAGACCCGGGGCCGGAAGGGGTGAGGTGAGTCCGTGACGGTGCTCGCCGGCGCTGAGCCGTACCACCATGACGGCGGCCCGATCGGAGTGCTCCTCTGCCACGGCTTCACCGGGACCCCGCAGTCGATGCGGCCCTGGGCCGAGCACCTGGCCGGTCACGGCCTCACCGTGGCGCTCCCGCGCCTGCCCGGCCACGGCACCGACTGGCAGGAGCTCAACCGGACGACCTGGCGCGACTGGTACGCCGAGGACGAGCGGGCGCTCTTCGCGCTGCGCGAGCGGTGCGACACCGTCGTGGCGATGGGTCTGTCGATGGGCGGCACGTTGGCGCTGCGGCTGGCCGAGGAGCACCGGGACGCCGTCGACGGTCTGGTCCTGGTGAATCCGTCGGTGCACACCGAGAACCGCGTCGCCAGATACCTGCCCGTGCTGAAGCGGGTCCTGCCGTCGGTCAAGGCGATCGGCAACGACATCGCCCGATCTGGCGTCACCGAGCTTGCCTACGCCCGGACACCGCTGCGCGCCCTGCACTCGCTCACGGAGCTGTGGGCGCTGACCCGCGCGGACCTCGCCCTCGTGGTGGCTCCGGTCCTGCTCTTCCGCAGCACGGTCGACCACGTCGTCGAGGCATCCAACAGCGCACTCGTGCTGGCCGGGATCGGCTCGACCGACGTGGAGCAGCGCGTGCTGGCCGACAGCTACCACGTCGCGACGCTGGACCACGATGCGGAGTCGATCTTCTCCGGCAGCCTGGACTTCTCCCGGCGGGTCGCCGCGCTCCGTACGGCAGGATGACCCTGTGCGGGAGAACGGTCTACGGGCTGCGGCCTACGTCGCGGTGATCGACCTGCACCCTCAGGTCGCCGATGTCATGCTCGAGGCCCTCGCCGCCGAGGGCGTAGCGGCCTACGCGGCGCCAGTCGGCAGCGCCCGCGGGATCCTCTTGCCAGCGCAGTTCCCGACCGGGCCGCTGGACCGGCTCTTCGTCGACCGGGATGCCTACGACAGTGCTCGCCGGGTCCTCGACCAGAACCTGCGCAGGGCTCGAGCCGAGCTCGAGCCGGCACCGGTCGAGGCGTCGGCCCGGGCCACGACCGGGGACGAAGCCGGGCCCACCGAGGCGCCCGACCACGGCCGCGACCTGGTCGACGACGACACCTGGAGCCGGATCGTCGCGACGTTCCACGGCGATGCGCTCAACCGGCCGGTCGACCAGACCCGCGGCGGCGAGCCGACGGTTGCCGCTGCGGTCGAGCCCGGGCAACCCGGGTCAGGGCAAGCCGAGTCAG
>Ga0136630_1001041_pt1 | contig 11162 bp, 13 predicted proteins | sample AntDrymUQ5682106_2_FD_105496 | JGI IMG/M metagenome (GOLD analysis project Ga0136630, IMG submission 105496) | Polar desert sand microbial communities from Dry Valleys, Antarctica - metaG UQ568 (21.06) | ecosystem: Environmental > Terrestrial > Soil > Desert | place: Antarctica: Dry Valley...
GGCCGAAGGCCTCCGCGCAGCCGCAGGGCAGTCATGACACCAGGGGCCGTGGAGGCGTCGTGCTCTGGCGTTCTCCACGCCAGCCGCAGTAGACGGCGCAGCCCACCGGGCCTCGGCCTGCACCGGATCCCGGATCATCGCGACCACCTCGTGGCCGCCATGCACCAGCAGCGCCGTCAGGCGCCGCCCGATCTTGCCGTGACTGCCGGCCACCAGCACCCGCATCTCGTCCTCCTGGCATCGCTGCCTGCCCCCAGCGTCGCACGGCCCCAACGAGATGCAGCGCATCCACTCGTCGCCGGCGACCCCGATCACGCGGTCGCACCGAGTATTCGGGCTGGCCGAGACCCGCCATCTCTTCCGCGCCGCAGCTCGGCACCGGGGCACCTGTGGTCGCCTTGCCGCAGGAACAGCGGGATCGGTGCCCGAGGACCCTGCTTACCGGCGGATCATGCGGCCCAGCCCCTCGCCGTGGCGCCACAGCTCGATCACCAGGTGGTCGGCGGGATCGCCCACCTTGACGAGCACGACCTCGCCGATGTCGACGCGGAACAGGTGCATCGGCTGCGGCGGGCCTTCACTTGCAGCGCCCATCGCCTGGAGCGCGGCGGCGATTCGGTCCGGGTCGGTCACCTCCACGGCGCGTCCGGAGAGCTTCGCGTCGCCCTCCCAGGCGGTGGGATCGTCCGGCGGGTCCTCCGACGGGCTGTGCAGGGCGAGCCGCGGGTCCCGCTGCAGGTCCCGCGCCTTGCGTGATCCCTCCATCATCCCGAGCCACAGCTGCCCGTCGCCGAATCCGGCCTCGATGCCGCTGATCCGGGGCGACCCGTCGCGGCGCAGCGTCGCGAGCACCTTGTGGCGGTGGGCGTCGAAGCGCGCCTGCACCGCCTCGGCGAAGGCCGGTGCCGACGCCGCCACCTCCGTCCACGCAGCCATCCGCCCCGCCCTCCTCACTCGTCGGCGATCCGGACGGCACCGTAGCCCCGAGGTGCGACAGGGCCGGTTCAGGTCTGGCTGTCGACCACGAACTCCACCGTGTCGGCGCCGGGCGCATAGTCGTCGAAGGAGATCAGGCGGACATCGGCGGAGGCGCCCGCGGCGAGCGGCCCGCCGGAGGCCGAGGCGGTGCCGAGCTCCTCGCCGGCGGCGTCGAGGATGCGCACCGTCCACTGGGCGGTGGCGACGTCGCCGCCGGTGCTGGTGACCGTGGCGCTGACTTCGAAGTCTTCGAAGGAGTCCTCGCGGATCGTGACCTCACTGAATTCGAACTGGCCGGCGGTGAACGTGCCGTCGAGGAGGATGTCATCGGCGGCGGGCGGGGCGGTGGGGCTGGTCGGGGCGGTCGGCGTCTGGGTCACCGTCTCGGTGACGGTTTCGGTGACGGTTTCGGTGACGGTCTGGGTGACGGTCTCGACGGCGGTGACGGTTTCGGCCGGCATCGGTTCCGCGAGCTGCACGCGCTCTCCGAGGACGAAGCGGCCGATGCCCAGCCCGAGTAGGAAGCCCAGCAGACCGACGAGGATCGGCAGGAGCACGCGGCCCACGCCCGGGGAGGCCCCGGGTCGCGGGGCGGACGGCGGCGGCACCGCCCGGAAGGAACCGTCGGACATCGTCGTCCTCTCTGGCGGCGCTACTTCGCGGCGGAGGAGTGGCCGGGGAACAGCTTCAACGACGGGTCGATCAGATCACCGTAGCGGCCTTTGCGCATGGCGGTTGCCGAAGATCCGCGATACCTCGTGGGACGTGAGCACCTGGGCAGACATACCCCGACCTGGTCGGTGAGCTGGTGGCGCGCGGACGCCGCCCGCCCCGCCTGGCGTCGTCGGAACACCTGTTGAAATCGTTGAAGTTTGCGATGCCCGGTAGGATGCTTCTCAGGAGGCTGCCATGTCCGGTCTGATCGCACGGATCGCCGAGGAAGCCGAACGTGAACCGGAACGGGTGCTCCCGGTCCTCCACGCCCTGCTCGGCGAACCGGTCAAGATCACCGACGAGCTGCGTCCAACAGCGGCGCGGGTCGGCCAGAATCGTCGCCTCAGTGCGCTGAACGCGTTCAAGGCGGAGGCGCTCACGACCGCAGCGGTCGCCGAACACCTGGGCGTTGCCACACCCCAAGCGGTCCACCAGATGCGGGGCCGCGGCAAGCTGCTTGGTCGCACCATCGGCAACGTCACCTACCACCCTGCCTGGCAGTTCACCGACGCCGGACTGCGCGTGGAGCTCGGGGAGATCCTCAGGGCCATCACGGCGTTCACGACCGACGCAGTCGCCGCAGACCGGATCATGCGACTGCCCCGCGAAGAACTCGACGGTCGCTGTGTCGCCGAGGCGCTGGACGACCCAGAGCATGCCGACGACGCCTGGCGGATCCTCCACCGCCTCGGGGGCGGCTTCTGACCGGCGTCTTCTCGCTGCCCGACGCAGACCCGGGCCGGCGGCTCCTGAGCACGCTCACCGCGACCCTGTGGCGCTTCGACACCGCCGCATGTGACGCGTGGGACTGGACGCCGTTCGCGGTCCCGCGGTACCGGTTCGACTCCGCGGCGGGCCTGCATCGCGTCCGCTACGCCGCCACGACCGCGCACGGAGCCGCCCGCGAGCGGCACTGGGACACCGGCCTTTTCATCCCGTCCGATCACGCTGAGCACCACGTCGCGACCCTCAGCGGCCAGCTGACCGTCCTGGACCTGCGCCGCGAGGTGGTCCTCGACGCACTCGCCGTCGACGATCGGATCTCCACCAGCCGAGAGCAGACGGTGTGGGAGTCGGCCCAGGAACTCACCGACCGCACCGCCAGATGGTGGGGCGCCGAACTCCACGCGCTGGTCTACCGGCCGCGCACCACCCCTGAGACCTCTGTGAACGTGGCCTTCTACCACCATGCCGGGCTCGACTGCACCTCCGCGCCGCTTCACGCGTGCGCCGACCTGCTCGACGAACTGAAGTTGCGGGGCTTCACCATCGACTGGTAACCGCGGTTGGCACAGGGGGCACCGGAGCCCGACCGCACCGAGTTGCGGGTCCCAGCGGCGGCCTAGCCGGACGCGGTGGCGGTCTCGGCGGGCGGGCGCAGCGCCAGCTGGTCCAGCTCGTACTCCTGGTAGGAGCTCAGCACCCCGAGACCGCCGAGCAGGGTCACCCGTTCGAGCGCTCCGCCGGCACGCTCCTCCAGGTACGCCGCCGCGTCAGGATCGGCGAGGACGCTCCCGGCCGGCACGATCATCAGCGGCTGCCTCCGCGCGACGGCCAGCGGCCCGCCGGCCAGCGCGTCCGGGAAGTCGTCGCCCGTGGCGACCACCAGGCCGGTGCCCTCCAGCCCCGGCGCGTGGGACGACGTCCACTCGGTGACGGCGCGAGTGGTCCCGTAGCGGCTCGACCCCGCCAGGCGAGCCACCGCGATGCCGAGACGGCGGAGCTCGGCCACCGCTCCAGGGCCGATGCGGTCCCGACCCCCCACGATCACGACCTCCTCGACCCGCGCCCGCCGCAGGTACGCCCTGGTCGGGGCCGGCAGCGCGGCGCTACGCGACAGCAGCACCGGCTCGCCGAGCAGCCCCGCCGGGACCGCCGCGACCAGCGCGTCCGCGAAGCCGCCCTCGGAGGCCAGGAAGGCCCGTCGCGAGCGGGGGGCGACCCGGCGGGCGATCGCCGCCGCCGTCGCGGTCCGCTCGGCACCGGCCAGGCGGCGCACGGCGTAGCGCTCGTCAAGCGCCTTCTCGACCTCGCCGGCGACCGCGGCGAAACCGCCCAGGATCGTGACCGTCTCCGGTCGCAGCAGCGCCAGCGCGTCGATGGTGGCGGGCGGCAGCGCGTCACGCGCGGTCAGCAGCAGCGGGCCGCCGACCTCCGCGGCCAGCGCCCCGCCGGCCAAGGCGTCCGGGAACGCCTCCCCGCTCGCGACCAGCACCTCCGGCGCACCGTCGGGATACGCGGCCAGGGCGATCTCGGCGGCCGTCTCGGCCCGGCCGGCGCCCGCGAGCCGCTCGGTCGACGTGAAGCGGTAGTCGTGGAACACGAACAGGCCGTTGGCCACGGGGCGGATCGCGGCGTCGCAGCAGGGCAAATTGCGGAGGAGCCCGTCCACCACGAACTGGGAGGACCCGCCGCCGTCGAGCGAGAGGGCCTCGACGGCCCCAAGGGAGATCATCGTCGTGGCCAGCTCGGCGATGGTCAGTCCCGCCGAGTATCCCGGGCGGCGCCCGTCCGCGGTCAGCAGGACGGTCTCGCCGCCGGACGTGACGCCGATGGCCGATCGCGGAGCCCGGACCAGTGAGTGCACGTCGGGGGCGAACCCCTCGTCCTCCCAGTCGGCGGGGTCGGTCGGGACCGCGTCCTTGACGATCAGCGGCCCCGCCGCCAAGCCGTGCACGACCTGCGCCCAGGCCGGGAGGCGGTCCTGGTCGACCGGAAGCAGCGTGACGTCCAGCTCGACGGTGGCGCCCACGCCGGTGGTCGCGAGGCCGTCGGCCGCGCGGCCGTAGGCGAGCAGGGTGACCCCGCCCGCCGGGATCGGCACCTCCCGCCCGGTCGCGTCGGCCACCTCGGCCACCACGCCGGTTGCCCGTCCCGACGCGGGCAGGGTCACGTCGCCGAGGGTGTACGCCCGCACCGGTGCGGACGCCCCGGCGGCGAGCACCGCCGGGCCCAGGCGCGGCGTGTAGACGAGCAGCGCATCCTCCCCGTCGCCCCCTGGGGCCGGCCCCGGCCGCAGACCGCGGTTGACGCCGGCGACCGGCAGGCGCAGGCCGTCGCCGAGCACGACGCTCACCCGCGTGCTCACGCGGTCCATGACGACGCCCCCGCCGCCGAAGGCGGCGGTGCCCCTGGGACCGCGACCCTGGGTCTCGGACTCCGACACCAGCTCGCCGTCGACCGCCCAGTAACCATTGGGCTCCCCGACGGGGCTCGCCAGCCAGAAGCCGCCGTTGACGCCGGCGACGGCGCCCTCGCCGTACAGCCGCCGCCCCATCTCGGGAACCGTCTCCAGCCCCGGCACGCGCCCCTGCGCCAGGACCGGGCGCAGTTCGAGCGACGGGTCGTCACTGCGGAAGTGCAGGACGTTCACCACGACCGGCGACCCGTCGGACAGGCGCACCGTGCGCTGGTCGCGGTACAGCCCCGGCCAGACCGGCGCGCCGCCCAGCGTCCCCAGGGCCGGCTGGGCGGCGCTCGGCGGGGCGGCGGGCACCGGCGCCGCGACCAGGGCCGCGAGCACGGACAGGAGCACCACCATCGAACGTCGCACCGCGTGACCCCCGTCGATCAGGAGCGGTGCACGCTACCCTCCCGCGGCCCGCAGCGGACTCCGATCGCGACGGGCCGGTAGGGTCTGGGCAGGGAGGCGCTCATGGACGTCTATGACGCGCTGGCCCGCGCCCGGGGGCGCGGCCAGCAGGTGGTGCTCGTCACCGTTCTCGCCGTGGAGGGCGATGCGCCGTCGCACGCGGGCGCGAAGCTGGTCGTGGGCGTGGACGGCGTGCTGGCCGGCACGCTCGGGTGCTCGGAGTTCGACACCGCGGGGGTCGACCTGGCCGACGAGGCCCTGTCGGCGTCGGCGCCGCTCCGCCGGCGGCTGGAGTTCCCCGGCCACGGGCGGCAGCGGTCCCTGGAGCTGTTCGCCGAGGTGCACGTGCCGGAACCGGCGGTGATCGTCCTTGGCGCCAACCCGGTCGGCCGCGCCGTGGCCGACCTCGCCAGAGCCGTCGGCCGCCGGGTCGTGCTGGTCGCCCCCGGCGGAGAGACGGCGGTCGCCCCCGGCGTCGAGGTCAAGGCCGACGACCCGCCCCGGTATCTGCTCGCGGCGCCCCCCGGTCCCCACGATGCGGTCGTGCTCTCAGACCACGACGCCCCCTACGTCGACGAGGTGCTGCGGGTGGCGCTGGCCAGCGAGGCCTTCTTCGTCGGCATGCTCGGCAGCCGCCGGCACGCCCCCGAGGTCGTCAGGCGGCTGCGTGATGCCGGGACGCCCGCGGCGCACCTCGCGCGACTGCACTCCCCGTGCGGGCTGGACATCGGCAGCCGCACGCCGCAGGAGATCGGGCTGTCGATCGTCGCCGAGATCGTCGCGACGGAACGCGGCCGCCTGGGCGGCTCGATGCGGATGGGGGCATCGGCGTGACGGGCCTCGTCCCCGACCCGCGGGTCGACGCACTGCGCGTCGGGACGCCACCGGGCTGGGTCGACGTCGCGCTCGCCGACCTGCCCGCGACGATGAGCGACCACGCGCACGCGGAGAAGAAGGCGGCCCTCTCGGCCCTGTCGCTGCTCAACCGCGAGCCCGCGCGCACCGACCTCGTCGCCCGGATGGCGAAGCTCGCCCGGGAGGAGCTCCGCCACCTCGACCAGGTCCTCGGCCACCTGCGGGCCCGCGGCTGGCCGCTGGCGGCGGACCGTCCCGACCGCTACGCCGGCGCCCTGTTGCGGCACCGCCGCGCCGGCGGGTCCGGCGGGCTCGTCGACCGGCTGCTCTGCGCCGCGCTCATCGAGGCCCGATCGTGGGAGCGGCTCAGCCTGCTCGGCGACGCCCTGGCCGACGATCCGCTCGGGGCCTTCTACACCGAGCTCGCCCGCTCCGAGGCCGGTCACTACCGGCTGTTCGTCGACCTCGCCGAGGTCGAGTGCCCGGGCGAGGACGTCGCCGGCCGGCTGACCGAGCTCGCCGTCGAGGAGGCCGGCATCGTCGAGGCGCTGCCCCACGAGCCGCGCATCCACTGATGCGCATGACCCGGCGGTGGACGAGCGGGGTGGCCGTGCGGTCGCCGGTGACCGGCCGTGGTTGAGGGCTTTTCCCCGGCGGACCCGTCCAGGGCCGGGCTCTTCCTCGACTTCGACGGCACGCTCGCACCGATCGTCGCGAACCCGGCGGACTCGGCGATGACACCGGACCTGGCACCGGTGCTCTCCGACCTCGCCGAGCGGCTGGGGCTCCTCGCGGTCGTCAGCGGCCGCCCGGCGGCGTTCCTCGCCGCGCGCGCCGGCGTGCGCGGCGTGCGCCTGCTCGGGTTGTACGGACTGCAGGAGTACGTCGACGGGACCGTGCGGGCCCGGCCGGAAGCGGCGGCGTGGGAAGCGGCGGTCGACGATGCCCGCGACCTGCTTGCGGCGCGACTGGCCGGCCTGCGCGGCGTGACGCTTGAGGACAAGGGGCTCGCCGTCGCCGTGCACTGGCGCAACGCCGAGGACCGCGGCAGCGCCGGACGCGCCGTCGAACGGCTCGTGCGTGACGTCGCCGCCGCCACCGGCCTGGCACGTGAGCCCGGCAAGCTCGTTGAGGAGCTGCGGCCGCCGGTGGCCTGGGACAAGGGGGCGGGGGTCAGCGCGCTGACCCGTGAGCTCGGCCTGGAGACCGTCGCCTACGTCGGGGACGACCGCGGCGACCTGGCCGCGTTCGCGGCGGTCCGCCGGCTGGGCGGCCTCGCCGTGGCGGTCGACGCCGGGGACGAGACCCCGGCGGAGGTTCTCGAGGCGGCGGACCTGCTGCTCCACGGGACCGAGGGCGTGGCGGTCTGGCTCACCGACCTGCGGGACGCCCTCGCGTGAGGGTCCTCACGGACGGCGGGGACGGCCCCGGACCGCCGAGCGCAGAGCGGAGCGCTGCGCGTCGAACCACTCGGCCGGCGCCCCGCGCCGCGCGGCGGCGCGCAGCCTTCCGGCCCGCGCCGCCCGCTCGTCGGGGTCCATCGTCAGGGCGCGGTGGAGCGCCGCGGCCTGAGCCTCGACGTCGTAGGGGTTCACGAGCAGCGCGCCCTCGTCGAGCATGGCGGCGGCGCCCGCAGCGCGCGACAGGACCACGACGCCGTCGTTGCGGTTGAGGACCGGCCCCTCCTTCGCGACGAGATTGGTCCCGTCCATCACCGGATTGGTGAGCAGCACGTCGCTGCGCTGCAGCGCGGCCACGGCCCGCGGGTAGTCGTCGCCGACGTAGAGCTCGACGGCGTCGTCGCCGAAACGCTCCCGGAGACGGTCGGCCTCCTGCCGGCAGGCGTCCAGGTAGGCCCGGTACTCGGCGACGTCCTGGCGCGAGGGGTTGAGGTGGGCGTAGTGCCAGACCCGGCCGCGGAGCTCGGGGTGGCGATCGAGCAGCAGGCCGTACGCGCGCAGTCCCCGGAGGATGTTCTTCGACAGGTCGGTGCGGTCCACCCTCAGGATCAGCTGCCGCTCGCCGAGTTCGTCGTCGAGCGCCGCGCCGGCCGCGACCGCCTCCTCCGAGCGCGCGGAGGCCTCGAGGTCGTCGAGGTCGACACCGAGGACGAAGTCCGCGATCACGGTCCGCCGGCCGTCGAGCACGACGCCGTCGGTGTCGGGGCGGGCGCCGACGACCTCGACCGCGCACCTGCGGAACGCGTCGCGCCACATCGGCGAGGACACGGCGACGACGTCGGCGGCGAGCAGCCCGCGGAGCACCTCCTCGGCGACCGTGTCAGGGAGCCGGCGGAGGTAGGACGGCTCGACCCACGGGGTGTGGAGGTAGTGCAGGATCGGGACCTCCGGAAGGGTCTCACGGACGACCGGACCGGCGCAGCAGAGGTGGTAGTCCTGCAGGTACACCTCGGCGTCGGAGTCGCTCGCGGCGTCGACGACGGCGCGGGCGATCTGGGAGTTGACGCCGACGTAGGCCTCCCAGGCGTCCCGCCACCCCTCGCCGCTCGGCTCGTACGGGTCGCCCCACAGCTGGTGGAGCGTGAACCACAGCAGCCGGTTCGCGACCTCGTTGTAGTAGGGGTCGTAGCGCTCACCCGCGTCGAGCAGGCGCAGACGGAACCCAAACCCGTCGGCGTCGACCTCGAACGGCTCGCCCTGGTGGCTCGACGCCACCTCGCGGTCGGTCTCCGACAGCGCGACGGAGACCCACGTGCCGGGTTCGGACTGCAGCGCCCCTCCGAGAGCGGTGACGAGGCCGCCGAAGCCGCGGCGGGGTTCGGGACCCCCGTCGTCCGTGCGCTTCCAGCTGACCGGTCCGCGGTTGCTGGCGACGATCAGCCGCTGTGCCATGGCCCGCCTCCTACCCGAGCAAGCGCCAGCTCCACCGCCGCCATGACAGCGGCGTCGGGCGGGGGCGGGTCGAGCAGCTCGTCCAACCCGACGGCGCGGCGCGCGACGTCGGCGTCCGTCGGATCCGCGCCGAGCGCGTCGAGCAGGATGCCCGGACGCCAGCGGCGGAGGAGCCCGCACTGCACGAGGGCCCCGTGACGCCGGCGCCGTTGGGCGAGCCCGACGAGCTTGCGGCCGCCGGCGAGCACCTCGCCCCTCCCGAGCGTCGCATAGCAGACCGCGGCGAGGAGCCGGTCACGGTCGCTGCCCCGCCGGCGGGCGGTCGACGGGCCCCGATGGACGGTGATCCCGGGAACGCCCAGCAACCCGAGCGCGTCGGCCCACGCCGCACCGACCCGCTCGAAGACCGCGCCGATATCGCCGTCGAGGAGCGGGTGGCCGGCGGGCAGGGCGACGTCGAGCGAGAGCAGGTCGCGGTCGAGCAGCACCGCGCCGCCGCCGGAGTGGCGGGTGAGGACCGGGAGGGGCTGCTCGCCGCCGCCCGCGGAAGCGGCGGCCTGGCCGCGGCCCAGGATCACGGCCGGCGAGCTGGCGCGGTACCACCGCAGGGCGGGGACCGGCTCGTCGGCGAGCGCATCGAGCAGGCGCAGGCTGCCGTCGAGGAGGGTGGCCGCGTCGGCTTCCTCCCAGGCCACGAGCCGCCAGGTCCCGCACGAGCCCGCCGACGGGTCGGACGCCACCGGGCACGCGGAGGTCACGGTCAGCCGACCTCCCTCACCATGCCGAACTTGTCCTCGTAGGAGGTCATGTTCGTGTTCAGCGCCCGCATGATCTTGCCCACCATCGTCGGGGCGATCTTCATCCGGCTCACCACCTCGGCCTGGACGGCGCCGCCCTCGCCGCCGGGCATCACCTGGCAGAAGTCGAGCGTGAACTCGTGCGCGGAGTGGCTGACGACGAGGAAGTTCGCGTACACGCCGTGCTTCAGCTGGTCGCCGACCTGGATCTTGATCTGCTGCTGCGGCTGGTCCCCCTGGGGGGAGGGCGTCCCGGCGTCGCTCATCGGGGTTCCTCTCGGTCGGCGTCCCGCAATCGTCGGTGTCCCGCAATCGTAGAGGCCCCCGGCGCGGGGTGGCCCGGTCGAGGCGGGGGAGTATCGTTGTGCGCTCCCGGGCGCTTAGCTCAGTCGGTGAGAGCGCTGCGCTTACAACGCAGAGGTCGGGGGTTCGATCCCCTCAGCGCCCACCGAACCGCCGCACCAGCCGCCCTTGCCTATGTCGACGGCCCGTCGGAGCCGGACCTTCGGCGCGCGGCGCTGACACGGGCTAACGGAGGGGCTAACGGCGAAGGGCGGGCAGGTCGCGGTCTTCGGCTGCTTGTGCGAGTCGGGCGTCGAACGACGCGACCCGCGCGCCTGCGTCCTCAGCGGTGAGCAGGACGCAGCAATCTGGCATCTTCAGCCGCGTCGTCGCGCGCAGTTGCGCGAGTCGGACGGCTGCGTCGGCGGGAAACGGCGGCGCCTCGACCTCGAGGTCGCGAAGGACCGACAGGACCAAATCGAGTCGGTTGTCCCGGACGGGCACGACCAGCACTTCCGCCAGCGTGAGCGGATTGGCCGCGAGGTCGTCGTCGATCTCGCGAGCAAGCAGCGTCTCTGCCGCTGCGTGCTGGCTGTCATCAGCGTCCAGGTAGGCGATCAGAACGCTCGCGTCGAGCACGATCACGCCGGCCACTCTTCGCGGAGCTGATCCAGGTAGCCGGGTCCGTAGGCGCCGGTGAGGATGCCGCTGTGTTCCCGAACGGCCGCGAGCCTGCGGCGCCGCCGTTCGTCGTGCGCCTGTTGTGCAGCGCGGTGACCTTCCAGCGCGAGGCGCACCAGCAACTGCGGACGGCTCACGCCCGGCCAGCGGGAGGCAGCGGCGTCCAGAGCGTTGGCGAGGTCGTCGGTCTCCGTCACGAGGTGGCGGGGGCGTGTGGTCGGCATTCGCGCAGTGTATCACTACTGCCCGAAGGTGAAACACCTGTGCCCACGGCCCGTCCGGTCACCCATCATCTACCGGTCTAGCTCGGTTGCGGCACCGGCGCCCGTCACTCGGCGCTGGAGTCGTCCACACCCCCTCGTCGTCGTATGCCCTCGTCGGACAGCGCCGAGCTGCTCCAGCTCGCCGACC
>Ga0136630_1001042_pt1 | contig 11161 bp, 14 predicted proteins | sample AntDrymUQ5682106_2_FD_105496 | JGI IMG/M metagenome (GOLD analysis project Ga0136630, IMG submission 105496) | Polar desert sand microbial communities from Dry Valleys, Antarctica - metaG UQ568 (21.06) | ecosystem: Environmental > Terrestrial > Soil > Desert | place: Antarctica: Dry Valley...
GCCTGCTGGTGCTCAACGGCGACGTTCTCACCGACATGGACCTCACCGCCCAGCTGGCCCAGCACCAGAGCTCCGGCGCGCGCGTGACGCTGGCGCTGTTCGGTGTGGAGGACACGGCCAGCTACGGCGTGGTGCCCACCGACGGCCAGGGCAGGGTCGAGGCCTTCCTGGAGAAGTCCGCCGGCCCGGCGCCCACCAATCGCATCAATGCGGGCGCCTACGTCGTGGAGCGCGAGGTGATCGAGGCTTTGATCCCGGGCGGCCACGCCGTGTCGTTCGAGCGCGAGGTGTTCCCCGAGCTGGTGGGCGACGGGCTGTACGGCTATGCGGCCGAGGGCTACTGGATCGACATCGGGACCCCCGAGCGCTACCTCGAGGCCACACATGACCTGCTTGCCGGCCGGGTGGAGTCCACACTTCCAACCCGCGACGTGACCGGTTCCTTGATCGGCGAGGGGTGCCTGGTGAGTGGCGCGCACGTGGGGCCCCAGACCGTGCTCGGCGCGGGCTGCTCCGTGGGCACCGACTCGACGGTGGAACGGTCCGTGTTGCACGACCGTGTGGTGGTGGGCTCCGACTGCCTGGTGCGCGACGCGGTGCTGGCCGAGCGCGTGCGCTTGGAGGATGGCGCGCGCGTGGAGCCGGGGGCGATGCTCGGCGCCGGCGCGCGCGTGGGTGCGGGCGCCGTCGTGGAGGCCGACGCCCGCGTTGAGCCCGACGTCGTTGTACAGGTCGGCCAACCGGCGCCATGAGAGAAGACATCCTCGCCCAGCCTCAGCAGATCCCAGACGCGCTGTGGCGCTGCGAGGCCGCCCGTGTGCCCTCGGCGGATCTCGCCGGAGGGCTGACCGTTTGCGGCGTGGGTGGCTCGGCGGTGGGCTCGGACCTGGCGGCAGCGGCCATCGGACGCCGCGCCACGCGACCGTTGCGCACCGTGCGCGCCTATGCCCCCGACCCGTGGCTCACGCCGGACACGCTCGTGCTGTGCTCGAGCTACTCGGGCAACACCGAGGAGACACTCGCGTGCTTCGAGGCCGCCGGCGAGGCCGGTGCGCCGCGCGTGGCGCTCACCACGGGTGGCAAGCTCGCGGAGCGCGCCCGGGAGGAGGGGGTGCCGGTGATCGGCGTGCCGTCGGGCATGCGGCCGCGGGCATCGGTGATCTACATGACGATCGGGGTGCTGGAGTGCGCCGCCGCGTGCGGCGCCGCGCCCTCGCTCCGGGAGGAGGTGGAGGGCGCAGCGGAGGTGCTGTCCGGGCTGGCCTCGGACCCCGCCGAGGCGGCGGAGATCGCGGCGGTACTCGAGGGAACGCTGCCGGTCGTGCACGGCGCCGAGTCCACCGCGCCGGTGGCGCGGCGCTGGAAGGGCCAGCTGAACGAGAACGCCGAGATGGCCGCATTCGCGAGCGAGCTGCCAGAGGCCAACCACAACGAGATCGAGGGCTGGGCGCGCGGGCGCGACGTGGCGCCGCTGGCGGCGGTGCTCCTACGGTCGCCGGGCCAGCACGAGCGCGTGCAGCGGCGGATCGGCCTGACGGCCCAGGTGCTCGGCAGGCTGGGCGCCCCCGTGGTCCAGGTGCAGGCGCGTGGCGACACCGCAGTGGCGCAGGTGCTGTCCCTGGTGATGCTGGGCGATCTCATGAGCGTCGACCTCGCCGACCGCACCGGCGTGGACGCCGCCGCGATGGAGGCGATCGAGGGCTTCAAACGAGAGCTGGGCTAGCGGTCGGGTCGCGCCGGGTCGACGCGTGGCTTCCATCCGGCATCAACGTCGGAGCTCGACTCGCCCGATGATCCGGGAAAGGCCGCTGCAGATAGCCGGGCACTCGGTCCTCGCGGATGGTGTTCAGCGTGGCGAGAAGGTCAGATCCAGGAGACCCGCCGTCCTCTCGGCCCACGGTAAGGGCTACCTGCCTGGAGTCAGGGCGTCTCGCACGAGGCCGGCCAAGACCGCGAGGTCTGAGATGGGTATGGCGAGGTCCCGGTTGCTCGGGTCCATTGACAGCCGCAGCACGAGACCCTGGACCATCGAACGGAGCAGTTGCTCGGAGGGGCGCAGGTCATCGTCGCCGGCGTCGATCGATCGACGGTTCCGGTCGACGCTGCGCCCGCAGACGGCGAACCTGGCAAGCAGTACGCGGGCGCGGGCCTCACCCTCCGTCCCGAGCACGTCGCCGGCATCGTTCAGGCTGCTGAAGAAGGTGGCACCTTCCGAGGTCACCTGGAACAGGCCGGTGACGGGATCGGCCGCCGTTTCGGCTTCCCCGCTCTGCGCCACCGCCCCAGCGTCCCAATTGCCTCCGGCAAGCACCTCGAGTCTTGCGATCGCCTGATCGACCGAAAGCAGCGTGTGCTGGGCACCCTCCGGCCCGAGGAGGGCCAGCACGAGCGAATCCTGCACCGCGCCGAGAAGGTCGATCACAGCCCCGGACTCAAGGTCGGCAACGACTCGCGGCTCCGTGGCGCCGGCACGCTCAGCGTCTCTCCAGCCGACCGCGATGCTCTCCACCATCGAGCCGGCCGATCGACGCGCATCGTCGTCGAGCTCCCCGGCAGCGGGGTCGAGAGTTATGTACTCCACGGTGGCGTCGGCGGTAAAGCCCGCCAGGCGAGCGCTTGCCTTGACCGCGCCGTCGACGAAGGCCTGGGCCTCGGCGGAGAGGGGGTTACGGGCCACCCGGCATCTCCGGCAGCCCTGCGATCGACTGCAGCTGCTCGGGGGTAACCCTGATGTTGCCAGCTCCCATGTGGATCCTCCCGTCGAAGGTTGGACTCCGATTGTGCCCTCTTGCGGGCGCAAAGCAAACCCGTTCTGGACACATCGCCGGGACCTCGGCAGGATGACAGCGGTGGGTAGTGTTAGTCCGCTTCGTCGTCCCACCATCGATGCCAGTAGGACAGGCCGTCTCGCGGCGGTTCCAGCCGCTCCCATTCGAAAGCGTCCAGGCTCCGGCTCTCCGGGTGTCGCTGCCGAAAACGCTTGAGGTAAGACGGTGCGTCGGGGCCTGCGAGCTCCGCAGCGCGGTCGAACAGATCCTCTGGATCGACCGCCAGCAACTCCGCGCTGTCGTGGAGAGGAGCAATCTTGATCAGGACCTCACGCGGATCTTCAGCCTCGCACTGCGCCGCGAGCATCGTCGCGGTGACGCCCTTCAGCAGCGCCGCAGGTGACTGGTCCCGAAGCGCCGTCGAGGCCATGCGCACGCCGTAGTCCTCGAGGGCTACGGCCGCGGTCAGACCGATGGCCTGGCGAAAGGCCGCCCTGAATGCCTCATCGCCGCTGATATAGCGGTCCACCAGCCAATCCAGCTGCTCGTCGAGGGGGTCGATCAGAGGCCGCTTCGGATACCCGACGAGCCTCCCATCCTCGAGCGCCCGTAGCTGGTCCGTGACCTCGGGGGGCAATCCGCTCACGGTTCCTGCCAGATCGTTTGAGCTCATCCAGATTGGGTCCACCTGAGCGCTGAGATGTTCGCGAAGCGGGTTTTCAAGGGCCACCACATCAAGTTGTTGACCTGCCGGCAACCGGGCACAGATGGCCGCTGCCACCGTTGGGGCTGCGGCCTCCGGCGCGAGCTCCAGCCCGACGGTGTACGAGCGTCGTCCGGTGGCGATCGTGCTCTCGAGCGGGTAGGCGCGCACGACATCGGTGCAGCCCTCAAGCGCCCGACGCACACCTTCGATCAGCCCGGAGGGAAACCCGGTTGACGGCCGCAACTCGTATCCCGCATCTCCGCGAACGGCCATGCTCGTTAGCCCGGATCCCGGGTCGACCGCGTGTACGTCGAACCCCTCGGTGTCCGCGAGCGCTCTGACCTCCGCGGTGTTCAGCTCGCCCCCGAACGGACCCGCCGGATTCAACGCGAGACACTGGGCGCCGCTTTCAACCGCTACCGCCGCGAGGTCTGGCCCACGCACGGCTGCCCATCGGATCGGGCCCTCGGCCCAGCTGCGTAGCGCGTCCGCGTCGGTGAACGCGAACACGAACACTCGGCCATCAGGTAGCCGCGCCGCACGGGCTTCTGGCTCGGCGCCTTGGCCATAACGGATCGGGACGATCACCGCACCCTCGCTGAGCGCCTCGTAGATCCTGTCCCTTGGATCCATGGTCGCTGAGGGGCTCGACCAGTTCGGCGGCCTGCCGGCGCTGTTCTTCGGAAAGGAGCAGGATGTCTGTCGGCTGGTCAGACGGGAGACATTGCCGCAGCCCTTCGAACGCCTCCGAGGCAACGACGTCAGGATCGGCACCTTCGTCGATGACGATTCCCAGCACGAGGTGCCTCTTGGCCGGACCGGTTTCGGCCTCCAGTGGGTAAACGGCCTCGAGTCCCGAAACCTGATTTGTGACAGTCGCCAGCTTCATCGCGATGCCGGGGTCGAGTGGGTGCCGCGGCACCCGCAGCGCGTCGAAGTCGGGCCGACGGGAGCGACGGCTCAAGCGCGCAAGCTCTTCGCGATCCATCATCCCGGCCAGCGGCCCGGCGGGGTTGGTGAGCAGCCGTTGTCCTCCGGCGGCCAACGCGTAGTCCACGAGCTCGCGGCCTGGTATCTCCATCCACACAGGATGGTCGGCATTCCACGCACCGGCGGCCTGGCCGTCCGTGAAGCACAAGAAGTCCCAGTTCCCGTCATCGCGACGAAACGCCGCCGGGCGGGCTGCCCCGTTGTCGTCACGGAGGGCAGGCACCACGAGCGTCGCGTCGAGCAGGGCTTCGCCGACAGCCGCCGCCCGCCTCGGGTCGTCTTCCGCAGCTGCCCGCTTCATGGTCTCGAGCAGGCTGGCATTGGAAGATGCACCGCTCACCATGTCTCGAGCGCAGCCTCCGCTGCTTCGAGTGAATCGTAGACTTCGCCGATAGCCGCGCGCGAGACATCGTCCGGCCTCACCGGTGAGCTCGGTAGTCGATCGGATACCCAGATGTCGACGATGAGAGGAATCGGGGAGAGAGGATCGATCGCGTCGTTTGCGTACCGGGGTGCCAGGATGACATGGCTCTCACCTTGCGGTCCTGGACTATCGAGTTCCGCCCAGTAGCCGCGAACTCCGGCACGCTTGATGGCCACCGGCCCTAGGGCAACTGCGCGGGGGCTTGCCCAGCCTCCGTTTTCAGTCGAGGCCAGCCAGAGGGGGGCCTGTCCGATGATCGCTCAGGGCTCAGGATTTACCCCCTCCACCTTGAGTACTTCGAGCTGCCGGTTGGGGGATCGGGGACCAGTACCTCCGGGGCCCCGCCGGGATTGCCATCGAGCGGTGCCGCTGGTCGTACGACGATGCCCGCTGGATCGACGACGCGTGCCTCCGTGAGGAAGCGGAACGGATTCTCGTCTGGCAACCCGAGCTCCGCTCGGGGGTTCGCCAATGTGTCGAGCGGGTTGTAGTGGGTCCAAAATCTCCCGTCTGGACGCGACCCACGCGGTATCGCGTTGCCGCTGGCGTAGAGCCACGTCCGAGATCGACCTCATGCCCGCGAGGGCGCGGCGCACGGCGCGCGCGTGGAGCCGGGCGCGATGATCGGTGCCGGCGCGCGCGGGTGGGCGCGGGCGCGGTTGTCGAGGCCGACGCCCGCGTGGCGCCCGACGCCGTGGTGCAGGCGGGCGAGCAGGTGTCGTGAGAGACGACATCCTCGCTCAGCCGCAGCAGATCCCCGACGCGCTGTGGCGCTGCGAGGCCGCCCGCGTGCTGTCCGAGACCTTGCGGGCGGCCTGGTCGTGTGCGGCATGGGGGATCGGCGATGGGATCGGATCTCGCCGCGGCGGCGATCGGGCGGCGCGCCACGCGCCCGCTGCGCACCGTGCGCGGCTACGCGACGGATCCGTGGCTCAGTGCCGACACGCTCGTGCTGTGCTCCAGCTACTCGGGCAACACCGAGGAGGCGCTGGCGTGCTTCGAGGCCGGTGCGCGGCGCGTGGCGCTGACCACGCGGCGTCGACGCCACCGCCATGGGGGCGATTGAGGGCTTCAAGCGAGAGCTGGGCTAGCTTGAGCTCCAGATCGGATCGACTCGACCTTCGATCTGCTGTGCCATAGCGGTATCGAGGGGAAGCACGTCGAGCTGCTCGTCCGCCGGCAGGTGCGCTCCGATCTCCCGTGCCACCTCTGCCACGCTCGCATCGGGATCGACGAGCAGTCCCAGCGTGCGAGACCGTTTACCCCCGATCGTGGCCTCGAGCGGAAACGCGGACCGAACGCCTGGTGCTGCCGACAGGGCTTGCTGGACCGCCGCAAGTAGGGCCGGCGAGAACTCGGCGGACGGGTCGAGCTGAACCTGGGAGACATCACTCACCTCAAGGCTCGCCATTCCGGTGCTCGGATCGACGTCGTGTACGTCGAGTCCGGCCGACTCCGCCAGGGTTCTGAGCTCAGCTGCATTCAACTCGCCGCCAAACGGGCCCGCCGGGTTCAGCACGACGCTGTCGACGCCGTTTTCCGCGGCGAAGGGTGCAAGGTCGCGCCCGCGCATGCTTCCCCAGCGGACGGGCTCCTTGGCCCAGGCACCCAGGGCTTCCGAGTCGGTGAAGGCGAGGATGACCACGCGTCCCTCCTCCGTGCTTACCGCTCGCACCCTGGGTGGCTCCTCGTCCCCGTCAAGTATCGGAACGATCAGGGCGCTGTCGCCGAACGCGTCGTAGATCGCTCGCCTGGGGTTGGCGTCTCCGTGCTGCGAGGCTGCTCGCATGGCTGCGAGCAGCTTGGGATTCGAGGGGGGCTGCGGCGAGCCCTCCAACGCGTCGTCGCGTGTCACGCGATCATGCCCCCCGGGCGGCCGCCGGACGAATGTCGTCGGCGGCCGCTTCGGCCTCAGAGTGGTATATCTCGCCGACGCCGACCAGGGTGAGCGACCAGGACGGAACCGACTCGCCGGGACGAAGGCCGCCCGGCGCGGAGTACACGTTGACGATGATCGGCCGCTGCGGAGCCGGGCTCATGTCCTCGTCGCGCTCATAGCGCGGCCGTATCAACACGTGCTCGCCTGACGGGCTCGGTGGTTCCGTTCGGGCGAGGGAGAGGCTCTCCCCGCCGGTGGTTGTGACCTGCCCCAGGAGGTGGGCGGCTCGGGGTCGCGCCCAAGCCGTGAGCTCCTGCGAGCTGAGCCAGAACGCGGGCTTTTCCTCAGGGCTCGGGATTGACCCCATAGATGCCTTTCAGTTCGATCTGGTTCTCGGGATCCGGGATCAGCAACTCCGAAGCCCCGCCAGGGTTCCCGTCGAGCGGCAAGGCCGATCGGCGGGTGACGCCGGTGGGGTCGCGCAACTCGCCGACGCTCAGGAAGCGAGCTGGGTTGCCGTCAGGCCCCGTCGGCAACCCCAACGCGCCGCGAGGATCCGCCAGGCCTTGGAAGGGGTCGACGTCGGTCCAGGAGTGGCCCCACGGACCGGAGCCGGTTGGAATGGAGCTGCCATCGGCCGACTCGCCCTCGAGCAGCCTGAGGTGCTCCCAGCGGATGACGCGATCAATATCGCGAGCGAGCTGAGCCAGTGTGATCTCGTACCTCGCTGTCGCCTCTCCCTCGGTCGCGTAGATCTCTCCCACGCGTCATTCGCGCGTCCAGAAGGGACGGGTCCTGTTCAGGAGGTAATCCGTGAACGCGTCCGGCTCCTTTCGATCGACCGCGATGGCGTCGAACCCGCAGTGCCCCTCGCCCTCGAGCCGGGCGATCATCAGAGGGAGCACGCTGTCGGGGTCGATTCCTGGGGCTAATTCCAGGCCGATCAGGGGGTGTGGAGAGGCTTCGTCGACTTTGACCATGGCCCGCCACGCGGCCAGCACCTCGGGATGTTCGGCGGCGAACGCTGCAGTCGCTTCGAGGAGTCCCGTGGGCTCGCGTGCCGGCTCTCCCGATTGCGAACTGGCCGCTAAATATCGTCATTCATCCGTCTGGGTCGGCTTCCGCCCGGGGCCGCCGGGTCGTCCGCCGGCCAGACTCGATGGCCCGTTACCTCGACCACCTCGAGCTGCGCCGCACTCAGTTCGACGACGTCGAGCATGGAGTCCGGCGGGAGCGCCGGGCGAAGCGCCTGGGAGATACGAGGCAGCACTTCTGCGGCGCTAGCCGCGCCATCGCGTAGGCGCAGGCCAAGAAAGAGGTGCCGGGGACCGCGACCCAGCTCACCCTCGAACGAGTGCGCCGACTCGACTGCGGGCTCTTGGGCGAACGCTGTGCGGGCTGCGACCAGGAGCTCATCAGAGGGCGGCGCTTGCAGCGCGAAGACTCGGAGCGTCCCCTCTGCCCTGAACGCCCCGTCGTCGCCGCCGCCGGGCAGCAGCCCCTCTTGGAGCAGCTCGAGGTCCCGGCGGTTCAGCCGGCCCCCTACGGATGAGCCCGCGTCGACGACGAGTTCACCTGTGGGGTCCTCGAGTGCGGCTTCAGCGAGTGCGGGGACCGCCATCTCCACGAACGTTGCTCCCTCCGGGATCGCTCGGCGCAGCGCGTGCTCGGACGTGAACCCGTGGAAGGCCGTGGTGCCCTTTGCGTCGGTTGCCACCGCGATCTCTACGCCCCGATCGTCTGCCCGGCGGATAGGGACGAGCAGATGGCTGCGGACGAGAGAGCGAAACAGATCGGCCATCGTCCGCTCGCTGCGATCGTCCCTTACCGCGATCATCGCGCGCTGGAGTTCGTCCTCCGATGCGGTCGTCACGACGCGTACTCTCGTCCTCTGCCCAGCGATTCGGCCATCCGCTCAGCCGCCGCGCGGCTCTCGACGAGCGTTCCGCGGCTGACCAGCCGCAGATCCTCAGCAGCAAACACGGAAGGCAGCTCGTTGGGCTCGTCTCGTATCAGCAGGAGGTGCACGTGCACCGGTAACGTCGGGAGAGGGTCGATGGTGTCGCCCACGTAGGCGGAGGCGACGACGATCCGCTCGATGTCCGTGCCCCCGAGTCCGAAGCCCTGACCGATTGCGGGCGGATCGATTCCCAGGACCAGCAACCGGTCGTGCGGTGGTGGTCCATCCACACTTGCGAGCAGCCGACAGCTTCGGGGTTCAGCCCAGAACGGGTCCTCGCCCGAGGTCAGCCAGCACACTGGCCGCGAGGACCTCGAGGGATCAGTCACGATCTCAGAAATCGGGGTTCACGCCTTCGACTCTTTCCGGCGTGACGTGCAGATGTGCGTCCGGGATGAGGTACTCAGCACCGCCTCCGCGCGCGAAGTACCCGTCGGGCCCGTCCCATGGCAGGGCGCGCCGGATCTCGGCCACGCTCGCCGGGTCGTCGAGCGTGGCGATGATCCGGTACCTGCCGCCGTTGAACTCGGGAAGCCCGAGGTCATCGCGCGGATTGCTCATCGAGTCGATCCGTTCGGGGGTCCATGAGGTTCCGAAAGGCTGCGACCCTCTCTGGTCACCGAGCCCGGTTGGGATCTCGCCGTAGGTGCGCTCGACCCTCATGCCAGCTTCGGGCACCGGTACGCCGGCGGCGCCGGCTTGCCTCTTGAGTTCGTCGAGGTGCTCAGCTCTCGCGGCACTCGGTCCGCCGGCCTCCACCCTGTCTGAGGCGCGAGCCGCGTCCCCCACGCGGTCGGCGTCTCGAGCGGCGTCCGCGGTGTCCCCGAGAGCGTCCGCGGTGCGCAACCCGCGGGTGGCAGCGGTCCCCACTCCGGCGGTGCCGACGGCAAGCACCGCGTCCGGCCCGAAGCCTCCGACCCATTCGCCGTAGCGGCCCGCGGCGAGGTCCTCCCAGTTCACGACCGCCTTGCCGAACTCGCCGGGGTTCTGCCAGGCGAATTCGGCGGCGCGGCCGGTGTCGGCCCACTGCCTGTCGAAGGAATCGCGATCCAGGAGCGCGTTGGTGGGCGACATCCGGTAGAGCATCAGGCCGCCCTCGCCGATGCCGACCACGCCTTCGCCGAACCCCTTGGCCACCCCAACGGCCTGGTCGCCGAGCCATCCCGGGGCCTTCTCGTACCAGGCCCTGTCGTCCTCCGGCTCTTCGGCCGCGGCCTTCGCCATCGAGGACGCCCAGCGTGGGTCGCGGGCGAAGGGCGATACGGGGCCGGCGAAGATCGTGCCGGCATAGGCCGAGGGCGAGGCTGCGCCGTTGGGCAGCTGCACGTCCGGGAGGCGGCCGGCGGCGGCGCGTACCGTGCTGGCGGCGTCCTGCTCGGCTTCGACGAGCTGTTCGCGTTCGCGTTTGGCGTCCTCGCGCAGCTCGCGTATCTCCTCACGCTCGCGGTCGATCTGCTTCTGCGCGGCATCGATGTCGCCTTGCGCGTCATCGGCGTCGCGGCCCGCCTGCGCGGACTCGGCCATGCTGAACGGCTCGGACATGCCGGCGCTGAACGAGGCGGCGCTCATCCGCTGCTGGGCCCCCGCGAGCCGGCCCTTTGCCTCCTCGAGCTGCTGCTTGGCTCGCTCGAGGCGAGCCGCCGCCATGTCCTCCTGCTCGCGCAGCTGGCGGATCTTCGCGCGGGCGTCCTCCAGCGCGGCCTCGTAGCGCTTTACTGCCGCCCGTGCCGCCGTCAGCGCCTGGTCGACGGCGACCATCGCGAGCCCGTAGCTCGCTGCGCGGCCGTCGAAGCTGATGCTGGCGCGGCCCTCCCATCCGCTCACGGTGGAACTCGCGCGGGCGACGACCCCGCCACCCCGCTCGAACCCGCCGGCCACCCGCTGGAGCGACGTGCCCGCTTCAGCGACCGCTCCCGGGGAGCCGTCGGGCAGCTCGATGAGTGCTGCGTCGCTCAACCGCCGCCCCCTCCGCGGAACTGGGAGCCGTCCGTGCTCGCGTAGGTCTCGGAGCCGGCGAGGAGGTTGGTACTGGTGGCGCTGATCGCGTCATCCATCGCGGCGGCCACGAACTCCAGCCGCGCCGACAGCACGGCCAGGGCGCCATCCAGCGCTCCGGTGCCGGTACCGCCGCCCCCGGCCACGGCCTCGGTACCGAGCTCGCCCCGCACGGACAACAGCGTTCCCGCCGCAGTGGCGAGATCGCTCGGCGCGACAGTGAAACCGCCACCAGCCATGACCGTCCTCCCTGTTCCGACCGCCCCTAGCGGTTGAAGCTGGAGGCGACTGCCTGCTCGGTGTCGGCGTAGTTGGCCGATGCGGAGGTCATCAGCTGCGAGATTCCGTGCAGTGCCTGCTGGATGCCCTGCGCGGAGCGCTGCCATTCAGCCCACAGCTCGTGGAAGCGCGCCTGTGCGACGCCGGCCCAGTCAGAGCC
>Ga0136630_1001044_pt1 | contig 11140 bp, 10 predicted proteins | sample AntDrymUQ5682106_2_FD_105496 | JGI IMG/M metagenome (GOLD analysis project Ga0136630, IMG submission 105496) | Polar desert sand microbial communities from Dry Valleys, Antarctica - metaG UQ568 (21.06) | ecosystem: Environmental > Terrestrial > Soil > Desert | place: Antarctica: Dry Valley...
ATCATGTGTCCGTGCTCGCAAGTTCGTTCACGAGCCACCCCTGCTTGTCACGAGAGACTGTGATTCGGAACTCAAGGGAGTTCTCTTCGAGCAGGCGTACGTTCGTGCTTGAAGCTTCCTGATACTTCCCTGGCGCAATGTCCACAGTCGTCAAGACGTCAAGCGTCGAACCCCTGCCTGGGAGCGCCACGGCGACGCGAACCGACCACTCCGCGCCCTCGAAGAAGCCGCCCTCTTCAACGGTTCTCTCGTAAAGACCTGCAAAGTTTGCGCATCCCTGGCAGCCTGCCGCGTTGGCAAGCATAAGATCGCTGACGCCGGTCGACTTCGCGTAGTTCATCAGCTCTACGTAGTACTCCACGAATGCCTCGGCACCCTTGAGTGTCGGCTTCGTCGCTGCAGCGGGCAGCTCCGGCTCCGCGATCGGCGGTAGAGTTGGCTCATCCGTCGGCTCATCGGTGGGGTCGTCAGTCGGAGCCTGCGACGTAGGAGGCTCGCTCGGCTCCGGCGGGTCCGGCTGCGCCGCGGGAGCATCCCCCGTGCACGCGGCCAACACCACCGACGCCACCAGCCCCCCGGCTGCGACGCTCAGCGTCCTGACCCTGCGATCTCGACCCACGGCTGCTCCACGAGTTGCTCCGACCGGATGAAAGTACCCAGGTTCAGGTCATTGCGAAACAGGTCAAAGCGGAACTGTGGATAACTCGCCACCTCAGCCTCAGCAGCCACAACGCGGGCATCAGTGGCGGTCTCAGCCGACGATCACACCCGCTACAGCGAGCATCAGATGCCACACGGGTCACAGCAGCACCGCCACTCGGGGAAAGTGCCCTTTCGAGACGCCACGATAGGTTGATTCTCCCGAGGGGTGGTGCCCACGTGACTGATGTGACTGATGTGACGACCGCACCCCGGCCATCCAGGCGCATACGCGCAGCGCGCGAGCTACGGGGCTGATCGGGACGACGACTCCCCGAAGCCGCCGCCGAGCCGGGGCTCAACCGAGGGCGACCTCGTCCAGCGCGTCGAGCCCGCCCCGGACCAGAGCCGCCTGAGCAGCGAGCAGCGCTACGGCCGCCATCGAGTCGCACAGCCGCCGATCGAACACTGCCGCCACGGCATCGTCCAGCGGTACCCAGACCGCGGACATGTCGGCCTCCTCGTGCACGCGTACGAAGTCGGAGTCCTCGGCGACCTGCAGGTCACGGGCCAGGTAGATCATCCAGTGCTCGTCCATGACGCCCGGCGACGGGTACAGCTCGAGCAGGATCCGCCAGTCCGCGGCCCGCAGGGACGCCTCCTCGGCGAGCTCGCGGGCGGCCGCCAGCACCGGGGCCTCCCCCGAGACGTCGCGGATCCCGGCCGGGATCTCGAGGAGGCGACGTCCCACGGCGTGGCGGTACTGCGACAGCAGCAGCACCCGGCCTTCGCCGTCGAGAGCCAGGACCCCGACGGCGCCCTCGTGCTCGACCACGGTCCGGTCGAACGACGCCCCATCAGGGGCGGCCACCGTATCGACCCGCACGGAGACGAAGCTGCCGTCGTACCCCCGCTCGGAGGCCGTGACCGGCCAACGCTCCGCCGAGTCGCCCAGCGGATCGCCGGCATGCCGGATCGTGCCGGGCAGCCCGGAACTCACGCCGACGTCGACTCGCGCTCGGCCGAGCGGCGCTTCACGCCGTCGACCGGCAGCCGGGTCTCGCGTTGGCGCTCGAGCGCCGCCTTGACCAGCCCGGCGAACAGCGGGTGCGGACGGGTCGGTCGTGACTTGAGCTCGGGGTGGGCCTGCGTTCCCACGTAGTAGGGGTGCACGTCGCGGGGCAGCTCGACGAACTCCACCAGCGACGAGTCCGGCGAGGTCCCCGAGAACACCAGGCCGGCCTTCTCGACCTGGTCACGGAACCCGTTGTTGACCTCGTAGCGATGCCGGTGCCGTTCGGAGACCGTCGTGGTGCCGTAGGCCTCGGCGACGAGGCTGCCGGGCAGGAGCGTCGCCGGGTACGCACCCAGGCGCATGGTCCCGCCGAGGTCGCCGGCTCCCTGCACGTACGCCTGCTGCTCGGCCATCGTCGCGATGACCGGCACCGGTGTGCCCGGGTCGAACTCACTCGAGCTCGCGTCAGCCAGCCCGGCATCGTTGCGTGCGTGTTCGATCACCATGCACTGCAGGCCCAGGCAGAGCCCCAGGGTAGGGATCCGGTGCGTACGGGCATACGTCAGGGCGCCGATCTTGCCCTCGATGCCACGGATGCCGAAGCCACCGGGCACGCAGATGCCGTCGGCGTCCGCGAGGTGCTTGGCGGAGCCTTCGGCCGTCTGGCAGTCATCGGAGGGGACCCAGCGCAGGTGCACCCTGGTGCGGTGCGCGAACCCGCCGGCACGCAGCGCTTCCGCGACCGACAGGTACGCATCGGGCAGGTCGACGTACTTGCCGACCAGGGCGATCGTGACGTCCTCGTCCGGGTCATGGACGCGCCCGAGCAGGTCGTCCCACTGCGTCCAGTCGACGTCGCGGAACGACAGGTTCAAGCGGCGTACGAGATAGGCGTCGAGCCCCTGCGCATGCAACATCCGGGGGATGTCGTAGATGCTGGCGGCGTCGACTGCGGCGACCACGGCCTCGTCGTCCACGTCGCACATGAGCGAGATCTTGCTCTTGACGCTCTGCGGAATCGGCCGGTCGGAGCGGCACACCACCGCATCCGGAGCGACGCCGACCTGGCGCAACGCGGCGACGGAGTGCTGGGTCGGCTTGGTCTTGAGCTCACCGGACGGACCGATGTAAGGCACCAGGGACACGTGCAGGAAGAAGCAGTGCTCGCGCCCGACGTCGTGACGCAGCTGGCGCGCGGCCTCCAGGAACGGCAGCGATTCGATGTCACCGACGGTGCCACCGATCTCATGGATGACCACGTCGATCACCGGCCCTCCCATGGCGAGCATGCGGTCCTTGATCTCGTTGGTGATGTGCGGGATGACCTGAACCGTGTCACCGAGGTAGTCACCGCGGCGCTCCTTCGCGATGACGTCGGAGTAGACCTGACCGGTCGTGACGTTGGCGCGTCCGACCATCTCCTCATCCAGGAAGCGCTCGTAGTGACCGATGTCCAGATCAGTCTCGGCGCCGTCCTCGGTGACGAAGACCTCGCCGTGCTGGAAGGGGTTCATCGTGCCGGGGTCGACGTTGAGGTAGGGGTCCAGCTTCTGCATCGTCACCCGCAGGCCACGCGACTTCAGCAGTCGGCCGAGGCTGGAGGCGGTGAGACCCTTGCCCAGCGACGAGGCGACGCCGCCGGTGACGAACACATGCTTGGTGGGCGCTGACACGGCCAAGAGGGGCTCCCGTAGATCGCGGAACAGTCGCGGTGCAGTGGGGCTTGCGGATCGACACCGGGCTACGGGGTTCCAGCCTAACAACGATCTGGGATGGTGTGGACCACGACGCACCGGTCCCAGCCCCCGGGTCGTACGATCGGGGCTCGAGGTGTCCCTGCCTAACCTTCACCTGCGACGTCGGGCTCGGGCTGGGGATCCGTGACCTCCGGGACGCTGCTGTCGGTCCCAGCCCCGATCCCGTACTGGCCGGTCTCGCCGGCCACCTGCTCCGCTAGCGCCAACATGGTCGCCACGCGTCCTGCAGCGATCTGCGCCACGTCGACCGTCGACACGGTGTCGCCCGCGTCGTTGTCGCGCACGGCGCTCACCGCGCCTCCGTCCTCGGCGGCGTCAGTGGGCCCAGCCACGACCGAGCCCATCGCGACGGAGTCCATGGCACCCACCAGGCTGGACATCAGCTCGTCCACGCCAGGCTCGGGAGTACCGTGCGGTGATCCCGCTACCACCAGCAGCAGGGTGCCGCGGGTGCTCGGCTCGCCCTCGTACGACAGGAAGCCAGCACCCTCGAAGGCACTGCGGATCTCCTGTGCCTTGGCGTCCAGGCCGGCGCCACCCTCGACCGTCGTGAGCAGGCCGCGGCCCACCGCGAAACCGACGATCTGGTAGCTGGTCGCGTCCCTCAACGGCGGGATGCCCTCGACGCCGTCGAGCACCTGGGTGGCCAGGCTCTGCGCGGTGGTCCGGTTCCCGGGGTCCAGCAGGTCCTCGGAGACGGCCACCTCACCGGCGACCGTCGCGCCGGTGCGCTCGACGTCGGCCCCGAGCGCGTCGACGGTGTCGGCGTCCGCATCCGGCAAGGTCAGCAGCATGACGCTGTGGTTGCCGAGCCGGTCGTCGAGGACGGTCGGTGCGACGGCCTCGGCGAACTCCTCATGGTAGTCCGCCACCGCACTCGCCTCCTCGAGGTCGCTGCGCAGCTCCTCCTCCTCCTCGGCCCGATCCCGCTCGGCCTCGTTGACCAGCCCGCCGGAAATCTCGTCATCCAGGGGTCCGGCGCCGAGCGCGATCCCCGTGGCCAGAGCCAGGAAGATCGCGACGATGGAGACGACGTGGTAGCGGAAGTCGATCACGAGAAGATGCCTCGAAGCCAGTAGACGAAGTCGTTCCACCGGGTGTCCAGCACGCTGATCCATGCCTCGCCGGTGGGCGTGGAGGAGAGTGCGACCAACAGGGCCAGCATCCCCGAGATGATCAGCAGCAGGATCTGCCAGGTCCGGATCCGGCTGTGGTAGAGCCGACCCACCCCCTTGGCGTCGACCAGCTTGGGTCCGACCCGCAACCGGGTGAGGAACGTGCTGGCCATGCCGGAGCGACCCTTGTCGAGGAACTCCACGAGGGTCGCGTGGGTGCCGACCGCCACGATCAGCGGCGCCCCCTTGGAGTCGGCCAGCAGCATGGCGACGTCCTCGCTGGTCCCGGTGGCCGGGAAGGTGACGCCCTCGACTCCGAGGCGTTCGAGCCGTTCCATCCCTGGGGCACGACCGTCGCGGTACGCGTGCACGACCAGCTCGGCACCGCAACGCAAGGTGGCGTCGGACACGCAGTCCATGTCGCCGACGATCAGGTCGGGGGTGTAGCCGGCCTCGACCAGGGCGTCAGCGCCGCCGTCGACACCGCACAGGATCGGACGGTACTCACCGATGTAGTGCCGCAGGGCAGCAAGGTCCTGCCGGTAGTCGTACCCGCGGACCACGATCAGCACGTGCCGGCCCTCGATCTGAGTCTCGATGTCCGGCACACCGACCCCGTCGAGCAACAGGTCCCGCTCGCGTCTGAGGTACTCCATGGTGTTGGCCGTGAACGCCTCCAGCTGTGAGGACAGCCCGGCACGAGCCTCCGCCATGAGCTCGAGGATGCGTTCGGCGTCGTACACCTCTCCGCTGCCGACCTGCAGGCCGTCGCGGTAGATCACTCCTGCGTCGATCCGGACGCGCTGACCCTCGTTCAACACGGCGAGCAACTCCTCGCCGGTGTGGTCGACCAGGGGGATCCCGGCAGCGGCGATGATCTCCGGGCCGAGGTTGGGGTACCGCCCCGAGATCGACTCCGAGACGTTGATGACCGCACCCACGTCGCAGGCGACGAGCGCCTCGGCGCTGACCCGGTCGATGTCGACGTGGTCGATGACCGCGATGTCGCCGGGCTTGAGCCGCTTGGTCAGATTCTTCGTACGCTTGTCGAGCCGAACGACTCCGGTCACACCGGGTTCGTGGGCCTGCTTGGCGCGGCGGATGGAGGACAGACGCATCGATCGTCATCCTGCCACGCGGCCCCGAGCCTCCCCCGCTCCCGGGCCGCGAGGTCGAGCATCTCCTGGGCGTGGGTCTGCGCGGCCTCGGACTCCTGGACACCGGCCAGCATCCGGGACAGCTCCTCCACCCGTTGGAGGGCGTCCAGCCGGACGACTCCGCTTGTCGTCACGGCTCCGTCTTCGGTCTTGACGACCCGGTGGTGGTGGTCGGCGAAGGCAGCGACCTGCGGCAGGTGGGTCACCGCGATGACCTGGGCCCGCTGCGCCAACCTGGCGAGCCGACGACCCACCTCGATCGCAGCACGACCACCGATGCCGGCGTCCACCTCGTCGAAGACGAAAGTCGGGACCTCCGTGCTGTCGGCGAGCACCACTTCCAGCGCGAGCATGACCCGTGACAGCTCACCACCACTGGCACCCTTGGCGAGCGCGCGTTCCTGGGCCCCGGCGTTGGCGGCGAGCAGCATCTCCACCTCGTCCGCGCCGCACGGGCCGAGGTGCTGCTCGGTCAGCGTCTGCGGGGTGCGGACCGCCACCACCACCCGGGCGTGCGGCATGGCGAGCTCGGTGAGCTCGGAGCTGACCCGCGCGGACAGCTGCTCGGCCGCGCGACGGCGTGCCTGGCCCACGGCGGTGGCCCGCTGCAGTAGCACGGCGGTCAGCTCGTCGCGCTCTGCGTGCAGCGACTCGATGCGCTCATCGGTCCCCTCGAGCTCGAGCAGGTGCTTGCGCGCGTCCCGAGACCACGACAGCACCGCTTCCAGGTCGGTGCCGTAACGGCGGATCAGCCCACTCAACGCGGCGCGCCGCTCTTGCACGGCGGCCAGGCGAACCGGGTCGGACTCGACAGCTGTGGAGTAGCTCGCCAGCTCGGTCGCGAGATCGACCAGCTGGTACGAGAGCTCCGCCGCACGATCGGCCAGGTCGGCGACCGTAGGGTCATGATCGCGCTCAGCCTCGAGCAGGGAGCGAGACCTCGCGGTCAGCGAGGCGGCATCGGCCCCGACCTCGTCACCGCCGGACAGACATGCGTGCGCCTGCCCGGTCGCCGCCCGTAGAGACTCTGCGTTGGCCAGCCGGTCCTCCTCGCGGCGCAGCTGCTCGTCCTCGCGCGGCTGGGGTGAGACGGCCTCGACCTCCTCGAGACCGAACCGCAGGCGTTCGACCTCACGCGCTCGCTCCTGCGCGTGGGTAATTAGGTCGCCGAGCAGCACACCGACCGTACGCCAGCGTTCGTACGCCGGCCGGTAGTCGGCCAGCAGGTCGGAGACGGCGTTGCCAGCAAACCGGTCGAGCGCGGCACGCTGGGCAGCCGGGCGCAGCAGCCGGTGCTGGTCGCTCTGGCCGTGCACGGCGACCAGCTGTTCACTCACCGAGGCGAGCGTCGCGGCCGGGACACCCACGCCTCCGACAAAGGCGCGCGAACGTCCTTGCGCCGACAACGACCGTGCCACCAACAGCTCCTCACCCTCGTCGACCTCACCGCCTGCGTCCTCCACGCGGCGCCGGACGTCCGGGTGCTCACCGATGCCGATGCGAGCCTCGACCCGGCACCGGTCGCTGTCATGGCGTACGAGCCCCGAGTCGGCACGCAGACCGCGCAGCAGGCCGAGTGCCGTGACGACCATCGTCTTGCCCGCTCCGGTCTCCCCCGTGATCACCGAGAGCCCGGCGCCGAGCTCGAGCACCGCCTCGTCGATCACCCCCAGGCCGCGCAGCCGGATCTCATGCCACACGACCCTCAGGGCTCCCGTCGGCGCTGGGTGCTGCCACGCCACCCCGTCACGGGCAACTCGAACTTGCGGACCAGGCGGTCCGCGAACGGTGCGGCGTGCAGGCGTGCCAGCCGAACGGGTCGCTCCCCGGAGCGCACCTCCACCCGAGCGCCCGGCGGCAGCGTCGTGGTGCGACGACCGTCGCACCACAGCACCGCCTGAGCGTCGCCACGAGCCAGCACCTCGATCGCGAGGACGGAGTCCGGTGAGACCACCAGTGGCCGGGCGAACAGCGCGTGTGCGCTGATCGGCACCATGAGCAGGGCACGGACCTCCGGCCACACCACCGGGCCACCCGCCGAGAAGTTGTACGCCGTGGAACCGGTCGGGGTGGCGCAGACGACTCCGTCGCAGCCGAAGCGCGACACCGGTCGAGAGTCCACCTCGACGACCACCTCGAGCATGCGTTCCCGCGACGCCTTCTCGACACTCGCGTCGTTCAGTGCCCAGTCACGGTGCACCACGTCGCCGTCGAGCCGGACGCACACGTCGACGGTCAACCGTTCCTCCACGGCGTACGTCCGATCAACCACGTGCGCAACGGTCACCTCGATGTCGTCGATGTCGGCCTCCGCCAGGAAACCGACATGTCCGAGGTTGACCCCCAGCAGTGGCACCCGGGAGGGACGGGCGAGCTCGGCCCCGCGCAGGATGGTGCCGTCGCCACCGAAGACGACGACAAGCTCGCAGCCGTGAGCGGCCCGGTCGTCGGCGGGAACGACCTCGGCCCCACCAGCCACCGGCCCGGCGTCCGGCGCCTCGTCGCTCAGCAGCCGGACGTGTACTCCGGCTGCAGCCAGCCGCTGGCAGAAGTCGCTCGCCGCCGTGCTCGCTGCCTCACGTCCGGTGTGAGCGACGACCAACACCCGGCGAACGGATGCTTCCTCGGTCGGTCTCGGGGCGCGCGTGTCGCTCACCGGACCACCTTCTCACCCGTGGGTCCGGCGCTCACGGCAGCTTCCACGGCCTCGCGGTCCGGCGTGCCGGCATCACGGCGCAGCCAGAGGAAGTACTCGACGTTGCCCGACGGTCCCGGCAAGGGACTGGCGTGCACCGCGCGGGTTCCCCAGCCCAGACCGTGCCCTGTGGTGGCGACGCCGAGAACGGCATCGACGCGTAGCGACGGCTCCCGGACCACCCCTCCGCGACCCAGGCGCTCACGGCCGACCTCGAACTGTGGCTTGACCATCACCACCAGGTCACCGTCATCGTCCAGCACGCCGATGAGGGCCGGCAGCACCAGGCGCAGCGAGATGAAGGACAGGTCACCCACGACCAGCGCGACGGGTCCGTCGATCAGCTCGGGGGTCAGGTCACGGACGTTGGTGCGGTCGTGCACCCGGACTCGTGAGTCGCTGCGCAGCGCCCAGACGAGCTGTCCGTAGCCGACGTCGACCGCCACCACCTCGCGGGCACCGGCTCGCAACAGCACATCGGTGAAGCCGCCGGTCGAGGCGCCGGCATCGAGGCACCGGAGCCCGCGTACGTCGAGTCCCGTCGAACCGAAAGCGGTGATGGCCCCGATGAGCTTGTGCCCGCCGCGTGACGCGTACTCGGTCGGGGCCGCTGCCGGACGAACCACGAGCGCCTGGGCGGTGGTCACCGCGGTGGACGGCTTGTCGGCCCGCATCCCGGCCACCAGCACCCTCCCGTCGCTGATCATCGCACTGGCCTGCTCGCGCGATCGGGCCAGACCGCGACGTACCAGCTCCGTGTCGAGCCGCAGTCGTCGGGGCACGGGTCAGTCAGTGGGTGCGCCGGCGTCCGGCACCGAGCGCAGATGGTCGCGCAGGCGGCTGTGCACCTGGTCGTACACAGCGACGTGCTCCTGCGCAGGGTGGTGATCCAGCGTCGCCAGCAACGTGGCGATCTCGGCCGGGTCGAGTGTCGTGCTCGGGTCGCTGCCGCCGTGCTCGTTCATCCTGAGACCTCCGGGTCACTCGGGGTGTCGGCGACCATGATGGACCGCAGCCGGCCACCTGCGTCGCACGTGCTCGGCGGCGAACCGCCGGTGTCTGCATGGTGCCAGGCGCAACCGACCACGGCGCGGACGAAGGCGACGGCCGCGGCGTGTCCCCCCGTGCTGGCATCGGATCGACGGTCCCGGACGCGTACGTGGCCGGACTCCACCCTCGCGACGAAGCCGCTACAGGTGGCGACGTCCCCGTCGATGGACACCGTGGGGTGTGCGACCCAGAGGCCACCGAGGTCGGGTGCCACGAAGGTGGGTCGCTGGGACGGTGGCGCACCGGCCAGGTCACGGAGCCCGGTCACACCGGTGAGCACCAGGAGGCTGTCGGCGCCCACCCGGTTAGCACCCTCGATGTCGGTGTCGAGGCGGTCCCCGACGACCAGTGGCCTGGTGCCTCCAACCCGCAGCACGGTCTCGTCGAACAGTGCCGGCTCGGGTTTTCCGGCGACCTCCGGACGAGCTCGGGTGGCAGCCGCGACCGCCTCCACCAGCATGCCGTTGCCGGGTGCGGTTCCTCGAGCGGTCGGCACGGTCCGGTCGGTGTTGCTGGCGAACCACGCGAGCCCGCCGGCCACGGCATAGGAAGCCTCGGCCAGATCGGCCCACCCGACGAGCGGCCCGAACCCCTGCACGACAGCGATCGGGTCCTGGTCGAGACTGACGACGGGTCGAAGCCCGCAGTCGACCAGTGCTGCGCTCAGGCCGGCACCACCGACGCACAGGATCCGTGCCCCGGCACCGAACCGATCGACCACGAGTCGCGCGACGGCCTGCGCCGACGTGACGACGTCGTCGTCGTGTGCCGCCACCCCCAGCTGCCGCAAGTGCGCCGCCACGGCGGCGGGGGACCGAGACGCGTTGTTGGTGACGAAGGCCACCCGCAGCCCACGGGAGCGCACCGCTTCGACGTGCCCCGGAGCACCGGCGACGGCCTCGCCACCGCGGTAGACGACGCCGTCGAGGTCGAGCATGACCACGTCGTAGCCCGCCACCAGCTCCTCGTCGCGCACAGCAAGCCGATGGATGTCGCGTCGTCGGTCCGGCACCGGTCCTCCAGACTGTGGGCTGACCAGCACAGCCTAGGATGCGCCGGTGCCCGCTGATCCCGTCGTCCGCCTCCCGCGGCTGCAGGCCCGACCGTTTCGCGGTTGGCGGTACGTCCAGCCGGATGCCACCCACGCGCTGTCCGGGCTCATGCAGCGGGTGCTGTCCGCCGACGCCCCGGACAGCGCGACGGAGGTGGCATCGAGCCTGCGCGGCTGGCGTGAGCGCGGCCTGCTCGTCCAAGACACGGAACCCAGCTTCTACGTCTACCGCGGCGAGTTCGAGGGTCATTCCGTGGTCGGCGTCGTGGGCGGCATCTCCGTGCATCCTCCGGGCGACGGGGTCGTGCTCCCGCACGAGGGGGTCAGCGACAGGATGGTGGCACGCCAGGCACGACTCATGACGATCATGAACGGGCAGCCGGAACCAGTTGTCACGGTACGTCGTGGCGGTCGACCGATGCGATCGGTGCTCGGCGGCTTGTTGCAGCGGGCCCCCGCCGCACACTTTCTGGACGCCGCCGGGCGGCACAGCGTGTGGCGTGTCCACGACCCGCACCTGGTACGGGCGCTGGAGGCTGTGATCGACGGCTCACGCCTGCTGCTGGCCGACGGCCACCACCGGCATGCGGCCTACCGCCGACTCGGCCACCGGCTGGGACTCGCCATGGTCGTCGACGACGGCGAGGAGGGACTGCGGCTC
>Ga0136630_1001051_pt1 | contig 11107 bp, 10 predicted proteins | sample AntDrymUQ5682106_2_FD_105496 | JGI IMG/M metagenome (GOLD analysis project Ga0136630, IMG submission 105496) | Polar desert sand microbial communities from Dry Valleys, Antarctica - metaG UQ568 (21.06) | ecosystem: Environmental > Terrestrial > Soil > Desert | place: Antarctica: Dry Valley...
CTACGCCAACCGGTCGCAGGTTGTGCGTGCCGTGCCGGAGGCACCCGTGGGCGGGCAAGACGAGAGCGGCCGGTCGTTCCTGGTCGCCAGCCGCGACGCCGCCAACGAGGTGTGCAGCGCCGCCCTCTTCGCTCCGGTCACCTTCCCCGAGCACGAGCGTCGCTGCGAGTCATTCGCGTAGCCCGCCGTCATCGACGCGCTGGTTCGCGCTGACCCGCCGCTACGGGTTGACCAGCTGCCCGACGCGCTGGTACGAGACACCGACCATCCGGCCGATGTCCCGGTAGGAGAAGCCGGCGTCACGCAGGGCGCGGACCGCCTCCCCGTCGCCGTCCCGGCCCGCGGTGCGAGGTCGTCTGCCTCCTGCCGCAGCCGATGGGCATGGCCGGCGGCCTTCCCCGCCGCTCCGGGCACGCTCCAGTCGATCTTGAGCCGGTAGTCGTCGGGGGTCTCGCCGGTCATCAGCTCGATCGCCTCGGCGATGGCCCCGGGCACTTGGTCGAGCCGGCGGGACTGGGTGATGGCGCCGGGGACCTGGAGGCGTTCGCAACCGAGGGAGCGGGGCAGCTTTGGAGGCCCTTGGTGGCCATCGGCTTCATGATCGTCGTGCGTCGGCGGATGAGAAAGCCGCGCTACGGGTTCTGGCCGGCCGGCTGTTCTCGCCGCTGTCCCCGCCGAGCTGGTTGGGGGAGCTGTCGCCGCTCGACCCGGCCGCCGGCGAGGAGGACGGCGCTGAGCCGATGCACCGCCGCCCGTCGAGCCGGCCGGGCAGCCGCGCGCGCGGCAGACGGCGCGGCGGCGAGAAGCTTCAAGCAGTGCTGACGCGAGCCCGCGCGGCCGTCGACGACGCCCAGGCGGCGAGGACGCGCGCCTGCGGCGGGGTGCGGGCGTCGATGCGCCAGGCGGAGTCCACCGGCAGGGCCGCCGAACACGCCGCCGGTGCGCTCGTGGAGCTGGATGACCCGAATACCTCGGCCCCGCAGCCGCCCGGGTTCTCGCGTGGCCTGCGCCGGCTCGGGTTCAGCCGAGGCGGGCGAGGCTGAGCGCCAGTCCGCCGAGCGCGGCGACACTGCCGGCCATGGTGAAGATCATCGCGCGTGTCTGGCTCGACACCGCCGCGACCAGCTCACCCCGGAAGGCGGCGAGCAGTTCGTGCTTGGCCGCGTCGATGCGGCCATCGACGCGGTCGAAGCGCAGGTCCATTTCCGAGCGCAGCTGACCGACGTCTGCGCGCAGGGACGCCTCCACCCGGTCGAGGTCGTGTTGGCGGGCGACGTCGGCCCAGCCGTCGGGCGGGAGCAGCGCCATCATCGTCGCGCCCTCCTCTTGCCCCAGGACATGTGCGAGCTGCAGGTAGAGCTCGTGGCGTGCGCGTTCATCGACGGCCATGATGCCTCCTCCCATCCGGTGCGGACAACATCGTGGCCCAGCGAGCGACGACCGGTGGCGATCCGAGAGCTGGACTGTGGACACCCGGGTCGGGCGCTCGCCCCTGCCGAACGTGGTGATGCGGCGCGTCTTCGCCGCGCGGGTCACCCGTGGCGGCCAACATGGGCCAGGTCGCGAAGTCCCGACGACGCCGGGTTCCCCGACGGTCCTGGGAGAGGTCGATACGCATGCGGTCGACCTCGTCGGGACCGCGCTGTTCTCGGTGGGCCACATGACCTCGCAGACGCCCGCCCCGAACGCAGCGATCCGCCAGGGTGGTGTCTCATCTTCGTCAGCGTGGCCGCTGTGGTCCCTCTGGACTCCGTAGACGAAGCTGACGTCAAGGTGGCTGCCGACCTCGGCCTGATCAGCGGGATCACGACGCATCCCGCGTTGATGGGCGCAGCCACGGCTGGACCGCGCGCAGGATCGGCTCGGGAAGTTGTGGTCGAGCGCGACCCGAGGGGCCACGCTATGCCGGGAGTTGCCGCTCGAGGTCGAGCGCCTCGTGGAGCGCGATGCGGTCCTCGTGGGGGTAGAGCTGGGTGATGCGCCCCGCGGAGAGTCCGCGGTCGGCGAGCGCGGCGACGCTGCGGGTGGTCAGGCGCGAGTGGGCGAGGTGCGGCTCGCCGGCGACCTTGCCCCGGGCGATGCGGAGATGTGGGCGTGCTCGGCGCAGGTCGGGGCCGGACTGGAAGCGCGCGAACAGGTCGACGGTGCCATCGAGGAGCGCCTGCCCCTGCAGGTCCTCGCGCGGACTGCGGTCCAGCACGATCCGACCCGCTGAGGTCACGAGGATCGTCGGCCGGGGACCGTGCGCGTCCTCGGCCCACGAGCTCGACCCTGCGATCGCCTACTGGCTCTCGCTGGACGAACCCGAGGCGGGCAGCATCGGCACGCCGCTGGGCGAGGCTCGCTACGTCGCGCTGCCGCTCGCCGGCGATCCGCTTCCTGGCCTGTTCGTCGTGGCCAACTTCCCGGCGTTCGAGCGCAGCGAGATCGACGACGCGGTACGGGTGCAGGCGACGACCCAGCTGGTCACGCTCGTGGTGGCCCCGCTGCTCGGCCTCGGGCTGGCCGGCCGCGTGCTCCGGCCGCTGCGTTCGCTGGCGGGCACCGCCCGGATGATCTCCGACACCGACTTCGCCCAGCGGATCCCGGTGCGCGGGCGGGACGAGGCCTCGCTGATCGCCACGGCGTTCAACGACATGCTGGGCCGCCTCGAGCGGGCGTTCACCACGCAGCGCCGGTTCCTCGACGACGCCAGCCACGAGCTGCGCGCCCCCCTGACGGTGATCCGGGGGCACCTCGAGCTGCTCGAGCTGGACACCGACCCAGAGGACCGCCGCGCCACCGCCGCCGTGATCATCGACGAGATCGACCGCATGAACCGCATCGTCGACGACCTGCTGGTGCTCGCCCGGGCGGAGCAGCCCGACTTCGTCCGCGTCCAGCAGGTGGACCTGCACGGGCTGACGACCGACATCCACCGCAAGGCCAGCGCGCTCGCGCCGCGCGACTGGCGGATCGAGCCGCCCGCGCACGCGGCCATCCGCGCGGACCCGCAGCGCCTGACCCAGGCGATGGTGCAGCTGGCGCAGAACGCGTGCCAGCACACCGACGACGGCGCGGTGATCCGCATCGGCGCGAGCGTCGAGGACGGCCGGGTCCGCATGTGGGTGCACGACGACGGCCGCGGGGTGGCACCTGAGGACGCCGCTCTGATCTTCCAGCGCTTCTCGCGCGGCTCGCGACGCAACCCCGTCAGCGGGGCCGGTCTCGGCCTGTCCATCGTCCGCGCGATCGCGGAGGCGCACGGCGGCGACGCGCGGCTCGTCGACGGCCCCGGCGCCGGCGCGCGCTTCGAGCTGGTCATCCCCACGGACTCCGGCGACCGCCCTCCGGTGCCGCCACCCGATTCGCACGAGAACGGGCGCCGATAGGCATCGACCGGTCACCGATCCTCGGCGGTCCCCACCGCGCGCACCAGAGCCGAGATGCGGGACCCGGCGCGGCGGGCTCGGAGTCCACGCCGAGCCGACCGGGCGACCGACCGTGGTTGGTGTCGCCGGAGCGGGGGCTACGCGGCCGCGGTGGTCGACGGCCGCGCGCGGACGAGGACCGACGCGATGACCACGACTCCCACGACCGCCGCGGCGATCCACGCGAGATGCGTCGTGAGCGCGAACGGCCAGTACATGGTGACGCCGACCCCGGCCAGCATGACGGCGAGCACGGCCACCGCAATCGGCCAAACCCGACGGACCGCGACGAGCAGGAGCGCGGCCGGGACCCAGTAGGCCACTTGGCTCACGGTCCCCATCGCCCGGATCGCCGCGGCCGGCGCCCGCAGGAACGGCACGACATCGACCCAGCCCGCGAAGAACATCGCGAGACAGTGGAACACGAGCGCCAGCAGGGATGCGCCGGCGACCGCGAGCTCCCACCGCCCCAGCTCCTTCGCGAGACGAGGCAGGAGCGGCCGGCGCGCCAGCACGCGGACCCCGACGCCCGCGACCGACACGGCGAGGAGCGCACTCCAGAAGACCGGCTGACCCATGCCCCCACCGTAGCGCTGCGCGGCGGCCGGGCTCGGCGCCGCCGGGTGACCGCCGCGCGCGACCTCCTCCGCGGCCGGCGGGGTCGCTGGTCAGCCGGGTGGGCAGCGACGGTGTCGAGCACGCCGCCCCACCGCGGCCCGGTCCGCGCCGTCCACAGCCGTCGGCAGGCGGGCGTGCGAGGTCGGCCGCACCCCGCCCGCGCGCTGTCCGGCGGTCACGGCCAGTCCGTCGCGGTGGCTCGGCCAGTCCCGCAAGCCGGCGGCCCTGCGCCAGGGGCAACTCCGCCGGCGCCTCGGTGGCCCGGACTCGCGCCCGGGGGGCCTGATCGGCCAACCGGGCGCAACCCGCGAGCGGTCGAGAAGGCCGCGGGTTGCGGTCGCGATTCCTGTGGCTACCGTGTGTGATCCAATGCGCGTGCTGCTCGCCGTCGCCGTCCTGTCCGCGACCCTCGCCCCGGCGCCGGGTTCCGCGACCGCCCAGACCGCCTACGAGGAGCCCGCCAGGGTCGGCACGTTTACGAGGAGCCCGCCAGGGTCGGCACGTTCGGCGTGGACACGATCCCCGAGGCCAGCGGGCTCGCGGCCAGCGCGCGCAACGCAGGCGTGCTGTACATCGTCAACGACAACCCCGGCACCCGCGAGGTGTGGGCGGTGCGGACCGACGGGTCGCTGATCGGGGCGAAGGAGACCGCCCCACGACGCACAAGGCTTTGACTGCGGCACTACGCGGGCCCAGTATCTCTGTATGTTGTCATAACGACCTGTCAGGCTGGGCGGCGTGCCGGCCATCAAAGGAGAACCCCATGAGGCATATCGGGACAAGGCTGGTCCAGCTCGCGGCAATTGGGATGGTGCTGGCGGCCTGTGGCGGCACCGGGGACACCGGTGCGACCGGCGCCTCGGGAGCCGGCACCCAGGGTGCGGCGACCGCAGAGGGCGGGGGCCTGTCGGTCGGTGCCGGTACAGAGACGGAAGGGCAGACGGATGCCGGCGAAGAGACGGAAGGACAGACGGATGCCGCCACCGAGGCGGATGGTGGTGATGAGCCCCAGGTCGCGTTCATCCCGCAGATCGTCGGCATCCCGTACTACGACGGCTTCGAGGAGGGGGCGCAGCGGGCGGCCGAGGAGTTCGGCGTCGACTACGTGCAGAGCGGTCCGGCGCAGGCCGATCCCTCGGAGCAGCTGCGCATCCTGGAGGGCTTCATCACTCAGGGCTTCGACGCGATCGTGGTGTCGCCGCTGGACCCCACCACGCTGGACAACGCGATCAGCGAGGCCGTCGACGCGGGCATCCTGGTCGCTGCTTCAGACGCTGACGCTCCCGGCACGGACCGGGCGTTCTACGTGGCACAGGCGACCGACCAGGCGCTCGGGTACACGCTGATCGACAACCTGGTCGAGCAGATCGGCGGTGAGGGCCAGATCGGCATCGTCTCCGGTGTGGCGAACACGCCGAGTCTCGACGCCTGGGTGGAGTTCATGCAGGAGCGCATCGAGACCACCTATCCGGATGTCGAGGTGGTGGGCGGCGTGCGGCATGCCCCGGACAGCGAGACGGCGTTGTCGGAGGCCCAGAGCCTCATGACGGCGTTCCCGGAGATCGACGGCCTCGTCGGCGTGCCGTCGACGGCGGTCCCCGGCGTGGCGCAGGCGGTGCAGAACGCCGGCAAGGCGGGCGAGATCGCCGTCATCGGCTACGGCTCGCCCAACACCGCCCGACCGTTCATCGAAAGCGGGGTCATGGAGACCACCGTGCTGTGGGACGTGGAGCAGCTGGGCTACCTCACCGTGTGGGCGGTCGACTACATCCTGGAAGGCAACGAGTTCGAGCCGGAGAACGACGTTCCCGGGTTCGACGAGCCGGTCGCGTGGGATGAAGAGACGCAGACCTTGCTGCTGGGGCCGCCGGTGATCTATGACGAGTCCAACGTCGGAGACTTCGACTTCTAGGCCCGGCGGGGCTCGCCGGCGAGGCAGGTGCGGCGATGGGCTCGACGCTTCTCGAGGCGACCGGCCTGTGCAAGGCCTTCGGGCCCACGCAGGCCCTCGCGGAGGTCGGGCTGCACCTGCATGCCGGCGAGGTGGTCGCCGTCCTGGGCGAGAACGGCGCAGGCAAGTCGACGCTCATCAAGATCCTGTCGGGGGTCTACATCGCGGACGCCGGTGCCATGCGGCTGCTCGACGAGCCCTATGAGCCGGCCACCCCCGCGGACGCGGTCCAGGCGGGGGTGGCTGCGGTCTTCCAGGAGCCGACGTTCTTCCCACAGCTCTCGGTCCTGGAGAACGTCTTCGCAGGCCGGCAGCCACGCAGCCGTTTCGGCAACGTTCAGTGGACCGCCATGCTGCGGGAGGGACGCGAGCTGTTCACCGAGCTCGGCCTGTCCCCGGCGTTGCTCGACCGGCGCATGGAACAGCTGAGCCTCGGCCACCAGCAGCTCGTGCTCATCGCCCGCGCCCTGCACCTCGAGGCGCGGGTGCTCATCCTGGACGAGCCGACCTCGATCCTGACCGAGAACGATGCGACCAAGCTGTTCGCGCTCGTGGAGCAGTTCACCGGCGGCGGCGGCGGTGTGCTGTACATCACCCATCGCTTCGGGGAGCTGGCCCAGGTCGCCGATCGCATCGTCGTGCTCAAGGACGGACGCAAGGTCGGCGAAGGCGCCGCGTCCGAGTTGAGCGAGCAGCAGGTCATCCACCTGATGAGCGGTCGGCACATCGAGCAGGCGGAGGCCATGGCGCAGGGCAAGCGGGGCGCCGCGGACGCGGCCCCCTTGCTCACCGTCCAGGGGCTCACGGTTGAGGGCGCGTTCTCCGACGTGAACCTCACGGTCAGCCGCGGCGAGATCGTCGGGCTCTACGGGCTCATCGGGGCGGGACGCACCGAGATCGCCCTGTCGTTGTTCGGGCAGCTGCATCCGTCGGCGGGCACGGTCACGCTCGACGGCCGGCCGTACGCTCCCCGATCCTCGCGCGCCGCGATGGCCGCAGGCGTCGCCTACGTGCCCGAGGACCGCAAGACCCAAGGGCTGTACCCCCTCATGGACACCGGCGCCAACCTCAGCACCGCGGTGCTCGACCGGGTCAGCCAGGGAGGGTTCGTCCACCGATCGAAGGAGCGCACCCTGGTGAGGCGCTTCGTGGAGTCGCTGGGCATCAAGACCCGCGACCCCGGCGAGTCGATACTCAATCTCTCGGGCGGATCACAGCAGAAGGTCCTGCTCGCGCGGTGGCTGGCCACCGAGCCGAAGCTGCTCATCCTCGACGAGCCGACCCGCGGCATCGACGTCGGCACGAAGACCGAGATCCACCGGCTCATCTTCGGACTGGCCGAGCAGGGCTTCGGGGTCCTGGTGATCTCCTCGGAGCTGCCGGAGCTGCTGGTCCTGTCGGATCACGTCCACGTGGTCCGCGACGGGCGCATGGTGGCCGACTTCCGCCGCGGCGACGCGACGAGCCATGCGGTGCTCGAAGCGACGATGGGCTACACGGGTGCCGATGTCTAGCTCAACCACCACGGCAGGGCGCGACACCGCCGTCGGGCAGCGCCCCGGCATCGCCGGCCGACTGCAATGGCGGGCGATGGCGATCTACGTGTTCGTGCTCGGCGAGATGATCGTCTTCTCCGTGCTGTCGGCCAACTTTCTGACTGCCGCCAACCTCGGCAACATCGCGCTGAACGCCGCCGACCTGGCGTTGATCGCTGCCGGGATGACCCTGGTGATCATCCTCGGAGGCATCGACGTCGCGGTGGGTTCGGTGCTGGGCCTGCTGGCGTTGATCAGCGGCACAGCGACGCTGGCCGGGGTGAACCCGTGGCTCATCGTCGTCCTGGCCGTGGTGCTGGGCACAGCCATCGGTGCGCTGCACGGCCTGATCGTGACCAAGGGAATGGTGTCGCCGATCATCGCAACGATCGGTCTGCTCGCCGTCTGGCGCGCCGTGCACTTCAGCCTCTGGGGTGGTTCCGATCTGTTCGCGCCACCGATCAGCCTCCTGCTGGTCGAGCGGTTCGCGGGCATCCCCGGCGTCGCCTTCCTGGTGCTGGTCGTCTATGGGGGGCTGGCATACGTCATGCGGTTCCGCAGCTTCGGACGCAATGTCTACGCCATCGGCAACGATGCGGAGGCGGCCCGCCTGGCGGGCATCCGTGTGACCCGCACGACCATCGGCGCGTTCGCCCTGCTCGGCGGCCTGGTGGGCGTGGCGGCACTCGTATTTATGAGCCGGACCGGCGTGATCCAGGCCTATTCAGGTCAAGGTCTCGAACTCGCGGTGATCGCGGCGGTCGTCGTCGGGGGCACGTCCATCACGGGAGGGCGCGGCGCCATCCTCGGGACGTTGGGCGGCGTGGTGTTCGTGGCCGTGTTGCAGAACGGGGTCGTGCTCCTCGGGGTGCCGCCGCTGTGGAACGGCCTGCTGCTCGGTGCCTTCATCCTGCTCGCCGTGTCGATCGATGCGATCGTGAACCGACGCGCGGCACGCCGGGAGCGGGCGCTGTGAGCTCGCCGACGCATGTGCACCGTCCCGGGCTGGACCTCAGCCGCATGCTTTCCGACCGGCGGCTGTTCCTCGTGCTCGTCACCATCGCCACCGGCGTCGTCATGAGCCTGCTGTCGCCGTTCTTCCTCAGCGTCGACAACATCCTCAACATCACGAAGTTCGGTGTGGTCATCGGGCTGCTGGCCCTCGGCCAGACGCTCGTGATCCTCGGCGGCGGGGGCGGCATCGACCTGTCGGTCGGCTCCATGCTCGGCCTGTCCGGGATCTGCATGGGGCTGATGGTCAACGCGGGCGTGAACGTCTGGGTCGCCGCTGTGATCACCCTCGGCATCGGGTTGCTGCTGGGCGCCTTCAACGGTGTGCTCGTGACCGTGATCGGCATCCCGTCGTTGATCGCGACGCTCGGCACCCTCTACGCGTACGAGTCGGCGGCGTTCGTCGCCGCCAAGGGGGTCACCATCACCGGGTTCGCGCAGGCCGGGTACCCGTTCCTCGGCCAGGGCAAGATCCTGGGCGTCCCCGCACAGGTGGTGCTCGCCCTGATCCCTGCGTACCTCCTCGTCGGCGCGATGACGGGCTACCACCGGTTCGGGCGGCGGATCTATGAGGTCGGCAACAACGAGCGGGCGGCGAGCCTGGTGGGGATCTCGCCCGCGCGCGTGCGCTTCGTCCTGTACGGCATCTCCGGCCTCCTGGCCGGGCTCGGCGCGGTGGTGACGAACTCGTGGCTGCTGGCCGCACGCCCCGGGGCGGGCGGCAACCTGGTGTTGCAGACCATCACCATCGCCGTGCTCGGCGGCACCTACATCTTCGGCGGCCGCGGCTCGGTCTCTGGGACGTTGCTCGCCGTCGTGTTCATCGTGGTGCTGAGCTCGGGGCTGCAGCTCGCCGGCGTCGACCAGATCTGGCAGCTGGGCGCCCTCGGTGCGCTGCTCGTGCTGACGGTCATGGTGAACAACCTGTTCACGGCCAGGTCCGGGTCCCGGTGACGATGCGATGAGCTTGCAGCCGTTGGACATCCTGGGCATCGGCGACCTCGACGTGGACATCTACGTCCGCGTCCCGCGGCTGGCCGGCAACGACGAGAAGATCCACGGGACCCCGGCCGGCATGTTCGCCGGCGGCATGATCGGCAACTTCTGCTGCGCCGCGTCCCGGCTGGGGCAACGCGTCGGCATGCACGCGGTGGTGGGGGACGACGCGTTCGGCGCGCAGACGATCCAGGGCCTGGCCGAGTTCGACGTCGATGCCCGCGGTGTCCGGGTCAAGCCAGGCCAGCAGACGTACTTCTGCGTCATCCAGCTCGACGACAGCGGCGAGAAGGCGCTGACCCTCGCGCGGACCCCCATGATCTTCCCGAGCTCGAACGACCTGGATCACGCCCTCATCGCCAGCGCGCGGCTGGTCCACATGGCGCCGTTCGACATCGGGGTCGCGACGGAGGCTGCGGAGATCGCGCGGGCGGCCGGTGTGGCGGTGTCCGTCGACCTCGAGCCCGGCAGTGTCAGCGAGGGATTGACCGGCGTCGAGCGGCTGCTGGCCAACACCGACGTCTGCGTCGTCAACGAGTTCGCGCTGATTGATCTGTTCGGGACCGGCCGCCTCGACGAGGGAGCCGAACACCTCCGCGGCCGGGGCCCCTCGATCGTGCTCGTCACCCGCGGCGCGCGCGGGGTGACCGTCTTCACCGCCGGAGGACCGCTGAGCATCCCCGGCATCACCGCCGACGTCGTCGACACCACCGGGGCCGGCGACGCCTGCGCCGCCGCATTCCTCAGCGGATGGCTGGAGGGCTGGCCGCTCGAGGATGCCGCCCGGTTCGGCTGCGCCGCCGGCGCCCTGGCGACCCGGGCGATCGGTGCGCGCAGCAGCCTGCCGACGCGGGACGAAGCGCTGGCCGCCATCGGCCGTGGCGCCGCACCGACCGTACATGGGAGCCGACGATGACCAGCACCAGCACTCCGCCGACGCCGGTGAACGACTTCTCCTTCGATGCCCTCACCGACCTGTTCCAGATCGCCAAGCCGATCATCGGTACGGTGCACGCGCTGCCGCTGCCGGGCGCTCCGCGCTATCGCGGCGAGTCCATGGCCGAGATCGTCGCGCGCGCCGTCGAGGACGCGCAGGCCTACGCGGGCGGCGGCGTGGACGGGCTGATCGTCGAGAACGCCGGCGACATCCCCTTCCGCAACCCGCGTCACCTCGGCCCCGACACCGTCGCCGGCCTCACCGCGGTTGCCATGGCCGTGCGCGGCGCCGTCGACATCCCGATCGGCATCATCTGCGTCGCGCATGGGGTTGTCGAGAGCATCGCGATCGCCAAGGCGGTCGATGCCCGCTTCGTGCGCGCGAACCAATGGGTCAACGCCTACGTCGCCAATGAGGGCTTCATCGAGGGCTCAGCCGCCGAAGCGCTGCGCTTCCGCTCCGCGATCCGCGGCGAGGACATCCGGGTGTTCGCCGACGTCCACGTCAAGCACGGCAGCCACGCGATCGTCGGTGACCGCAGCATCGCGGAGCTGACCTACGACACCGAGGCCTTCGACGCCGACGTGCTGATCGCCACGGGCACCCGGACCGGCGACCCCACCCGGCTGGCGGAGGTGCACGAGATCAA
>Ga0136630_1001052_pt1 | contig 11103 bp, 10 predicted proteins | sample AntDrymUQ5682106_2_FD_105496 | JGI IMG/M metagenome (GOLD analysis project Ga0136630, IMG submission 105496) | Polar desert sand microbial communities from Dry Valleys, Antarctica - metaG UQ568 (21.06) | ecosystem: Environmental > Terrestrial > Soil > Desert | place: Antarctica: Dry Valley...
CAGGCACATGAACTGCTCGGCCATGCGGTTGAACCATTCCCGCCGCCTGCGCATGACCGCCAGGTGATCGCCCGAATAGACGAAGTCCCAGAGCGCGTCAGCCGACTCCCAGACGGACATGTTGATGAGCTGTTTCCCATCGCCGAAGATGCGAAGCGAGGTGGCGTTGCCCTCGTCGGTTTGAAGGCGCCACACGGATCCGGGCGAGGCGTCTGCGATCGCGTTCACCGGGTCGAGAAGTGCATTGAATCCGTCCATAAACGCGGAATCCATCGCCCCCTTCGGCCGGGCGATGTTGAGCTGAGCAAGGTGAAAGTCGGGCGCCTCCACAATGCCGCGAAGGGTACATCCGCCCCTACGGGGCGAGGGCTGAGTGCGAATTTGACCCCGGACATCCCTTGCTACTCTCGCCGCCGATGCGCCTGATCATCACCGAGAAGAACAACTCCGCGAAGAAGATCGCGGACATCCTGAGCTCCGGCTCGGCGAAAGCGGACGCCAGCTACAAGGTTCCCTTCTATACATGGAGCGATTCCGAGGGCGATCATCGCACCGTCGGGCTCAAGGGACACGTGATGGGAGTCGCCTTCCCCGATGACTTCTCGAACTGGCAAAAGACGGACCTCCACGACCTGATCGACGCCACTCTTATCCCCGAGCCGACCGACAAGAACGTGGTCAAGGCAGTGCGAAAGCTCGCCAAGGAAGCGGATTCGGTCGTGATCGCAACGGACTTCGACCGCGAGGGAGAATTGATCGGCCACGAGGCGCTCCAGCAGGCAATGGAAGCGAACCCCAAGATCGTCGCCGGGCTCATCACCGAGCGCCCGCCCGTAAAGCGCGCCCGTTACTCGGCGCTCACCAAGGAAGAGATCGAGCGAGCATTCTCTGAGCTCGACGACCTCTCCTACGAGCTCGCCTACGCGGGCGCCGCCCGCCAGGACATCGATCTGATCTGGGGCGCCACGCTCACCCGCGCCGTCTCGCTTGCGACGCGTCGCTTCGGCTCCAACTTCCTCTCTGTCGGCCGCGTCCAGAGCCCCTCGCTCGGCCTCGTCGTCGAGCGCGAGCTGGAGCGCCGCGCTCACGTGGCGAAGCCCTTCTGGGAGGTGTTCGCGAAGTTCGAGCATCCCGATGGGTCGTTCGAAGCCCATCACGCGACCGACAAGTTCTGGGACGAGGCCGAGGCGAACGCCGCGCTCGCGGGCACGAAGAGCCCCGGGGTAGTCAAGGACGTCACCGCGCGCAAGAACTCGCGAAAGCCTCCGACGCCCCTCAACACCACGGCGTTCACCACGGATGCGTCGAGCCGCTTGGGCATCACGCCGGCCAGCGCCATGCGGATCGCAGAGGACCTCTACATGGACGGGTTCATCTCCTACCCGCGCACCGACAACACGGTCTATCCGCCGTCCCTGAACACGCGCGAGCTGGTCCAGCAGATGGTCCGGATCCCGGAGTTCGAGGCCGGCGCCTTCGTCCTTGACGGCGACATGGTCGCGACTCGCGGCAAGAAGGAGACAACCGACCACCCGCCGATCTACCCGACGCAGGCGATTCACCCCGGCGCGCTCGAGGGTCCGAAGCGCCGCGTCTATGAGCTCGTCGTCCGGCGCTTCATCGCCACCTTCGGGCCGCCGATGATCTCCGAGTCGACCCGCGCCGACATCGAGGCGGGATCGGAGTCCTACTTCGTGCGCGGGTCGGTCGTCGTCGATGCCGGGTTCGCGAAGATCTACACGTACGCGCGCTCCTCCGACGACGAGATCCCGAAGCTCGAGGCCGGCCAGGAGCTTGCGCTCGACGGCGAGCCGTGGTCGGTCGGCAAGGAGACACAGCCGCCCTCGCGGATCTCACAAGGCAAGCTGATCGAGCTGATGGAGGAGCGCGGCCTCGGTACCAAGGCGACGCGCGCCGACATCATCCAGAAGCTCTATGACCGTGGCTACGTCTACTCGAACCCGCCGATCCCCTCCGAGACGGGAATCGCGATGTACAAGGCCTTCAAGAGCCACGTCCCGCGCATGGCGACCGCCGAGATGACCGCTGAGCTCGAGGCCGACATGGACAAGATCGCCTCCGGCGAGATCACCAAGGACGACGTCCTCGCCGAGAGCCGCGAGATGCTCCATGGCACGACCAAGGAGATGCAGGAGCGCTCCGAGGACCTGGCCAAGGTGATCTGGGCCGGCATGGACGAGGACAAGTTCCTTGGTCAATGCGAGGTTTGCGCCGAGATCGGGCGGACCGTCCACGAGGACGGCTCTGAGAACCGCCTGCGCGTGATCGACCTGCGTGGCGGCAAGCGCTTCTGGGGCTGCGAGGGCTACAACCGTGACGATCCCGACCACGCCGACTCCTGTCGCAACTCGGGGCCGCTGCCCGGCCGCGGCTATGAGCTCTGGCGCCTCGAGGAGAGCTGCTCGGTCTGCGAGAAGCGCCCGCGCCTGACGGTCAAGGGATTCCGCGGCCGTCCCTGGAAGCTTTGCCTGAACGACGACTGCCCGACCATGGTCGAGATGCGCGAGAAGCGCGCCGAGCGCCAGGCCGCCAAGGAGGCTCGCGAGTCCGCGAAGGCCGCGGATTCGACGAACGGCGACGAGCCGGCGAAGAAGGCCCCCGCTAAGTCACGAGCCGGCGGGCGCACCCGCAAGGCGCCGTCGCCCGGTACCGCCCGGACGAAGAAGGCAGGCACCGCTCGCAAGGCGAAGTAGCGCGCAGGCGCGCGCCGGGGGGCCGCAAATTCGACTTTGTTTTCGGCTAGCTTCGGCGCCGTGTTCATCACCCTCGAGGGCATCGACCGGTCGGGCAAGACGACCCAGGCCGCCATGCTCGCGGAGGCTCTCGGCGGCGACGCGCTTCTGATTCGCGAGCCGGGCGGAACCGAGATGGCAGAGCGCGTCCGCATCCTGCTGAAGGACCCCGCTCTCGAGATGGGCGACGTGGCCGAGCTCCTGCTCTTCTCGGCGGCCCGCGCCGACCTGGCAGAGCGCGTGATCAAGCCGGCGATCTCTGCGGGGCGCGACATCGTCTGCGACCGGTTCGTGGACTCGACCGCCGCCTACCAGGGGGCCGCACGGGGGATCGGCGTGGACGTCGTCGAGGAGCTGATGAAGCTGGTCGTCGGTGAGTGCATGCCCGGACTGACAGTGTTCCTCCGCGTCGACCCCGACGCGGCGCACGCGAGGGGGCTGGAGCGCCTCGCCGCGGGCGAGGAGGACGGTTCCGATCGCTTTGAGTCCGAGGGCGTCGAGTTCCAACGGGAGGTCGCTCGTGCCTACGACGAGATCGCGGCGCTCCACCCTGACCGGATCATCGTCGTCGACGGCGAGGGCGAGCCCGCCGAGGTCCATGCGCGCGTAATGGAAGCGGTGGGACGATGAACGAGTTGCCGGAGAGCCTCGCCGAGGCGACCGCCGAGCAGCCGTCGGCCCGGGTCGCGCTGGCCGGAGCGCTGGCTGCCCCTTCCCATGCCTACCTCTTCTGCGGGCCCGCCGGGTCCGGCAAGAGAGCTTCGGCTCGCGCTTTCGCCGGAGAGCTCCTGGCGCTGGGCGCGCCAGACCCCGAGTCGGCGCGCCGGCGCGCCGCAGCCGACCCCTCGCCCCATCCCGACCTGGCCTGGCTTCGCCCGGTAGGTGCCCAGCATCTGGTCGAGGAGGTCCGCCAGCGGATCATCGAGGCCGCCCCTTATCGCCCGTTCGAAGGAGAGCACCGGGTGTTCGTGGTCGAGAGCGCCGACGCGATGGCCGAGGAGAGCCAGAACGCGCTATTGAAGACTCTCGAGGAGCCCGCGCCGTTCGCTCACATCATCCTCGTTTCCTCGCAGCCCTCGGCGCTCCTGGAGACGGTCCGGTCTCGGTGCCAGGCGATTTCATTCGCCGCGCTCAGTCCCGAGGCGCTCGAAGAGCGGCTCGCGGTCTTACACCCGGGAGCAGACCCCGCGGAACTTCGGAGCGCGGCGCGCCTGGCCGGCGGCGACCTGGCTCTCGGAAACCTGCTGCTGACCGAGACGGGCCGCGAGCTTCGTGCTCAGGCGGAGACGCTCGCACGCGCAGCGCGGGCCGCTGCTTTGCAAGACGCGCCATGGAGGGCTCTCCTCGAAGCCGCCGAGAAGCGCGGCGAGGAGACAGGTGAAGAGGTGAAGGCGGGCTTCGACGCGCTGGCGGACCAGGCGAAGGATGCGTCCGACAAACGGAGCGAGCAGCGCCTTCGGCGAGAGGGCGCCGAGGCCGCGAAGCGCGCGACCCGGCGTGGCCGCACCGAGGCGCTCGATACCGGTCTGGCCCTGGTGGCGAGCTGGCTTCGCGATGTGGCCGCTACCGGCGACGGAGCCGCAGAGCTGGCGCTGAACGCCGACCGGCGCGAGGTGCTTGCCGAAGACGCTGCGGGCCTCGACCCGCGGCGAGCGAGGCGAGCGGCGGAGCTGGTGATGGGCACTCGGCGCAGGCTGAGCGTGAACGTCTCCGAGGAACTGGCGGCGGAGGCGCTCGCGTTCAGGCTGGAAGCGTTGCTTCACACATAGATCTGACGTGTTGCCGAACGGCAACGCTTAAAGCAGGTGTCGTCTGGGTGCGGACCGCCTGCAAACCGCGCTCGGGAGCGTACATTCCCTTTGGTGGCGCCGACACTTCCAAGACTGCCCAGGGCAAGGCGAAGCCCGCTTGGCGTTCGCCTCTACCTGGCGCTCGCCTTTGCGGGGGTCGCGCTCATCACCGCCGGGATCGCCTACCTGCTCGTCTCCGAGAGCGGCTCGGAGGAGGCCGACCAGCGCCTCGACGAGCTCGCGTCAGGCCGGACGTTCGCGCTTGCAAGCGACATCGGGACAGTCTCTGAGAAGAAGGCGCAGGATTCGCTCGACGTGGCGGCTCAGGAGGAGTTCTCGGCGTGGGTCTACGACGCATCCGGAAGGCTTGTCACCAACCAGACCTCTCAGGACTTCTCCGTTCGCGATGTCGAGGCAGGGCGTCGGGCGGTGGGCGACGCGCTCGCGGGAGTCACCTTCGTCGAGTCGCTGACGGGCGGCACCACCGTCGTGGCCGTGCCGATCTTCCGGAACGGCGCCCTCGACGGAGCGGTCCTCGCGCGCGCCGAGCGCCCGTCCGAGCTCCAGGAGGCAATCGACGCCGTAGAGGGCGACCGGATCACGGCACTTGTCGTCGCGCTCGTGGTCGCCGTCGCGATCTCGTTCATCATCGCCAGCGCGATCACCTCGCGGATCAAGAAGCTCGCCGACTCGGCCGCGAAGATCAGCCAGGGTCAGCTTGACCGCCCGCTCGAGGGAACAGGCGGGCGAGACGAAATCTCCGACCTGGGCCGCGCGCTCGAGACGATGCGCGCCGCGCTTCGCCAGACCTTCGAGGCGCTCCGCTCAGAGCGCGACCGCCTCTCGGCGATCTTCGATGCACTCTCCGACGCGGTCATGGTGGTCGGCCCCGATGGCACGGTGCGGTTCTCTAACCCCGCGGCGCGGCCTCTGATCTATGCGGACGGAAAGGTGGCGGCGACGCTCATCCCGTGGCTCCGGCGCGCCTCGCGGACCGGTGCGTCCGAGCACGACGGCCTGCGGATCGGCGAGCGCGTCTACGCCATGCAGGCGCGCGAGATCCCGGCGGAGGGCGCTGTCCTCACCGTCGTCCGCGACCGCACCGAAGAGCTTCGCCGCGAGCTTGCCGAGCGCGAGTTCGTCTCGAATGCCGCGCACGAGCTCCGCAACCCACTCGCGGGGATCTCGGGAGCGGTCGAGGTCCTGCGAGGTGGCGCGAAGGACGACCGCGAGGCGCGCGAGCACTTTCTTCGCCGCCTCGAGCAGGACACGGAGAGGATCACGCGCCTCACCGACTCGCTCCTTACCCTGGCTCGAATCGAGTCGGTGGGGGAGTCGGGACCGGAGGTCATGGATGTCGCGATCGCCTGCGAAGAGGCCGCTCAGGCGTTCATCCCACCCGACGGCATCGACTTCGAGCTGGAGGTGGAGCCGGATCTGGCAGCGCAGGGAGACCGGGTGCTTCTGCGCCAGGTTCTCATCGGCCTCCTGGGCAACGCTTTCAAGCACAGCTCCGCCCCTGGCCTCGTTACGCTTCGAGCCAGCCGGTTCTCGGAAGAGGAGATCCTCATCGAGGTGACCGACACGGGCACCGGCATCCCCCCTGATGAAGTCGACCGCATCTTCGAGCGCTTCTTTCGTGGCACGGACTCCCGTGAGAAAGAGGGCTTCGGTCTCGGCCTCTCGATCGCGAAGCGGATGGTCGACGTAATGGACGGCGAGATCGGCGTCTCATCAGAGCCGGGCAAGGGTTCGGACTTCTGGGTCCGCCTGCCCGCCGCCAAGCCCGCCGCAACCCCTGTCGCATGATCCGGCGCATCCTCATCGCCGACGACGAGCCCTCGGTGCGCGAGGCCGTCGGGTATGCGCTGAGCCAGGAGGGGTTCGAGGTCACGATTGCCGAGGACGGCGACGACGCAGACTCGAAGCTCCAAGGCGAGATCGACTTCGACCTCCTGATCCTCGACATCATGATGCCGGGCCGCTCGGGCCTCGATGTGTGCCGCGACGTCCGCTCCCGCAGCCCGGTGCCCATCATCCTCCTGACCGCAAAGGACGCCGAGGTGGACAAGGTCGTCGGCCTCGAGGTCGGCGCCGACGACTACGTGACCAAGCCCTTCTCGGTCCGCGAGCTCATCGGCCGTGTCCGCGCCCAGCTTCGCCGCCGCGAGCTCGATCTCTCCACCTCGGCGCAGGGCGGCAAGACGATCGACGCCGGCGCCGTTCGCATCGACCTCTCGCGCCACCTCGTGACGGTTCGCGGCAAGCCCGTGAACCTCACTCGCTCCGAGTTCCAGGTCCTCCGCCTGCTCGCCGACAGCCCTGGTCAGGTCTTCAGCCGGCTCGAGATCATGGAGGAGCTTTGGCAGTCCGAGTTCTCGGGCGACGTCCGCGCCTGCGACGTCCACATCTCGAACCTCCGCCAAAAGATCGAACGCGACCCGCAGGACCCAGAACTCGTAGTCACGGTCAGAGGCGTCGGCTACCGCCTGTCCGAGGGCGAGGAGTAGGGGCGCCCCGCCTACACTGCTTTTCGCGCCGCCGTAGCTCAGCTGGTAGAGCACTTCACTCGTAATGAAGGGGTCAGCGGTTCGAATCCGCTCGGCGGCTTCGGCGCGTCTGGAGCCGCCGAGCGCGTAACTTGAGGCCGCCGTGATGCCCGCCCCCTTCCAAAACCCCTCGGTCTCTGTCGTGATCGTCACCTATCGCCAGGGCGAAGGTGCCCGGGCCGCGCTCGATGCGCTCACAGGCCAGCTTCGTGAGGACGACGAGCTGATCGTGATCGACAACGCGTCCGGCGACGGGACGATGGAGATAGCCGAAGCCGCTGCGCCAGGCGCCCGCGTCGTCCCAAGCCCGGAGAACGAGGGATTTCCGGCGGCGTGCAACCGCGGGGCGACACGTGCATTCTCAGACCTCATCGTTTTTCTCAACCCCGACGCGGTCGTAGCCGAGGGATGGCGCGAGGCGATCGCCGCGCCGCTTACCGACGGCTCGGGCTGGGACGCATGGCAGGCGCTGGTCACCGCCAAAGATGGGAGCCTTACGAACACGCGTGGGGGCGTGGTCCATTTCACCGGCATCGCGTGGGCGGGCGGCGCCGGGGAGCCGATCGGCGGCGCCTCGGTGCTCCGCGAGCCGGGCTTCGTCTCGGGAGCCTGCCTCGCGATCAGGCGCTCTGAGTTCGAGCGCTTAGGAGGCTTTGCGGGCGAGTTCTTCCTCTACCACGAGGACGTCGATCTGTCGCTGCGCGTACGGCTTGCCGGCGGGAAGCTGGGCGTGGCGGCGGCGGCGCGAGCCGATCACGACTACGAGTTCGACAAAGGGCCCGCAAAGTGGCGCTACCTCGAGCGCAATCGCTGGGCCACCCTGATTCGCGTCTTCCCGGCTCCTCTTTTGGCGCTCCTCGCCCCGGCGCTCCTTGCGACCGAGCTGGCGCTCTTTTTGGTGGCGGCGGCAGGCGGCTGGCTTCCGCAGAAGATCGCGGCGTGGGGGGACGTCAGGCGCTCGGCCCGGCGCCTTGTTCGAGAGCGCCGAGGGATCCAGGCCACCGCGCAGATCGGGGCGGACGAGTTCGCGGCCGCCCTCACGCCCTCGCTCGGCTCTCAGTACCTCGGCCGCGCGAGTCGCTCGCGCGTCCTAGGCGGGCTACTCGGCGCGTACTGGAGGCTTGTCTTGCGCCTGCTCCGGATCCGCCGCCCGGCCTGAGAACCCGTTCGGCTCGCCGCCGCGTAGCGAGCGCTCGTGGCGGAGCTCCTGGTCGAGGCGGGCGACTTCTTGTGCCAGCACCTTCGTCTCTTCGCCAAGGCGCGACGAGACGGCAGAGAAGTTGAGGAGCAGGAGGAAGCCGACCGCGAAGGCGATGATGAAAATCGCGTTCGCCGGCTCCTGGATCCCCATGAGATCGGCGAGGGCGTCGAGCCCGCCGGTCCAGATCGAGAGGACGAGCAGGGCGAGAGCGGCCGTCATCCAGAGGATCGCGTAGCGCTCGGCGAGCCGGCGTCGGCGGACGAGGTCCAGCACGAACATGAAGATCGCGAAGGTGACGACAAGGGCGATGATCTGCGCCTGGGTTTCAATGCCGTCGCTCTCGTCGCTCTCCGCGGCGTCGGCCGCCGCCTCTTCCTCGGAGTCTTTCTGGGCCGGTCCGACCGTCAGCGAAGTCGTGTCGACCGTTACGCCCGGGTCCTCGAGCGCATCCCCGCCACCGCTTGGCGTGATCGTCGTCAGGTCGGTGCCGGCGCCGCGGAGGGTGAGGTCCTTCTTCTTGAGCACGTCGCCTTGCGTCAGGAGATAGTTGCCATTCGGGATCAGGATCGTGTCGCCAGATTCAGCGGCGAGAATCGCATTGCCGAGCCCGTTGATCTGATCGCCCGCGACCTTCACCGTCGCCGCCGGGGCGGGCGCGGCGAAGATCAAGAGGACCAGCATGGAGGCGGCGCCCGCAAGCCGCCTCATCGCTTGCCGTCCGTGATCGCTTGCAGCTCGCCGGTATCCATCGGCGGCCCGCCGAGGATCTCGTCCTTGCCCGAAGCCTCGATCGCTGTCGGCCGGCGGCGGAAGAGGCCGATGAAGATCGCGAGCAGGACCTTCACCATGTAGTAGGCGCTCCGGGGATAGTCGATCGAGCTCTTGCCGTAGCCCCGCGCGTTCATCGAGACGTGGATCTCGTGCAGGCGGAGTCGGTGGGCGTGAAGCATCAGGATCGCCTCGACCTCGGGGTAGTCGTGTGGGTAGTCGCGCGCGAACAGCTCGATGCCACGCCGGTTGGTCATCCGGAAGCCCGAGGTGGGATCGGTGATGCGCCGCCTGGTGATCGCGCTCATGACCACCGCGAAGATCAGGTTCCCGGCGCGGCGGCCAAGCGGCACCTTGTAGCCGGGCTCGCCCAGAAAGCGGCTGCCGGTGACCATGTCCGCCTCGTCGCCCTCGGTCTGGAGCGCGGCGAGGAGCTCGGGCAGGTACTCGGGCTTGTGCTGGCCGTCGCCGTCGATCTGGACCGCGACGTCGTAGCCGTGGCGGAGCGCATACTTATAGCCGGACTGCATCGCGCCGCCGATCCCGAGGTTGAAGGGGTGGCGGATGACCACTGCACCCTGAGACTCGGCGTGGGCGGCGGTGGTGTCGGTCGAGCCGTCGTCGATCACGACGATGTCGAAGCCGGGGGCCGCGCGGCGAATGTCGCGGATGACCCTCGCGACCATCCCCGACTCGTTGAAGGCCGGCACGATTGCGAGCTTTCGAAGCTGAGGGGATTCGCTGGCCATTGGCGGCTTCCGGGCGTGGGCGAAGGCGTCCTCCCGGCGTTTCAGGGTACCGCCGAGGCGGGGTCCTCTACGAGCCCGAGTCCTCTTCCGCCGAGTCCGTTGCAGACGTCGACGGGGCGGGCAGTTCGGTCACGCTGCCCTTTTCCTTGGCGAGCAGGCGAAGGGCGACGAGCGCTTGAGCGTGGCTGGCCGCCGCCTGTGCGGCCGTCCGGGCCAGGTCGGGCTCGTCGAGCTCGGGCACTTCTTCCTCGTAGGCCGAGATCAGCTCCAGCTCCTGATCGGTCATGAAGGCGAGGAGGTCGGCTTGGGAGCCCGCCGGGTCGAAGTCCTCGAGGTTGTCGTACTCATCGGGGTCACTTGACTTGTCCGGTGGGTCAACCAGAAGCTGGTCCATCGCCTCTGAGAGGGCGGCGCCGCGGTCCTCGGAGTGGAGCGAGAACTCCTCGAAGAGCATCGACGCCTGGGCGTCCAGGTCACCTTCCTCGGCGGCCAGCGAATAGGCGAGCTCTGCTGCCTGCTCTCCGACGATGAGACGCTCGAGCGCGTCGGTCTGATCATCGGCCTGAGCGCTCGCAGTCTCTGCGGCGACAAGCGAGCCCGGAAGAGCGAGCGCGCCGGCGCTTGCAAGGCCGCGGCCCATGAGGCTTCTGCGCGTGAATCCGCTCATCCGCCGTCCTTGGTCGAGGTGGGCGCCCCGAAGACGAACGCGTCGGGCGCGATCTCGCCGCCGGTCACCGAGCGAAGCGCGGCAAGAGCGGCGGCGTCCTCGGTGATGAAGCGGTGGACCGCCTGGCGATAGGCGGCGGCGGAGAGATTGCCGATGACCTCCAGCGAAGCCTCGATCGAGTCCTCGAGCTGGAGCGCGATGGCCTCGACCTCGCTTTCGGCCTGGGCCGCCTCGGCGGGCTCGGTCGTGGCCTCTCCGTCGGCCTCGGCGACGAAAGCCTCGAGTTGGCCGACCGAGTCTTCGCGCTTGGTCGTGAGCAAGTCGGCGGCATCGAGCGCCACGTCCTCAGCGTCGCGCAGGGCGCCTGCTGCGTCGAGGACCGCGAGGTGCTGCGCGAGGACGGCGTTCAGGAGATCGGGGTCGTTTGACTCCGATCGCTCCTCCTCCTCGGAGTCGCTTCCGCAGGCGGCCAGGACGAGCGGCGCGCCGATGGCGGCGCCTGAGGCGACGACCATCCTGCGGCGGGTTATGCGAGGGACATTCTGTTGGCCGCTCATGGGTGGGGAAAACTACCTAGATGGCACCCAATCCGGAATCGCTCGCCAGCCTTCACGCTGAGATCGTCG
>Ga0136630_1001056_pt1 | contig 11079 bp, 10 predicted proteins | sample AntDrymUQ5682106_2_FD_105496 | JGI IMG/M metagenome (GOLD analysis project Ga0136630, IMG submission 105496) | Polar desert sand microbial communities from Dry Valleys, Antarctica - metaG UQ568 (21.06) | ecosystem: Environmental > Terrestrial > Soil > Desert | place: Antarctica: Dry Valley...
CGCAAGATGCGGGCATGCCTACCCTTGTGGTACACAATATCTTGTGGTCGCGGCGAGCGCAGTCCCATTCAGCGACGTCAAAGTAACAGGAGGTAAGACAGCTGGAGGGCCACGACGGGGCGGTGCGGGCGGCGGGACCTGTGGACGACCCGCCGCCCACCACCACATGTTGGGGACACTATGCACAGGCTCGTGCACAGGCTGTGGACGGCCGGGCATCCGCCGCGGATCGCCGGGAACGTCCTGTGCACGGGGCGGTGGGCGACGACCACGGAATCCACAGGGGCGAAATCTTCCGGACAGGTCGCTGACGTGCGCTGCCCGTACTGCGCGGCCGACGACGACCGCGTCGTGGACTCCAGGGCGGCCGAGGACGGCGCCGCGATCCGGCGGCGGCGCGCGTGCCGAGCGTGCGGCCAGCGGTTCTCGACGTACGAACGGCAGGAGCAGACGCCCCTTGCGGTCCGCAAGCGCAACGGGTCGACCGAACCGTTCAGCAGGGAGAAGGTCGTCGCGGGCATCTCCAGGGCGACCAAGAACTCGGCAGTCGATCCGGAGGCCGTCCGGCGCGCCGCCGCCCAGGTGGAGGCGCGCGTCCGCGCCACGGGACGGCGGGAGGTCGGCAGCGACACCATCGGCACCGAGGTCCTCGACGCCCTCCGAGCGCTGGACCCGGTCGCATACGTCCGCTTCGTGAGCGTCTACCGGGGGTTCACGTCCCCGGAGGATTTCGTGCGGGAACTCGCGACCCTCGAGAAGCAGGCGCCGCCGAAGCCGCCGGGCCCTCAGGCGGGCCGTTCCCACCGCTGAGGTCGGCGGTCGGCCGGCGTCCGCGCCATGGTTCGGTCAGTGCCGCGGGAGGCGCAGCACCGCCCCGGGCGTCAGTGCCCGCGCGTCCACCCCGTTGAACTCGACAACCTGTGCGACGTACTCCATCGGCCCCGTGCCCGCCGGGGTGTGCGGCAACGCGAGCGACCAGACGGTGTCGCCCGGCCTCACGACGACGGTGACGGGGGCCGGGCCGGTCGCCGACGGCGGGTCGGTGCTCCACCGCGGGACCGCCACGGGGGCGAGGGCAGCAAGCGCCAGCAGCACGACCGCGGCCAGTCGTCGCCGTCCGTACCCGGGCGCCGCCCGCCGGGCTTGCGTCCTGGGGTCCACGTGCGGCCGGGCCGGCGCCGAGCCGGGGGGTCCAGGGCGCGCGATGACCCGTCCACCGTGCCCGGTCAACTCCCACACCGCTGCAGCCATGCCGCCCTCCCGGTCCGTATCACGAACACCTGTTCGTATGTCAGTCTGTCGAACCCGCGTTCGGTTGTCAACACCGAACCGAACAGATGTTTGCCTTCGGAGCGGGCTTCTTGCTACCGTGGGCACAGGGACCGACAACCAGGACGCCCAGGAGGAACCATGGCAGCGAAGCTGACCGGCAGGCAGCACCGCATCCTCGAGGTGATCATCGACGCGGTCGAGGCCCGCGGGTACCCCCCGAGCGTCCGGGAGATCGGCGAGGCGGTCGGGCTCAGGTCACCGTCCAGCGTCCACAGCCAGCTCGCCACTCTCGAGCGGGGCGGCTACCTCCGGCGTGACCCTTCCCGGCCCCGGGCCATCGAGGTGCACTTCGACCCGGACACCGAGCTGTCGATCCCGGCGTCGGCGCCCAAGCTCGTGCCGCTGGTCGGCGAGATCGCGGCCGGCGCGCCGGTGCTGGCCGAGGAGCGCGTCGAGCAGGTCTACCCCCTGCCCAAGGACCTGGTCGGCGACGGGACCCTGTTCATGCTGCGGGTGCGGGGGGAGTCGATGGTGCAGGCGGGCGTGCTGCCGCGCGATCTCGTGGTGATCCGGCAGCAGCCGCAGGTCGAGCAGGGGGAGATGTGCGCAGCGCTCATCGAGGACGAGGCGACGGTCAAGTTCTACCGGCGTGCCCGCTCCGGTGAGATCTTCCTCGACCCCGCGAACGAGGGCTACGAGCCCATCCCGGTGCCCGCCGACGCCGCCAGCGCCATCCTCGGCAAGGTCGTCGCGGTCCTCCGCAGCCTGTAGCGACCGCGGGCGTAGCGACCGCGGGCGGTAACGGCGGCGGCCTGGAGCGGCGGTGGCCGCGGCCGCGGCCTTGGCCCCCGTCGTCCCCTGGTGGGGGAAGCCGCCGAGACCGCCCGCCGGGGCTACCCCGTCTCGGGCTCGTGCCCGCCCGCGTCGTCGGCCCATGGGTCCTCGGGCCCGTAGCGCGCGAGCGCCGTGCCGACGGCGCGACCGACGCTGGCGACGATGCGCGTGCCGTCCGGGCCGTGGTCCTCCTTGAGCACCTCGCCCTCGCGGTGGGCCATCGCGACGAGCTCCGCGCGGTCGTAGGGGACCAGTGCCTCGACGACCCGCCGGTCGAGCGGCACCCGCGCCGCCACGGCCGCCAGCAGGTCGCCCACCCCCTCGCCCGTGACGGCGGACACGACGACGGCGTCTCCGAAGTGCCGCTGCAGGCCACGGAGGTCGTCGGGGTCCGCGGCGTCGGCCTTGTTCAGCACGAGCAGTCGCGGCATCGCGCCGGCGCCGATCTCGTCGAGGACGCGGTCGACCGCGAGGATCTGCCCCTCGGCCTCCGGATGGGAGCCGTCGACGACGTGGACGAGCAGCCCGGCGCTCAACGTGTCCTCCAGCGTCGACTTGAAGGCCTCGACCAGCTGGGTCGGCAGCTTCTTCACGAACCCGACCGTGTCGGTGACCACGACCTCGCGCCCGTCCGGCAGTGCGAGCCGACGGGCCGTCGTGTCGAGGGTCGCGAACAGCCGGTCGGCCACGAACACGTCGGCGCCGGTCAGGCGGTTGAGCAGCGTGGACTTGCCGGCGTTCGTGTAGCCGACCAGCGACACCACGGGGACACCGTGGCGTTCGCGGTCCTTGGTCTTCAGCCGCCTGGTGCGCTCGAAGTCGATCAGGTCTGCGCGGAGCTTGGTGATCCGCCGGTTCAGCTTGCGGCGGTCGACCTCGAGCTGGGTCTCGCCGGGGCCGCGCGTGCCGATGCCGCCTGCCTGGCGGGACAGCGCCTGCCCCCAGCCGCGCAGCCGCGGCAGGAGGTAGCCGAGCTGCGCGAGCTCCACCTGCGCCCGCCCTTCCCGGGAGGAGGCGTGCTGGGCGAAGATGTCCAAGATCACGATCGTGCGGTCGAGGACCTTCACGCCCAGCCGCTCCTCGAGGTTGCGCTGCTGCGCCGGCGACAGCTCGTCGTCGAACACGGCGGCGTCCGCACCGAGGTCGCTCGCGAGGCCCTTGAGCTCGGCGACCTTCCCACGCCCGATGAAGGTGGCGATGTCAGGGGTGCCGCGCTTCTGAACGAGGCGCGCGACCGACTCGGACCCGGCGGTGTCCACGAGGAGTTGGAGTTCGTCGAGCGATGCGTCCACCTCGGCGGAGGTGACGCCGTCCCGATGCAGCGCGACGAGCACGGCCTTCTCGGCAGGCCGGAAGATCGCCACGCCTTCCTGGGGGGCGCCGTCGGTGACCCGCTGCGCTTCGGTGCGGCGGCGCGCCGACCGGGTCAGCTCGGGTCGGGCTCCGGATGGGGGACCGGTCACGAGATGTCGTCCAGCCACCCGTCGTCCAGTTCCCCCGCAGCAACCTCCACCGCGGGCCCTGTGACGTGGAGCGTGTCCTCGGTCCAGTCGACCTCGAGCGTGCCTCCTGGCAGGTCGACGTGGACGCGGCGGCCGGCGTGGCCGAGCAGGTGTGCCGCGACCGCCATCGCGGCTCCGCCCGTTCCGGAGGCGAGGGTCTCGCCCACGCCCCGTTCCCAGATGCGACCGGCGATCCGGGATGGCGACACGGCGCTGATGAACTCCACGTTGGTGCCGTCGGGGAAGAGCGGCAGACGCGCCACCGCCGGACCGAGCGTGCTCACCGGCGCCGTGCCCACGTCGTCGACCACGATCACCGCGTGCGGGTTGCCCATCGACACCGTCGTCACGTCGATCGTGCGGCCGTCGATCTCGAGCGGCTCGGCGATCTTTCCGGGGACCGGTGCGCCCATGTCGACGCGGACCCGATTGACTCGGCCGTCGGGCCCGAGGGTCGCGGTCACCACCTTGACCCCGCTGCGGGTGTCGACGCGGACGAGGTCGCCGATGCCGGTCCCCCGGTCGAGCACGTACTTGGCGACGCAGCGGACCCCGTTGCCGCACATCTCGGCCACGGAGCCATCCGCGTTCCAGTAGTCCATGAACGCCTCCGCGTCGACGCCGTCCCTGGCGGGGGCGATGCGGATGACGCCGTCGGCTCCCAGCCCGACGTGCGGCGCGCACAGGGCCCGCACCAGGCGGGGCGTGAGCACGAGCCGGTTGCCGGGATCGGGCAGCAGGACGAAGTCGTTTCCGGCTCCATGGGCCTTTACGAACTCCATCAGTCGGCAAGCACCTCGAGAATGCGGGACGCGGCGATCGGCGGACGCACCCAGCGTACCCGCGGGTCGGCGGCAAACCAGCGGGCCTGCCTGGAGGCGTAGCGCCGGGTGCGGATCTTGGCGCGCTCGGCGGCGTCGGCGAGCGTCGCGCGGCCGGCGAGATGCTCGAAGAGCTCGGCGTAGCCGATGGCCTGCCGGGCGGTGGCGGACAGCGGGAGCCGCGCCAGCTGCCGGCACTCCTCGAGCAGTCCGGCGGTCAGCATGGCGTCGACACGGCGGTCGAGCCGCGTGACCAGGTCCGCGCGGGGGATGTCCAGCCCGGCGACCCGAATCCCGGCGTACACCGGTTCGTAGGCGTCCCATGTCCGCTGCCAGTCGCTGAACGGCCGGCCGGTCAGGGCGACGACCTCGAGCGCGCGGACCGCCCGCCGGAGGTTGCCCGGCGCCACGCGGTCGGCGGCCGCGGGATCCACCTCCGCCAGGGCGGCATGCGCGGCGGCGGGGTCGTCGGCGTACTCGGCCTCGATGGCGGCGCGGACGGCGGCGTCGGTGGGCGGGAACGCGAGGGGATCGACGACCGCCCGGAAGTACAGGCCCGAGCCTCCGACCAGCAGCGCTCTGCGGCCGCGGGCGACGACGCCGTCGATGGCCGCCCGCGCGGCCTGCTGGAACCACGGGACGGCGCAGTCCTCGGTGGGGTCGAGCATGTCAAGCATGTGGTGACGGACGCGGCGCCGGTCCTTGACCGGCGGTTTCGCGGTGCCGATGTCCATGCCGCGGTAGACCGTGAACGCGTCGACGGCGACGATCTCCGCGTCCAGCGCCTCCGCCACCTCCAGCGCCACGGAGGACTTCCCGCTCCCGGTCGGCCCGACGAGCGCGAGGACACCGACGTCGCCGGCGGGACGGTGCTCAGGCACCCTGCGCGACCAGGTAGCCGACGCCCCGCGGCGCCGAGTAGTGGCGGACGACCATGCCGATCGCAGCCTCGGCGCAGATGCCGGACAGGGCCATCATCGGCGCCCACCCCACGGCGCCGACCCGTCCGGCGCCGGCCGGGCCGAGTCGCGCGAACCCGTCGAAGCGGCCCGAGTCGACGGCGGCGGCGGCCTGCTCGTCCCAGAACACCGCCCCCTCGACGCGCGCGAGCGGCGACCGGTCGGTGAGGCCGGCGGACAGGTCGCCGGCCGCGATCACGGCCACCCGCTCCGCGCCGTCGCGAACCGCCGTGGCGATCGCGGCTCCGGTGGCCGCGAGCGCTCCGGCCGAGGCGCATCGGGGGACCGTGACCGGCACCACCGGCACCCCGGCGCCCACGAGGAGCACGAGGGCGGCGAGCCCGGGCGGAAGGAATCCCGCGCCCACGAGCGTCGACCGACCCCCGGCGCCGGCGACGCGGCGGGCGACGGCGCCCGCGACGGGCACCGTGGCGCACAGGTCCGCACGGCCGAATCCGGCCAGGCTCGCCGCAACGGAGACGCCGGCCGGTGAGTCGGTTCCGCCCGCCTCGGCCGGCGAGTCGGTTCCGCCCGCGTCGGCGGCGAGGAGGACGACGGCGTCGGCCTGCGGCAGCGCGCAGAGTGCGGCGCACGCGGCGTCGCCGACCCTGGCCAGCCCGGACGGCAGCCTGACCGTCGCGCCGGGGACGAGGAGCGGGGTGGTCGGCACGATCGCGGCCCCGACGATCACGGCCGGCGCGCTGTCAGGGGCGTGCGGCCGGGAGGACCGCCGTCAGGTCGCCGTTCTGGCCGTCCGGGAGCGTCCGGGGCGGCGGGGCGGTCGGCACGGCGCGTCCAGCCGGCGCGTCGGTGACCTCGCCGAGCAGGTAGTGCGCGGCCGCGTCGGTCAGACGGGCGTTGACCAGCGCCCCGGGCCGCGCCGCCGCCGTGGCGGGGACGTGGACGAGCCGGTTCTCACGGGTGCGGCCGCTCATCCGCGCGGGGTCGGTCTTCGACGGACCCTCGATGAGCAGCTCCTGGACGGTGCCGACCTGGCGGGCGTGGGAGGCCGCCGACAAGCTCCTGGTCAGTTCCGCCAGCCGCAGGAACCGCTGGTCCATGACCGCGGCTGCGACGTGGCCGTCCAGGCTCACGGCGGCCGTCCCCGGCCGCTTGGAGTACTTGAACGTGAAGGCGGCGTCGAAGGCGGCGGCCCCCGCCACCCGTAGGGTGTCGTCGAAGTCGTCCTCGGTCTCGCCGGGGAAGCCGACGATGACGTCGGTGGAGATGGCCACCCCCGGAATCGTCGCGCGCGCCTCGGCGACAAGGTCGAGGTAGCGCGACGAGCGGTAGGACCGCTGCATGCGCCGCAGTATCCGGTCGCTGCCGGACTGGAGGGGCAGATGCAGCTGCTCGCACACGTTCGGCACGTCCCGCATCGCGGCGAACACGTCCGAGGTGAAGTCCTTGGGATGGGGGCTGGTGAAGCGGACCCGTTCGAGCCCTGGGACCTCGCCGAGGGCGTGGAGCAGCTCGGCGAACAGCGTCCGGTTGCGACGGCCCGGCCCGGGGTCGGCGCGGACCAGGTCGCGCCCGTAGGAGTTGACGTTCTGACCGAGCAGCGTCACCTCGGTCACGCCGTCGGCCACGAGTTCGCACACCTCGGCGACGATGTCGCCGAGCATCCGCGACTTCTCCGGGCCGCGCAGGAGCGGCACGATGCAGAAGGTGCACGTGTTGTCGCAGCCGATGGAGATCGACACCCAGGCGTGATGCCGGACCTCCCGGCGCGCGGGCAGCGCCGAGGGGAACATCTGCGTGTGCTCGAGGATTTCCACGACCGGCAGGGCCGCCGAGTCGGCCTGTGCGAGCAGCTGCGGAAGGCTGCCCATGTTGTGGGTGCCGTAGACGACGTCGACCCACGGCGCACGGGCCGCGATGGCTCCCTGGTCCTTCTGCGCGAGGCACCCCCCGACCACGATCGTCTTCGCGGGGTCGGCCAGCTTGAGCGGCTTCAGGTGGCTCAGCTGCCCGTAAAGCTTGTTGTCCGCGTTCTCGCGGATCGCGCAGGTGTTGAAAAGGACCAGCCCGGCCGTTTCGGGGTCCGGAGCGGGGCGGTACCCCATCGCCTCCAGGACGCCGGCGGCCCGCTCGGAGTCGTGCTCGTTCATCTGGCACCCGAAGGTGCGGATGAAGTACGTGCGATTCGTCACTGGTAGCAGGATAGCCGGACGCGTCAGACCGTCCCCGGACGCCGGCGGGCGGGGTGCAGGGCCGCGTCCGGGACCCCCTCCTCGTCGGCGCCCGTGTCAACGCGCTCCATGTTGCCGCCCCGGCCGGCGGCGTACAGCAGCGCGAGGATCCCGCCGAACAGGGCGCCTGACGCCCGGTGGAAGACGGTCATGAGCCCGAAGCCGGCCGCGAGCACGAGGTACCCGAGCACCGCCCGGATCGGCGAACGTCGGACGAACAGGCCCAGTCCCACCGCGAGCGTGGGCACACCGACGAGCAGCCAGGCCTGGAGCACGTTCACGCCGCCGATCCCTCCTGCGCCGGCGGATCTCCGCCGGATCGCCCGCGGGCGGAGCCGCCCCCGCCACGCGGCCGCAAGCCTACGCGACGGCCTTGCCGTACCGGCGGTGGAGCCGGTACGGGTGCCAGTGTCGCGGCCCATCTCGGCGCCGCGCAGCTTGCCGGCCCCGGGCCGGCTCACGCGTGACGGGTGAGCGCGGTCAGTCCCATCTGCGGTCCAGGCCGCTGACGGAGATCGCGACGCGCTGGGCGAGGGCGGCGCCGTAGCCGCGGCGGGCGAGGAAGCCCTGCAGGCGGCGCGCCACGGCCTCCGGCGCGAGGCTCCCGGGCATCCGCTGCGCGCGCTGCGCCGCGAGCTCGGTCGCGACCGCGAGGTCGTCGCGGTCGGCGATGCGCCCCAGCGCGTCGGAGATCAACGGCTCGGGCACGAGGCGCCGGCGCAACTCCTCGCGCAGCCGTGTCACGCCGTAGCCCCGCTTGTCGCCACGGTCGTCGACCCACACGCGGGCGAAGGCGGCGTCGTCGATGGCACCGACGGCCTTGGCCTTGACGAGGGCCGCGTCGGCGACCGCCTCGTCGACCTCGCGGCTGCGCAGCCGGCCGCGGATCTCGGCCTCCGTCTGCGGGCGGGCCTGCGTGCTGCGCAGGACGAAGGCGAACGTCTCGGCGACGGGGTCCGTGCCGGCGGCGCCGGTCGTGGCGCCCCGCTCGGCCGCGGTGGTGCTCCGGGCGGTGTCGGGCATGGTCAGACCTCCGGATCCAGGTCCTCGTCGGCACCGGTCACGTCGGTCGGCACCAACCCGAGCTTCTCCGTGACCCGCTTGTAGATCTCGTCCGCGATGTCGGTGTGCTCCTTGAGGAACTCCCGCGCCTTCTCGCGACCCTGGCCGAGCTGCTCGCCCTCGTACGTGTACCAGGCGCCGGCCTTCTTGACGATGCCGTGCTCGACGCCGATGTCGAGCAGCGATCCTTCCTTGGAGATCCCCTGGCCGAAAAGAATATCGAACTCTGCTTGCTTGAATGGGGGCGCGCAGTTGTGCACGACGACATCCTCGGCCACGAAGTTGTGCAGGCCCTCCACTGCCAGGTCGAACGTCCGTCGCGGAACTGCGGCGTCAATCGAGTCGATCCGGTCGTAGAACACATCCTCGGAAAGGGTGTCGCGCAGGAATTGGCTGTCGAGCGCTTCGGCCAGCCGCTCGATGCGATCCCGGCGCAGCCGTGATGCCCCCAAGACGGATTTCAGTCCTCCTTCCGCGTGGTTGGCGCTCAGCCCGACCATGCTCGCAGCCGCCTTGGAACTCACGCCGAGAGCGCGCAGGTGCTCGATGACCGGTGCTGTATGGACGTTCGACAGGTAGACCGCCTTGGAGCCCCGATGCTTGGCCAGCGCCGGGTTGGCCAGTTCCAACGCGAGCTTCCGACCCCGCGGACCCCAGGGTGGCAGCGCAGCGGCGAAGCGACGTACGTTGTCGATTCCGCTGAGGCGGACCTGCCAACACGGCAGTTTCCCCTGAATGCGCCGGCCCACAATGAGACTGCGACGAGAACCGGGGTGCTGAACCATCACTGAGCTGGCGATTCCGAAGCGCAGCAGCAGCCAGTGCAGCTGCCAGGCCAGCTGTTCCGAGGTGGTGACGAACCCACAGCGGATTCCGCCCGTCTGCTCCCGGCTGACCCAGCCGTCTGACTCCCAGATCCCGAACAACAGCTCGCCGATCACCTCGGCGGACACGTCCTTGTCGAAGAACGCCGGAGGGATCCGCTTCTCCGGCGCCAGATGCCCCCAGATTCCGGCCCACCGGGCCAGCTCCAGGACGCCGTTGCGCTCACCCGGGCGGTGCGAAAAGCTGGCGTACAGCCCATCGTTCTTGCAGTGCGTGGCACATCCGAGGGTTTCGGCGATCCCCGCGGCATCGGCCTGGAGAATCCTCTCGGCGTTGATGAAGGCGACCGGCGTCTTGCCGCCCACATATCCGTCGCCGATCAGGTAGCCGATCATGCGGGCATGGGCAGGAGGGACGGGCTCGTGGTTTCCGAAGGTGCCAGCACGTCGCGGCCGTGCCGCACGGTCTCCAATCCGGAGATCCCCCGCTTCACGCCACCCGGCCTCAGTCAGGATGCGATGGTCCTCCGTGACCAACAGCGTCGTACCGTCACGGAAACGCAGACGGATGAGGTCCTGCACCCCCTGGTCCATCCGCGCCGCGATGGGCCGGACCTGCAGCTCACCGCGCTTGTCGATCGCCCAGACGGCCGAACCCACGCCACCATCGACGATGTCCTCGATCCGATGCGTGATTCCCGTAGTCGGGTCGAAGATCCGTGTTCCCTCCCCGACACACTTGTTCTTCACCACCTTCACCCGGACGCGGTTGCCGACGAAGTCGGTGCCGTCCTTCAGTGACTCGATGCGCCGGACGTCAAGGCGAACCGACGAATAGAACTTCAACGCACGACCACCGGGGGTGACCTCGGGGCTGTTGTGCACCATCACCCCGTCCGCGAAGTAGTTGTGGCTGCCCTCCACCTCCAAGTCGAAGCGGTGCATGCTCCGAGTCGGCGGCTTCTGTTCGATCCTCATGATCGGCATGGGCATGAGTGCGTGGCGTGTGGGCTCGATCTGCGGCTCCACGGTGAACCTGCCGCGGTACTTGGGCAGCAGCTTGTACTGCATCGATGGGTGGACGTACGGCGCGATGAGCGCGTGGAGCTTCTCCGTCTCCCTCGTGGGGAACTGAAAGACCGCTTTGCCACCGGGGGTGATCTGCTTCACCTGGATGTCCCACGTGTCGGCGAGGTGATCAGCCAACCTTGCGCGGGAGCTCCTTTCCATCGCTTCGACACAGATATCCGAGCGACCCGTCCCGCCACGGGTCCGTTCCGCAAGGCCCTTGGAACGGAGCGTGAAGGTCCCGTCGTCCATGTACCAGACGGCGACCGCGAGAGGCGTCAGGGCCTTGATGTAGTCGTAGCTGAGCACCTTCTTGCCGCCGAGGTACACCGCCTGCCGCAGCTCAGACAGCTCGGGCAGCGGCTGGAAGTCGTAGAAGACCGCTCCTCGCGGGTTCACACTGCGGCTCACGCGCAGGTTCGGGAAGAGCGAAGCCTTCCATGCGGCGTAGTCGACCTGCTTCACACCGTGACCCCACCGCATCCGTGCCCCATGACCGCTGCGGGTGGAGCTCAGCGCACTGTCACCCATGAGACCGCCGAGCA
>Ga0136630_1001060_pt1 | contig 11069 bp, 9 predicted proteins | sample AntDrymUQ5682106_2_FD_105496 | JGI IMG/M metagenome (GOLD analysis project Ga0136630, IMG submission 105496) | Polar desert sand microbial communities from Dry Valleys, Antarctica - metaG UQ568 (21.06) | ecosystem: Environmental > Terrestrial > Soil > Desert | place: Antarctica: Dry Valley...
CTGAGACATAAACGCCCGCCGCGTAGACCGGACTTGACATAACGTCCGCCGCGCAGACCCGCCGAATTCCGCGTGGCGATCAGGAATTCCGCTGCTTACTTGACATAAGCCCTGTTCTCGAGCGTACTTCCCTAGGTGGTCAGGCGCGCTCTTCGCGGTAGAGCCGCGCGGCGAACCGGCCGACTGGGTGCTGGCGGAAGTGCTCGACGTCGCGGCGCATCTGGTCGGGGACCTCCTCGAGCGACGGCAACGGACCGACGTACTCGGCCGGGAGGATCGCGGGGGCCAGCAGCGCGGCGAGCGCTACGTCGGCCGCGGTGAGAGCGTCGCCGACCAGGTACCGTCGGCCGTCCGCGATCCGCTCCTCGAGCCGGCGCAGCGCCAGGTCGATGATCGACCGCTGCTCACGGACGCTGCGGCCGGTCAGTCCGAGGTCGCGCCCCACCGCGATCCGCAGGATGGGAAACACTGCGGGGACGAGCTGCCGCTCCCACGCCGGCACGTCGAAGCTCGTCCATGCCCGGACCGTGGCCGCACGGTGCGGCAGCATGTACGCGTACGCCCACGCGCGCACCGCGACGCCGAGGACGTCGAACAGCTCGTCGAAGAGCTGCTCGGCCTCCGCGTCGGGCAGCGGGTCGAAGCGCCTCACGACGTGACGCGCGTCGATGAGGCTCTCGCTGCCGAGGTCGAGCACCGGCACGGTGCCCGTACCGCCGTGGCGCCGCGTCGCGAGAACGTGGAACACGGGCGCGTGGGCCTCCTCGGTGTACGCGACGCCGCGGCGGTCGAGCGTCCAGCGCGCGAGCTCCACGTACGGGCTGACCGGGAGGGTGATGAGCAGAGCGGTCACAGGGCCACCCGCAGCGACGTCGGATACGGCCCGTCGGTCCGGAGCTTGCCCACGCGGCGCAGCTGCGGCCGCTCGAGCAGCGCGGTCGCGAGCGCCGGCAGCTGCGCTCGGTTGATCGCCAGCCCCCAGCACTCGTGCAGGCCGTGGCCGAAGTGCAGGTAGTCCTTCCAGGGACGGTCTATGCGGAATCGCTCGGGCCCGTCCACGGCCGCCGAGTCGAACATCGCCGCGTGGGTCGCCACGAGTACCGTCGCGCCGGCACGGATCGTCGTAGCGCGCCGGGTCCCGGCCGCGACGACGCGGTCCGCGGCGCACACCCGCAGCAGCCCCGACGCCTGCGGGCGGAAGCGCATCGCTTCGAACACGTACGCGCCGACGCGCTCGCGGTCGCCGGCGCGCGCGGCCTGCTGGGCGCCTGCTAGCTCCGCCGGCCGGTCGAGGAGCTCGTCGAGGGCCAGGGGGAACGACTTCGAGACGGTGGGGATCCAGCCGGTGATCAGCCCGATGAGGTTGTGGCGGATCGCGATGTCGTGCAGCGTGCCGTCGCGCAGCAGGCGCGTGAGGAGATCGTCGGGCACGTCGTCGCCGGCGGTCAGCGCCGCCTTGCGCCGCGCGATCAGCGCGTCGACGTGGGGACGCATCTCCGCCGCATCGGCGAGCGCACGCTGGTGCACAGATGCCTTCGTCGGGACGTTGAGGAAGATGTCGCGAAAGAGGCTCTTGGCCCAGCGCACCTGCGTCGTGGTGTCGGGGCCAGGGGTGCCCAAGTAAGCCGACATTGACGTCGTTCACGCAGGGGTCGACGAGGTCACCGACCACGTCGAGTTCGCCGCGGCGCGCCACGCGCTCGCGGGCCGCGGCGAGCATCGCCTCGCCGATACGGTCGAGGTCCCCTGGGCGGACGGCCGCGCGCAGCGCCGCGTCGTCGTGGCGGTACAGCGGCGTTTCGTCGAGCCCGAGGATGAACGGGCCGGTGATGGCCTCCATCGTCGGCGCGTAGCGGGCGGCGGTGAACGCGTGGTGGTCGGCGAGGACCTCGCGTACGTCGGCGTGCCGCGTCACCAGCGCGTAGCGGCGCAGCGAGACGATCGGCCGCACGCGCCGCAGCAGCGCGAAGATCCGCGGGAGCAGGCGGGCGAGCACGCTGGCTCTCAGCCCGCGACGCCGTCGGCGATGGCGGCCAGCGCGGTGATCCCCGGCACGAACAGGTACTCGCCGCCGCGCGTCGTGACGATGTTGCGCTGTGGGCCGAGGATGAACGGCGGGTCGCCCTGCACGGTCATCTTGCCCGTGCCGGCAGGGTCGCCGAGCAGGAAGTCCTTGTCGTGGCCAAGGTGAAAGATGTTCCCGTCATTCAGCCACTGCACCTGCACGGCCTCGAACTGCCGCGAGATGCTCGCCACGAAACACGCGAAGACGAGGCCGCGCTGCTGCCCGTCGTCGTCCGTCACGCCGGCCGGCAGCTCCGGCCCGTAGGGCATGCCGCGCCGGATCATGCGGTGGCGGAAGCTGAGCCGGCCCTCCCAGCCGAGCGCGTCGCGCGGGTTGGAGCGGCGGATGTGCGCGCCCAGCGGGCAGCGGTATCCGTCCGCGTCGGCGTCCGCGTAGCGGAAGTCGTTGGCGCCGGGCGCCGCGGCATCGAAGGCGGTGTCAGCCGCGTCGGGCGAATGCACAAGAGGCGTGCCGTCGCGCCAGCGCCCGACGATCTTCGCCGCGAGCTTCTCCTCGTCGCCGTCCTCGTAGAACGCGGCGGCCTCCTGGAGCGACTTGCGAAAGAGCGCGACGTCCTGGTGGAGCTTGCGCCACACGAGGTAGGTGCCGCTTCGGCCCAGCGGCGCGTCGGGCGCGCTCGGCAGCCCCCGGTCGGGGTCGTCGCGCGACTCTTCGTCCTCGTAGCCGAGGATGAACTCGCCGAGTGCGAGTGGGCGCCACCGGCCTTCGGCGAGCGGGACGCCGCCACCCGGCGTCTTGTCCTCCGTCGCGCCCTCGATGGCCGGCTGGGCGAAGCCGTCGGCGTAGCCGAAGTGCTCGCGGGCGCCCTCGAGGACCTTGCCGTGCTCGGTGTGCAGGCCCGTGACCGCGGACGGCATCTCGGTCTCGAGCTGCTGCAGCGTGCTGTCGAGCAGCTCGTCCGTCAGCGCGTTGACGGTGATGAGCACGTGCGCCTCGCCCGTCCCGAGCCCGCGGTCCCACGTCGACGGGTCGCTCGGGCCGGTGTCGCCGAGCAGCGTCGCGCGGTCGGCCATGCCGGCGCGAAACTCGCTGGGGAAGCTGTCGAGCGTCTGCTGCGGCACCCCGAGCGCCTGCAGGCCGGCGCAGGTGAGCGCGAGGTTGAGTGCGGTCTCGGGCTTGCCCTCGGTCCATGGCTCGGCGTTGGTGACGCGGTCGACCAGGCTGCTCAGCCACGTGCGGCCCTGCTCGGCGTCGCGGACTTTCACGAACAGATAGGTCGTGCGCGCGTACGCGTTGCCGTAGGCGCGCACGATGTCGCCCTGGATGTCGGCGAGGTCGATCACGCGAAGCCCTCCGCGAGGAACGCCGCGCGCAGCTCCTGTGGCGGCATCGACTGGGCGCGCAGCGCGAAGTCGATGAGCCGGTCGCGGTTGCCGAGCGCCGCGCGGACCTTCGCCACCGTCGCGGTCGGGTACGCGGCGTAGAAGAAGCCGGTGTCGATCTGGTTGTGCATCAGGTAGCGCTTGAGGTCGGCGGCGGTCTGCGGCGCACCGACGCACCGGCCCCAGATCTCCCTCGCCTCGTCGGCCAGCTCGGCGGCGAGCTCGTCGAGGTAGGTGTCGAGCGGCCCGTCGAAGTTGCTCGTGAAGATCAGGTACGGCCCTCCGAGGTGCTCCTCGTGACGCTGCTTCGGGTCGTTGACGTAGTCGGGGACGATCACCCAGCGGGCGAAGTGGGTGCGCTCCAGGCGGGCGAGCGGACTCTGTCCGCGGAAGCCCTCGAGGTAGCCGCGCAGCGCCGGCTCCTCCCCGGGCGCGATCGGCGTCATCGCCATGAGCGCGCAGGCCTGGCCGGAGACGTTGGCGCGCTTCACAGGTAGTCCTGCACGTCGGTGAGGAACGCGCGCCACGCGGCGGCGAACTGCTCGTCGTCCATCGTCGCCGCCTGCTGCCTGACCGCCGCGAGCTTCGGGTCCAGCGTGAGCGCCGCGTTGACCATGGTCGTCGTGGCCTGCGGATAGGCCGAGTAGAAGTGGCTGGCCTCATATTCGTTGCGACGGATGTACTGCTTGAAGCGCCCGGTCGGCAGCGGCTTGGGAAAGCCGTAGGACGATCCCCAGAAGAGCGTCATCCCGCGCGTGAGGATGTAGGAGAACGCGTCGATGTACTCCTCCCACCCGCCGTTGAAGTTGCTCTCGAAGAAGAGGTGGGCGTAGCGGAGGTCGGGCTTGGGCTGCCCGTTGTCCGGGATGCGGCTGACGATCGTCCACCGCGCGAAGTGGATGAACGAGAGCTTGCCCAGCGTGCCGGCCGAGTTCGGGCGCAGGCGTGCGTAGAGGAAGACGAGCGGCAGCCACGCCTGTCCCCACCACTTCAGCGTCGAGAAGACGGTGATCGCGATGGCCTGGCCGTCGACGTTCCGCGAGACCGTCCCCGTCGCGGTGACCGGCCCTGCCGCTGGAGCTTGAGAACTCATGCACACTTCACCCTAAGCGCCGGGTGACGCGCGGTCAAGGCGAGTTGGCGCTTCGGGCGGCGTCCGTGAACCACGCGCGTGGCGGCGCTGCGGCGCTCGGGAGGGCCTCGACGCTCGGGGCGGTTCTGCCGCGGCGCCTGAGGTCGGACCGGAGGGGGCGGTGGTGCGACGGGGGCGGCCGCCCCGGCGGCCACGCTGCGCTCGGGCGCGGTCCTCTGCTCGCCCTGGGCGGCCGCCAGCGCCGCGCGGCCGAGGTCGCCCGCTGAGGGATGGCGCTCGGCGGGGTCCTTGGCCATGCCCCGGGCGATGACGCGGTCGAACTGTGGCCCGAGCCCGGGCACGAGCGCGCTCGGCCTCGGGGGCTCGGCCTGACCGTGGGCGAACACCGCCACGCCGCCTGCCTCACCCTGGTCCTCAACGCCATCGTGACCTGGAACACCCGCTACATCCAGGCCGCTGTCGACCACGTCCGCACGACCCGACCCGAGCTCGTCACCGACCAAGCGCTCGCGCGGCTCGCGCCGGTCCTGCACGCCCACATCAACCCCTACGGCCGCTACTTCTTCGACCTCGCCGCCCTCCCCGCACTCGGGCACTTGCGCCCGCTGAACGCCATTGCGGCCCGCGTCGACAGCGAGGTCCCCACCACCCCGATCCCGAGCAACCGCGACTAATACTAAACGTTGTCAAACGCACCGCTGCTGTCGCTACCCCGACTCGGGTGCCGGGGAACGCCGGGACCGTGCCGTCGGCGTTCCCGTCAGGGCCTACTAGCTGACCCGCCCACACACCTTGTGAACCGCTGAAAGACGTCCGGGCCTCTCCAGAGGCTGTGGGTCTCACCGCCCAAAGGAGGGCCCGGATGCAGCCGCACCCTAGAGCCAAGCTCGGACCCGCTGGCCGGTCCGCGTTGACCGAAGCGATTGCGAGAGGCATGACGCAGAAGGCGGCAGCTGCCGTTTTCTGCGTGTCGCCGGCGCCCGCCCACCGCCGGTGGCATCGCCGACGCGGTGCCTCAGCCGAAGAGCTCCGTTCGGGCAGGTGGACACTCGATCGCTCGAGCCGACCCCGTCGCAGCCCGTGCCTGCTCGACCAGTGCCACCAGGAGCGCATCTGCGAGACACGCCGTCGCACGGGTTGGGGCCCCCGGCTCGTCGCCGGCGCCACCGGCCACCCGCACTCGACGGTCTGGAAGGCCACGGCCTCTCCCGCCCCGAGCGCTGCCCGAAGGAGCCGCCCAACCGCTACGAGTGCCCCTGCCCGGGTGACCTGCTGCACATGGACACCGCCCCCTACGCGCGCTTCGAGCGTCCGGGCCACGCCGTCACCGGTTCGATCGGGGGAGATGTGGCGGACGTGACCATGCCGCGGAACAGGCCCGCCTTGAATAGGGCGGGCACTGAGCAGTGGTGGGATACTGCATCGTAAGCGTTCCCGGCCCGAAGGAGTGACATGGCAGAGCTCACGGTACGCGACTCCACCTCGGTCGGTCTCACCCGCCTCGGCCGGCCCGCGAACGCGACCGCCGACGAGCTCGGGCCGCTTGGGGACCTCGTCGGCACGTGGATCGGAAGCCACGGATGGGAGCTGATCGCGGTCCCGACGCAATCGAACGGAAGCGAGGGGTTCCGTTTGATCGTGCGGCCGTACATCGAGGTCCTCACGTTCAGCGCGATCGGTGCCCCGGTTCCCAACAGGGGCGGCCCCGCCGGGGACACGTTCGTCACCGGGCTGCTCTACGACACGCGGATCACCGACCTCGAGACCAACGAGCCGCTCCACCTCGAGAACGGGATGTGGCTGTACCAGGGCGAGGGGGTGGAGCAGCCGATCTCTCGGCTCGCGTCCATCCCGCACGGCGACGCGCTCCTGGCGCTCGGAACCTCCATCACAGTGGCGGGCCCGCCCGAGATCCCGTCCATCAGCGCCATACCGGATGCGGGTCCTGACATGCCGCTCGGCTACACGGACTCGTATCTGACGGCGGTCGACGGGTTCCATCCGGGACGCCCGAACGACGTGCTCCAGCAGGCCATCGCCGGCAAGGACGTGGTGCAGACGATCACGCTGTCGGCGTCCACGCAGGACGGCGGCGGCATCGCGAGCATCCCATTCGTCGCGAGCAACGCGAACGCCACCGCGTTCTCCTGCACGTTCTGGATTGAGACCATCCGCGACCCGGCCACGGGCGACGAGGTCCAGCAGCTCCAGTACTCGCAGCAGACGGACATTGAGTTCCTGCCGCAGTTCGGCAATCCCGGACAGCTCATCATGTGGCCACACGTGAACGTGAACACGCTGCTGAAGCAATGACCAGTCTGCGCTGCATCGAACGACTTGACGTCTCCTTGCCGTAGGGCCAACTGGACGTGAAAGGGGGCGGCGCGCGGCCGTGGCCCGCACGGCGCTGACTACCCGTAGGCATGTGCGCGGTATCGGCGGGTTCTGGATGTGACACGGCCCGCTACGTCCAGTTGGCTCGCGCCGCGAAGGCGATGATCCAGGGCGCGGCTCCTACCTGCATCGTCGCTGGCGAGGACGCGCTACCAGCCCAGGTAGTACTCCTTCGGGAGCCAGTCGGGCGGGGCGAGGCCGAGGTGCCTCTGGAGCGTCACCTCGGTCGCCGTCAGGGCACCCTCGACCCACCCCTGCGATCCCGAGTACGAGTCGCCAACGACGTAAACGCGCCGGTCGGGTCCGAGCGGCGTCTTGACCCGGGTCATGGCCTCGTGCACGTCAACCCGCGAGTTCCAGAAGTTCCAACCGCCACCGAACGGATCGCGACCCCAGTCGCCGTAGGCGCCCACGACCGGCTCGGGAATCTCGCTCTCGGGGATGTCGTGCAGCAGGGCGAGCTGCGTCTTGGCGTGCGCGAGCATCGCGGCGCTCGCCTCGTGCAGGTGCGGCGGCGGCTCGGGCACCAGGTCGGCCGCGGCATTCGGCACGTGCGCACTGACCATCTCGGAGAGGGCCGCGTGCAGCCGCTTGCGGCCGGCCTCACGCTCGTCTTCGGGCGGGAGGAGCCCCTCCCAGTAGTCAACGGCGCGGGCGTCGTTGTACGAGGCCATCAGCAGGCCGAACCTCGGCAGCTCGCCCCCGCCGCGCCACGGCTGCGGGGCGAAGTAGTAGGTCTGGCGGATCGGGAGGTCGCAGATCGACCGGCCGTGCTGTATGCCGAGCCGCTCCCACCAGCGCTCGTCGTAGAAGATGTAGAACTTGAAGGCCGGCTGGGGCTTGACCGACGTCACGAGGCGCTTCAGCTCCCGATTGCACTGGAGGTCGAAGTCGCGGCTCGGAGCAAGCAGCTCCAGCGAGCGGCGCGGCATGGCGAGCACCAGGTGCTTGGCCTCGACGGTGAACCGGTCGCACGGGGCCTCCTCGCTCCGGTACGCCGCGAGGTCGAGGGTCCAACATCCTTCGGACTGTTCCTCAAAGCTCACCAGCCGCGTGTTGAGGTGGATCTCGCAGCCGGCTTCGCACGCCTGGTCCCCGAGGGTGTTCGGCAGGAGACTGTAGCCTTCGTCGAGTTGGTAGTAGTCCGAGACCGTGAAGTCGAGCGAGATGAACTGCATGGCCTCGGCGGCGTTCCAGTTCCCGGCAAGGCTGTAGTAGCCGAACGAATCAGTGATGTACTGGTACGTCTCGGGCGAAAGCACGTCGCTGAGCAGGTTCCAGAAGCCCACGTTCCACAGCGGGTCCCCGCGCCAGCTCAGGCGGGATTTGATCTTGTCCCAGTCGGCGCGAGACGCGGGCATGTTCGTGACGCTGCCGGACGCGTCCTCGTTGTCCGGCAGCAGCTCCTCGAGCACGGGCCAGTTCTCCGGCGCCTGGAGCGCGAGCTGGATCGCGTCCATGATGAGGTCGCCCGCATTCGCGCGCTTGTCGGCCGGCAGCTCGTAGCGAACGGTCGGGTCCGGGGCGTCGAGCGGCATGCTCAGCCCGCGCAGCATCAGCCGCAGGTTCGGGCCGCCAACCCAGAACTTCGTGATGGCCTCCCCGAAGCCGAGGTGCCCGACGAGGTTCCAGACGAGCTGCTGCGCGGGGATGAAGCGCATGCCCCCGAGCTCGGCTCGCAGCCCGCCCGTGGGACCGGCGGGGAGCCACGTGAGCAGCCGCCCGCCCGTGCGGTCGCCCGACTCGAAGATCGCGATCGACGGCGGGTCCACGCCCCGCTCTCGCGCGTCCAGCAGCAGACGCCAGGCGGTGTACAGACCCGAGACGCCCGCACCGGCTATGGCGAAGTCAAGCCGGCCCGAGGTAGCTGGATCGCCGTGCGTCGACGTGTTCATCCTGGTCCTCCTTCGTGGGGGCGAGCGTCAGGTGGGGCGGTGGCGGCGGCGGCTTCGGCAGCGCCTGGTCCGTGAGCACCTCAAGCACGAACGGCTGCCCTCCGTTCACGACGTCGAGTCCTTGGCGAAGTCCGCCGTCCAGCTCGGCCAGGCACGACACCAGCGCTCCCTCGATGCCGAACGAGGCGGCCAGGCTCACGAAGCTCATGCGGGGCTCGTCGAGCCGCAGGTACCACGCGTCGCCCGCGGGGGTCCACTGGTAGATCGACTCCAGCGCCTTGAGCCCCGCCTGGAGCGTGCGGTACTCGCGATTGTTCTCGATCACGAACAGGATCGGGATGTCGAACTTCCGCGCGGTCCACCACGTGTGCGGGTAGAACAGCGCCGAGCCGTCGCCGATCACGTTCACGACCGTGCGCTCGGCCCCGGCCCCCAGCTTCATCCCGATGCTGGCCGGCATCGAGAAGCCGAGTGAGCCGCCCACGCCGAAGAAGTAGCTCGCCGGATCCCCGTAGTGGATGTGCGCCTCGTACGCCGGCACGTCCGACACGGCCTCGTTAGAGAGCATCAGCGGCGCCGGCATCTCGGGCTGGAGGGCCGCGAGCGCCACCGCGATGTTGGCGCCGGTCACCGGCTCCTCGCCCGGCCGATCGGTTATCGCCTGGACGAACCCCTTCAGGCTCGCCTCGCGGTCCCGGCCGTCGCGCTCCAAGCTGCGCTCCCGGGCCGCCACCGCGTCCGGGTCGTAGCTCGGGTCAGCCTCGATCGCGTCGGAAAGCAGCGGCAGCGTGGCCTTGATGTCGCCCAGGATCGCGGCCTCGCCGTAGCCATTCTTGCCGATCTCGCGAGGGTCATTGTGCAGGTAGACCTGGGCGACCGAGGGCGGGATCAGCGGGCCTAGCGCATACCGGTACACGAGCACCTGCGCTTGCGCGTTGTAGCCGCATAGGAACGCTACGTCGTGGCCCTCGAACACCGCCTGCATCGTCTCCTGCGTCTGGGGCAGCTCGCCCTGCCAGCGCGGCTGGTCGTTCGGAAAGTTCATGTAGCTCTGGAGCGACTCTGCGAAGACGGGCGCTCCGAGCAGCTCGCTCAGGCGCACGACCTCGGCCCAAGCGTCCGCCGCGCCCACGCCGTCCCCCACCACCACGACGGGACTGCGCGCACTGGCCAGCTGGCCGGCGGCGCGCTCAACCTCCCGGCGATCGCCCACGAAGTGGCGCCCGATGCGGGTCACGCGCGGCGGGCCGTCCTGGACGGGCGCCAGGGTGAAGTCCCACGGGATCGAGAGGAACACCGGACCCATGGGGGGCGACAGAGCCTCCTTGAAGGCCCGCTGGAGCGCCAGCGGGATCTCGTCCGGGAAGCGGACCTCGTGCGCGAACTTCGTGTACTGGCGCACGGTCTGCACGAGATCGGACGCGAGGATCGGCTCCTGGAGGAGCAGTTCGCTGTGCTGCTGCGCGCACAGGACCACGATCGGCACGTGCGCCTTGTAGGCGTTGAAGAGGTTCCCGATCCCGTGCGCCGCGCCCGGCGTCACGTGCAGCTCCACGACGCCCGGCTTTCCGGAGGCGCGCGCGTAGCCCATGGCCGCTCCCACCGCGATATTCTCGTGCAGGCAGGGCCGGTAGGCCACGTCGTTCCCGGCCACGTTCGTCCCGTCAATGAGGGGGATCTCATTCGTCCCCGGCACGCCGAAGAGATACTCCGTACCCAAATCACGCAGGTACTCGTACACCACGTCGCGACCAAGCATCGAGCGGTGAACCTACATCACCTCTCTGCAGCAGTCAACGGCCATTGAGCAAACGAGGACGATGGTCCGGCGTCGCGCCGTGGGTCGCGCAAGCAGTTCGGGCCGGCCACTTCACCTGGCTCAATCTCGCCACGCTGCGCCAGCTCGGCGGGATCGCCGCGCGCCTGTGGACCTACCTCGAGGCCGAGACCTACAAGCAGACGGCCCACGGCCTAGCGAGCACGTGGATCGGCCTGGGGCGCCCCGCGCTTGCGACGCTCGGCGCCGACCGCTACCGGCGCTCGCGGGATGCTCGCCGAGCGCTCGGGCGGGCGGCTGCGCGGATCGTCGAGGTTGAGGCGCGCTATGCGTCGGTCACAATCGAGCCGCGCCCGGGGGGCTGGGCGCTCGTCGCATCCCGGGTCGTCGATCGCGACCGCTGGAAGGCCCGCCGAGAGATCGTTGAGTCGCTTACGACGGCGAGCGGGGCCGGGGTCGCTCGACGAGCTCCGCGACTAGGCGAATGTCCGCTCGGCCGGGC
>Ga0136630_1001061_pt1 | contig 11052 bp, 15 predicted proteins | sample AntDrymUQ5682106_2_FD_105496 | JGI IMG/M metagenome (GOLD analysis project Ga0136630, IMG submission 105496) | Polar desert sand microbial communities from Dry Valleys, Antarctica - metaG UQ568 (21.06) | ecosystem: Environmental > Terrestrial > Soil > Desert | place: Antarctica: Dry Valley...
CGCGCCGACGGCTCGCTGGCGAAGGGCGCTCGCCAACGCGCGCTGCTCGAGGCCGAGGGCGTGCCCTTTCGTGGCGGGCTCGTAGACATGCGCGCCGCGCGGCTGCCCGACTGTGAGGGGCCGACCGAGCTATCTTGGCCGCCCGTGCTCCCAAGCCGCAGCAGATGATCATCCAATGCCAAGAGGATGTGACAGACGAGTTTTCGCGCCGCGACCGCGGTCCTCAGCAAGCTCGGCAGCCGTGGCACTCGCTCGACTACACGCTCGTGATGGAGCCCGGTGAGGCACGCCTGCCGCGGCCGCCGATCGGGTAGCCGCAGGAGGGACGTCTCGTGTCGAGCGACGAAAGAGAAGTGGGCATCGCCCACCTGACGCTGCTCCATCTCCCTCCTCCCGAGCTGGTGACTGTCGCCGCCGCGGCGGGATTCGACGCCGTCGGGATCCGCGTCGTGACCGCCGGTCCCGGGGAGGAGCCGTGGCCGATGGCGCCCGGCTCGCCGATGCTCGCGGAGACCCTCAGCCGGTTGGAGGACAGCGGCATGCGCGTGCTCGACATCGAGGTGCTGGTGCTCGGGCCCGACTCCGGTCGCGAGCACTACGAGCCGGCGCTCGAGGCCGGCGCCGCGCTCGGGGCCCGCTTCCTCAACGTGATGGGCGACGATCCCGAGCCAGAGCGGATCGCCGCGACCTTCGCGCGCCTGACGGAGGACGCGCGCCCGTACGGGCTGCGCCCGCTGATCGAGCCGATCCCGTTCAAGGCGGTGCGAGACCTCCAGCAGGCGGTGGACATCGCCGAGCGCTCCGGCGGCGGCGGAGTCGAGATCGACGCCCTTCATTTCGCCCGCTTCGGCGGTGACCTCGAGGCGCTGCGCTCGGTCGCCTCGGAGCTGCTGCCGCTGCTTCAGGTCTGCGACGCTCCGCTCGAGCGGCCGGACGACCTCGAGCGGCCCGGGCGACTGCCTCGTGGGCAGTCGACGGAGGGCGATGACCGGATGCTCGAGGCACGGGCGATGCGCCTGCTGCCGGGCGACGGAGAGCTGGCGCTCGCCGAGCTCGTCGCCGCCATGCCGGCCGGCGTCCCGCTCAGCGTCGAGGCGCCCGTCGCGGCGCTGTGGGAGGAGCTGACGCCGGCCGAGTTCGCGCTCGCCGCGCGCCGTGCGGTCGAGCCGCTCGCCGCCGCCGGGATCGATCCGATCGCAACCGAAGACCAGAGGGAGATTCGCTGATGGCAATAGCCACCGCTACCACGCTCAATCACTGGATCGGGGGGCGGCCAGACGACACCCCGGCCGATCGCTACGCCGAGGTCACGGAGTCGGCCACGGGCGATGTCGTCGCGCGCGTGCCGCTCGCCGATCCCGGTGTGGTCGACCGCGTCGTCGAGGCCGCCGCAGCGGGCTTCGAGCAGTGGGGCTCGAGCTCGATCAGCGGGCGCACCAAGGTGCTCTTCGCATTCCGCGAGCTCGTCAACGCCCACAGCGACGACCTCGCCCACATCATCACGCGCGAGCACGGCAAGGTGCTCGATGACGCTCGCGGCGAGGTGCAACGCGGGCTCGAGGTCGTCGAGTTCGCGTGTGGCGTCGGCGAGATCCTGAAGGGCGCGATCTCGGGCCAGGTCTCGCGCGGAGTCGACTCCTACTCGCTGCGCCAGCCGCTCGGCGTAGTGGCGGGGATCACCCCGTTCAACTTCCCGATCATGGTCCCGATGTGGATGCATCCGGTCGCGATCGCCTGCGGCAACGCCTTCATCCTCAAGCCATCCGAGCAGGATCCGTCGGTCTCGCTGCGGATCGCCGAGCTGTGGGCGGAGGCGGGCCTCCCCGAGGGCGTCTTCAGCGTCGTGCACGGCGACAAGCAGATCGTCGACGCGCTCCTCGCCCACCCGGGCATCGCGGCGGTCTCGTTCGTCGGCTCGACGCCGATCGCGCGCTACATCTACGAGACCGGCACCTCGCACGGCAAGCGCGTGCAGGCGCTCGGCGGGGCCAAGAACCACGCCGTCGTGCTGCCCGACGCCGACCTCGAACTGGCCGCCGACGGGCTGATCTCCGCGGGCTACGGATCGGCGGGCCAGCGCTGCATGGCGGTCTCGGTGGCGGTCGCTGTCGGAGACGCGGGCGAGCCGCTGATGGAGAAGCTGCAAGAGCGCATCGCGGCGCTTGAGATCGGCGACGGCACCGACCCGGACGTCGACATGGGGCCGCTCGTGAGCGCGCGCCACCGCGAGCGCGTGGCCGGGTACGTCGATGCGGGGGTCGAGGAGGGCGCCGATCTCGTCGCCGACGGCCGTGAGCTCGTCGTCAGCGGCCACGAGCGCGGCCACTTCCTCGGGCCGTGCCTGTTCGACCAGGTGAAGCCCGGGATGCGGGTCTACGACGACGAGATCTTCGGCCCCGTGCTGGTCGTCGTTCGCGCCGAGAGCTACGGCGAGGCGATCGAGATCGTCAACGACAACCCCTACGGCAACGGCGCGGCGATCTTCACGAACGACGGCGGCGCCGCCCGGATGTTCGAGCAGGACGTGACGGCCGGCATGGTCGGCATCAACGTGCCGATCCCGGTGCCCATGGCCTACCACTCGTTCGGCGGCTGGAAGTCCTCGCTGTTCGGCGACCTCCACGTCCACGGTCCCGAGGGCGTCAGCTTCTACACGCGGGGCAAGGTCGTGACGCGCCGCTGGGCCGACCCGAGCCACCGCGGCGTGAACCTGGGGTTTCCGACCTCGAAGTAGGCAGCGCGCGGGCGGGCTCGCAATCAGAAGTCGGGCCCGCGCGCAGCACACAGCATGATGCTCGACCGCCTAGCCGCTCGTCCTCCGGACGGCGTCAGGCGGGAAGGGCGGCGGTCCGAGGAACCGGACTCCGTACTCGCGCGCGGCGGCCATCGTGCGCTCGAGATCCGGCGGTGGGGCGTCGGCGAAGTCACGGGTCAGCGCCGGCTCGCCGCCGGCGCGGAAGAACCGCTCCTGCGTGCCCGGCGTGTTCATCACCAGGAACCGTGCGGTCTCGGAGACGATCAAGAACGCGTGCGGCACGCCACGGCGGATCGCGACGGTCTCGCCGGCATGCGCGCGATGCTCCTCTCCATCGACGTGGAAGAGCAGCTCGCCCTCGAGGACGTAGAACGTCTCGTGGCTCGGATCGGTGTGCAGCCCCGTGGCCCGTCCGGCGGTCGAGCTGACCTCGACCAGCGAGAGGGCATCGTCGCTCCACTCGCCCGGCAGCTTGACGTTCTGGAGCGCGCCGTTGAACCAGATGGGGTCGCCCTCGAATGGTGCAACGGCGTGGAAGGCGCTCGTCGAGGCGGGGCTGCTCATATGTCGTCCTCTCGATTGTGAGACCGGAATCTCATTAGACTAACGTACCATCATGAGTATGTCCATCTCATATGAGCAGACCGGTCGCACGAGCCAGAAAGCCCGCACCCGCGACGCGCTCGTCGGCGCTGCACGGAAGCTGCTGGCCGACGGCGTCACCCCCACGATCGAGCAGGCCGCGAGCGCCGCGTCGATCGCGCGCGCCACCGCCTATCGCTACTTCCCCAACCAGCGCGCCCTATTGGTTGCGACCTACCCCGAGATGGCTGAGGCTTCGCTACTGGGAGAGTCACCGCCGGCCGACCCGAAGGCGCGCCTCGAGATCGTGGTCGAGGCGATCGCACGCCAAGCGGTGGAGCACGAGCCGGAGCTGCGCAACATGCTGCGCCTCTCGCTCGAGCCGGACCCCGCCCAGCGCGGCGATCGCCCGTTTCGCACGGGACGACGCATCATCTGGGTCGCGGACGCCCTCGCTCCACTTCGCGGCGAGCTTCCCGAACCCGAGCTGCAACGCCTCGTGGTGGCGATCGCAGCTGCCGTCGGCATCGACACGCTCGTCTGGCTGACCGACATCGCGGGCTTGTCACAAGGGCAGGCAGTCGAGGTCATGCGCTGGTCGGCACGCGCGCTACTGGAGAGTGCCATCCCCTAAAGCGACGCCGCGGCAAGCGCGCCGGCCCTGATCTACCGCGAGATTCGTAACGGCTGTTACACCTCCGCGCGATCGGGATGGGACCATGGATGGGATTGCGGGAGCAGATCCGCCTCTCTCAGGAGATCCGCCTCTCTCGCGAGCAACACGCGGACCCGCGTGGGTTTATCCGAGAGGTAGCCACCGGGCCGAACGTTTCACGCAGGAGGTGGTGGCGGAGTTGCAGGCCCTCTCCGCGGGGCAGGACGACCTGCGGGAGGAGAGTCGCGCGCGGGCCCAGGCCCTTCTGCGTGTCCTCGATCGCGTCGGGCCGGGCCCGTCCTCCGCCTGACCGGGCCGGCTCTCCGGCGCTGGTTCTGGCCGCTCGACATGCCCCTATGCGCTGGCGTCGTCGGCGTCGCCGGCGAAGGGCTCTCCGCGCACCGGCTCGCCGTCGATCACGCGCCGTTCGTTGTCGCGCACGCGCGGCTCGTACGTCGCCGATCCGCGACGGGTCCTCCAGGCGCGCGATACCGCCCTCGTCGTAGCCGAGCGGGGCATCAACGTGGTGTGCCGCGGAAGCGACGGCGCCTGGCGATACGCGATCTCGCTGCTGGCTTTCGATCACACAACCGCAGGGGAGGAACGATGACGCAGGACGTCGAGCAGGCGCAGGCGCTGAGATCAAGGCGACGGCTCGAGGGCGACGTCACCTTCGAGGTCGGCGACACGACGATGGAGGCTCACGCCGGCGACTACGCCTTCGGCCCACGCGACATCCCGCACCGCTACACCGTCGGCGACGCCGGCTGCCGGATGCTGTTCATCTGCACTCCTGGGGGGTTCGAGAACCTGATCGTCGACATGAGCGAGCCCGCCCGCAGCCGTACGCTCCCTCCGGCCCCGGAAGGACCGCCAGACATGGAGCGGGTCGCGGCGGTAGCCCAGGCGTACGGCTGCGAGCTGCTCGGCTAGACGGGACCTGACCCACACAGGGCCGGGCCGCGAGCCAAGCCTCGTCCGCCTGAGGGCGGCACGAGCGCACAGAACAGACGCACCCGCGGCGCACAGGCCGGCCGCCACGAGGCAGCCGGCCTGCCGCCCGGGCGATCGGGCACCATCGGCAGATGACCGACAGACTGGCGACCGTCGTCGATCAGCTCGGCGTCGGTCCCGACCATCGCGTCCTCGAGGTCGGCTGTGGCCACGGGGTCGCGTCGACGCTCGTGTGCGAACGGCTCGACGGAGGCCGGCTCACCGCGGTCGACCGGTCGGCGAAGATGATCGAGGCGGCCGCGCGGCGCAACGCGGCGCACATCGAGGCGGGCAGGGCGGAGTTCCTCGTCGCGACGCTCGAGGACCTCGACCTCGGCGACCGCCGCTTCGACTTGATCTTCGCCGTGCGCGTGGGGCTCTTCCACCGCGAGCCCGAGCGGGCTCGCAGTCTGGTCGAGCCGTGGCTCGCGCCCCGAGGGACGGTTCGGGCGTTCTTCGATCCGCCACCCCGGCGCTGACCAGCAACCGGTCTACTCTGCCGGGGTGCCCTCGACCCTCGCCATCGAGGCCTCGGGCCTCGTCAAGAGCCTCACGACGGTCGGCCTCCTGATGCGCTCGCCGAGCGCCGTGCTCAACGCCGGCTTCATGACGCTCTTCCCGCTGATCTTCCTGAGCAACATCTTCGTCGACCCGAGCACCCTCCCGGGCGCGCTGGAGGCGTTTGTCGGCGTCAACCCGATCACGCACCTGGTTACGGCGACGCGCGACCTGATGGCGGGCGTTGCCACGGCGGGCGCGCTCGCGCTGGTGCTCGCCGAGGCCGCCGCGCTGACCGCGGTGTTCGCGCCGCTGACCGTTCACCTCTACCGCGGAAAGGACTGAGCTCGATGCGAATGATCTTCGTGAACCTGCCGGTCAAGGACCTCGACGCCTCGACCGCGTTCTTCGGCGACCTCGGCTTCGAGTTCAACCCCGACTTCACCGACGAGGACGCCGCGTGCATGATCGTCGACGAGAACATCTTCGTCATGCTGCTCGTGGAAGCGCGCTTCAGGGACTTCATCAACGGCGACATCGCCGACGCGAGCGCGACGGAGGCGATCACCGCCCTCTCGGTCGACAGCAGGGAGCAGGTCGACGAGACGATCGCGAAGGCGGTCGCCGCGGGCGGGAAGCCGTGGAAGCCGAGCATGGACGAGGGCCCGATGTACGGCGGCAGCTTCCAGGACCTCGACGGTCACGTCTGGGAGCTGATCTACATGGAGCAGCCGTAGCGCGAACCGGCGCGCCTCAGCGGCTAGCCGTCACCGAGAGCACGGGCGGGAGGCGGGTCGCCGCGCCGAACCAGCTCGCGCCTGCGTCGCCCGAGCCGAAGACGTCTCCAGAGGTGGCGCCGAAGTAGAGCTCGAGCGTCTCACCGTCGCCTGCCCGATCGAACGCGTGCCGGAGGATCGTCAGGTAGGCGTCCTGCTGGGGCAGGCCGTCGCCGCGTGCGGCCCAGCCGGCGCCCGCGTCTCGGGTTTCGTACACGCGCACGCGGCCGTCTGGGGTGACCCGGTCGAGATCGGCCTCCAGCGGGATCACGTAGGCGCTGTCAGGGTCTGCCGGGTCAAGCACCATCGGGAAGCCGAAGTCCGACGGCAGGCCGGCGCCGATGTCCGCCCACGTCTCGCCCGAGTCGTCGGAGCGGTAGACCCCGCCGTGGAACTGCAGGAACAGGCGCTCCGGCCGCCTCCGCGCGCGGTGTAGCCGGTGTACGCAGAGGGCGGTGGCTCCCTCACGCGCCTCCTCCGGCAGGTAGCGCGCGACGAGGCCCTTGTTGCCCTGCCGCCACGTCTCCCCGCCGTCCTCGGTCAGCCAGACCCCCGCGGCGGAGATCGCGAGCGCGAGGCGGTCGGGATCGCCGGGCCACGGCACGATCGAGTGCAGGCACAGGCCCCCGCCGCCGGCTTGCCATGACTCGCGCGTGGGGTGCTCCCAAAGCGCGTGGTTCAGCTCCCAAGTGGCGCCGCCGTCGCCGCTCTCGAAAAGCACGCCCGGATCGCCGCCCGCGTACAGCGACCCCTCGCTCTCGCCCGCGACGATCACCCAGATTCGCTCGAGCGCCGCACCGCCGTCCTCGGGGAGCGCGACGCCGTCCGCCTGCTCCCACGCCCCCGACGGGTCCTCGGCGTACCACAGCTTGGGGCCGTAGAAGGCCGAGGTCACCGACGCGATCAGACGGCCGCTGCGCGGGTCGCGCATCGCGTACTCGACCGGCTCCCCCGCGAACGCACGCGCCGCAACGTCGAACTTCCGGCCCGGCTCTCCCACGAGCGCGAACAGCCCCTTGCGGGTCCCGACGAGAAGCTCCGTCATCTCGGTGTCATTCCTCCCGAGATCGCCGGCAGGACGTCGACGCGGTCAGCGGGGTCGACCGCGGCCTCCGCCCCGCGGCGCTCGCCGTTCACGAACACGTTGATGTGCCGACGCACGAGCCCGCGCTCGTCGAGGATCCAGCCGCCCATCGCGGGGTTGTCTCGCTCGAGCTCGCGCAGGAGCTCAGCCACCGTGGCGCCTTCGATCGCGTGCTCCGAGCAGCCGCCGGCGAGCTGCCTGAGGGGGCCGCGGACGCGCACGATTGCCACGATCCCATCGTATGCCGAGCGCAGTCAAGGCGTCGGCGGGCAGCGGCGAGCGCGCTAGGGTCCATGCGACACAGTCGCCCTGTGCCGAAGGAGGCGCCATGCCCCGCCCAGTCCACTTCGAGCTGCCCGCCGCGGACCCGGAGCGCGCGGCCCGCTTCTACACCGATGTATTCGGCTGGACGATCGAGAAGTGGGAGGGACCGGTCGAATACTGGCTCGTGACGACCGGCGAGGACGACGAGCCCGGCATCAACGGCGGCATCATGCGTCCTCAGGGCCCGGAGGCGACGACGGTGAACACGGTCGGGGTCGACGACCTCGATTCGACCGTAGAGCGGGCGACGGCCGCCGGTGCGACGGTCGTGGCGCCGCGGATGGCCGTCCCTGGCATGGGCTGGCTCGCCTACCTCACCGACACCGAGGGCAACACCTTCGGCCTGATGGAGCCCGACTCGAACGCGGCCTAGCCGCGACCCGCGCTCGCTTCGACGACGCCGGCCAGCCGCTCGACGGCGAGCTCGAGCTCCGGCTCCGCGAGGTTGCTGAACGACAGTCGCAGCTCGTTGCGGCCCTCGGAGCCGGCGTGGAACGGCGATCCCGGCACGTACGCAACCCCCGCCGCGGTGGCGGCCGCGCGCAGCTCGATCGTGTCGACGTGCGCCGGCAGCGTCACCCAGGTGAAGAAGCCGCCGGTCGGCGTGCTCCAGGCGCAGCCGGGGGGCATATGGCGCGTCAGTGCCCGCTCGGTCGCCTCCCAGTGCGAGGCGTACAGCGCTCGTGCCAGCGGGATCTGGCGCTCGAAGTGCCCGCCGCGGCCGTACTCCTCGACCATCCGCTGTCCGAGCCCACCGGCGCACTGGTCGGTGTTCTGCTTCGCCGCCGCCATCTGGACGATGACCTCGCTCGGCCCGACCGCCCAGCCGAGGCGCACGCCGGGGCAGAAGGTCTTCGAGAACGTCCCAGCCTGCATGACCACATCCGGCGCGAGCGACCACAGCGACGGCAGCGCGGTGCCGTCGTAGGACAGCTCGCGGTAGGCGACGTCCTCGAACACCAGCACGCCGCTGCGCCGGCAGAGCTCGACCAGCGCTTGGCGGCGCTCGAGTGACAGGGTCCGGCCCGTCGGGTTCTGGAACTCCGGGATCACATAGACGAACTTGGGGCGCAAGCCGGCCGCGAGGCGCTGCTCGAGCGCCTCGACCTGCATCCCGTCCGCGTCCATCGGGATGCCCTCGACGTCGGCCTCTGCGCCCGCGAAGGCCATCAGCGCGCCGAGGTAGGTCGGCGCCTCGACCACGATCGCGTCACCCGGGTCGATCATGCTCTGGCACGCGAGCGCGATCGCCTCCATGCCGCCGCTCGTCACGATCAGCTCAAGGAGCTCGGGTCGCCGCCCCTGCAGCTGCTCCTGGCGGTCGCGGAGGTACTCGCGCACGCTCGGGATCCCCTCGCTTGCCGTGTACTGGAGTGCGGCGCCCGGGTCGTCGCGCACGAGCCGCGTGACTATCTCGTCGAGGACCTCGGTCGGGAACGTGCTCGGATTCGGGAACCCGCCCATCATCGACAGCACTCCCGGGGGTGCGCCGGCGAGGATGGCGGTCAGCTCGGCGTCGCCACGATTGCGCGCCCGCCGCGCGAAAGCGTGCGACCAATTGCCGCTTTGCGTCTCGAGCACTCGCTCAGGTTCGCACGCCCGAGGCCGCGCGGCCGCTGGCGGCCTCGACGTCTCAGTACTCCCTGCTCTCCACGGCCTCGACGATCCGTATGCGCGGACTCCCGACGAGAGCCGGCGCAGCCTCGCGCGCGCGCCAGAGCTCGCCGAGCGCGGCGCGGCACGCCTCTGCCTCGCCCGTCGTGTCGAAATCGAGCTCGACCACGACGTAGCTGGGGTCGTCGAGCGGTCGGAACACGCGGTGGTGGCGCACGCCCAGGCCGCGTCGGTCGATGGGATCGCGGTCGAACGCCGCCTTCCACATGTCGAAGTCCTTGATGGCGTGCTCGAGCTGCAAGGTCGGCATGGCCGCTCCTCCTCTTTAAGCTACACAATTCATGTAATGAATACAGCGCTAGAGTAGCCGAATGGCGGAGCGTGTCAAGTCTCGCCGGCGTTACGACTCTCCGCGGCGGCGCGAGCAGGCCGCCGCGACCCGCCGGCAGATCCTCGCCGCCGCGCAGGAGCTGTTCGAGCGCGACGGATACGCCGCGACCTCGATGGCGGCGATCGCGTCCACCGCCGGGGTGTCGCTGAAGACCGTGTACCTGGCCTTCGAGACCAAGAGCGGGCTGCTGCGCGCGCTCTGGCACCTGCTTCTACGCGGCGACGAGGCCAGCGTCCCCGTCGGCGAGCAGCCCTGGTTCCGAGAGGTCCTCGAGCAGCCCGACCCCGCACGGCAGCTGCGCCTGAACATGCGCAACTCCCGCATGGTCAAGGCCCGCGCCGGTGCGCTGATGGAGGTAATCCGAAGCGCCGCGTCCGGCGAGCCCGAGATCGACGCGCTGTGGGCGCGTATCCAGGCTGAGTTCCACGCCAACCAGCGGGCGATCGTGCAGTCGCTCGAGGCCAAGGGCGCGCTGAGAGCCGGGCTCGACGTGGCCGCCGCCACCGACATCCTGTGGGCGCTCAACCACCCCAGCATGTACTGGCTGCTGGCGGGCGACCGCGGCTGGGCGCCTGAGCGCTACGAGGAGTGGCTCGGCGACCTGCTCTGCTCTCAGCTGCTCGGATAGGCTCAGGGGTCCTTGGCCCCCACCGCCGACACCCTCCGCCGCAGCCCGCTGCACGACCGCCACGCCGCGGCGGGGGCTCGCTTGATTCCCTTCGCGGGCTGGGAGATGCCGGTGCAGTACGAGGGCATCGGGCCCGAGCACGTCGCCGTGCGCACGCGCGCCGGCGTGTTCGACGTCTCGCACATGGGGCAGGTCGAGACGAGCGGCCCAGACGCGGAGGCGTTCCTCCAGCGTGTGCTCTCCAACGACGTCTCCCGGATCGAGCCGGGGCGCGCGCAGTACTCGGTTCTATGTCGCGAGGACGGCGGCGTGCTCGACGACCTCTTCACCTACAACCTCGGGCGTAGCTACCTCACGGTGACCAACGCCGCCAATCACGAGCGCGACTTCGCCTGGCTCGCCGAGCAATCCGCTCCATTCGACGTGACCGTACGAGACGCGGCCGACGACTACGCGATGCTCGCCCTCCAGGGACCCGAGGCGCGCTCGCTGCTCGCCCGCCATCTCGACGGGGAGGCGCCCGCGCGCATGCGCACCGCCCGCGCGCGCGTTGCCGGCGTCGAGTGCCTCGTCTGCGGCACGGGCTACACGGGCGAGGACGGCGTCGAGCTGCTGACGGCGCCCGCGGGCGCGCCGGCGGTCTGGGACGCTCTGACGGCGGACGGCGCAGCGCCGGTCGGGCTCGGGGCGCGCGACACGCTGCGGCTCGAGGTCTGCTTTCACCTCTACGGCAACGACCTCTCCGAGGAGCG
>Ga0136630_1001062_pt1 | contig 11048 bp, 10 predicted proteins | sample AntDrymUQ5682106_2_FD_105496 | JGI IMG/M metagenome (GOLD analysis project Ga0136630, IMG submission 105496) | Polar desert sand microbial communities from Dry Valleys, Antarctica - metaG UQ568 (21.06) | ecosystem: Environmental > Terrestrial > Soil > Desert | place: Antarctica: Dry Valley...
CTCGCTGTGACCGTCGCCGTAACCGAGCGCCGTGTCTATAAAGGTCAGCCCGAGGTCTATGGCGCGGTTGAGCGCCCGCAGGGACTCGTCGTCCTCGGCGCCCATCCACTGGCTCTTGCCGATCCCCCACGCCCCGTAGCCGACCTCGGAGACTTCGAGGCCCGTCCGGCCGAGCTTCCTGTAGTTCACGCAAACCTCCATCTATACCAATCGGCGGATGATCCGCCTTCTTACCACGAGGGGGACGAGGCGAAACAGCGTCCGCGCGGTGTGCGTGTCTATAATGCTTGCATGAGAAGGGGAGGATAGCGGTGCGGGTATTGGACAGGCGCCAGGAGGCGCTGGTGGAGAGGGAGCGGGCGCTTTTGGGGCGTCTCGCGGACTTTCTCGTCGGCTTCGGGGCGCCGGGGGAGGACGTGGAGATCTCCCGCCGGGCGCTCTCCGACCTTGAAGAGTTGTTCCTGCTCGTCATCGTCGGGGAGTTCAACTCCGGGAAGAGCGCGTTCGTGAACGCCCTGCTCGGGGCGGACGTTTCCCGGGAAGGGGTCACGCCGACGACGGACAGGATCACGCTGCTGCGGCACGCGGAGGAGCCAACGGAGCGGGAGCGGCGGGACGGCGTTTTGGAGCGGGGTCATCCTAACGACTTTTTGCGCGAGGTCGCCATCGTGGACACGCCGGGGACGAACGCGATCATCCGCCACCACGAGGAGCTCTCCCGCGGCTTCGTCCCCCGCAGCGACCTGGTCATCTTCGTCACGTCGGCGGACAGGCCCCTCACGGAGAGCGAGCGGGGGTACCTGGAGCTCGTGCGGGACTGGGGGAAGAAGATCTTGCTCGTCGTCAACAAGGCGGACCTCCTCGACGAGGAGGATAAGGTCGCCCAGGTCCGCCGTTTTGTCGAGGACGGCCTCCGCTCCGCATTGGGCCTCTCGCCCCCCATCTTCTTCGTCTCATCCCTGCTGGCCCGCCGGGCGAAGGCCGCTACGAGCGCGATGGAGAGCAGGGCCCTGCTGCAAGCGAGCGGCTTCGGCGACCTCGAGACCTACGTCCACGACCTGCTGGACGAGGAGGGCCGGGTGCACCTCAAACTCCAGAGCCCGCTGGGTCCCGTCGAGGAGCTGGCGCGGCGCTACAGAGGCGCGGTCGATGAGCGGCTGAACCTGCTTGAGGACGACTTCAGGACCTCCGAGAACGTGGAGTCGCAGCTCGAGGTCTTCGTCGAGGACATGGAACGCGACTTCGAGGCCCGGATGGCGGAGATCGAGAACATCATCCACCAGATGAACGAGCGGGGCGACGAGTGGTTCGAGAGAAACATCCGAATAGGCAACGTCGGCGAGCTGGTCCGGCGCGAGAAGATCCAGGACCGCTTCCAGCGCGAGGTCGTCGCCGACACCGAGACCCTGATCGACGATCGCGTGCAAGAGCTCGTGGACTGGATGGTCGACCGGAACCTGAAGCAGTGGCGGGCCATCGTCGAGTACGTGAACCGCCGCCGGCAGGCGCAGTACGACGAGCACCTGATCGGCGACGTCGGCGACAACTTCGAGTACAACCGCAGCCAGGTGCTGGGTTCGGTCGGCAGGAACGCGACGGCGGTCGTCAGAGACTACGACCGGGAGCGGGAATCGGAGCAGATAGCGCTCTCCTTGCAGGGGGCCGTCGCCCAGACGGTCGCCGCCGAGGTCGGCGCCCTGGGCCTCGGGGCGGTCGTGGCCACGGTCGCCATGGCCGCCGCCGTGGACGTGACCATGACGCTCTCGGCGCTCCTCCTCGCCGGCCTGGGGTTCTTTATCCTGCCCAACCGCCGCCGCAAGGCCCGCCGGGAGTTCCGCGAGAAGACCGAAACCCTGCGCGCGAAGCTCTCCGAGGTCGTGCGCCGCCAGTTCGACTCGGAGCTGGGCCGCTCCGTCGAGCGGATGCGCGAGGCCATAGCACCCTACACCCGATTCGTCAGGACCGAGCACGCCCGCATGGCCCGCGCCCGCGAAGACCTCGCCGGGATAGACGCCGAGGTGGACGCCTTGAAAGGTGAGATCTCCACCCCAGGCCCGGGTCCGCGGGGCAATTCCTGAACCTCCCTCGAAGGCCGTGATGGAACTCCGGATCGGTGCTATGATTCGCCTTCCTTGAGAGATTGAGGGGGAGAAAACGCACAACATATTGCGGCCCTCGCCGCCGGGCGACGCAACGCCTGGGGTGGGGACAGAGGTTCAACGTGTCTCCAAAATCGCCGTCCCGGGGGGCCAGAGGGCCCGTGGGGTGCGGTTGCCCCGCATGCCGGGGCTCGACGGGCTGCGGGCCCTCGCGGTCGTGGCCGTGCTCCTCTACCACGCGGGCCTGGCCTGGATGCCCGGCGGCTTTCTCGGCGTCGAGGTCTTCTTCGTCATAAGCGGCTACCTCATCACCGCGCTCCTCGTAGCCGAGTGGCGCCAGCGGGGCCGGATAGACCTTGGGGCGTTCTGGATGCGGCGCGCGAGGAGGCTACTGCCGGCGCTGTACCTCGTCGTCGTGGCGACGCTGGCCTACGCCGTCTTGTTCCTGCCGGGCGAGGTGGCGGGGCTGCGGGGGGACGCGCTCTCGGCGTTCGGGTACTTCACGAACTGGTACCTGATCTTCGGCAACGAGTCGTACTTCGAGGCGATGGGACGCCCCTCGCTCCTGAGGCACCTGTGGTCGCTGGCGGTCGAGGAGCAGTTCTACCTGCTCTGGCCCCCCGTGGTCGCCCTCGGGATAAGCCTCGGCGCCCGGCGCTGGCGGCTGCGGCGCCTGATGTTCGTCTCGCTCGCCGTGGCTGGCGGCTCGGCACTACTGATGGCCGCCCTGTACGCGCCGGGGATCGACCCCTCCCGCATCTACTACGGCACCGACACCCGCGCCACGGGCCTGCTGCTCGGGGCGGCCCTGGCTTTCGTCTGGCACCCGGGCGAACGCCGGTCCAGGGAGGCCTGCGCCCGTCCCGCCGGGCGGTTCCGGCGCAGGTGGGGCTGGATGCGCCCCGCCTTGCTCGACGTTGTCGGCCTTGCCGCCCTGGGCGGGCTCGTGGCGTTCTGCCTGCGCCTCGGCGAGTTCCAGCCGCTCCTCTACAAGGGCGGCTTCGCCGCGGTCGGGCTGACCACCGCCGCCCTCGTCGCGGTCGTCGCCCATCCCCAGGCGCGGGTGGGGACCCTCCTGCTCGGTTGGCGGCCCCTGCGCTGGGTCGGGGAGCGCTCCTACGGCATCTACCTCTGGCACTGGCCGGTCTTCATGGTCACCCGCCCGGGCCTTGACGTCCCCCTCGACGGCGCGAAGCTCCTCGTATTGCGACTCGTCGTCACCGTCCTTCTGGCCCACCTCTCCTACCGCTACGTCGAGCAGCCCATCCGCCACGGCGCCCTCGGCCGCGCCTGGCGCACGCTCGGGCGTGCCGACCGGCCCCTCCACCGCGGTCTCGGGCTCCGCTGGGCCGCCTTCGTCACGCCCGTCGTCGCCCTGTGCGTCGTGGTCGGCGTGGCCGTCGCGCGGGCAGAGGCCCCGGAGCAGCCCGCCTACCTCGCGACGCAGGAGATCCACACGGCGTCAGAGCCAGCCCCGGAGAAGTACCCGGCCGGGGGGGACGACCAGCAGAACGCACCACCGCCGGAGAACAAGAACCGCCAGGAGGCAGCGACGGAGCCAGCCCCGAAAGAAGACCCGGCAGAGGGCGAAAACGAATCCGAGACGGCCGGATCTGACGCGGCTGAAAATCAGGATCCTAAAAACAAAAAGAACGAACAGGAGACCGAGGCTGGCGAGAAGGCAGAAAAGGACGGGGCGGCGGCGCCCGCCTCCACCGGGCCGGTCAGCGCCATCGGCGACTCCGTGATGCTCGGGTCGGCAGGTCCGCTCCAGAAGGAGGTCGAGATCTCCGTCCTCGACGCCGAGGTCGGCATGCAGGTCTTCCATGCCATAGACGTGCTCCGGTCGCGCCGGGCCGCCGGGCAACTCGGGGAGACCGTGGTCATCCACCTCGGCAACAACGGCGCCTTCACGCGCGGGCAGTTCGAGGAGATGATGCGGGTCCTCGCGGACGTGGACCGCGTGGTCTTCGTCAACGTGCGGGTCGCCCGCGCCTGGGAGGCGCCGAACAACGAGGTCATCTCCGCGGGCGTAGGGCGGCACCCGAACACGGAGCTGATCGACTGGTACTCGGCGAGCGCCGGCCAGCCCGAGCTCTTCGTCTCAGACGGCGTCCACCTCCAGCCCCCGGGCCAGCGGCTCTACGCGGCCATGATCTCCGAGCGCGTAGAGGCCGATTAGCCCCACACGAGAGCCACGGTGAAGAGAACTCCACCGGAGTCCCCCGCGCGATGGTAGACAATCTCCCACATCAACCCTAGAGGAGGGTACCAATGGCGGACCGCAGCACGAAAGAGCGCAAGCTCATCGCCCTCATGCTGAACGACCTGGCGTCGAGCATGGGCCGCGACGACCTCTCGCAGGCCGAACAAGAGGCCCACGCCCTCCCGGACGACGAGCTCGACCGGGCGCTCGCCTCCAGGCTGGACCTCCCCTATCCTACCGACGAAGAGGCCATGGACGCCGCCCTCCTGCACGTCGCCGAACCGGAGACCAACTCGGGCTCGCCCGGCAACCTGACCGCCGCCCCGGACATGAGCCACGAGCCCGGCCCCGGAGAGCACAGGGACCAGGAGTAAATAGGCATCAGGTATCAGGTTTTGTCGGCGGGTGATGCGCCGTCACTGGGGAAACGTCGCCGACCGTCGTCGATGAGGGAGCACCTGCGCGACCGGCTCCGGCGCGAAGGTATCGACGAGCGGGACGGCCTAGCTTCTATCCCCCAACCGGCGCTCCAGTTCAGCGACCTGCCGTTCCAACTCGGCGATCCGGCGATACTTCTCCCTGTTCTTCTCCCGCCAGCGGTTCCGGATCCTCTTCTCGAACTCCACGGAGCTCTTGAGGATTTTGCGGTACTCGGCTTCCACCCGCGCGCGCTCTTCCCGTATGCGCCGGTCATCCATACCGCGCCAGTGTAGCGTAACGGCCCCCGCGCAAAGCGGAGGGGCCGGCGACTCGTCGCCGGCCTCAGCCTCCCTCGAACGCGCGGCCTAGTTCTCGGAGTTGCCGTTCTCCGGGGCCTCACCGTTGGTGCCCTCGATCTGGATGCGCCTGGGCTCCCGGACCGCGGCAACGCCCGTGATCCTCACCTCCAAAACGCCGTCCTCGAGGCGGGCGTTGATGGAGCTCTCGTCCACGCTCTCGGGCAAGGTCATGCTGCGGCGAAAGCTACCCTATCGCCGCTCGCGCACGTAGAACCCGGAACCCTCCCGATTCTTCTCGGCCGCGTCTCCGCGGACTCGGGCTCCGTGGACGCCTCCATCTCCGTCCGCCCGGACGCGCCGGGCGGAGGAGAGGGTTAACGGTCCATGTCCGGCGCGAGCTCGGAGAGGCGGGCGGTCGGGGAGATCAGGTCCGGGTCCGTCACCACGTCCACGAGCGAGACGCCTTCATCGGCCACCGCATCCCGCAGCGTCCCTTCGAGGTCTTCGGGATCGGTGACGGTGTATCCTTCGGCGCCGAGGCTGCGGGCGAAGCCGGCGAGGTCCACGGGGCCGATCTCGGAGCCCGCGGTCCTGCCGACGTCGCGGGCCTGGTGCATGGCTATGGTCCCGTGCATCCCATTGCGGAAGACGACGACCGTGATGCCGACGCCGTAGCGGACGGCGGTCTCTATCTCCTGGCCTGTCATCAGGAACCCGCCGTCGCCGCAGAGCGCCACGACGGTCCTCTCCGGGGAAGCGAGCTTCGCCCCTACGGCGCCCGGCACACCGTAGCCCATGGCGCCGTTGGCCGCCGCGACCTGGGTACGCGGGTGGTCGTGGCGCCAGTAGCGGTGCAAAAAGACCGAGAAGTTGCCCGCGTCGTTGGCCAGAACGGAATCCGCCGGCAGCACCCTTTGGAGCGCGCCGACGACCTCGGCCGGGTCGATCCCGGCCTCGGACCTGCTCCCCGGGACCTCGCTGAACTCGAGGTAGGCCCCGTGCGCGGCCGTCCAGTCTCGTTCGATCGCTTTCGGGGCGCGCCGGGTGAAGGCCTCTAGGGCGGCGCCGACGTCCGAGACAATGCCGCGCTCGACCGGGACGGTGGCGCCGACCTCGTCGGGGTCCGTGTCTACCTGGACCACGGCCTGGTCTCCGCGCGGGAGGCTGTAGGTCTGGGTGGTGACCTCGCCCAGGCGGGAGCCGACAACGACGATGAGGTCGGCCTCTTCGAGCGGTTCGAGGATCTCGGGCCGGGTCGCGAGGGTCAGATGGCCCAGGTAGAGCGGGTGCCCGTTCGGGAAGACGTCCTGGCGGCGGAAGGCGGCGTAGACCCCGGTGCCGAAGGCCTCGGCGAACCGGACCAGTGCATCACGGGCGTGCCGCGCGCCGCCACCCGCGATCACCACGGGTCGCTTCGCCGCGACCAGCCTGCGCACGACGTCCTCGACGTCCTCGGGATCCGGGGCCGAACGAGGCCTGCCCCGGGAGAGCCGCGATCCTTCATCCTCGATCTCCTCGCCGAGGATGTCCGCGGGGAGGGCGAGCATGACAGGTCCGGGACGCCCGGAGGTGGCGACCCTCACGGCGCGGGCCACGAGTTCGGGGAGCCGGTCGGCGCGGTGGACGGTCGTCGCCCACTTCGTTATGGGCGCGTAGAACGCGGTGAGGTCCACCTCCTGAAACGCCTCCCGGTCAAGGAAGTCCGTCTCGACCTGACCCAACAGGACGACCATCGGGGTCGAGTCCTGCATGGCCGTGTGGACGCCGATGGCGAGGTTCGACGCCCCCACCCCCCGCGTCGCCATGGCGACAGCCGGCCTGCCCGTGATCTTGGCGTCGGCCTCCGCCATAAAGGACGCCCCGGACTCGTGGCGGGTGGAGACGAGCGACGTCTCGGGGTGACGCTCGGCGGCGTCGAGGACCTCGAGGAAACTCTCCCCCGGCACGGTGTAGAAGCGCCGCGCCCCGGCCCGCGCCAGCACCTCGACCGCCAGATGACCCGCTTTCTCTCTCTCACCCATGCGACCTCCTCCAGAGTACCGACCGGCCGCCGTCTATCCTACACGTCGGCCCGGGGGCGGTGGAGGCTGTAGAGTATGTAGACAGGCGGAGGGAGTAAAAGGATGGCGGAAGTCGTGGTGATCGGGTGCGGGGTGATCGGGCTCACCACCGCCGTCCGCCTGCGCGAGACCGGCCTGGACGTCCGCATAGTCGCCGCGGACCCGCCGGAGAGGACCACCTCGGCCGTCGCCGCCGCTATCTGGTACCCGTATAAGGCCTATCCGGAGAAGGACGTGCTGCGGTGGGGCCACAGCACCTTCGAGGTCTTCGAAGAACTCGCCGCCGTGCCGGATACCGGCGTGCGGATGCGCGAGGGCTTCGAGCTCCGGCGTCGCCCGGCCCCGGAACCCTGGTGGTCCGCGGCCGTCCCCGGTGTCCGGCGCTGCGGGCACGAGGAGCTGCCGCCCGGCTACCGCGACGGCCACGCCTTCGTCGTGCCGGTCATAGAGATGCCCGTCTACCTGCGGCACCTGCAGGACCGCTTCGCCGCGGCGGGCGGGACGATAGAGCGGCGCGCCGTGTCAGACCCGGACGAGTTGGCAGACGAGGCACGAATTATCGTGAACTGCGCCGGGCTCGGCGCGAGGGGGCTCGTCGGCGACGACTCGATGGCGCCCATACGGGGCCAGGTCCTGCGCGTCCGGAACCCCGGGCTGGACTGCTTCATCCTGGACGAGGACGATCCCGAGGGCGTCACCTACGTGGTCCCGCGCACTACGGACTGCATCCTCGGCGGCACCGCCGAAGAAGGCGCCTGGGACGTAGACCCAAACCCCGCAATCGCCGCCGACATCCTGCGGCGCTGCTCCGCGTTGGAGCCGCGCCTGGCGGGCGCGGAGGTGCTGGAGCACAAGGTTGGGCTCAGACCCGGCCGCACCGAGGTCCGGCTGGAGAGGGAGGATGGCCGGGGCGTCCCCGTCGTCCACAACTACGGCCACGGCGGCTCCGGCGTCACCCTCTCCTGGGGCTGCGCCGGGGAGGCCGCCGCCCTCGTCGCGGAGGCCTTGGGGCACGCCGGATAGCGTAGGTCCTAACCCTTCCGGGCCCGCCACCGCGAAGGTTTGGGGCCGGCGAGTTCCGTCTCCAGCGCGAGGTCCACCTGTTTGCGGGCAGGGCCGAGCTTCTTGCTCACGCGGCGGGCCATGCCCGCCCTGACCTCTTCGTAGCCCTTCTCCTCCACCTCGACGGAGAACCGTTCGCGCATCTCCCGGCTCTTCTGTGCGAAGGCCTCGATCCTCTCGCGGGTCTCCCCCGCGAGCCACATCGAGCGCGGCAGGTAGCACCTGGAGAACAACTCCAGGAGATGGTCCACCTGCTCCCGACGCTCCCGTTCCTCACCGGCGTCCGCCTCGCCGTACAGTGAGGTCCACAACACGAAGCCCCGGTACAGCCTTGCGAGCGAGAAACGAATCTCCTCCACCGCGTACCGGCGGCGTTCCACCCCGATACGCCCGAAACCTATGCTCTCCAAAAGATCATCCCCCCGGATGCGTATGTGCCTTGTAAAAAGTCATCCACAACCTGTTGTGGATCAGCTACGCAAAATAGCACAACATGGAGCGCTTTTGCATGGGGAGCCCCCTCCGGTCGTCCTCAGCTTCCGCGTCTGAGAGCCCTGGAGGCGCCGAGCACCCGGCCTGAGCGGTCCTTCGCCCTGACGGCGACGTACGGTTCTTCGGTACGGAAGGTAATGGCGGTCTCGAAGCCCTTGCGGGCGGCATCCCCGACGGGTTCCAGATCCCCGGCACCGGGGCCGGCGAGCACCTCCCAGGAGGCGACCTCCGTCGCCCCGTTCCAACTGGCGTAGAGGGTAACCCGGCCTTCGGTCCCGGACTCGCCCACGAGATCCGGGTCGCCCTGCGGTCGGCCTCTCCACGGGAAGCGGAAGGCCCGGTACGACTCGACCTCAGGGGGGAAACGGGCGTCGAAGAGCAGCTCGCCGTCGCGGCCGTGCTCGGAGAGGTAGGGCGCGCTGCCCCAGCCTATGAACACGTTGCCGTTGGGGAGGGTCTGCACGTTGCCCTGGAAGATGGCGAACGTCTCGGTCGGGTGGATGTACTCGCGCACGAGAGTCGCGGTCATGGCATCTTCGTCGAGCTCCAGCGCGACGGCGCGGGAGGGCTCGTCCATCCTTTCGCCCCGGTTGTCGAAGAGGGTGATGGTGCCGTCCGCCTGGCGACGGGCGTCGTGCTGGTAGGCGAACACGGCTTCGTCCTCCATCGTAAAGTCGCTCTTCTCGCCCCCGAGCCGCCAGATCACCTCGCCGCTCTCCCGGTCGATCTTGTAGACCGCCGACGTCCTGCGGGCTGAGACGAGCAGGTTGCCGTCATCGTCCACGTCTATGGAGTTTATGTGGAAGTAGTCGAAGGCGTCCTCGGTATCAGGCGACAGCTCGTAGAGGGACTCGTCGAAGCCGACGTGGTCGAGGCTGTGCCACTCGAAGAGGACCTCGCCGCTCCCTATGTCTATCTCCTGGACGATCCCCTCGAGCACCGCGCCGTCCGTAGGACCTCCCAGAGACGAGAGGTCCCTTCGTGCCTCGCCGTAGATCCCGATCAGCGCGGTGTCCCTTTCGGTGATGAGGAACTCGTGGTGGTCCCCGGCGTAGCCGTTGCCGGCTCGGAACCGCCCCACCTCCTTGTAGGACTCGTCGAAGATGACGAACTCGCCGCGCCCGAAACCGCCGTGGGTACCCTGCCACCAGGTGAGGACGGACTCTCCCCTGTAGCGTTGGACTTTGAAGTCCATGGCGTCCTCGGCCTCTTTCACCACGGGGCGGAACCACACCGGCTGCCCGTCGTTGTCCAGGATCATCGGCCCGTCCTGGGCGGGGTAGCTCTCCCCGGGGCCGTTCTTCGAGGCGGCGAAGATGTAGTCCGGGGCCGTGCCGGGGGCCCGCGTGGTCACCTCGACCGGGGGCGGCCTCAGGTCCGGGCGCGAGCGGAAGACCCGCGTCGGCCCCGCCGCCGGCGCGGCGATTGCCCGGACGGGCCGGTTCGGCTCGCAGCCCGCCAGCGCCAAAAACGCGAGCCACGCGCCACCGCCCGCCGCAACCTTGAGAAAATCCCTCCGCGTCCGCCTCACGCCCAACCCTTCGCCACCTCCCCGTTCGCGCTTACCCGAAGCTGCCATCTTATTACGGCAACCCGGGCCGCACACGCAAACCTCTCCGCCCGCCCACGAGGGTCGGTCCCAGACGACGTCCCCCATCGTGCAACCGGAGATCCCACAAGCGAGGAGCCCATGCCCGAACCAACCCCGAAGAGATGCCAGGAACTACCTCTCTGCAATCGAGGGTAATTGCGGTGGCGGGACCGGGATTCGAACCCGGGACACCACGATTTTCAGTCGTGTGCTCTACCAACTGAGCTATCCCGCCGGGGAAACGTGGGAGATTCTACGTTACGCGACGGGGGCTATCAAGAGTGGGAATCACCCCCGGGGTTAGCCAGCCTTCTGGAAGCGGTCGAGTTCGAAGGCGGACTCGATCATCTCCCTGGGAAGCGCGCCCATGACGGCCTTGGGCTGCTCGCCGGGCTCGAAGAGCGCGATGGTCGGGATGCTGGAGATGCCGAAGTGCCCGGCCAGCGCCGACTCGGCGTCCACGTCGACCTTCGCGACCTTGATGGAGCCTTCGTAGTCGCGCGCGAGCTCGTCCATCACCGGAGCGACCTGCCGGCAAGGCCCGCACCACTCCGCCCAGAAATCCACCAAGACCGGGACATCGGAGTTCAGGACTTCCGTCTCGAACGTATCGGTCGTGACGGCCACGGGCTCTGTCATAAGGGATCACCTCTCGGTAGTTGCTCGTCTTGGCCCCAACCTAACAACGGTCGCCCATCGAATGACTGGAAATCGACCTTTGAAAGCTCCTACGAGGCGGGAGCGACGGGACTCGAACCCGCGGCCTCCGGCGTGACAGGCCGGCGTTCTAACCAACTGAACTACGCCCCCGCGAAGGGC
>Ga0136630_1001063_pt1 | contig 11046 bp, 9 predicted proteins | sample AntDrymUQ5682106_2_FD_105496 | JGI IMG/M metagenome (GOLD analysis project Ga0136630, IMG submission 105496) | Polar desert sand microbial communities from Dry Valleys, Antarctica - metaG UQ568 (21.06) | ecosystem: Environmental > Terrestrial > Soil > Desert | place: Antarctica: Dry Valley...
AGATCCGGCAGGTGGGGCAGCGGTGGTTGCAGCGGCAACGACCGTCCGCGGTGGCGTAAGGACTTGAAAAGTGAGGAGACCGATGATGACCATGACTGAGGACCCGCTGGCCCCTGCGGGCGCGCAGTTCCCGCTGGCGCGGTCCCAGACCGCCCCACCCTCATGGGACGAGCCGTCACCTGTCGGGGTCCGCCCGTGGGGGCTGCGGCGGATGGGCCCGGTGCTGGCGCCGTCGGGACGATGGCTGGCGGGGGACTACGACCATGATCGGCAACTTGCCACCTATCCGGACGGTGTCCCGGTGCTCGATGTCGCTGCCGGGCCGCCGACCGCGCCGACGACCCCGGGCGTGGACGGCGAGGATCCGCCATCCTCGGAGGACTGGATCAACGACGACACACCCGACGAGCCGTTCCAGCCGTGACGGTGCTGATCCTGGCCGGCGAGCGGGACGTCAGCGCGACCGGATGGCGCGCGCTGGGCGATCGCGAGGTGCCGGTGTTCCGGGCCAACAGGGGTAGTTCCCCCAGCAGCGCGAGGCCAAACTCGGTGTCGGTGGTGTGTTGGGCTCGCTCGGGCCGGCGACTGGGTTCACAGCACAGGTCGTCACTGGGTTGGCTGTAGCCCGTTCGGGGCCACGAGCAGGGTCACCGTGCGGTTTCTGGCCGGGTCGGGGTACGGCCCTTGGGCCTGGTCCGCGCTGACGAGGGTGAAGGACGTCAGCGGAACTCCGCCGGCGTCGGCGAGCTCCCTGGCGGCCGCGAGCGCGCGCGCGAGGGCGACGACGGATCCACCGCTCGTGCGCCCGCCGGGCACAGCGACGACGTGGCCGACGACGGTGGTCGACACATCCATCCCGGCCAGCTGGCTGCCGAGCTCGACGAGGAGCGCCTCCCCGGCCGGGGCGATGTCGTCGCTCCGGGTGAAGAGGCCCTCCTCGAACACGACGCGCACGGCGTCCGGGCGCTGCTCCACGAGCACACCGGGCATCGCGAGGTCCGCGGCGAGCGCGTCGAGCGCGTCGGCGAGGCGTGCGGCGGAGCCCGCGCGTGTGGCCTCCAGCGTCGCGAGCCGCCGCTGGAGCTCGTCGGCGCGCTGGATCTCGTCCTGCAGACGGGTCGCGGTCGGCTGGTCCGGCGGCGCCGCCGGATCGTTCGGCCCGAGCCAGATCATCGTCCCTACCACGACCACCCCGGCCAACGCCGCCGCGAGCAGGCCGACCCGACCCGGGTGGAGCACGGGACGGGTGCGGCGCCGCCGCGATTCGATCTCCGCGATCACCTGCCTGCCGGCTGCCGCGTCCGCGTCGTCCGGGTCGATGGCCTGCACGCGGACCCAGCACGCGTCCGCTTCCGGGAACTCGCCGCGCTGAGCATGGACCCGGGCCAGCAGGTCCAGCGCCGTCCGGCTCGACGCGGCGGTGGCGTCGAGGTCCCGCAGCAACCGTGCGGCCTCGTCGAGGTGCCCACGGCGCGCAGCGGAGCGTGCGCGCGCGACGGCGAACTCGACGTCGAGCGCGGCGTCGAGCGCGCCACTAGGGATGGTGGTCACCGGCTCACCTCTGCTTCACTCCGCCGACGGGGTCCGGCACGTCCGGTGGGATGAGGCGACGGAGCCGCTCGTTCACGCCGGCCACCGCGTGCCGGTCGCCCGCTGCGATGGCCTGCTCGCCCTCTTGGATCAAAGCATCAGCCCGGGCCGTGGGTTGCAGCTCCTGGCGCATGTCGCGGAGCATGTAGAACAGGGTGAGATCCCACTCGGGACCCCGGCGCAGAAGGTCGAAGAGAAATCCCCTGGCGCGATCGAGCTGCTTGCGAGCCCCCACCGGGTCCTCGTCCTCGATCGCGGTGCGGGCCCGGCTCTGGAGATCGGCCAGCTCCCTGCGGTCGTCGGCCTGGCCGGATCGGTCGACGAGATCGGCGCACTCGTCCACCGCTTCCCGGAGCTCGCTCAGCAGCCCTGGGAGCTGCACCGCGTCCTCGACGTCGTCGAGCTCGGCCTGCAGGTTCCGCAGGCTCTCCTCGCTCGCCCGCGCAGCACCGGCTTCCACCCGCGCCCGGCGAGCCTCCTCGCGGGCGCTCTCGACGGCGCCCTCCTCCTCGAGCTTCGTGAGGCGTTGCCGCGCGCTGGACGAGCCGACCGTCTCGGCTGACGTGCGAAGCCGGGCCAACCGGCTCTCGACCTCACCCAGCCGCTCCTGCACCACGTCCGCGCTCGGCGCCCGGACGTTCGAGAGGTCGATCTCCGCCTCGAACTGCGCCTGGACGAGCGGCACGTCGGCGACCACCGTGACCAACCTGGACTTGTCGATCTCGATCGTGACCTCGACGTCACTCCCGGCGGGGAGATCGATCCGGACATCCCTCGGCCGGATCTCGATCATCGCGACCTCGCGGTTGCGGTCTGTGCGAGCCCGCTCCCCCTCGACCACCGGGATCTGGATCACCGACTCGGTGTCGGAGCGGTGCAGGGCGATCGTCGTCTGGAAGATCTCCCTGGTCCTGGCCGGCAGGGAGGTGCCCTTACGCAGCATCGTGGCGAAGGTGCGGTCGGCCTTGCCGATTCCCAGTGACTGGGTGAGCACCGCACCACCGAACTCGACATCACCGTGCGTGATCGACAGCGTGTCGGGCGAGAGCTTCTGGCGGGTGCCGGCGGCGTCGGTCAGCTCGACGGTGAACCTCGAGGTGTCCTTCTGGTCCACGCTCACCTCGGTGGCGAACGTGCCGTCGGCGCTCAACGCGATGCGCGGGCTGCGGAACGGCGGGCGACTGCTGGGGTTGTCCAGGGTGACGGAGTAGCCCGACCAGTCGACGGGAGAAGCGCCGTGCAGCCGTCCGGCGACAGTGGGCCGGACCGTCGTCACGCTCGGCTCGTAGGCAAGCTCGATGGTGAACTCACCTGGCTTGGGCGTGGCCAGGGGCCGCTCGAGCCGGACCGTGCTCGCGAACAGCGCCGCCCCCCGGGCGACCGCGGTGGTCGGGTCCTGACTGAAGTCGACGGCGATGCCCAGACCCTGTTGTGGGTCCGCTAGCCGCTCCCGGAGGCCTGGTGCGAGCGTGGTGCCGCCGACGAGCAGCAGACGGTCGATGTCGTCCGGGTCGAGGCTGCCCTCGGTGAGTGCGTCGCGGCAGCGATTGATCGCGCGAGAGTAGAAGGGCTCGGCGATCCGCTCGAGGTCGCCGCGGCGCAGGGTGTACTCGAACAATTCGGTGCCACCCTGGCCGTCGGCGAGCTCGACCGTGATATCTGCGGACTCCCGGCGTGACAGGAGGATCTTCGCGTCCTCGGCCGCGATCTTCAACTTCGCGAAGTTCACGCGCCAGGCCGGGTTGTCCCGCCTGAAGTCGGCGAGCCCGAGAGCGCGGCTCACCACGGGAACGAGAAGCCGCTCGACGAGCGCCCAGTCGATCAGCTTCCCACCCAGGTAGGGATCGCCCGCGTGGTTGAGCACCTGCAACTCACCCTCGCGCTTGCTGACCACCGCGGCATCGAATGTGCCCCCGCCGAAGTCGAACACCAGCCAATACGCCCGGTCAGACTCGTCCTGAAACCCGTAGGCGAACGCGGCCGCGGTCGGTTCCTGCACGAGCGGGCTCGCCGCGCCGAGGCCCGCCAGCTTCGCCGCCTCGCTGGTCGCGTTGGTCTGGTTCAACGCGAACGCCGCCGGCACGGTGATCACCGCCGCTTCCGGTGATGCGCCGAACTGGTGAGCAGCGTCACCACGCAGCGACTTGAGGACCTCGGCCGACAGCTGCTCAGGCGACAGGGTGACACCGGCAGCAGCGAACCGGTGCCCGGCGCCGGCCAGTCCCATCTCGAGCTTGAACTCGGCGGCGGCGTTGTCCGGGTCGCTCTCGGTGCGTTCGCGCGCCCGACGCCCGACGTGCACCACGTCCGGCTTGGGGATCCAGACCGCGGACGGCGTGAAGTCCCACCCGTCGTTGTTCTTGATCACGCTGACGTCGCCCCCCTCGACGACGGCGATGGCGCTGTTGGTGGTCCCGAGGTCGATGCCGAAGTCGACGGTGTCACGCATGGGTGTCCTCCCCGATGTGCTCCCGCCTGGCGGGACGGCTGACGATCACTTGGCCCATCTGGATGCGGTGGTCACCGAAATAAACCGAGGGCCGGACGGTCTCCAGGACGGTCTCGGTGCTCGACGAGGGATCGTCCTCGTAGACGAGAACCTCGAGGGACAGGCCAGGATGGAATGCGTCACCGTCATGGTCCTGCACGACGAGGCCGGCCTTGGCCAGCACGTCGTTGCCCGTGCGCAGGTAACGGCCGGCCTGGCGGATCTCCTTGGACAGGCGTCCATCGACCCGGGTGAGCTGCTGCTGCGCGCGCCACAGGTTCGTCGCGGCATCGGCCAGCGCCTTCTCGTCGAGGGCGGGCGCCGGGGCGCGTTCCGGCTCGCGTTCCGGCTCGCGTTCCGGCTCGACCGGCTCCATGACCGCGACGAGGTCGGCGATCACCTGCTCGAGCCGCGTCTGCTGCGCCTCGTCCCACATCGGCGGCGCGATGCGGAACGCGCGATGATGACGCCGCTGCCGCAACGCGTGCCGGATCCCGGACAGCGGTCCGGTCATCAGCGACCTCCCTGGTTCGAGCCCGTGGGGGCGCGTCGTCGAAGGTGATGCGGCGTTCATCGTCGCCTCCCGAGACCTGACGTCCGGCTTTTCCGCCGCTCGTGGATGGTGCCCAGAATGGACAGATACGTGAGGAAAGCCCACACCACGCACGCGACGATTCCCCACGGGACCCCGAAGGCGTAGAAGACGAGGCCGGGGAAGACGAGAAACCAGATCAACGCTCCCACGAACAGCTTCCGGACGACGCTCGACGTGTCGGCAGCGCCTCCCGGGGCTCGGGGCGGAGCGACGGGAGCCGACCCCGTGCCGCTGAGGACGGCGAGCAGCCGATCGATCTCCAGAGCTGCGCCGGGCCCGTCGGCGTACCGTCGAAGAACCACGAGGATGTTCCGGGCTTCCTCGAACCTGCCCGACTTGATCAGATGGTGGACCCGCTCGGCGAGCACGGCGAAACCATCATTCTCCACCGTGACGCCGAAGGGAGCAAGATCCCGGTTCGCCTGCTCCTGATCGTCGAGAATTGCCCGGTTGCCCTCGATCGTCTGGCGTGTCTCCGGCTCCACGACCAGCCCGTGCGCTGCATCGAACAGGGGTCGGATCTCGTCTGTCGTCGCCCTGCCCGGCCGGTTCATGGCGGCCATGGCGCAGTTGTTGAGCAGCACGGCGACTCGGTTCCTGGCGGTGGCCGTGCTGCGGTGGCGCTCGTGGGGTGCGAGTCCTTCGAGCCGGGTGAGGGCCGGGACCGCCGATCGATGAAGGTCGGCGGCGGCGTCGAGGGGATGGCCGCCGCCGAGCTGAGCATCGGCGCGGGCCGTCGCGGCCTTGACCGTCTCGAGTAGAGGGCTGGCGGCCTCGGTGAGCAGATCCTCGACGACGTGCTGCCCGACCTGCCAGCGGGCGGCGTGGGCGGCCAGCCGTGCGGGGTCGTCCGCGGCGGCGGCGAGGTCCACCATTGGGGTGACGAGGGCGCGGGGGAGGTTGTCGCGGAGGGCGTCGATGGTGGAGTCGTCCAGGCGCCGGTCGTCCAGGGCACGGATCCGGTGCCGGATGTGGTCCCAGAACGCGGTACGGCGCAGCAGCGCAGTCCATCCATCGGCAGCCTCTGCCCACAACTCGTCGCAGACCGCGCCCTCCCTACCCATCGAACGGCCGTCGAGTTCACGGTCCAGAGCGCGGGCGTGCGCCTGGACGGCCGCGTCGTGGTCCTGGTGCAGCGAGGGGACGCAGGAGCAGCTTGCGTTCGGGGTTTCCCAGAGCCAGAACAGCTCCTCGACGATCCGCCGCTGCGCGTCACCGAGCGCGTCGAAAGCCGAGCGGATCTGGTCCGGCGTAGCCGGAACGGGTTGGGAGAGCGTGCCGCCGACCGTGACCGGGGCACCTACCGCAAGTGCGGGGAGTACCCGTTGCCGGTGCTCGCGTACGACGCGACCGCCGACGTCGGTCGAGAGGCCGGCGATCCGGAACGCGTTGCGCCGGTACAGGTCCGGTCCCGCCTTCTCCAGCAGCCGTGTGGCGACGACTGCTCCACGCCCGTTGCTCACAGCATCACCCCCCGGCGCCACAGGGTGAGTCTGGGCAGGTGCAGCTCGCGCAGCCGCGGAGAGAGGTTGACGGCCTCCTCCATGAGATCGGCGGCCTGGTTCAGCGTGCTCGGGTGACGCGCGAGCACCAGCGCCTCGTCTGCGAGGCACCCGGCCCGCTCGGTGGGAGCCGCGGCCTCGGAGGTGTCGGGGCGTGCGGGGCCACGTCCACCCGCGCGTCCGATGACCTCCCGCCGTTCGCGGAAGGCGTCCGCGAGTGCCCGGGCGGTCGCCGGACGGTGACCGGGATCGACCTCGAGCGCCGCCAGCACGATGCGGCCGAGCTCGACGTCGACGTCGTCGTTGTACCTGCTCGGATCCAGCAGGGACCGGCGGAAGCGGGCAACGGAGTAGGAGGAGAAGGGTCTCCCGTCGTCGTAGGGGAAGTGGTTGGTGAGAAGGAGGTAGGCGATCGTGCCCACCGACCACACGTCGCTCGCGCACGAGTAGCCCTCGTCGCGCAGCACCTCCGGGGCCATGAACGCGTACGTCCCCTGAGCGCTCGCCAGCAGCGTGAACGGGTCGGCGCGTTTGGCCAGCCCGAAGTCGCTGATCCGCACGCACATCCCGCTCCCGTCGTAACCGATCAGGACGTTGGCCAGGGTGAGGTCCCGGTGGACGATCGGCGGGGACTGATCGTGGGCGACGGCGAGCCCGTTCGCAAGCTGCTCCACGACGTCGACCGCCACGTCGACCGGAACCACCGACCGGTGCGACGCGGCGAGGCGCTCGAGGCTGCCGCCCGCGATGTACTCCATGGTGAAGAAGCCACGGAGGCCCTGCGGGGTCTGGACGGTGTTCGCGTCGAAGAGCCGGACGATGTTCGGGTGGCCCATGGTCGAGAGCAGCCGAGCCTCACCCAACATAGTGCGCGTCTCGTCGAGCGAGGCGACCTTCTTGAACAGTTTCATCGCCTGCCAGCCGAGGTACTCGTGCTCGACCCGGTGTACCTCGGCGAATGCTCCCTCACCGAGGAGCCGGTCGACGACCAGGGTGTCGCTGACCCGGTCGCCCTTGCTGAGCAGGGTCACCGGGGCACCTCCCCTGTCCCGCACTCCACGGCGATCACCGAGACGTCGTCAGTCGCTCCGCCGGCGCGGGCCGCGTCGATCAACGCACTGGATGCACGATGGACGTTGCGCGCCCCGCTGAGGAGCTCACCCAGCGCGGTGTCCTCGACGCCACTGGTGAGGCCGTCGGTACAGAGCCGCAGCCGGTCCCTCGGGCGCAGCTCGTGTCGTGACACCCCCGGCACCACCGCGCCGCCCATGCCGACGAATCGGGTGAGCAGACCCCCGCCCAACGCGTGGTCGTGCGTGAGCCGGGCGACGCGCCCGCTGCGGGCATGGTAGATCCTGCTATCGCCGAGGTGCACGGCCAGTGCCGCTCGGCCCCGCACCAGCAGCAGGGCGGTGGCCGCCCCTGTGGTGCCGGGCCCACACAGAGCCGTGCGCCGCACCTGCTCGTTGAGCTCGACCATCGCCCCGGTGACCGAACGCGCGCCGTCGGGATCGGCCAGACCACCCATACCGTCAGCCACGACGAACGTGCCGCGGCAGGGTTCAGCCCGCACCCGGTCCTGGTTCTCGTCGTGAACACACTCCGCGTCGGTCCGCACGGCGTACACGATCACGCCGAGTTCCCGGGAGGGGTCCCGGCACAGACGTCCAGGCGGTGGCCGATCCCCGTGACGGTCTCCAGGATCCGGGCTTCCGATGGCACCGGCTCGATGCATCGACGTGCGGCGCGGACGACCCCTGCGACATCCGCGCGGGTGTAGAAACGGTGTGCCGGCCACTCCTCGCGGTCACCCCACAGTGCCTTGATCAACTTTGAATGGTCGCAGGCAACGGCGGCGCCGCGGCCGCGACCGGCCATGTACCGCAGCAACTGGTGGCCCTGCGGGCCGACCCACCGCTGGGGGCCGGCCCCGACGAGACATCGGGCCCGTACTCCAGGGCCGCGCGCCCGATGGTGATGGGTCCACCGTGCAGGTCCACACCGGTGATCGCTTTCTCCGGGGAGCTGATCCGCAGTGCCGCCGCCCGCGCCATGAACCCACCCCCGAGCCGATTCCGTGTCGATCCGAGTCTGCATGGGCGACGCGCCGATCTCCATAGCACGCCGATGGAAGCCAGATGGGTGCGCCGAGGTGGGGAGCGGCCAGCCGATCGGTGCCATCACGTCAGAGAGCCGGTGAGGGACTGGTCGTCAGTTCGGTGAGCCAGGCACGTGGCGTAGATCGGCTGCTCCGGGTCCGCCCACCAGTCCCGCGCGGGCCAGATGGTCCAGAATGTGAACTCCGGCGGCAGCGCCATGTCGGACGTGATGCCTTGGCACGCCGACAACGCTTTCGCGTAGACCGCCTCGTCACCCGGCCATGGGGATCCGGGCTGGTAGAGCATCGGATATCCCAGGATCTCGGCCCAGTGGCTCTGCTCGCAACGCACCACCGGGACGTCGTGGCTGGAGGCCTCGACGCTGTCCCTGGTCGCGACACAGGCCCCTACCGGCGCGTTGGCCCAGAGAGTCTCGCTGAACAGGCCCATCCGGACCGCGACGTCCTCCCGCGGCGGCTGATCGGGGATGGTCACCCGGCCCGCGGGCAGCGGCTCACCGTCCCGCCCGTGAGCGACACACGTCGCGTAGTTCTCGTACCGGCCCGCCCCGTCGTTCCAGAAGGCCCGGTCCGCGACGGCGAAGGCCACCGCATACCTCTCGGCGCGCAGGCCTCGCTCGGCGAGCAGCCGCCCGCACTCGAACCGGGAGAGCGAATGGACCTGGTCCTCGCCGGGATAGGGCGACGGCACCGCCGACAGCGCCGGGTAGCCCAACACCTCACCCCAGTGCGGGTCGTCGCACGCGTCGGTGGTCGTGGCCTGGCGATCGTCCCACAGCTCCCGGGTGGCGATGCAGGTTCCCGCCGGGGGGTTGGCTGCCACCTGGTCCGAGAAGACCGGCACGGTGGCGGGGGCCTCCGTACCGGACGGCCAGAGCAGGAAGAGGCCGCCTGTCACCGCGGCTAGGCCGACCACTGGGGCCAGCCTGCGAGCCAGCCTCGGCAGCCACACCGGGGACCGGACAACGGCCGGCCGCCAGGGGCTGAGCCCGGCCAGCAGCTGGTCGATCTCGCCGGCCACGGGACTGTCCCCGAATTCTCGTCGGAGTCGCCGCAGCGCCTTTCGGGCCTGTGCGGTCCGGCCGGCGGCGACCAGGGCCGAGATCTGCTCCCGGAAGATCTGCAGCACACGCACCATCTCGTCCAGCTCGGTGCGGTTCTGCTCGATCGTCCGCCGGGTCTCGTCTCCCACGGCCAGCTCGTGTCCCGAGTCGAGCCACTGGCGCGCCTGCCCGGCGGCGGTCGACCCGGACTGGCCCAGCAGGAAGGTGGCACAGTTGTTGAGCAGGGTCGCTGCGCCGTCTCGCGCCGCTGCCGTGCGGCGGTGTCGCTCGTGGGGGACGATCGCATCCAGCCGCCTCAGCGCCGGCATGACGTGTTCGTGCACGACGGAGGCCGTGTCGATCGGGCGGCACCGGTCGGGTGCCGCGCCGGCCTCGCCCATCAGCGTGCCCAGTCTGTCGAAGAGGGGCGCTGTCGCCTCCTCGAGCTGGTCCTCGAGTACCGAGGCTGGCACGGGCCAGCGGCGGGCGTGCGCAGCCAGCCGGGCCGGGTCGGGCGCCGCGACGGCGAGATCGACCACCGGCTTGACCAGGGTCGCGGGCACGGCGTCGCGGAGCAGATCAACGGCGGAGGCGCCGAGCCGCCGGTCGTCCAGCACCGTAATGCGGTGACGGACGTGGTCCCAGAACGCGGTGCTGCGAAGCACCAGCTTCCATCGCCGCGCGGCATCGGCCCACAACTGGTCGAACTCACCCAACTCTTCGCTGCTCAGACTGCCGACCGAGGCCTCCCGGTCCAAGGCTTGGCTATGGGCGCGGACGGCCGCGTCATGGTCTCGGTGTCGCAAACGAGCACACGAACAGGTGGCGCCAGGGGCACCCCACAGCCAGAACAGCTCGTCGACGAGCCGACGTGGCTCGTCGCCGAGCAGATCGAACAGGGCCGGGGCCTGGTCCTGCTCGATCCGAACCGACAGGGGAGGGTCGATGTCGGCGCCGACCGCCAGCGCTGCGGTGACCTGCTGCCGGCGCTGCCGCACGGTCCGCCGGTCAACATCGGTGGGCAGCCCGGTGATCCGGAACGCGTTGCGCCGGTACAGGTCCGGACCGGCGATCTCCCGAAGTCGCGCGCCCGTCGCGCCGATCACCGCGAACTCCGAGCCGACGGCCCTGCCCATCCCGTCATGGACCACCCCCGCGCCGACTCCATCCTACTCCGAGTCTGCACGAGCCTGATGCCGATTACCATGGGAGTGAGATGGAAACTGCGTGCCGTCCGGCCCGGTCAGTGACCGAAAGCAGCGAGCAGACCGGCGACCAGGACGCGCTGGCCCACGCGGCCAACCCGACACCCCGGTGCGCCCACGCCAGGCTCCTCAGCACGCTCAAGCCGCTGACCTGCAGCGCCCGGAGCACAGAGCAGGAGGACAGCCACATCTACGACCAGTGGCGCACTCGACGTACGTGGCGACCTTCGTGTCGTCGCTGGCCGCTGGTGCGGCGTTATGCCGATCCCGCCATTCACGCCCAGTGCGGCTGGCTGGAAAGATTAAGGCGTGACCATGCTCGTCACTGCGTTGCGGGCCCGGCTCGACGGAGAGGTCGCGGACGACGACTACACCCGGCACCTGTTCTCCCGCGACGCCAGCATGTACTCGATCGTCCCGCTGGTGGTGGTCTATCCGCACCACGCCGACGACGTCCGGGCCACCGTCTCGGTCGCCGCCGAGCACGGCGTTTCCGTGCTGCCC
>Ga0136630_1001065_pt1 | contig 11043 bp, 9 predicted proteins | sample AntDrymUQ5682106_2_FD_105496 | JGI IMG/M metagenome (GOLD analysis project Ga0136630, IMG submission 105496) | Polar desert sand microbial communities from Dry Valleys, Antarctica - metaG UQ568 (21.06) | ecosystem: Environmental > Terrestrial > Soil > Desert | place: Antarctica: Dry Valley...
CGCACCGGGATGGAAGTCGCTCGACCGGTAGAGCCGACCGCCGCCCTGATCAGGTTGCGGCGACGTCCGCGCCTCCCCGGCCGCGTGCGCGACCAGCGCCTCGCGCATCGCCGCCGTGCCGGCGACGAGCGCCTTGCAGCCGACGTCGTGCGAGCCGTCCTCGGCCAGCACCTCGGGCCGCGACTGGCGCAGGATCGGCCCGCCGTCGACGGCGGGCGTAGCGAGGTGGATCGTCGAGCCGACGCATTCCGGCTCGCCGTTGACGAGCGGCCAGAAGTTCGACGCGGTGCCGCGATAGTAGGGCGAGAGGCCGAGGTGCAGGTTGACCGTGCGCCCGGCGAAGAGCTGGAGAAGCGGCTCGCGGATGATCGACGAGCCGAAGAGGACGAGCCGGTCGGCTTCGAGCGCGGTCACCCAGTCCGCGGTGGTCTGGTCGTTGCTCTCGCCCCACGCCACGTCGAGCATCGGGACGTCGAGTCCGGCGGCGGCGCCGAAATAGCGCTCCTCTGCCTCGTCACGAGCCGCGAGGTGCTCGACGATCAGCCGGTCGCGCGCCTCGGTCTCGCCGCGCCGGCGCGGGCGCTTTGCCTCACGCACGACGCCCTCCAGCCGCAGCCGCGGATCGCCCACCAGCTCACCGACGAACCATGCGTGGCGCCGCTGGTCGGCGGTGACGACGGCGATGCTTAGCGCGGGAGCGGCCATTGGGGCAGCGAGGATAGGACGTGGAAGTCAGGCGGCGACAGCCGGCGCCCGCGCCGGCGACGGTGCGCCGGCGAGCGCCAGCAGCATGCCCGCGACGCGTTCCCCGGAGCGTCCGTCGCCCGGGCCGAGCTCGCGCGCGGCTATCGCCGCGCGCTCCTCCCGCTCTGCCTCGGGGTGCGCCAGGTAGCGGCGCACGTGGTCGAGCAGCTCGCGCTCGCTGCCCGCCACCGGGGATGCGCCCGACTCGAGCACGAGCGCCATGTGCTCGTACACGGTCGCCTTGGACTCGATCATCACGACGGGCCGGTCGACGGCAAACGCCTCGAGCGTCGTCGTCGAGAACACGTTGACGAGCACGTCGCAGTGGCGCACCAGCGCCATGAGCCGGTCCGTGTCGGCGCCGGGCATGTGACAGGCGAGGCCGGACGGAACGATCTGCGGCACGTCGAGGTGCACGTCCTGGTGCTCGCGCGCGATCTCCTCGAACGCGGCGGTGGACACGTCCTTGGAGGGGAAGTTGGGGTGCACGCGTATGACCAGCTGTGCAGGCATGCCGAGCGCGTCGTCCGACACCGCACGCGCGAGCTGCTCTGCGACCTCGTGATCGCGCCCGTAGTAGCCCGGAGCGCTGGTGGCGAACAGGACAAGGCGACGAGCGGGATCGAGGCCGAGCCGGGCGAAGAGCGCGTCGCGCGAGGGCAGCGCGTCGTCGCGGTAATAGGCGTCGAAGTGCGGGACGCCGCCGACCTCGACCTGGGCGGGCGCGAAGTCCTGGAACTCGACCATCTGCTCGCGCATGCGCGCCGACCAGGTGACGATGAGGTCGGGGTCGGCGCCACGGTAGCCCTTGCTGGTCGGATTGTCCCAGCTCAAGATCACGCTCGCGCTCGGCACGCCGTGCAGCGCGGCCTCGCGCAGCAAGCGCGCGTCGGGCTTGAAGTAGCCCGGGCTCGCCGTCACCACGAGGTCGGGCGCGTAGCGCTCGAAGAGGTCGCGGTGCACCTCCTCGACGTAGCGCTTGAGCTCCAGCGCGAGCACCGCCCGGCGCAGTCGCCGCGAGCGCCACAGCGCGTGCAGCAGCAGCGTGAAGATCCTTCGCTCGATGGGCTGGCCGGCCATCGACCGCCCCGGGAAGCGCTCCGCCTTCTCGCGGAGCGCGCGCGTGCGATGGCCATTGGCGATCGCGTAGTGGCGCAGGTGCAGCGTCCACCACCACAGCATCGAGCGCTCGCCGGCCCGCTTCGGGGGCGTGCGCAGGGCCTCGACGATCACCTGCTCGTCGGCGTGCTCGAGCTCTAGGGACCCGATCGCGGCGGCGGGGGCGAGGATCACGACGCGACACCCCGCCGCCTTGAGCGTCGGGAGGATGTCCGTGCGCAGCAGGAGGCGTGCGATGAAGCCCTGATGCACGACGAGAAAGACGGTCCTGGGGCGGCCGGGCATCGCCTGGCCACGCTAGCAGCGGCGCTATCCTGCCCAGCCCTGATCCTCCTTGGCGTCAACTACCACTACGTCTCCGAGCGGGCGGAGGGCGGGAGGGCCATCTTCCCGGTCACGACGGAGGAGCTGACCGCTCAGCTGGAGCAGCTCGGCCGGACGCTGGAGTTCGTCTCCCGCGACCAGCTGCTGGCGGCGGTAGAGCACGGCGCGGCACTGCCCGGGGCCGCCTGCCTGGTCACCTTCGACGACGGCCTGCGCTCGCAGTTCGCGCTCGCGCTGCCCGTGCTCGAGCGCCTCGGGGTGCCGGCGATCTTCTTCATCTCCGGTCGCCCGCACGCCGAGCGGCGCGCACTGCACGTGCACCGCGTCCACGCGCTCCGCGAGCGGTTGACGGAGGCCGAGTTCGGCAGCCTGCTCGAGCGCCGGCTGGCGGCCTTCGGCACGCACGTTCCCGCCGTCGGTGACGCCGAGGCACAGGGCATGTATCGCTACGACACGCCCGCCGCGGCGCGCGTGAAGTACTTGCTGAACGTGGCCCTCGAGCGAGAGGCATCCGAGCGCGTGGTCGAGGCGATGTTCGCCGACGCCGGGCCTGGCGAGCGCGCCTTCTGCGACGATCTGTACATGTCCGACGAGCAGGTGCGCGAGCTCGAGGCGCGCCACGGGGCGACCGGCGCCCACGGCTACGACCACCACCCGTTCGCGACGCTCGATCCGGTCCTCAAGGGCGCCGACATGGCGCGCGGGTCCGACGCGCTCCGCGCGATCACCGGTGCCGCGCCGCGGATCATCTCCTACCCCTACGGCTCGGCCGCGGCTGTCGATCGCCCCGTCGCCGAGGCCGCCGCCCGGCTCGGGTACCGCGTCGGCTTGACGATGGAGCGGGCGGTCAACCGGTCGCTCGCGGAGCCACTGCTGCTGGCTCGCCTGGACACGAATGACGTCCCCGGTGGGAGCCGCCCGCGGCTGCGATTCGGCGACGAGGGCGAGCCGGTCGCCGAGCCCGGCGTGACAATCGCCCGCCGCCGCTACTTCGACGAGACGGCGGTCACCGTCGGTGCCTGAGCCCGCGGAGCTGTCCGCGCGGCGGCGGCGCGGCGGCGAGCTGTTGCGCTCCGCCGATCCGCCGGCGGGCGACCTTGCGGTGCTGTCGACGTTCAACCTCGACCTGTTGCCGCCGTTCCTGGCCGAGGCGCTCGACCGCCATGGCGTCGCCCGCCGCCTCTGGCTCGCCGGCTTCGATCAGCTCGCGCCGGCGATCGCCAACCCCGCCTCGGAGCTGTACGCGCGCGCGCCGGGCGATGTCCTGCTGGTGCCGGCGCCCGAGGATCTGCTCGCGCCGCTGTATGACGGGACTGGCGCTCCCGGACTCGCCCAAGAGCGTGTCGCCGAGCTGCGCGCACAGGTCGAGACCCTGCTCGAGCGACTGCCGGGCGCGACGATCCAGGTCGCGGTCATGGGCGCCGAGCACGCGCCAGCGGAGCACCTGCTCGCCCCCTCGGCGCCCGGGCGCGGGCAGGCGGCGCTCGCGGTACTCGACGCCGGGCTGCGCGCGCTCGACGCACTGGACCCGCGCGTCGTGGTCGCGGACTTCGACTGGACCGCACGTTCCGCCGGTCGCGCCGCGCTGCAAGACCCGCGGCTCTGGTACCTGGGCCGGATGCGGCTCAATCATGCCGGCCATGCACTGCTCGCCGACGTGGTGGCCGGCGGGCTCGCCGCGCAGCACGGGGTCGGGCGGCGCAAGGTGCTGGCCGTCGACCTCGACGACACCTTGTGGGGCGGCGTCGTCGGCGAGGTCGGCCCGGCCGGGATCGGTATCGGCGAGGAAGGCGTCGCGCTCGCGTTCCAGGACCTCCAGCGTGCGCTCGTGCGCCTGCACGACAGCGGTGTGCTGATCGTGCTGTGCTCCAAGAACGATCCCGAGTATGCCCTGGCGGCCTTCGACCACTCGGCGATGGTGCTGCGGCGCGAGCATCTCGTCGCCACACGCGTCAACTGGCGCGACAAGGCGACGAACCTGCGCGAGCTAGCCGACGAGCTCGACCTCGCCCTCGACAGCTTCGTCTTCCTCGACGACAGCCCGCGCGAGCGCGAGTGGGTTCGCCAGGCGCTGCCGATGGTGTGCGTGCCCGAGCTGCCGGCCGATCCGACCGACCGCCCCGGCTTCGTCAGCCGGGCACCGTGGTTCCGCACGCTGCACGTCACGGAAGCCGACCGCACGCGGGGCGCGAGCTACCAGGCCCAAGGCGAACGCCGTCGCGCTCAGGCGTCGGCCGGCTCGTTCGAGGCCTATCTCGCCTCGCTCGAGCAGCGGCTGACGATCGAGCCGGTCACCGAGGCGACGATGCCCCGTGCCGCCCAGCTCTGCCAGCGCACGAACCAGTTCAACCTGACGACGCGGCGCCACACCCACGCCGAGCTCGAGCAGATGCTGGCCGATCGCGCCACCGAGGTCGTCACCCTCAGCGTGGCCGACCGCTTTGGTGACAGCGGCATCACCGGCCTGGCGATCACCGTTTGCGAGGGGCCGGAGGCCGAGCTCGAGACGCTGCTGCTGAGCTGCCGCCTACTCGGCCGGCGGGTCGAGGACGCGTTCCTGGCCGTGCTGGCGCGGCGCGCGCGTGACCGCGGCGCGCGCACGCTGGTCGGCCGCTACGAGCCGACCGAGCGCAATCGCCAGGTGGCCGACTTCTACGCGGAGCGTGGCTTCGCGCCCGCCGGCGAGCGGCGCTGGCGGCTCGACCTCGAGGCGGCCATGCCCGAGGCGCCGCCGCAGCTGACCGTCGAGGAGCCCGCCCATGCGTGAGCGCTTGCGCGACGTGATGGCGACGGTCTTCGAGGTGCCCGTCAGCGACATCCCTGACGACGCGGATTCGGTGACGATGCCCGGGTGGGACTCGCTCCGCCACCTGGAGCTGATGCTCGAGCTCGAGATGAGCTTCGGCGTCCGGATCCCCGCCGACCAGGTGCCCGAGCTCACGTCCGTAGGCGCGATCGAAGATGCGCTACGCGATCACGGCGCGGGTTAGGTTGCGCGCGTGCGCGGCCGCACGTTCGCCAGCCTGCACGAGGGTGACGAGGGACGCTGGGCACACACGATCGCCGGCCCGGAGGTCGACGCGTTCGCCACGCTGTCGGGCGACGACAATCCGCTGCACCTCGACGACGGCTTTGCGCGCACGCAGGGCTTCCGCGGGCGGGTCGTGCACGGGATGCTGCTCGGCGCGTGGCTCTCGCGCGTGCTCGGCACGCACTTCCCCGGCCCGGGCGTGCTGTGGCTCTCGCAGAGCATCCGCTTCACCCGCGCGGTATACGTTGGCGACGCCGTCGAGGTCGTCGTCCGTGTCAAGCACAAGGCCGAGGCGTTGCGCACGCTGGTGCTCGACACCAGCGTCCTCGGCCCGGACGGCACGCCCGTGCTCACGGGCGAGGCGAGGACCATGATGCTGCCCACCGATCGCACACCCGCCTGGAACGACTACGTGGCCATCGTCACCGGCGCGGGACGCGGGATCGGCGCCGCCGTGGCGCGCGGGCTCGGTGAGAGGGGCGCACGCGTGGTGGTGAACTACCGCACCGGCGCGGACGCCGCCGTTGCCGTCGCCGAGGCGGTGCAGGCCGCCGGCGGCGACGCCATCGCCGTGCAGGCCGACATCACCGAGGCCGGCGCCGGGGCCGCGCTCGTCGCCGCCGCGCAGGAGCGCTGGGGGCGCGTCGACGCGATAGTCAACAACGCCACGCCTGCGATCGAGCGCAAGCCGTTCGAGGAGCTGGAGTGGGAGGAGGTCGACCGCTACTGGCAGACCTACGTGCGCAGCGCCTTCACGCTCACCCAGGCCGCGCTGCCCGGCATGAAGGAGCGCGGGTTCGGGCGCATCGTGCACGTGCTGACGAGCGCGATCTGGGGCAAGCCGCCGGTGAACAGCGCGGGCTACGTGGCCGCCAAGAGCGGGCTCTGGGGCCTCACCAAGGCGATGGCGGTAGAGCTCGCGCCGCACGGCATCACGGTCAGCGCGCTCTCGCCCTCGGCGGTGATGACCGACCAGTGGGAGGGATCGTCCGATCGCCAGCGCCGGGCGCTCGCCCTCGCGCTGCCTGCACAGCGCCTGGCCACACCGGAGGAGGTGGCCCGGACGGTCGCGTTCCTGCTCGGGCCGGAGGGCGCGTACCTGCACGGGGCGAACGTCCCCGTGGCCGGCGGCGAGGTGATGTGAGCGCCATCGGCTGGTGCCCGGCCGAGCGGCTGGGCGAGGTTCAAGCGTTCATCGAGTCGCACTGGAAGCGCGGGCACGTCCTGTCGCGCGACGCCGAGCTGCTGCGCTGGCAGCATCCGCGGCCCGATCCTGACGAGCTCTCGATCCTCGTCGCCGACGGGCCCGGCGGCGAGCTCCAGGGCATCCTCGGCGTCATCCCGGTCCCCTACTGCACGCACGGGAAGCGCGGTGAGGGCGCCTGGCTGACCACCTGGGTCGTCCGGCCGGAGGCCCGCAGCGGGCAGCTCGGGCTGGCGCTGCTGCGAGTGGCGATGCAGGGCCCCGACTTCGTCGGAACGCTGGGCGGCAACGACACGACGATGAGGCTGCTTCGCGCTCTGCGCTTCGACACCCGGGCCAACGTGCCGCGCTGGGTTCGTGGCGGGTCGCCTGAGGCGCTGCGCGCCCTGCTGGGCGCGGCCGGCGTGACGCCGGTGCCGGCGGCGCTCGCGGCGTCACCGGGCGGCGAGGCGCCGCCGGGCATCACCGTCGAGCCCTGGTCCCACGAGGCGGCCGTCGCATGGGACCGCACGTGGCACGAGCGGGTCGCTGGGCGCATCGCCGGCACCTGGCGCGACAGCGCCTACCTGGACTGGCGCTACGTCGGCCACCCGCGCTTTCACTACGAGCTGCGATTGGCGCGCACAAGCGACGGCGACGCGCTGGGCCTGCTCGTCTACCGGCGCCAGCGCGTGCAGGGACGCGAAGAGGAGGTCGTCCGGGTGCTCGAGCTGCTCGGTGAGCCACAGGGTGTGAACGCTCTCGCCGTCCACCTCGCACGCGATACGGTCGGCGAGCGGACCGCGTTCCTCGACTTCTACTGCACGTCCCCGCCGTTCGCCGCCGCGCTGACGGAGGCCGGCGGCTTCGTCGCCGAAGCGGCGCTCAGCGTCTCCCTTCCCGCGCTCTTCCAACCGCTCGATGCGCGGCGCACCGCGCTCACGGCCGCGCTCTGGACGCCCACCGAGGGCGGCTTCGGCGGGGATGACGTCTACTTCACCCGCGCCGACTGCGACCAGGACCGGCCGAATTGACCGGCGTCAGTTGGCGAAGATCGGCGCCGTGTGGTCGAGCGATCCGACCGGTCCACCGTCGCGACTGAAGCCGAAGTGGGGCAACAAGCGGTGGTTGGAGTAGATCGCGAGGCTGCCGATTCCGTCGCTCGACTCCAGCAGCCGGCGCACGCGCGGGACGGTCCGCCTCAACGAGCCGTGCCAGGCGCTGTAGGGCGTCAGCGTGAACGGCTTGGAGTCCTGGGTCAGTCCCTCCGCGCTCGAGGCCACAAGCCGCACCTCGACGGACTCGCCGATCACGTTGAGCAGGAGCAGTTGCGTGTCGACCTCGTCGGTCGCGATGATCCCGGGCACGACCTGCACGTCATCACGCGCGATGACCTTCTGCGCGCCGCGGATGGGCTGCGTGGGGATGATGTAGCCGCCCCCGTCCGGACTCACGGCGTCGATCCACATGCCGATCGCCGCCACGCCCGTAGATGGCTCGCGGTCCAGGCGCACCGTGTGCACCTCGACCACCGCGCCCTCGGGCGGCGGCGGCGGCACGTCGAGGTCGGAGAGCGTCAGCACACGCTCCTCTCCCATCGCCTGCTCACCCATGTCGTGCTCCCACACCGGGGTCCCCGAGCCGGCGTAGCCGCGCACAACGGTCGCGAAGCGCGCATCGCCGTCGCTCTCGAGTGCCGAGTGGTACGGCGAGATCATCACGCTGGCCTGGAAGCGCTCGGGGTGCGGCCACCAGCCGTAGGTGGGCAGCCAGCGCCCGGCGTCTAGAGATGCTGAACGCGCCACAGGTCCACCTCCACGTCGCGCCGGATGATCCAGCCCGCCACGTGCACGGATGGGGTGAGCCGGACGGAGCCGGACCCGGTGCCGTCGCGCATCGAGGCGAAGTGCTCGTGCAGCGGGATGCAGGCGCCCTGGTCGAGCTCCAGCTGGGGAACCTCCACCGACTTCTCGGCGCCGTTCTCGTCGCGGAAGACCAGGCGCCGGCCCTCGATCGGCGCCGTCTGCGTGTTGATCAGGAAGAACCAAGCCTCGTCGGGCCGGGGCTTGGGCGCCACCGGGAAGATCCAGTGGTAGCCACGCTTGGCGACCACGTGCGGCCGCCGGGGACCGCGCTTCTCATGCGTCGAGGTGACGCCGCCGGGCGAGCTGAGATGGAAGTACGGACGGAGGGAGCCGACCGACTTGGCGTCGAGCACGAGCTTGACCAGACCGATCCCGTCGGGCAGCGAGCCCTCATGGGCCATGTCGCCGACCTCGAGCTTTGTCGTCGCCTTCGGCGCGATGGTCGTCGACCAGACGTCCTGGCGGCGTCCGTCAAGGCGCGTGAGGTCGGCGCGCAACGAGACCGCATGCCCGCTCTCCGTGCGCTCGTCGTGCAGGTTGAAGAGGACCAGGCGGGTGCTGACGTCATGACCCCCGAAACCTTGGAGCACCGGCATGTACATCTTTTGCGGCGGGACGGTGTTGACACGCTCGCGCACGCCACGGACGCGAGCCCGAAGGCGCGTGCGCAGCGTTCCGCCGTCGTCGGCCGCCGGGTCGCGCGTCACGACAGTCGCCGGCACATAGCGGTCGCCCAGCTCGTCGCGAAGCACACCCTCGACCTCGAAGCGGCAGCCGAAGCAGCGCGTGCACGCGGTCGTCTCCCGCTGCACCTCGGCCAGGCTGGCCACGCCGGCACCGCGCACGGCGGAGCGCACCGTCTCGTAGGTCACCTGCCGGCAGTGGCAGATCAGCTGATCGCTCGCCCGGGCGGCGGGCGTCGGGTTCGCCTCGACGCTCATGGCGGCGTCATATTAGCCACGACCTGCGCGTACCCGCGGTGCTCGGAGAGCGCTCGATGCAGCGATGAGGCGACCGTCGCGGCGTTGGCGTCGGACGCGTCCACACCGGCCGGCGCGCCGGCGAACGTGCTGCGCATCGCGGCGCCCAGGAAGCGCAGGATGCGCTCGCCGTCGGGCGTGAAGCGCAGTACGGCGGGCACCGCGCGGCGGATGTCGGCGAACGAGTCGACGTCGATCGTCACCCCGTAGCCGGCGTAGAACGGCCGCCCCAAGGTCAGCACCGGCCGGGCGTAGAGCAGTGCTTCTAGGCCGACCGTGGAGGAGATCACCACGACCGCCGCCGCGCGTCGCATGAGCTCGTGCGAGCTGGTGTGCGCGTCGACCAGCCGGACGTTCGGCACCGCCGCCAGCCCCCGCAGCATGGGCGCGGCATTGCGGCCGATCGAGGCCGGGTGCTCCTTGAGCACCAGGTCGTAGCCCTGCGGCAGGGCGCTCGCGACCTGGCGGATCAGGTACGCCTGGTCGACGCAGTGCGGGATCACCTTCTTGACCTTGAAGTCGTCCGTCACGTGCAGGGGGAAGTAGACGAAGGGACGGTCGCCCGCGGCGACCGGCGCGTACAGGCGCCGCGCGGCCCCCGCGCGCAGCTTCTGGCGCACGAAGCCCGTGACGAAGCGGCCGGGACGCAGGTACTCGTTGTCGCGCTCGTGGGTCGTCCGCACCACGACGTGGCGGGCGAACTCGCGCAGCTTGCCCGGCGTGACGCGTGCACGGCGATGCGGCACCGTCGGCTGAGCGCGTGCCGTATATGCGGCGACGAACGCCTCGACCTCGGCGCGCTCCTCGCCTGCGAGAGGGTGCACCTCGCCCGCGTCCACGATCGGCGCGTGCGTCGTGTTGAGGAACATCCGCAGCGGCCTGGGGAAGATCGTGTAGAACAGGAGGACCGAGTCGACGCCGCGCTCGCGGGCCACGAGCTGGGCGACGGTCCGCATCGTCTCGCTGCCGACCTCGGGGACCAGCACGTCCGGGGCGACCATCTCGAAGACGCGCTCGATCGCGCGCACGTGGCGGATGGCGCGCTCGACCGCCGCGGCCTCGGCCAGTCCGTCGCTCGCCGGATCCGCGAGGTAGATGTCGCGCAGCGACGGCACGTCATAGGTCGCCTCGATCCGCGCGATCTCGGCGGCCCGGTCGTAACCACCCTCGCGAGCGGTCAGCTCGGGCAGGCAGTGCGCCGGGAGCCCGCGCGCGCTCATCGCGCGGGCAGCGTGACGCGAGACGACGACATGCGCCACCTCGTGGCCGTGCTCGTCGCGCAAGCGCTCGGACACGCGCGCGTAGAAGTCGGCCTCGTCGAACTGGATGGTCGTGAACAGGAACCGCACGGCCGACAGGGTGGCACGACTCCGCTGCTAGCCTCGGCGCAACTTTCGCGTGCCCCGCACGCTCTGAGTCCTGGCACCATGAACGCGCGCTCCACCTATCTCGCGGTCGTGCCGGCGTACAACGAGGGAGCCACGGTGGCCTCCGTCGTCCGGGCGCTGCACGAGCACGCACCGAAGTACGACGTCCTCGTCATCGACGACGGCTCGACGGACGCCACCGCCGAGCTCGCGCGCGACGTAGGCGCGGCCGTCGTGCCGCTGCCGTTCAACCTCGGCATCGGCGGCGCCGTCCAGGCCGGGTTCCGCTACGCGCTCGAGCACGACTACGACTTCATGGCGCAGGTCGACGGAGACGGCCAGCACGACCCCGCGCAGCTCGTCAAGCTCGAGGAGGCGATGCGCTCGGACCGTTCGCTCGACATGGTCTGCGGCTCGCGCTTCCTGCGCC